>Ga0208514_100014_pt1 | contig 322050 bp, 287 predicted proteins | sample LakWasMet70_HOW9_2_FD_183900 | JGI IMG/M metagenome (GOLD analysis project Ga0208514, IMG submission 183900) | Freshwater sediment methanotrophic microbial communities from Lake Washington under simulated oxygen tension - Sediment Metagenome... | ecosystem: Environmental > Aquatic > Freshwater...
ATGTATTACTCACCCGTTCGCCACTCGCCGCCAGGTTGCCCCGCGCTGCCGTTCGACTTGCATGTGTAAAGCATGCCGCCAGCGTTCAATCTGAGCCAGGATCAAACTCTTCAGTTTAATCTCTGTTGTTTGCCGTTTCCGGCAAGGTCGCTCACTTCAAAATACTGACTTGGTATTTCTCTGCGAGCATTTGATATTTTTTGAGCATCAGCGGCCGAAGCCACCGCGCACCTTCATCAAACGCCCACACTTATCGACTGTTGATTGTTAAGGAACCGGGTCCGCTATCGCTGACAAAGCGTTGTGTTTGTCAGCAGCAGAGAAGCGAGATTATGGGGCCTGCTTGGAGGCCCGTCAACCCCCTTTAGTGCAAATTAATCGCGACCACCGATCCGGCCTTGGTGATGATCAAGGTGCCGTTACCGGTCATGGCAAGCTGGCCTCCCGCGGCATAGCTCCATACGACGCCGTGCGTAGCGCGGTCGATGGCGTAGGTCTTCCCTGCCGTGCTGATGAAGATCAGATTTCGCGTGACCAGGGCGTCCCCGATGAAGGTCTCGCCCGCTGGCTGCGCCCATTGCCAGGCAACCGCACCGTCGGTTGCGGAGCGCACTTCCAGCGCATGACTGGCATTGTTCGCACAGAACAGCAGCTTGTCGGCGTACGCACATGCCCCCGGGAAGTCACCCTTGACGGACCAGCGAGCATTGCCTGCCGCCACGTCAAAGCCGATCAGCGAGTTGTCGACCTGCGCATTGCGATTCCCGCCAAACACCAGACCATCGCTGCCAACGACAGGCGCTATTCTCGGTGAATAGCCGTTCCACGAATACAACGGGTCGGCAATCCTGTTGCGCTCCGCACCGCTGGCCGGATCCAGAACATGGAGAGAGCCGTCGAGGTACACATAGGCATTCGTCTCGTCAAATGCCGGCGTCCAGCCATCATACTGAGGCAGGCCCGCGAAGAATTTGAGCTCGCCGCTGATGGAATCGAAAGCGTACAGCCCGCCATAACTGCCGCCGTCCGAATACACGACGCCATTGAACACGGTCGGGGCCAGATATGTTTCCCATTGCGAGGACATCCGGCTCTTGAATTTCAGGCTACCCGTAGCAGCATCAAAGCCGAACATCCAGGTTGAATCCTGCTGGCCGGCTGACATGTAGACCATGCCGGCGGCGTATGCCGGCGGATTGACGGAAGGGAACCGAAGATCGTCGAAGGAGAATGCCCATGCTTCACTCGCGTCGTGCTCATTCAAGGCGCGAATCTTATGCGAGGGATTTGACATGATCCAATCACCACCAGTGCCAAGATACAGCCGGTTGCCACCGCTTGCCACACTCGTGGTCGGCGTCAGCAGGCCATTCGATGCCGGCACCAACCATTTCCAGCGGGCAGAAAAACTTGCCGGGTCGAGGGTGACCGGTACATATCCGGTGTGCTGTGCATTTCCCTGCTGGGTACCCCAGTCGGGCGCGCCCGCCAGGGCAACCAGGGGCTTCAAGTTGTAATAAGCGAAGCCACCTTCGGCCGGAATGATGTCGATAGCATAGGGAAGCTTGAACGGCGACCCGCTCAAATGGCTGGTGCAGTTCGCGTCCTTGCACACATTGATGATGATGTCACCCTGATAATGCCCGGCGGCCGCGGACTTCGAAAAGGTGACATTGACGGCTGCGGATCCATCCGCGTTAGGAACCACTGTCGCCGTCTCGATGGGCGCCTGCCCAACATCCACCTTGAGGTATGCCACGCCCACGAAAGTAACGGTTTGCTTTGCCGTCAGGACAGCCGTCGCGCCGGAGCCGCTGATGTAGCTCGCCGTCAACGTCGCCGGACTCAAGGTGTAGGGCGGCGGGGCCGGCGGCTCGGGAACCGGCGCGGGGACGCTGGCTGCGCCCCCACCGCTCCCACCTCCACATCCAGCCAAGCCCAGGAAGGCTGCAAGAATCAGGAACCGCAAATTTCGCATCATACTTTTCAGTCAAACAAGTCAAAACCGTAAGTATATTGCAAAACTTTCAATCTAGGTGGGAGGCAACTTCGCTTTTTTACAGGCCGTCGAACTTCGGCGCGCGCTTCTCCAGGAAGGCGTTCATGCCCTCGCGTTGGGCCGGGGTGCCGAAGCCCGCGTGGAAGTAGCGGCGCTCGTAGCGCACGCCTTCGGTCAGCGTGGTTTCATAGGCGCGGTTCACGCAGTCCTTGATCTGCATGGCGACCGAGACCGGCATCTCCGCGATGGCCTGGGCGATGGCCAGGGCCTCTTCCATCAGCTTATCCGCCGGGAAGATGCGCGACACCAAGCCGGTGCGCTCCGCCTCGGCCGCGTCGATCATGCGCGCCGTCAGCAGCATGTCCATGGCTTTCGACTTGGAGATCGCGCGCGGCAGGCGCTGGGTGCCGCCGGCGCCCGGGGTCACGCCGACCTTGATTTCCGGCTGGCCGAACTTGGCCGCGTCCGAAGCGATCAGGAAGTCGCACATCATCGCCAGTTCGCAGCCGCCGCCCAGACAGTAGCCGGCCACGACGCCGATCACCGGCTTGCGCACGTTGAGGATGTGCTCCCAGTTGCGGCCGATGTAGTTGTCGCCGTAGGTGACGCTGTAGTCGTAATTGACCATCGCCGCGATGTCCGCGCCCGCGGCGAAGGCCTTCTCGCTGCCGGTCAGGACGATGACGTTGATCGCCTTGTCCTGGTCGAACTTGTAGAGCGCGTCGCCCAGCTCGTTCATCATGTTGTCGTTCAGGGCGTTCATCGCCTTCGGACGGTTCAGGCGGATCACGGCGACCTTACCGTGGGTCTCGATCAGCAAGTCGGAATACTGCATGGCAGTCCCTTTCGAAGAGTTAGAAAACCGGAATCATGGGATTGTACTATCATGGTTGATCTCAATCGAACGCCGCCGCCTTGCTTGCCCGCTTTCGCAACGACCCGCTGCTCCAGAACGCCGACTTCCGCCGTTACTGGATCATCAGTACGCTGAACGGATTCGGCTCGCAGATCACCACCCTCGCCTTGCCGCTGTGCGCCGTGCTCCTGCTGCACGCCACCCCGGCCCAGATGGGCACACTGAGCGCCTTGCAGGCCGTACCCTTTGCCTTGTTCGGCCTGCCGGCCGGTGTTTTGCTGGACCGCTACCGCCGCATGCCGATCCTGCTGTCGAGCAAAGCGATGTTCGGCCTCGCCCTGGGCAGTGTGCCGATCGCGTGGTGGCTGGGCTGGCTGTCCATGCCCTGGCTCTACCTGGTGGCCTTCCTCATGGGCACGGGCAATGCCGTGGGCGGCACCGCGGAACAGGTCTTCCTGACCTTCCTCATCGGCCGCGAGAAGCTGATCGATGCCCAGTCCAAAATGGCCGCCACCGATTCCGCCTCGCGCCTGATCGGCCCTGGTCTGGGCGGCATCCTGATTCAGGTGCTGAGCGCTCCGGTCGCCCTCGCCCTGGACGCGGCCAGCTTCTTCTACGCGATGTTCGGCCTGAGCCGCATGCAGGCGAAGGAGCCGGCGCCGACACCTTCCGACCAGCATCCCTGGCGCGACATGATGGAAGGCCTGCGGTTCGTGTGGCGCCACGACTTGCTGCGCGCCCTGGCCTGGACGGCCGGCATCTGGCACGTCGTGTTCTACGGTTATGCCGCCCTGAGCGTGCTCTACGCCACCCACATCCTGAACCTGACGCCGGGCGAAATCGGCACCGCGCAGATGTTCGGCGGGCTGGGCGTGCTGGCCAGTTCCCTCCTGCTGAAACCTCTGTCGGCACGGATCGGCGCCGGTGGCGTGATCGTAGTCGGGCTGTCCTGCACCGCCATGATGTGGTCCGTGATGCCGCTGCTTCCGCCCATGCTGCTGGGCAGCCACACCTGGACCCTGCTGGCCTATGGCGCCGTGACGCTGGTGTACGACTGCGGTGTGATGCTGTTCTTTATGCCCTATGTCGCATTGCGCCAGCGCGTGACGCCAGACGAATTCCTGGGCCGCATGATCTCGACCATGCGCTTCCTGACGGTGGCCACCGCCCCGCTGGGCGCGCTCGCCGGCGGCCTGGTGGGGGAACACTTCGGCATCCGGGCCGGGCTCGCCCTGGTGGCGGTCTCGGCCCTGGCCCTGACGATCTGGGTGATCGGTTTTACCGGCGTGCGTTCGTCGCGACAGTAAGCGCCTTCGGCAGCAGCACCCACAGCGCGCCGGTCTGCTTCATCAGGCCGGCGTTCTCCACCGCTTGCGGGCCGAAGCCGAAGAAGAAGTCCGCCCGCACCGCACCGCGGATGGCCCCGCCCGTATCCTGCCCCATCACCAGCCGCTGCAAGGGCTCGGCGCTCACCGGGAGGGTGGTTGACAGGAAGATCGGCGCGCCCAGCGGCAGGAGCGAGGTATCGATCGCCACCGAACGCGCGGGCGTCAGCGGCACCCCCAGCGCCCCCTTCGGTCCGACGCTCGGGTCGGGGATCCTCTCTTCCTTAAAGAAGATGTAACTCGGGTTGGCGTTGAACAGCTCCTGGCGCCGCTCAGGATGCGCGACGATCCAAGAACGGATGGCCTGAGCCGACATCTGGCTGGCCGGCACCTCGCCCTGGTCGACCAGCCAGCGGCCGATCGCCTTGTAGGGGTAGCCGTTCTGGTCCGCATAACCGACCCGCACCGTCTCGCCCGTATCGTCCAGCTGAACCCGGCCCGAGCCCTGCACCTCCAGGAAAAAGGCTTCAACGGGATCGTCCACCCACAGCAGCTCCTTGCCGGAAAAGCCCGAGCGCTCGATCTGCTCGCGCGTGCTGTAAGGGACCAGCTTCTTGCCGACCATGCGACCGCGCAGGCGCATGTTCTTCAGTTGGGGATAGACGCTGGCCAGGTCCACCGTGATCAGGTCGTCCGGCACCCGGTACAGCGGCGTCTGGTATTTGCCGCCGCGCTTGCGTTGGCCGTGCAGCATGGCTTCGTAATAGCCGGTGATGAGGCCGGTATCGGCACCGTCCGGCGCCCGCACCCGGTTGGGCACGAAATTCGCCTCGAAAAAGCTGCGGATGCCCGCCTCATCGGCCGGATCGACGCCCTTGGCGGCCGCGCACGGCTCCGCCCAGTCCGGCTTGCGCACCAGGACCGAGCAGGAGGCCATGAAGGCGGGCCAGGCCTCGTGCAGCTGATCCTGCTGCCAGCCCGGCAGGTCCGCGAAGCTGGTCGGCGTGAACAGCGGCGTGGGCGGCGGCGGGGGCGGCTGCACGACAACGGGCTCGACCGGCTTGGGCTGCACCGGCGGCGGCATCACCACCGGCGGCTTGACGGGCGGCGCGCTGGTGCAGGCAGCCACCAGCAAGGCCAATGAAACGGTTACACTGCGACGAATGTATTGCATGAGGAAACAGCTATGTGGATGTTGATGGCGGAAGCGGGCGTCGCCCTGTTCCTGTTGGTCTTCATTGTGTGGTGGACCGCGGCCGGGCGCAAGCCGGATGAACCGGACGAGGACGACAAGCCGGATTAATGCAGGGTGCGCGGCAGCGACAGCACGAATTCCGGAATCTTGACCTCGAACTGGTGCCCGTCCTCGGCCACGCAGAAATACTCACCGGTCATTGAGCCTTGCGGCGTTTCCAGCTGGGTGCCGCTGGTGTATTCGAACTCCTCGCCGGGCTGCAGCAGCGGCTGGTGGCCGACTACGCCCAGGCCGCGCACTTCCTGGATGCGATTGTTGGCGTCCGTAATCACCCAGTGGCGCGAGATGAGCTGGGCCGGGATGCTGCCGGTGTTCTTGATCGTGATCGTATAGGTGAAGACGAAGTTGGTCCGCTCCGGATCCGACTTCTCGGGCAGGTAGTGGGTCGCGACGGAAACGTTGAATTGATAGTTAGACATCTTCTTCCCCGGATGAAGGCAACATCATACCCCGCAGCGTAAAATAGCGGGATTCCCATTCCGCCAACCTCACCATGACCACTTTCCGCATTGCTCCGAGCATTTTGTCCGCCGATTTCGCCCGTTTGGGCGAGGAAGTGCGCAATGTCGTCGCCGCCGGCGCCGACATCATCCACTTCGACGTGATGGATAACCATTATGTGCCGAACCTGACCATCGGGCCGCTGGTCTGCGAAGCGATCCGCCCGCACGTCCAGGTGCCGATCGACGTGCACCTGATGGTCAAGCCGGTGGACCGCATCATTCCGGACTTTGCCAAGGCGGGTGCCAACATCATCACCTTCCACCCGGAAGGCTCCGAGCACATCGACCGGTCGTTGCAGCTGATCCGCGACCACGGCTGCAAGGCCGGACTGGTGTTCAACCCGGCCACGCCCCTGCATTACCTGGAACACGTGATGGACAAGGTGGACATGATCCTCATCATGTCGGTCAACCCCGGCTTCGGCGGCCAGTCCTTCATTCCGCAGGCGCTCAAGAAGATCGCCGAGGCGCGCCGCCTGATCGACGATTCGGGCCGCGACATCCTGCTGGAAGTGGACGGCGGCGTGAAGGTCGATAACATCCGCGCCATCGCCGACGCCGGCGCCGACACCTTCGTGGCCGGCTCCGCCATCTTCGGCAAGCCCGACTACAAGGCCGTCATCGACGCCATGCGCGCCGAACTGGCCAAATGAAGCCGGGCGCGCGCGCCATCGCGGGCGCCATCGTCGACCTGGATGGCACCATGATCGACACCCTGCCCGACTTCGACGCGGCGCTCAACCGCATGTGCGCGGAACTGGGCCTCGGGCCGGTGACGCGCGCGCAGATCGAGCGTCTGGTCGGCAAGGGCTCGGAGAACCTGATCCGCGGCGTGCTGGCCCTGCAGCTGGACGCGGACGGCGTGGAACTGCGCTTTCCGGACGCGCTGGCAGCCTACCAGCGCCACTACTTCGACATCAACGGCGAATTCAGCGCCGTCTATCCGGACGTGGCCGCGGGCCTGGCGGACCTGCGCAGCCAGGGTCTGCGCCTGGCCTGCGTCACCAACAAGCCGCTCGCCTTTGCCCAGCCGCTGCTGGAACGCAAAGGCCTGGCACGCTATTTCGAACGCATCTACGGCGGCGACTCCTTCGCCCGCAAGAAGCCGGACCCGCTGCCGCTGCAGGAGGCCTGCGCCGCCTTCAACCTGAAGCCGGGAGAAGTGGTGGCGATCGGCGATTCGTCGAACGACGCCCAGGCCGCGCGCGCCGCGGGCTGCTATGTTCTCGCCGTGCCATATGGTTATAACCACGGCGTGCCTATACACGAAACGGATTCCGATGGTATAGTTAATACGTTGCTGGAGGCGGCAACGCGCATACGTCAACATAACCAAGACGCCCTTTAACACTCACATGCTTTTCAAAAAACACAATGTCACACACGGCGGGTCGATCGAGGCCTGGCTGTGGCGACGCTGGCAATCCTGGGCTAACTGACCCACTGATTGCTGCCGGCTTGCGCCCTCGCACCGGCAGGTTTTTTTGAACCCTTGCCACCCCACGCCTCTGATTTTTCATCACGGGTGGCCCGGAGAACAGCATGACCGAACTCGAATTCAAATCGCTGGCCGCGGAAGGCTATAACCGTATTCCCCTGATCGCGGAAGCCTTCGCCGATCTCGAAACCCCACTCACCCTCTACCTCAAGCTGGCGCAGACCCAGAACACGGGCAAGAACACCTTCCTGCTCGAATCGGTGGTCGGCGGCGAGCGCTTCGGACGCTATTCCTTCATCGGCCTGCCCGCCTCGACGCTGCTGCGCAGCCACGGCACCAGCACCGAAGTCCTGAAGCACGGCGCCGTGGTCGAAACCCACGAAGGCAACCCGCTCGACTTCATCGCCCAGTACCAGAGCCGGTTCAAGGTCGCCGTGCGGCCCGGCATGCCGCGCTTCTGCGGCGGCCTGGCCGGCTACTTCGGCTACGACACGGTGCGCCACATCGAGAAGAAGCTCGCCCACAGCGCGCCGAAGGACGACCTGCAGCTGCCGGACATCCAGCTGATGCTGACCGAGGAGCTGGCCGTCATCGACAACCTGTCCGGCAAGCTGTACCTGATCGTGTACGCCGATCCGTCCCAGCCCGAGGCCTATTCGAAAGCGCGCCAGCGCCTGAAAGACCTGCGCATGATGCTGCGCCGGGGCGTGGACGCACCGGTGATGACCAGTTCCGTGCGCACCGAGGCGATCCGCGACTTCGACAAGGCGGCCTACCTGGAAGCGGTGGCCAAGGCCAAGGAATACGTCATGGCCGGGGACCTGATGCAGGTGCAGATCGGCCAGCGCATCCGCAAGCCCTACGTCGATTCGCCGCTGATGCTGTACCGCGCGCTGCGTTCGCTGAACCCGTCGCCGTACATGTACTTCTATAACTTCGGCGACATGCAGATCGTCGGCGCCTCGCCCGAGATCCTGGTGCGCAACGAGCAAACGCCGGACGGCAGCCGCAAGGTCACGCTGCGCCCGATCGCCGGCACCCGCCCGCGCGGCACCACGCCGGAGCGCGACGCCGAACTGGCCAAGGAACTGCTGGCCGACCCGAAGGAAGTCGCCGAACACGTCATGCTGATCGACCTGGCCCGCAACGACCTGGGACGCATCAGCGAGACCGGCAGCGTCAAGGTCACCGACAAGATGGTGATCGAGAAGTATTCGCACGTGCAGCACATCGTCTCCAACGTGGAAGGGACGCTCAAAGGCGGCATGTCCAACCTGGACGTGCTGCGCGCGACCTTCCCGGCAGGGACCCTGACCGGCGCGCCCAAGGTGCGCGCGATGGAGATCATCGACGAACTGGAGCCGGTCAAGCGCGGCATCTACGGCGGCGCCTGCGGCTACCTGTCCTTCGGCGGCGAGATGGACGTGGCGATCGCGATCCGCACCGGCGTGATCAAGGACGGCATGCTGTACGTGCAGGCCGCCGCCGGCATCGTGGCCGACTCCATCCCCGAGATGGAATGGCAGGAAACCGAAAACAAGGCGCGCGCCGTGCTGCGCGCGGCCGAGCAGGTCCAGGACGGCCTGGATGGGGAGGCTTGAAACATGCTGCTGATGATCGATAACTACGACTCGTTCACCTACAACCTGGTGCAGTACTTCGGGGAGCTGGGCGAGGACGTGCGCACCTACCGCAACGACGAGATCACCCTCGAGGAGATCGAGAAGCTCAACCCCGACCACATCTGCATCTCGCCCGGGCCCAAGTCGCCGGCCGACGCGGGCATCTCGGTGGACCTGATCCACCACTTCAAGGGCAAGAAGCCGATCCTCGGCGTGTGCCTCGGCCACCAGGCCATCGGCGCTGCCTTCGGCGGCAAGATCGTGCGCGCCAAGCAGGTCATGCACGGCAAGACCTCGCTCATCGCCCACACCGGCGTGGGCGTGTTCAAGGGCCTGCCCAGCCCCTTCACCGTGATCCGCTACCACTCCCTGGCGATCGAGCGCGCCTCGCTGCCGGACTGCCTGGAAGTCACCGCCTGGACCGACGACGGCGAGATCATGGGCGTGCGCCACAAGGAGTACGACATCGAGGGCGTGCAGTTCCACCCCGAGTCCATCCTGTCCGAACACGGCCACGCGCTGCTGAAGAATTTCCTTGAACGCTAAGGTGCCCAACATGTCCACGATTACCCCGCAAGAAGCCCTGCTCCGCTGTATCGAACACCGCGAGATCTTCCACGACGAGATGCTGCACTTGTTCCGCCAGATCATGTCCGGCGAAATGTCTCCCGTGATGATCGCCGCCCTCACCATGGGCCTGCGCGTGAAGAAGGAAACCATCGGCGAGATCACCGCCGCAGCGCAGGTGATGCGCGAATTCGCCACCAAGGTGCCGATGGCCGACACCACCCACCTGCTCGACATCGTCGGCACGGGCGGCGACAGCGCGCATACCTTCAACATCTCCACCACCGCGATGTTCGTGGCCGCCGCCGCGGGCGCGCGCGTGGCCAAGCACGGCGGACGCAGCGTGTCCTCGTCCTCCGGCAGTGCGGACGTGCTCGAGTCGCTCGGCGCCAACATCAACCTCAAGCCCGAGCAGATCGCGCAGTCCATCGCGCAGACCGGCATCGGCTTCATGTTCGCGCCCAACCACCACACGGCGATGAAGCATGTGGCCCCAGTGCGGCGCGAACTGGGCGTGCGCTCGATCTTCAACATCCTCGGCCCGCTCACCAATCCGGCCGGCGCACCGAATATCCTGATGGGCGTGTTCCACCCGGACCTGGTCGGCATCCAGGTGCGCGTGCTGCAACGGCTGGGCGCCCAGCACGCCGTGGTGGTCTGGGGCCGCGACAATATGGACGAAGTCTCGCTCGGCGCGGGAACCATGGTCGGCGAGCTGGTGGACGGCGAGATCCGGGAGTACGAGATTCACCCCGAGGACTTCGGCCTGCAGATGATGGCGACCCGTAACCTCAAGGTCGCCAACGCCGAGGAGAGCAAGCAGCGCATGATGGAAGCGCTGCGCGGCGAGCCGGGTCCTGCCACCGACATCGTGGCCTTGAACGCGGGCGTCGCGCTGTATGCGGCCGGTGTGGCGTCGTCGATCGAGCAAGGTCTGGCCAAGGCGCGGGCCGCGATTTCGTCCGGAGCCGCCCTGCAACGGGTGGACCAGTTCGTGCAGGCGACCCGCGCGCTGGGAGGCTGAGATGTTCGGTATCCACGACCTGCCGCTCTTCGTGCTGTCCGGGCTCCTGCTGAACATCATGCCGGGACCGGATTCGCTCCTCATCATGACGCGCAGCGCGACCCAGGGCTGGCGCGCCGGCTGCGCCGCCGCCTTCGGAATCGGCACCGGCACGCTGGTGCACATCCTGTTCGCGGCGGTCGGGTTGTCGGCCATCCTCGCCACGTCCGCCACCGCCTTCATGGTGGTGAAGTACGTGGGCGCGGCCTACATCCTCTACATGGCTTGGGGCCTGCTGAAAAGCCGCGGCGGCGAAGCGAAAGCCATGGACACGACGCTGCCCGCCCTCCCCTACGCGCGCATCTTCGGCCAGGGTTTCCTGACCAACGTGCTCAACCCGAAGGTGGCGCTGTTCTTCCTCGCCTTCGTCCCGCAGTTCATCGATGCCCACGCCGCCAACAAGCCGCTGGCTTTCGTGATCCTGGGCGCGATCTTCGACTTCAACGGGATGTTGTGGTGCACCTTCCTCGCCGTGTTCACGGCCAAGGCCAGCGCCCGCATCAAGCTGTCGGCGCGCGCGTCGACCATCCTCAACCGCCTGACCGGCGGGCTGTTCGTCTGGCTGGGCGTGCGGCTTGCCCTGGCCGAACCACACTGAACGCACCATGTCCGACATTCTCAACAAGATCATCGATGTCAAACGCGACGAGGTCGCCGCCGCCAAGAAGCGGCGCGACTTCGCGAGCCTGCGGCGCGACGTGGAGAGCGACGGGGACCTGCGCGCCGGTCTGCGCGGCTTCGAGGCCAACCTGCGCCGCAACATCGGCGCGGGCAAGGCCGGCGTCATCGCAGAGGTGAAGAAGGCCTCGCCGTCCAAGGGCGTGCTGCGCGCCGACTTCCGCCCGGCGGAAATCGCGCAGAGCTACGCGGCGCATGGCGCATCCTGCCTGTCGGTGCTGACCGACGTGCAGTTCTTCCAGGGCTCGCCCGACTACCTGCAGCAGGCGCGCGCCGCCTGCGCCCTGCCGGTGCTGCGCAAGGACTTCATGATCGACATGTACCAGGTCTATGAAGCGCGGGCGATGGGCGCGGACTGCATCCTGCTGATCGTCTCCGCCCTGGACCATGGCCTCATGGCGGAGCTGGAAGCTTGCGCCCACGAGCTGGGCATGGACGTGCTGGTGGAAGTGCACGATGGCGACGAGCTGACGGCAGCCCTGAAGCTGCGCACGCCGCTAGTCGGCATCAACAACCGCAACCTGCGCACCTTCGAAGTCTCGCTCGACACCACGCTCGGCCTGCTGCCGCGCATTCCGCCGGAGCGGCTGGTGGTGACCGAATCGGGCATCCTGGCGCCGGACGACGTCAAGCGCATGCGCGACCATGACGTGCATGCCTTCCTGGTCGGCGAAGCCTTCATGCGCGCGCCCGAACCGGGCGAGGAACTGGCGCGCCTGTTCGCCTGAACGCCTAGCGCGCGCTGGGACGGCGCAGGGATTTGCCCTTCCCGGCCGCGCCGACCGCCAGTGAAATCGACGGCGCCCGGTCGCCCTGCAGGGTGACCGAGAACGCCATCAGCTCGTCGCGCCGGAAGACGTGCACGCTGATGGCGTCATCGACGCTGTAGCGCGCCAGGATCGCTTCGAGATTGCCGCCCACGCGCAAGCCGTCGATGGCCAGCAGGATATCCCCCGCGGACAGGCCGGCCTGGTGCGCCGCGCCCCCTTCATGCACCTGGGTGAGCTTACAGTCGGCGCCTTCACGGCCGGCATTCACGTCGAGCGACGGCTTGCCGCTCTTGCGCTCGTCCACCAGCTTGACGCCGAACGGCGCGTACAGCTTCGACAGCGGGAGGTCATCGGTCCCGCGCACATAGCGGTCGAACATGCTGCGCAGGCGTACCCCGCTGATCTCGTCGAACAGCGCCTCGACTTCCGCCTCCGTCACACCGCGGCCGCCGCCTTCGTAGAAGTCGCTGCCGTAGCGGCGCCACAGCGCCAGCATGACGTCGTCCAGCGACTTCTTGCCGCCGGTCTTGGCGCGGATGGTCAGGTCAAAGGCCAGCGCCACCAGCGAACCCTTGGTGTAGTAGCTGACGATGGCGTTGGGCGCGTTCTCGTCCTGGCGATAGTACTTGCTCCAGGCGTCGAAGCTCGACTCGGCCACACTCTGCTTGGTGCGGCCGCTGCCGCGCAGGACGCCGCCGACGGTCTTGCCGAGCAGCTTGAGATAGGTATCTTCCCCGATCAAGCCGGAGCGCAGGAGCAGCAGGTCGTCGTAGTAGCTGGTGAAGCCTTCGAACAGCCACAGGAGCGTGGTGTAGTTCTCGACTTGCAGGTCATAGGGCGCGAACACCGCCGGCTTCATGCGCTTGACGTTCCAAGTGTGGAAGTACTCGTGGCTGCACAGGCCGAGGAAGCGCACGTAGCCCTCCCCGGGCTCGCGCGCCGCCTGGGTCACGCTGGGCAGATCGGCGCGGTTGCACACCAGCGCCGTCGAGGCGCGGTGCTCCAGGCCGCCGTAGCCGTCGCCCACGGCCATGACGAGGAAGACGTAGCGCTTCACCGGCGCCTTGCGCGTCTTGGGTTCGAAGAAGGCGATCTGGGTTTCGCACAGCACCTTCAGGTCGCGCTCCAGACGCTCCATGTCGAGGTTGGGCACGCGGCCGGTGATGGCGATATCGTGCTGCACGCCATGCGCCTTGAAGGTGCCGAGGGCGAACTCGCCCATTTCTACCGGGTGGTCGATCAGTTCATCGTAGCTGGCCGCCTGGTAGGTGCCGAACTCGTAGCGCTTGGCGCCCAGCTCCGGCAGGGCCGTGGCCACGCGCCAGTAGCGGGCGGCAGGGTCGCGCGGGCGCTGGATGTCCACGGTGTGGGGATCGTCCTCGCGTCCGACCACGCGCAGGAACACACTGGTGCCGTTGAAGAAGCCGTGGGTCTGGTCCAGGTGCGCGGCGCGTACGGACAGGTCCCAGGCATACACCTCGTAGGTGACGGCCAGCGGACCGTCCACCGGCTGCGCGCGCCAGGTGTGCTTGTCGAGCTTGGCCAGGCGCACCTCGGCGCCATTGGATTCGGCGCGGATGCGTACCACGTTGCGGGCGAACTCCCGGATCATGTAGCTACCCGGGATCCAGGCCGGCAGCGCGAGCACCTGGCCTTCGGCGGCCGGGGTGGCCACACGCAGGGTCACTTCGAACAGGTGGCCGCCCAGGTCTTTCGGGACGATCGTGTAATGCAGGGATGCGATGGATTTGGTGGTCTTTTTCATACCGGCAGTGTACTTCATGCGGAAACCAGATCGCCCGGTTCGTCGATATCGCGCAGGACGCCGGGGTCGTCCACCGGAACCAGGGTGACCGGATGCTGCGCCAGCAGGGAGCGCGCCCCCTGGTCCCCTTCCAGCGCCAGCAAGGCGGCGCGATGTTCGGGCGCGAAGCCGACCGGGTTGCCCCGCCGGCCGCCGAAGGTGGGCGCGGCAATGGAAGCGCCGTCCGCCAGCGCGTCCCACAGGGCTTGCACCGTCGACGGAAGTACATACGGCATGTCGCCCAGCGCCACAATCCAGCCGAAAGGCGCCGGACGCGAACGCACGGCGCACACGAGCGATGCAGCCATGCCGAGATGCGCGTCCGGGCACACCAGGACATCGCAGCCGGCCGTTCGTAGCGCAGCAGCCAGCGCTTCATCGCCCGGCCGCACCACAGCGATAACGTTGGGGAGGACGGCGCGCAAGTGACGCGCGCTGCTCACGGCGACGGTGTCGCCACTAGGCAGCGCGGCGAGCAGCTTGCTGGTGGCGCCGAAGGGGTCGAAGCGCGCGCCCCGGCCGGCGCACAGCAGAATGCCGACCGGATGCATGGCCTTACGCCGTCTTGAGGTCGAACGGCAGCTTGCGCAGCCGCTTGCCGGTCAGCTTGGCGATCGCGTTCGCATAGGCCGGAGCCAGCGGCGGCACACCCGGCTCGCCCATGCCCGTGGGCGGCTCAGTCGACGGGACGATGTACACGGCGATCTGCGGCATGTCCGGCATGCGCGCCACCGTGTACTGGTGGAAGTTGCTCTGCTCGACCATGCCATCCTTGAGCGTGATGGCCGCGCCGGGCAGCGTGGTCCCGAGCGCCATCAGCGCCGCTCCCTGAACCTGCGCTTCGATCGACATCGGATTCACCGGGAAATTGCAGTGCACGCCAGCCGTCACCTTGTGCAGCTTGGGCGTGCCATCCTTGACCGACGCCTCAACCACGTAGGCCACCACGGAGTTGAACGACTCGTGCAGGGCGACGCCCCAGGCATGCCCTTTCCGTAGCGCCTTGCGGCCGTAGCCGGACTTGGCGACCGCCAGTTCGAGCGCCGCCAGGTGGCGCGGATTGTCCTTACCGAGCAGCTTCTTGCGGTAGGCCACCGGATCGACGTTCGCGATCTGGGCCGCTTCGTCGAGCAGCGTCTCCATCACGAATGCCGTGTGGGTCGAACCGACCGAGCGCCACCACAGCACCGGCACGTTGGCCTTGGTGTTGTGGACGGACAGGTTGAGCGGCACCTTGTACGGCTTGCCCATGCCTTCGATGGTGGTGTCGTCGATGCCGTCCTTGACGCCGAACTTCTCGAAGGGCGAACCGGTAAGGATGGACTGGCCGGCGATGACGTGATCCCAGGCCACGATGTCGCCGTGGTTGTCCAGTCCGATCTCGGCGTGGTGCACGTAGGACGGGCGATAGTAACCGCCGTGCAGGTCATCTTCCCGGCTCCAGATCAGCTTGACCGCGCCCGTATGGCCGGCGGCGCGCCAGGCCTTGGCGATGTTGACCGCTTCGACGATGTAGTCCGAGGTCGGCACGGCACGGCGACCGAAGCCTCCGCCCGCCATCATGGTATGGAAGGTGACCTGCTCCGGCTTCAGGCCCGCGGTGCGCGCAGCGGCGGCCTGGTCGAAGGTCTGGAATTGCGATCCGGCCCATACCGTGCAGCGGTCCGCCTGCAGGTCGACCACGCAGTTGAGGGGCTCCATCGGCGCGTGCGCCAGGTAGGGGAATTCGTAGACCGCGCTGATCTTGTGGACGGCCGTGGCCAGCGGCGCGGTGTCCGCCTTGCGCGCCGGCGTCCCCGGCTTGGCGGCGAGTGCACGGTAGTCCGCCAGCTGGCGCTCGGAGCTGACCTTCTCCAGGCCGGCCGTGTCCCAGTCGATGACCAGCGCGTCGCGGCCCAACTTCGCGGGCCAGTAGCCGTCCGCGATCACGGCCAGGCCGCTGCCGCCCCGGTCCACGGGAATCTCGACCACATCCAACACGCCCTTCACGGCCTTGGCCTTCGACGCATCGAACTTCGCCACTTTGGCGCCGAACACGGGCGGATGCGCCACCAGTGCCACCTTGGCGCCGGCCGGCTTGAAATCCATGCTGAATTCCTGCTTGCCGCTGGACTTGGCGCGCGCGTCCAGGCGCGGCGTCGGTTTGCCGAGCAGCTTGAACTGCTTCGGATCCTTCAACGTCACCTTTTCTGGCAGGGGCAGCTTCATGGCGGCGTCGGCCAGCGAGCCGTAAGTCGCCTTCTTCCCACCAGGTCCATGCACCACACCTTTGGAGGTCCGGCACTGCTCCGGCTTTACCTTCCACTGCTGCGCCGCAGCCGTGATCAGCATTGCACGGGCGCGCGCGCCGATCTCGCGATACTGGACGAACGAATGCGCGACCGAGCCGGAACCGCCCGTCATCTGCATACCGAACATCGGATCCTTGTAGGCGTCGCCCGCCGGCGCGAGCGCGCCGTGCACCTGCGACCAGTCCGCGTCCAGCTCCTCCGCGATCAGCATCGGCAGGCTGGTATGCACGCCCTGGCCAAATTCCAGGCGGTTGACGGACACGGTGACCGAATTATCCGGCGCGATGCGCAGGAAGGCATTCGGCTGCGATGGCGCCGGCCCTTCGGCCGCGCGCGCGAACTTGTTCGATTCCGGGATCACGAAGCCGAGGACCAGCCCTCCGCCCGCAACGGCCGCGGTCTTGATGAAGCCGCGGCGCGACATCCCGCCTGTGGCCTTCCCTTCCATCCATTCGGTGCGCATGCTGGCCTCCTCAGGCGATTGCCTTGGCCGCGTCCTTGATGGCCGCGCGGATGCGTTGATAGGTGCCGCAGCGGCAGATGTTCCCGCTCATGGCATTGTCGATGTCGGCGTCGCTCGGATTGTGGTTCTTGCGCAGCAGGGCGGTCGCGCTCATCACCTGGCCGCTCTGGCAGTAGCCGCATTGCGGCACGTCGTGCTTGACCCAGGCATCCTGCACCGCCTTGCCCACCTTGTCGGCCTCCATCGCCTCGATGGTGGTGATCTTGTGGCCGACGGCCGCAGAAATCGGCGTCGAGCACGAGCGGATCGGCTCCCCGTCCATGTGCACGGTGCAGGCGCCGCACAGCGCCATGCCGCAGCCGAACTTGGTGCCGGTCATGTTGAGGTTATCGCGCAGCGCCCACAGGACCGGGGTCGCCGGGTCGGCATCGACTTGCATGTCGCGGCCGTTGATGTTCAAGGTGATCATGCTCTCTCCTTCGACGTGCTGCAGACGTAAGAACGCCCGCGGTTGCGGGCGTTCGGTTGGGTTATTGCTTGATGGAGCCTAGTTTCGCTTCCAGCGTTTTCAGGTCCACGGCGCCTGGGATCCTGGTGCCGTCGGCGAAGAAGATCGCCGGGGTGCCGTTGATACGCAGCCTCTGGCCCAGCTGCAGCACCTTGTCGTTCGGGTTGGCGCAGTTGGCCGCCGCGGCCGGCGCTGCCTTGCCGTTGACCATCCAGTCGTCCCATGCCTTGGCGCGGTCCGGCGCGCACCAGACGTTGGCCGACTTGGTGAACGAGTCCGGCGACAGGATGTTGTACAGGAAGGTGTAGACGGTGACGTTGTTCAGGTCCTTGAGCGTCGTCTGGCGGAACTTCTTGCAGTAGCCGCAGTTCGGGTCCTCGAAGATCGCGATCACGCGCTTGCCGTCGCCCTTGACGTACTTGATGGCCGATTCCAGCGGCAGGTCCGAGAACTTGATCTTGTTGATCTCGTCCAGGCGCTCGCGGGTCAGGTTGCGCGAGCTCTTGGCCTCGAACACCTGGCCCATGATGATGTATTCGCCCTTCTTGTCGGTGTACAGCAGCTCGCCGCCCACGCGCACTTCGTACAGGCCGGCGTAGGGCGTGGCGCGCACGCTGTCGACCTTGGCGCCGTTGGACAGGCGCGGCTCGATGGTGCGGCGGATGGTGTCCTCGACGGACGGTTCGGCACGGGCGCAGGATGCAACCGCGAATGCCGCCATCAGCAGCGCCAGTTTACTTTTCAACATGGATTCTCCAAAGGTGCAAATCACTTACCGAGAGCCTGCGACACCATGCGTCGCTTTAGCGCCGGAAATTTATCGAGCAAGTTTAATCCGAAATTGCGGACCGCGCGCACCGGCTCGAAATCGGTCCCGAACAGGCGTTCCAAGCCGTCCGTGGCCAGTTGCATAAGCAGCACGTCTTCCTTGCGCGCGCGGGCGTAGCGCGCAAGCACGCGGGCGTCGCCGATGCCACGCTGCGGCTCGCGGCCGGCCAGCGTCCTGAGCAGGTCGGCCACGTCGCCGAACCCGAGGTTCATGCCATGGCCGGCCAGGGGATGGACGGCGTGAGCCGCATCGCCCACCAGCGCCACGCGCGGCGCCACGATGCTGTGCGGACGGATGATCCGCAGGGGGAAGGACTTGACCTCCTCCGGCACCAGGGGCCGCAGGGTCCCAAGCTGCTCCTCGCAATAGGCCGCCAGGCGCACGGCCAGCTCGGACAGGGTCTCGGACATGAGGGTTTCGGCCAGCGCTTCGGGGGCCGACCAGACCAGGGACACGCGCTCGCCCGGCAGCGGCAGCAGCGCGACGATGCCCTCGGCGCAGGTGAACCACTGATGCGCCACGCCGTGGTGCGGCTTGGCGCAGCTGAAATTGGTGACGATCGCGTGCTGGTGGTACGAGCGGTAGTCGTAGCCGATGTCGCACTGGCCGCGCACCCAGGACTGGGCGCCGTCGGCCCCCAGCACCAGTTCCGCTTCCAGCACCGCGCCGTCGGCCAGGGAGACGCGTGCGAAGGGACCGGTGCCGTCCAGTGCCACGGCCTTGCCGCGCGCGATATGCACGTTCGGCGCAAAGCGCAGGGCCGCATCCAGGGCCTGGTTCAGGTTACTGTCTTCGACAATCCACGTGAGCGCTCCGACCCGGGCACTGTAGGCATCGAAGCTCAGGCCACCGGCCTGTGGACCGTCGCCGGCGATCTGCATCGACTCCACCGGCGCGACGCGCTCCATCTCCAGCGCGCTCCATACCTTGAGGGAGGACAGCAGGGTGTGCGCCGTGTGATTCAGGGCGTAGACCCGCACGTCCCACGGCCGGTCGGCGCCGGCCGCCTTGGGCGCGGCGGGCGCGTGGGGACACAGCAAGGTCACGCTGTAGCCGGCCTGGGACAGGCCCAGCGCCGCGGTCTTGGCGATCGCGCCGTCGCCCACGATGCAAACGTCGCTGCGCGCGGATTTAGCGGTGGTAATCATATAGCCCATTATAGCGCCGCCCCTGGCATGGCAGGCTTAACAAGCTCTTGCAAGTTTCGGAAGACCTGCTATAATCATGCCTCTCTTGGCCTGGTAGCTCAGTCGGTAGAGCAGAGGATTGAAAATCCTTGTGTCGGTGGTTCGATTCCGCCCCGGGCCACCAAGAACAAAAAAATGAAACGCCACCTCCGGGTGGCGTTTTTGCTTTCAAGGCAGCAATTCGATGCGTTTGACGCTTTCGCTTGGGAGCGCCACGCGCAGCCGCCTTGCCGACGCGTCAAATTGCACGTCCCCGGCCGGTTTGCCATCGATGACGACCGCTTTGGGGCGGACTCGAAGACCGGCAAATTCGATGGCGCCGACCGCCTGGTAGCCGTGATTTGCGGGTATGACCAGACTGACACCGCTCGCATTCTGGGTCACGTTGATCGTCCGGAAGGCGCCACTTCGGTAACCGTAGCCGTCGCCCGCATCCTGGAAAACGTGACTGCCGCCGTCCGCGCCAGCCCCGACGACCAAGGTCAAGGGCTTCGTGTTCATTTCTCCCGTGTTTTGCATCAGTTCGCTGGTCGGAATGCTGGCGCCGGCCCGGACGTAAAGCGGCAGCCGGTCCAGCGGCGCCGGAACCGTCGCGGACGTTCCGCCCTCGTGGCGGATCCCGTACCACCAGCCGATCCAGGCGTCCCCTTTCGGGAAATAGACCTCGCGGCTGGTCTGGCTTGGATGCACGACCGGCGCCACCAGCAGATCGCCGCCCAGCAGGAATTGATCGTCCACGAGGCTTGCGCGGGTGTCTTCGGGATAGGCAAACCACAAGGGCCGCATGGGCGGAGCGCCGGATTGCTCGTTGTCCGCGAACAGCGTGTACAGATACGGCAGCAGCTGGTAGCGCAGCTCGATGGTGCCGCGGTTGATGCGTTCGTAATCGACGCCGAAGGCCCACGGCTCGCGCGGGGCGGAGACATCGTTGGAGTGCGTGCGGAAGTACGGCGTCAGCGCAGCGGCCTGCAGCCAGCGGGCGTACAGTTCGGCGCTCGGACTGCCCATGAAGCCGCCAACGTCCGCGCCAACGAAAGGCACGCCCGAGACGGACAGGTTGGTCAGCATCGGGATCGTCAGCGTGAGATGGGTCCAGGTCGGCGAGTTATCGCCGGTCCAGACGGCCGCGTAGCGCTGCACGCCGGCGAAACCGGCCCGCGTGAGGACGAACGGGCGCCGCTCGGGGCGCAGGCCGTGCAGACCCTCGAATGAGGCGCGGGCCATCTGCATGCCGTAGACGTTGTGATAGCGGGCATGCGAGCCGTGGATTCCGTCGCCGTCATGCCGGGATTGCAGCGGCAGGGTCTTCTGCGGGCCAAGCGATATCTCCGGCTGGCGGAATTCGTCGGCCGCGAACACGCCGGGCTCGTTCATGTCGTTCCAGAAGCCGTCCACGCCAAGGTCGAGCGCAGACTTGTACAGGCTTCCGAACCACGCGCGTGCCGCCGGCAGCGTGAAGTCCGGAAAGGCACAGATGCCCGGCCACACCTTGGCATGCAGTTCGCTGCCATCCGCATTGCGGACATAGATGCCCTGCTCGCGGCCGCCGCGGTAAATCGCGTAGTTAGGATCGACCTTCACGCCCGGATCGACAATGGTCACGGCATGAAAGCCGTCGCCGTGCAATTGCGCCAGCATCTCCTGCGGGTTGGGGAAGGTCGTCGAATTCCACGTGAAGATGCGGAAGCCCTCCATGTGGTCGATGTCCAGGTACAGCACGTCGGCGGGGATGGCGCGCTTGCGGAACTCGCGCGCCATGTCGAGCACCTGCTCCTGCGTCTTGTACGACCAGCGCGATTGCTGATACCCGAGTGCCCACAGCGGCGGCAAGCTTCCGCGGCCGGTAAGCGCGGTGTAATCTCGCAGGACAGCCGTCGGGGAACGCTGCGCGCCGCCCGTGAAAACGTAGTAATCGAGCTCTCCGCCATTCGCGCCTACACCGATACGATGCGGATCGGTCTTGCCCATGTCGAACCAGCTGCGCCAGGTGTTGTTGAAGAACAGACCATAGCTCTTCCCATCATGTAGCGCGATGAAGAACGGGATCGACTGATAGGACGGATCGTGGCCCGGCGCATAGTCAGGCACGTCCGCGTTCCACATCACCATGTGCTGCTGGTGCCGCGAGAGGGGAAGCGTCTTTTCTCCAAACCCGTAGTACAACTCGTAATCATCGCGGCGGAAGGAGGCCTCGACCGCGCCGTCTTCCCCACTGAACGACATCGGCCGCGCCGTATCTTGGGCGAGCACCAGCCGGCCCGCGTCGTCGTAGATATCGATGCCAAGTTCGGGCGCGGTGCGGATCGTGACGCGCGTTCCGGATGCCGAGCGCAACTCGATTCGTGCGCCCTGCCGTGTCAGTTTCGCTGGCGACCGCGGCGGCGCACCTGCGATCGCATACGACACATCCGGTTCGAGTTTTCCGCTTGGGTTCATGCGGATGCGCACGACGTCCGGCGCCGCAAAGCCGATGTGCAGGCGCGCGCCGCTGGACATGCTCAGGTCAAAGCCGTCGGCCGTGGGGTCCACGTGCGCGACCGCGCCAACCGTGCGCGGCGCGGCGTCAGCTGGTGCCGTCGCCAGTCCCGCCAGGATCACGGCCGCCAGCGCCAAACCACGCATCACGCGTGCTCACCCTTCTCGTACAGGCCCGCGTACTTCACGCCGAAGTACAGGATGAAGGCGTAGCCTGCGGCCGGCACCAGGAACGACCACTGCAATCCCATCGCATCGGCCAGCGCGCCCTGGATGAACGGCACCACCGCGCCACCGACGATGGCCATGCACAGGATGCCCGAAGCCTGTCCCGTGAATTTCCCGAGCTTGTACAGCGCCATGCTGAAAATCGTGGGGAACATGATCGAATTGAACAGGCCAACCGCCAGGATCGCCCACATCGCTGCCTGGCCATGCCCGAATATCGCCACTGTCACCAGCACGATCGAACTGGCCGCGTTGAACGCGAGCGCCTTCCCGGGACTGATGTAGCGCATGACGGCGAAGCCGATGAAGCGGCCGACCATGGCGCCACCCCAGTAGTAGCTGACGTAGTGGGCGGCGTCGGCCGGCGCCAGTCCGGCAATGCCCGGCTCGCCCAGGAAGTTGATCAGGAAGCTGCCGATGCTCACTTCGGACCCGACATACAGGAAGATGCCGATCGTCCCCAGCAACAGGTGCGGATGCGACAGCACGGAATGGGCGGCCCCGCTTTCCAGATGCGGCGCGCTGTCGTCGTCATGGTCGATCGCTGGAAGACGGGCAAAGTAGAACATCAGCGCCAGCAGCAGAAGCGCGCCGGCCAGCGCCAGGTACGGCATCTGGACGCTGGCCGCCTGCGCGGCGCGGTAGGCCGTCTGCTGCGCGGCGGGGAGCTGGGCCAGTTCGGCCGCGCCCAGCGCGCTGCCGGACAGGATCAGGATGCCGCCCAAGGTCGGCGCCACCGTCGTCCCGAGCGAGTTGAAGGCCTGGGTCAGCGTGAGCCGGCTCGATGCCGTGCGCAGTTCGCCCAGGACGGTGACGTAGGGGTTGGCCGCAACCTGCAGGATGGTGATCCCGGCGGCCAGCACGAAGAAGCCAAGCAGGAATAGTCCGAAGCCGCTGTTCGACGCCGGATAGAACAACGCGCAGCCGCCGGCGGCGATGACCAGGCCGGCCACGGCGCCATTCTGGTAGCCGATCCGGCGAATCAAGGCGCCGGCCGGCAAGGACACCAGGAAGTAGGCGCCGAAGAAGCAGAACTGCACCAGCATCGCCTGCACATAGGTCAAGGTGTACAGCGCCTTCAGGTGCGGGATCAGGACGTCGTTCAGTGCGGTAAGCAGCCCCCACATGAAGAACAGGATGGTGACGATGATGAGCGGCCCGGTGTTCCCGTCCGCCCGCGACTGCTGCAGCGTTGAGCGCTGCGAAACGTGTTCCATGTGAGGGTCTCCTGTCATTGTGTTATTGGGCGATGCCGGCCGGCGCATGCGGCAGATCGCCCGCATGCGTTCCCCAGCCTGTGGAATCCGGTTGCGGGACGAGTTGATAGTGGAGCGTGCCCGCCGCCTGCAGCTGCTCCCAATCCAGCCAGACGCGCGTCAGGGGATGCTCGCCCCAGCGTACGGACTGCACGAAGCGGCGCTCGCCGGGGCGCGCCTCGGGCGCCTCGATGCACAGCACGCGGCCGCGCGGCAGGTCGATCTCGGCGTGCGGGAAGCGCGGCGCGTGCAGCAGGAAACGGCCGCTGCCCGGCGCGTCCGGATACAGGCCCAAGGCGCTGAACAAATACCACGCCGACATCGTCCCAAGGTCGTCGTTACCTGTCACCCCGCTGGGACTGTTTCCGAACAGCGTCTCCGCCGCCCGCAACACGGTGGTGGTTTTCCAGGGCTGCCCCATCAGGGTGTACATCCATGGCGCATGCAAGTCGGGCTCGTTGTTCGGGTTGTAGCGAAACTGGCTGTAATAGCTGTAAGGGCCGACGACCCAGGACTTGCGCACGGCGGAGGGATCGGCCAGGACGGCGTCGTAGTCGAAGAAGCGGTCCAGCCGCTGGACCGCCGCCTTCGGCCCGCCCATCGCTGCGGCAAGCCCCGGCACGTCCTGCGGCACCAGCCATTGGTACTGCCAGGCCGTCCCTTCGTGGAAGCCCCGCTCGCCGCGCGGGTCGTAGCTACCGCTCACGTCGGCGAACCAGCTGCCATCGAGCAGTCTGGGACGCGGGAAGCCATGCAGCCCGGTTGGCGCATCGACGACCGACGCATCCCACACCTTGCGCCAGTTGAGGGCGCGCTGGGAGAGCGCCTTCGCATCCTGCGTGCGGCCCAGGGCCTTGGCCATCGCGGCCAGTGCGCCGTCGGCGAGTGCATATTCGAGCGTGGCCGAAGCGCCATGATGCGGATCGATGTCCATACCCTTGGCGACGAAGCTCCGGTCGTACTGGACGAAACCCTGGCGCAGGTAGCTGGAGTTGCCGGCCCGCCCTTGCGAACGCATCCCGTGCGGCGGCACCCCGAAGGCATTCTCGCGCAGCGCGGCATAGGCTTCGCCCTCGCGGCCCTTCAGGGCGCCGAAGCGCCATAAATCGACCAGGAAGGGCGTGACCGGATCTCCGGTCATCACATTCGTATCGAAATTGGCGTAGCCCCAGCGCGGCAGCCAGCCGCCCTGTTCGCGGATCTTGAGCACGGAATTGGCGATGTCTCGTGCGCGCTCCGGGCGCAGCAGGGCCAGGAGCTGGTTCTGTGCCCGGTAGGTGTCCCATAGGGAGAAGAACTCGTAGTAGGTCCAGTTCTTCGCGAGATGGACGGCGTCGTCATAGCCGCGATAGCGGCCGTCCGCGTCGCTGCCGGTCAGCGGCTGCAGCAGCGCGTGATACAGGGCCGTATAGAACACGGTACGGTCGTCCGTGCTGCCGCCCTCGATGCGCACGCTGCCCAACTCGCGCTGCCACGCCGCCTGCGCCTGCGCGCGCATCGCATCGAAGGCAAGCGGCCGATCGCCGGCCATACCCTCGGCTTTCAGGTTGAGACGCGCGCCTTCGGCGTCGACATGAGAAATCGCGCTGATGGCGGTAACGGACCCGCCATGCTGCAGATCGAAGGTGAGCCAGAGGCCGTGCGGGCGGCTGTCGCCCTGTTGGCTCGGCCCGCTGGCGCCGGGAAAACCGCCGCGGTCGTCCCAGATGCCGTGGGCGCTGAAGGGCTGGTCGAAGACCATGCGGAACCACGTGCTGTACTGGGCGCCACCACAGAAACTCTTGGTCGTGATCTTGCCTTCCACCGTGCGCTCGTCCACCACGCGCACTTCGCTGCCGACGACGGAATGACGCTCGTTCGCTTGGCCGAGATTGAGAAGCAAGTGACCGGTCGCGATGCCAGGTGCGAAGGTATAGCGCTCGGCGGCGGCGCGGGTCAGTGCGGTCGTTTCGGCCGTGATGCCGCCGTAGCTGGTGAGCTTGACCTTGTAGTACCCTGCCTCGCCCACTTCGCCATCGTGGGTGTAGGCGGCGGCATAGTGCTTGTAGTCGAAACTGGCCGCCTTGGACGTATCGAAATCGCCGCCCGGCCCGATACGCCCTGTGACCGGCAGCACCGGCAGCTGTCCGCCCTGCTCCCAGCAGCCCGCGCCGGAGAGATAGGAATGGCCGAAGCCGCGGATCCGCGTATCGCTGTAGCGCCATCCTGCGTAATGCTCTCCGGTCGGACTCACCTGAATCATCCCGAACGGGGCGGACGCGCCGGGAAACGTGTTGCCTTCGTCCTGAGTACCGATGAAGGTGTTAATGGGACGGGTATCGGCCAAGGCGGTCAATGGCAGCAGGAGGACAAGCAGCGTGCCGAGGCGGCGCGAATTGAATAACATGGCCATCTCCCTCAGCGCGTGGGCAGACGCAATGGATGCGCCTCGGTGTTGAAGGTGACGGCGTCGAAATCCAGCGCATCCTTAGGTGCGAACAGCAGATAGAAGTACTTGAAGGTCTCGGCGAAGACAAAGCTCTCCATCGAATCCTCCTGCTTCTTGCTGCGCACATCCTTCAGCGCCGCATAGCCGGCCTCGGTGCGGCAGTAGCGCACGAAGGCTTCGAAGAACTCGCGGCCCATGGCGCGGTAGCGCGGATCGGCGGTGTAATGGTGCAGGTAGTAGGCAGATTCGATGATCTCTGGGCGCAGTGCGTAGCCCGGCGACAGAACCTTCATGCGGCGGTAGTCGAGCGCCTCCGGCTCGATGCCGTGCAGGCGCCACATGCGCAATCCGGACTCCTGGAGCGCCTTGGCGCGCGGCAGATCGCCGCCCAGCGCCAGCAGGGCAGGCATGAAGGCGTCGAGCGCGCCGTACTGGGTCTTGAGACGGCGCCCGCTCGTCATATCGGCATGGCCGTACCAGAGTGCGCCGCCGCGCTCGTCGGCCAGGGCCTTGTTGACACCGGCGATGCTCTGATCCCACATCGCCTTGCATTCGACGTCGTCGAACAGGCGATAGCATTTGTACAGGTACTCATAGTAGGAATCGATGCCGCCGCCGATGTGCGCGTCGGTGTTGACCCACTTGCCGGTTTCGACGTCGATCGCCGAGCCCACCAGGCCAAGCGGCGAGGCGCGGCGGTAGGTCTCGACCAGGGCGCGCTTGGCTTTGTCGAAATAGACCGGATTCCCGGTCAGTTTGCTCAGCATGCCGAATTCGAGGAGCAGCGTGCCCGTCTCCGCCGGATTACTCAGCTTGCCGCGCACCTGGCCGGTATGCAGGTTGACGTGGGTGTAGGGCATGCCCGTCGGCGACGCGAACACCGGCAGCAGGCGCTGGCCCAGGTCCTGCGCCTTGGCCAACAAGCGCGCGTCGCCCGTCAGCTGGTAGGACGAGATCAGGCCTCCGAGCAGGCGGATCGTGATCTCGAAGTTCTGCACGTACATATCCTGGTCGAAGGACAGGCGCGTGGCGATCAGTTCGCGCGCCTCGTCGGCTTCCTCTTTCAGGCCCATGACGACCAAGGTGTCGAGCGCGTCGACGGGCGTCATCAGCAGCGACTGGGCGTACCAGTCGCGCGGCCCCTTGCTCAAGGGGCTGAGCGCGTCGTGGCCCCAGGCGTATTGTTTGTAACCCTGCCAGGCGTGCCGCATCTCGTCCTTGACGCGCTGGGCCAGCACGGCGGATTCGGCTTCGGTGACCGGACGCATCGCAGGTGCGGCCGGACGTGCGACGGAAGGCAGCAAGGCCAGCAGGACGAAGCACAGGACCGTTTGGAATGGGGCAAAGCGGTGACGACTGATCACGATACTTCTCCTTGAAGCTGTTCGAACAATTGGTGCACGACCGCGGGGTGCGGCGGCGTGGCGCCGGCCTGCAGGCAGGCGGCGGAGCCTGCAGCCAGGGCGGCATGAAGGTGTGCCTGCAGCGGACGGTCCGGATGGCGCGCGAGGCTGTGCAGCAGACCGGCCACGCTGGCGTCGCCGGCGCCGACCGTGTCGGCCACCACGACTGCAGGCGCGCGCGCATCGCAGCATTCATCGGCGCGGAACAGGCTTGCGCCCCCGCCGCCACGGGTCAGCAGGCAAAGGGCAGTCGCGTTATGGGAACGCAGCTTGCGCAGCGCGTCCTCCAGCGTCGACCCTGGATACAGGCCGCGCAGGTCGTCGTCCGACACCTTGATCACGTCCGCCAGTTCCGCCATGCGCCGCAGGATCGGCGCATAGGACTCGCCCATCACGTTGCGGTAGTTGGGATCGTAGCTGATCGCCACACCCTGCGCCTTCAACTGGCCGGCCAGCGCAACGAGCTTACCGGCCAGGGGTTCACGGGCCAGGCTGATGCCGCCGAAATGCGCCCAGCGCAGCGCCCCGGACCAGCCAGTCGGCAGCGCGGCTGGGTCGAAGTGCAGGTCGGCGCTGTCGTCGCCGATGAAGAAATAGTGTGGTGGTTCGCCCTGCTCCACCACGGCAAGCAAAGGTGCCCGATCGGCGCGCTGCAGCAGGCGCAGGTCCACACCGGCGGCTTCCGAGGCCGCCCAGAGCGCATCGCCAAAACGGTCGCGGCTGATGGCGCCGGCGAAGGCGGTGCGCTCGCCGAGCGTGGCCAGTGCGCGCGCCACGTTCCAGACCGAACCGCCGACGCGGCTCTCCCACGTCTCGCCACCCTGGTGTATCAGATCCGTCAGCGCCTCGCCGGCACACAGCATCTGGGGCGCGTCACGCATCGCCGGCCTTTTCCAGCACCGCCACGATGTCATAGCAGGCACCCATGGTGTGGTAATCGACCTTGCCGGCGGGGCTCTTCTCGTCGCTGAGCTTGCGGTTCTCGCGGTCCAGGATGCGATACCAGGCGCCGTGTGCGTGGTCGACCATGTGCGTCCAGCTGTATTCCCACAGGCGCTGGTACCAGGTCCAGTAATCGGCCTTGCCGGTACGCTGGGCCAGCATGGCGGCCGCGGCCGCGCTCTCGGCCTGCACCCAGAAGTATTTATGCGCGTCGCATACCGTCAGGTCCGGCGCCAGCGAGTAGCACACGCCGCCATACTGCGCATCCCAGCCCTTGTCCATGGCGACCTGGAAGAAGCGTTCGGCCGTGGGCAGCAGCCAGCCGAGGTCCTGTTCCAGGACGCCAGCGCCGCGTGCCTCGAGCTGTACCAGCAGTTTCGCCCATTCCGTGAAATGGCCTGGCTGGTAGCCCCAGGGGCGGAACAGGTTTTCGGGATCGTCGATATTGAAGCGCCAGTCCGGCTGCCACTGCGTGTCGTAGTGTTCCCAGATCAGCCCACCGCAGCGCTCGGCCTGGCGGCGCGTGATGTTGGAAGCGATCGTGTAGGCGCGTTCCAGATACCGACGGTCGCCAGTCGCCTGCCAGGCTGCCTGCAGCGCTTCGCAGGCGTGCATGTTGGCGTTCTGCCCGCGATAGGTGGACAACACGCTCCAGTCCGCGCTGGCTTCATCCGCATACAAGCCCGCTGCCTCGTCCCAGAAGCGCTTTTCCATCAGCGCGAAGGTCTCGTCGATCCACGGATGCGCCTCGTCCAGGCCCGCCATGGCGGCGTGGGCGTACGCCAGCAGCACGAAGGCGAGCCCGTAGGCGTGATGGGTGCCATCCTCGACGGCGCGGCCGTCCAGCATCCACGCATAGCCGCCGCTGACCGGGTCGCGGTGCGCCTCGCGCAGGAAGCGCACCGCATGCCGGGCGCCGTCCAGGTAAGCGGGATCATGGAAATGGCGGTAGGCCATCGCGTAGGTGAAGACGAAGCGCGTGCTGCTGACCAGGTGGCGATGGCGGGTGTCGTAGACCGTGCCGTCGTCCTTGAAGTACTGGTACATCCCCCCGGCGGGATCCAGCGCGCGCGGGTGGTAGAAGCGCATCGTATGCCGCGCGTGGTCGAGCAGCACGGCCGCGCTGCGGAAATCGGGAAAATTGGACATGGATCGATTCAGGGTGAGGTGTGCATTAGTCGTCGTAACTGCTCTCGCGCACGATGAGCTCGACCGGCACGGTTATCTGGGCTGGGTTCTCGTTCGACTTGGCCAGCAGGAGCTCGACGCCCGCCCGCCCCAGGGCCTCCTTATCCACCCGCATGGTGCTAAGCGGAGGAATGGCGGCCGCGGCGGCGGCGATGTCGTCGAAGCCGATGATGGCCAAGTCGTAGGGAATCTTCATGCCCTGGTTCAGGCAGTACTTCATGGCTACCAACGCGGTGTTGTCGTTGTAGCAGAAGACTGCATCGGGCTTCTTGGGCAGGCTGAGGAGACTGCGCATGGCTTCCACCACGCCTTCGTCGCCCTCGCCCATGGAGGACACGATCACTTCGAGATCGGGATCGGCGTAGACCTTGGCGTCGAACAGCGCCTGGCGAAAGCCGCGATTGCGCTGCTGGATGCTGTAGTGGGCCAGCGAGCCGGATAGCATCGCGACGCGCTTGCGTCCGGTGCGCAGCAGGTGCTGCGTGGCAAGGTAGCCGCCACGGACGTTGTCCGGATTGACCGAAGTGAAGCCGCGCTGGTGCATGTCGACCAGGACGATCGGCTTGCCCGACTGCTGGAGGGCGGCCAGTACCTCGGGTTCGAAGAAGCCGGCGCAGACGATGGCGTCCGGCTGGTGCAGGCGGATCAGGCCCAGCACGGGTTCGGCCGGGTCGACCGCGATGAACGACAAGGCGATGCCTTCGCGCCGGCAGGCTTCCTCGGCGCCGTGCAGCACCGGTGAGTAGAACGGGCTCGATGCCAGCGTGTTGTGCTGGCTATGCAGCAGGAAGGCGATGCGGCGGATGCGGCCTTTCTTGAGCTGGCCGAAATCGTAGCCGAGGCGAACGGCGGCGTCATGCACCAGATTGCGGGTCTGCTCCGTCATGCCGGCCTGGTTCTTCAGGGCGCGCGACACCGTGCCGATGGACAGCCCGGTGACCTCCGCGATATTTCGCAGGGTGACCTGGCTCATGGCTTCACCCGCGGCAGGGCGCGTAGCGAAATCAAGGGCATCTGGGGTCTCCATCATCTCGTTTAATAAACGTCAGTTTTATCGCAGGCGCCTCTGGAGCGTCAATCGAAGTCGAGAATTTACGGGGCTTTTTAGCTGTTTTTAGTAAACAAGAACTTCCGCCAGGGAACGCACGCGCAAAGCTTGACGCAGTGCGGCAAGGGGGGCTTGGGAGGACACGCGCACGCTGAGGCTTTCGCCGGGCAGGAGCGTGAAGGCATTGTCCGAGACCTCTGCATCGAGGTCGCCGAAATCGATCCACACGGCGCGCGCCAGCGCGTCGGCACGAAATTCGAGCAGGTAACCGTCGCCGGCCGGGTGCAATTCCGCATGCAAGCCGGCGTGGGGCCAGCGCATGCCTTTCGCGGGTTTGAAATACACCACGCTGCGGGAAGCCGGTTCGCCTTCCGCCAGCAGGTCGAACACCGCGACGGTGGTAGCGGGATCGGCGCCACCCAGCAAGTCCGCATCGGCATAGCGTGCCGCCTGCGCAGCCGACAACGGCGCCAGATCGACCGGCTTGCGCTCGTCACGCAGTGTCTTGCCGTCCAGGGTCATCACGCGAAGACGCAACTCACCGCGCATGGCACCGGTGCGGTCGCTGAGCAGACTGACCGTCGTATGACCGTCCGCCCCGCGCAGCGCCGCCACTGCGACCGGTGCATAGAAGCGGCGGGTGTGGAATTGGAGCGCCTTCCAGCGACCGAACCAGTCGATGCTTGACCAGGACGCGCCAGGCCACACATCGTTCAGCTGCCAATACAGCGATCCCATCGTGGTCGGACGGCTGGCGCGATGGTGCAGCGCGGCCAGCTCGATCCCCTCGGCCTGCATCGCCTGGCTCAGATAGGCGAAGGCGCCGAAGTCCTTGGGCGTGCCGAATTCCGCTTCCACGTACTTCAGCAGGCGCTCGTTCCCTTTCCCTGCCATGAACTTCTGGTGCGCCTCGATCACGGGCGACGCGATGCCCTGCTCCGTGCGCGTCGCGAAGGCGTCGATCGTGCGCTGCGCCGGCCACGCCTGCAGGCCGTACTCGGACATGAAGCGCGGCGTGATGTCGAGGTATTTCACCGGCGGATAGGCCGGGTTGCCCCACACCTCCCAGTAATGCATGTCGCCGCTGGCCGGTGTATTCGCGGTCTCGGCCAGGTCGTCGCTGGGCGAACTGGCCCAGTAGGCGATACCGCCGCCCTCCTCCGCCACGACGCGGCGCAGGTCGGAGCCGAACAACTGCACATAGCCCTTCCACACCCGATCCGCGAAGACCGGGTCGGTCTGCGTCAGCTCCCGTCCATGGCCCCAGGCCTTCCAGGCGATTTCCTCCTCGTTGTTGCCGCACCAGAGCGCCAGGCTGGGATGGTTGCGCAGGCGCCGCATGTTGTCGCGCGCCTCGGCGAGCACGTTGGCGCGGAAGGCGTCGTCATAGGCCGGGGGCATGCCGCCGCCGAACATGAAGTCCTGCCAGACCAGCAAGCCCAGTTCATCGGCGAGGTCGAAGAAGTCGTCGCTCTCGTAATAGCCGCCGCCCCAGCTGCGCAGGAAGTTCATGTTCGCGTCGCGCGCCGACGCCAGCACCCGCCGCAGCTGTGCCTTGGTCACGCGCGGCTGGAACATGTCGAACGGGATGCTGTTCGCGCCCTTGGCGAAGATGGGGATGTCATTGACGGCGAAGTAGAAGCTCCTTCCGGCGGCGTCCGGCTCGCGCCGCAGTTCGATCCGTCGCAGGCCGGTGCGGGCGCCGATCCTGGCGACGACGTCTCCGCCGTCGGCAACTTCGAGCTCAAACCGGTACAGCGGCTGTGCGCCATAGCCGTTGGGGAACCAGCGCTGGGGAGCATCGATATGCACTGGCAGTTCGATGCGATTGACGCCAGCCTGCAGCGCGACGCGCTGGCGCGCCACCAAAGCGCGCTTGCCGCCAGGCGCCGTCTGCCACAGGCGCAGGTCGAACCCGCCGGCCCGCACCGCATCCGTCGTGAGGATGGCGGTGAGATCGGCCCGCACCGCCTGCACCCGGTCCTGCCGCAACTGCAGATCGTCCGCGCGTACCGCGCTCCAGCTTTGCAGAACGACCGGCTTCCAGATGCCGGCCGTGACGTAGCGCGGCCCCCAATCCCAGCCATAGTGGTACCCGGGCTTGCGGACGAAGTTCGCGGTCATCGCGTCCTTCGGTTCGTCGCCGTAGGGCGAAGGATAATTCCCGGCCAGCTTATGCGGCATTGCCTGCACCCGCGGCAGTAATGTCGCGATGGGCGAACGCAGTATGACCCGCAGCTCGTTGTCTTTCGCGCGCAGGCGTCCCTGCACCGGCACGCGCCAGGTGCGGAAGGCATTGTCGGCGTCGAGCAGCCGCTCGCCATTGAGCCAGACCTCGGCAAAGGTATCGAGCCCCGCAAACACCAGGTCGGAGCGCGCAGCGGCCAACGCGGAGGGCGGCACGTCGAAGCGGGTGCGGTACTCCCAATCGGCCAGGCCGATCCATTGCAGATCGCGCTCCGGGGCGCCGACATAAGGATCCGGGATCAGGCGATTGGCCAGCAAGTCGGTATGCACGACGCCCGGAACGGCAGCCGTGTGCCAGGACGCAGCCTTGGGATGGGCGGCCGCCTGCGCGCTGCCGGGCGCGATACGGAAGGTCCAGCCACCGCCGACGACCATGCTTTCCGCCGCACGCGCGCCAGCCGCTGCGGCTACCAACGCCAGGCAGGCTCCCATCAGCAGGCGCAGGAACAGCTTCATGCGGCAGGTGCCTTCCAGTAGCGGTTGATCCATTCCTGGTGCGTGGGCATCGTATCGACGGCGTGCGCCAGCATGGCGCGCACGCTCTCCACGTGGTCCAGCAAGCGTTCCTCCGGCATCTCGTCCACCATCGGATGGTAGCTTTGCGGGACGATGCGTTGGCCAAGCATCACCTGCACCCAGCTCGGGAGCGCGAAGAAGTCCTCGCCGTTGCGGAAGTAGCGCCCGTCCCTGCGGAACAGTTCGAGCGTCTCGCGCAGAGTATCCGGAATATCCATAGTGCGGCAGTAGTTCCAGAATGGCGTGTCGTTCCTCTCGGTCGCGTGGTAGTGCAGGATCAGGAAATCGCGGATGCGTTCGTACTCGACCGCGGATTCGCGGTTGAAGCGATCGATCAGCAGCGGGCAGAAGTCGCGCCGGGGAAAAAGGCTGAGCAAGCGCGTGATGCCAGACTGGGCGAGATAGATGCTGGTCGACTCGAGCGGTTCGAGAAAACCGCTGGCCAGCCCGAGCGCCACCACGTTCCTGTTCCAGCATTTCTTGCGCACCCCGGCCGTGAAGCGCAGCGCGCGCGGTTCGGCCAAGGCCTTGCCATCGAGGCCAGCCAGCAGCGTGGCGGCGGCTTCGTCGTCGCTGATATGGCGGCTGGCGTACACGTAGCCGTTGCCGGTGCGGTGCTGCAGCGGAATGCGCCACTGCCAGCCCGCGGGGCGCGCGGAGGAACAGGTGTAAGGCGTGATCGGCGCGACGCTCTCGCTGGGTACGGCGAGCGCACGGTCGCATGGCAGCCAGTGCGACCAGTCCTCGTAGCCGGTCTTGAGTGTTTGCTCGATCAGCAGGCCACGAAAGCCGGAACAGTCGATGAACAGTTCGCCGTCGACGGTCTGGCCGCTTTCCAGCGTCACCGATTCGATGAAGCCGTCGGCGGCGCGCTGGTTCACGCCGACGATCCTGCCTTCGATGCGCTGCACCCCGCGCTGCTCGGCCAGCTCGCGCAGGTAGCGCGCGTACAGGCTGGCGTCGAAATGGTAGGCGTAGGCGATATCCGCCAACGGAGAACCGGGAGGCGCGTTACGGTCGCCGGGAGCGAAGCGTCCGCGCGGCGCCATCACGGTCTGCGGCGAATAGTCGCCGATCGGCCCGGCGCGGCCGGACCGGTGCAGCTTGAGCCAGAACTGGTGAAACGGCAGCGGCCCGAGCGAACGCCCGATGGCGCCGAAGCCGTGGATGTAGCTGTCGCCGATGCGACTCCAGTCGTCGAATTGAATCCCAAGCTTGACCGTGGCTTGCGTGCGCTTGACGAATTCCGCCTCGTCGATGCCGAGCCACTGGCCGTTGAACATCCTGATATGCGGGACGCTGGCCTCGCCGACGCCGACGATGCCGATCTCCTTGGACTCGATCAGGCGAATCGCGGCGCCCTTGCCCAGGTAGGTCGCCAGGGCCGCGGCGGCCATCCAGCCTGCGCTGCCGCCGCCGACGACGGTGATGCTGCCGATCCGATCTTGCATATCCATAGCTGCGTCCCAAAAAAGACGGCAGCCGCCAGAGAGGGGGCTGACGGCTGCCGTTGAAGCCGGGCTCAGAACTTGTAGTTCAGGCCCATGTAGGCGACGCGGCCGGCGTAACCGTTGGAGTAGAACCGGTTCTTCGTGTCGTTACCAAGGTGGGCGCGCGTCTCTTCCTTGGTCAGGTTCAGCACCGAGGCAGTGAAGCTCAGCTGCTTGGTGAAGTTGTACGCAGCGTTCAGGTCGACCTGGCTGTACGGCTCCTCATACACGTTCAAACCGTTGACCAGGCCATCCACCACTTCGCCGCGGCGATTGTAGGAGGCGCGCACCAGGACCTTCTCGGTGCTGTAGAACAGCGTGAGGTTGGTCTGGTTCTTGGCGCTCCCCACCAGCGGCGACTGGCCGATATCGGTACCGTCGGCCAGTGTGATGGCAGCCTGGTTGGTCTTGTTGTACGTGTAGTTGAACTGGAAGCCGAGGCCCGAGTCGAGCGTGTGCTGCGCATACAGCTCCAGGCCTTTCGACACCGCGTTGCGGCCACCCGCGCTGGTCGAATAGTGCTGCACCGTGACGGTCTGGCCGCCGACCTGCAAGGGCATGTCCAGCACCACAGGCACGGCGAAGTTGCTGACGTTCTTGCGGAACAGGCCAGCGCCCAGCACCGAGCCGCGATGGAAGTACCACTCCAGGCCGAGGTCGAACTGGGTCGCCTTGTACGGCTCCAGCTGCTTGTTGCTGCCGTCGCCGTACCAGCCTTGCTGGTCGGCGCCGCCGATCAAGCGGCGGTCGTTGACGTACTCCTGACTGTAATACTGCAAACCGCCCGGCGCGGCGATGTCGCCGTAGCTCGGACGCGCGATCACCTTGGACGCCGCCCCGCGCAGCAGCAGATCCGGCCGCAGGTCGTAGGCCAGGTTGAAACTGGGCAGCGTGTCGTTGTAGGTGCGGTCGAGCGAGCTGACCACAAAGCTCGAAGTGTGCGCCGTGCTGTCCGGCAGCGTGGTGAAGCCGCTGACGCAGCCCGAACCGGCCGGCGCACCGGCGGCAGGCATGCCGCCCGGCTGGCAGGGCGCCGGTTTGCCGTCGGATCCGTTGAAGAAGTAGTCGTTGTAGTTGTCGACGCGGTCGGTCGAATCCGCATGCTGGCGCGTGCGTACCAGGCGCAGGCCGACGTTGCCGCGCAGGCGCTCGGTCTTGATATTGGCCTGCAGGTAGGCTGACGTGATCTTCTCGTCGACGTTGAAGACGAAATTGTCCTCGTTCCGGGTCTGCATCTTGCCGTAGGTTTTATCCAGGTAGGCAATGTAGGCCGGGTAATTAATCGCCGGGAAGCTGCTAGCCTTGATGCCGCCCGCTAGGTCGCCCAGCGGTTTGTCGTACAAGAACTGCGGCTGGAACTTGTTCGCGGTCGGATCGCAGCCGGCCTGGTAGCGCTTGTCGTAGTTGGACGGATCGGCGCCCTGGCATACCCAGTAGTTGTTGCCGGTGCTGCGGTGCGTGCCGCCGTCGCGGTACTTCAGGCCGAACTGCAGGGAGTCCAGCCAGCTGCTGTCCTGGCGCCAGGTGAAATCGGCCTGGGCGTACTTTTGCTGGGTGCTGTTCTTGGTCCAGGACGAGGAGGTCGAACCGAGGTCGATCTCGCCGATCCCGTTCAGGAGGTTCGCCATCAGTTGGGGCGAGAAGGTCATCGTCGGCGTGCCGTCCGTGGTCCAGGCGCTCGCATTGTTACCGAGGGTCCAGCTGCCGTCGGCGTTCTGCACGCGCGGCTTGATCGGCATGGAGAACTGCATCTCCGGCCCGCCGCTGGCCCAGGTGCGGCCGCCCTTGAAGGTGGCGTCCAGCGTGTCGCCGTGCCAGTCGGCTTCGAAGTCGGCCGTTTGCGACAGCGCGCGTTCGCGGTTGAAGCTGCCCGTGATCTGCGGAGTCGGGATGGTGCAGTCGTCCGGGCCGAAACCGCCGGTGTTGGAGAGGCCACCGGCGGCAGCCGCGTCGCCGCTGCAGTAGTAGGTCTTGCCCGGGTGGGCGCTGTACTGCGCACCGGTGACAATGGTGCCGCTCGGGTCGAAGCTGAGACCATCGAGCATGCGGCCGCCCGGCCAGTTGCCGTCGCCGGCGTAGCGGGCCAGGTTCCATTCCGGGACCTTGAGCGTGTTGGTCTGCGAATTCTGTGACAGATCGAAGCGGAAGTAGTTCGCCGTCAGATTCAGGTTGCGGACCGGCTTGAACTGGAGGGTCAGCTGGCCGCCCTTGCGCTCGCGCTCCTCGTTCTTCACGTTGAAGTTGACCGAGGTGGGCATCATGAAATTGGTGTAGTACTTGCCGGCCTGGTCGTAGAAGCCGGACTGGCCCCACCAGTACGAGGTCAGGTCGGACGGCTTGCCGTTGACGTCGGTGGCGGGATGGGCATCGTAGTCGTCGCCGTACCACTGCCAGTTTTCGGTGCTGGCGCCCATGGTGCGCGTGGTGCGCTTCTGCTGCGTGTAGCCGACCAGGACGCCAAAGCGGCGGCTCTCGTCGTGCCAGGCATACTGGCCGGAGAACTGGCCGTCGTTCTTCTTGGTCGTGTCGGCGCGCGTGCCTTCGATGTTGACGAAGCCGCTGTTGGACTCCACGTCCAGCGGCCGGCGCGTATGCAGGATCACCGTGCCGCCGATGCCGCCTTCGTCGAGACGCGCTTCCGGCGTCTTGAACAGCTCCGCGCTGGAGAGCATGTTTGACGGCATGAGCATGTAGTTGAAGGAGCGGGTCGGGTCGCCGTTCGATTCGGCGGTGGCGATGTAGTTGCCGTTCAGCTGGGTCAGGGTCAGTTCCGACGACAGGCCACGCACGCTGACGTTCTTGCCCTCGCCGCCGCTGCGGTCGACGATCACGCCCGGCACGCGCTGCAGGGCGTCGGCCACGTTCTTGTCCGGGAATTTGCCGACATCTTCGGCGGTGATCACTTCGACGATGGCGTTGGCGTTGCGCTTCTGGTCAAGGCTTTTTTCAATCGAGTAGCGGTAGCCGGTCACGACCACCGTCTGCGCCTGGCTGCCATCGGCCGGCGCGGTTTGCGCCTGGGCGTTCGACAGGGTCAGCAGGGCGACGCTGACCGCCGTGGCGATCGGCGTGGGGCGAAGTATTCTTAACGTCATGTATGTCTCCTGGTTGATTTACTAAACGGCCAACGAGGAAAATTCTTACAAGGACGCTACGTCTTCTCAAGAAACTTTCAAATTTTGGAAGAAGTTTAGTTTTGTTTACTAAACAGCAGATATCCCCAGCGCGCGGGGACGTGCATATCGATCAGGCCTTGCGGCGACCACACCCAGTTGTCCTCTTTCGGCTGACCCTTGGTCCACTCCACACGGCTGAAGTTGATGCGCCAGACGGTGCCCGGCCGCGGCGGCGGAACGGGCTGGCGCGACGCGAACGCCGTCAGCGGATAGGCGATCTCCACGGTCCAACCGCGGTCCGTATCGCCCGGCAGGTTCAAGCTGCCCTGCACCGCAACGGCGGTCCGAAGGCCCGCGATGTCCCAGTCGTTGTCGGCCTGGCCGCCCACGTTGTACGGCTTGGGCAGGAACAGGTCCCAGCCCGTGTTGAGGGCGTTAATCTCGAATTCGTAGTAGCTGTCCGACTGCGGCAGCGGTTTAATAAACACCTCGAAATCGTTGTCCTTGAAGATGACCGAGTCGCGCTGGGTGAGCGTGGCCTTCACCTCCGGCTCTTCCAGTTCGGCGGCGATGTACAGGTAGCGATCGTCCCACAGCATCTTCACGCGGGTGCGGTACTTTGGGCGCGGCCTGCCTTCGCCTTCGATGTCGACAAACTCGGCCGTCCAGGGCGCGGCCTGCCAGGCTGGATCGTCCAGTTTGCCGTCGATGTGGATCAGGGCGGTGGCACGCAGGCAGGTGTAGGTGAGCGGCGCAGGTGCGCCGGCCACGGCGGGAATGGCGGCACTTAACACGGCGGCGAGCGCAGCCTTCATCGTTGAACCCCTCTTGTGGCACATCCTCGACGTGATACCAAAGAGGCAACGCGGTCGTCAATCAGGCGCCGGATCGGGGCCGAAGTTTAGTCGTGACAGCTAAACAGGCGAGGTTGAGGCCGGAGCCGGAGGCGAGGTCCACACTATAATGATCAGCACAAACACAATGGCGAGCGTTCCTGGCGGACGTGCCAGCCCCCCCCCCAACGTTAGGTCGCATGAAGAGATCCCCGCGTGCGGTGTCCCGGAGCGGGCGCGATGGAGCCGAGCTCGGCTCTTTCTGCGCCTGGGACGGCGACACCTTGATTCTGAATATACTCGGCAAGCCGAGCGCCGGGAAAGATGCGATCGGCAAGGTCAGCGGCCATCAGCTGAACGTCAGCGTGACCGCAGCACCCGTGGCGGGCCGGGCTACCGACCACATGGTCCGCTTCCTCGCCGCGGAATTTGGCGTTGCGGCCAAGGACATCGAAGTCGTGTTCGGGCGCTTCAACGTCAACAAGCAACTGCGGATCCGGGGGCCAAGGCATCTGCCGGCTGTCATCGGCAAACACCTGGCCCGGTCCTGAGCGAGACTTTAGCGCTCGTCGGGGAGCGCGCGATACATGTTGGCGTACTTCAGCCCGAAATACAGAATGAAGATGTAGCATGCCGCCGGCACCAGGAAGGACAGGTTCAGGCCGATGCTGTCGGCCAGGATGCCCTGCGCGAACGGCACCAGGGCGCCGCCCACGATCGCCATGCACAGCACGCCGGACGCCTGCCCGGTCAGCTTGCCGAGCTGGTGCAGCGCCATGCTGAAGATGGTCGGGAACATGATCGAGTTGAACAGCCCCACGGCGAGGATCGCCCACATCGCCACATGCCCCTGGACGAAAATGGCCACCAGCACGAGAAGCGTGACGCAGCCGGCATTGAAGGCCAGCGTCTTGCCGGGGCTGACCTTGCGCATGACGGCAAAGCCCGCGAAGCGGCCGATCATTGCGCCACCCCAGTAGTAGCTGACGTAATGCGCCGCGACGGCCGGGGTCAGACCTGCCACCGAGCCTTCTCCGAGGTAATTGATCAGGAAACTGCCGATGCTCACCTCACCACCGACATACAGGAAAATGGCGACCGCACCCAGCACCAGATTGCGGTGCGACAGCAGCGACTTGCCGTTGCCGGCGCCCGCTTCGTCGTCGTGATGGACGATCTTCGGCAGGCGCGCAAAGGCGAACAGGACAGCCAGCAGCAGCAACGCACCAGCCAGCGCGAGGTACGGCCCTTGCACGCTGGCCGCCTCCTTGACGCGGTAGGCTGCCTGCTCGGCAGCCGGCAGCAGGCCGATCTCCGCCGCGCCGAGCACGCCGCCGGACAGGATCAGCATACCGCCGAGGGTCGGCGCAACGGTCGTGCCGAGCGAATTGAACGCCTGCGTCAGCGTCAGTCGGCTCGACGCCGTCTTGGGATCACCCAGGACGGTGACGTAGGGGTTGGCCGCCACCTGCAGGATCGTGATGCCTGCCGCCAGCACGAAGAACGCGAACAGGAACAGTGAATAGCCGCTGTTCGAGGCCGGATAGAACAGCGCGCAGCCCACGGCCGCAATCACCAGCCCCGCCACTGCGCCGTGCTGGTAGCCGATCTTCTTGATCAGCATGCCAGCCGGGAGGGACACGATGAAGTAGGCGCCGAAGAAGCAGAACTGCACCAGCATGGCCTGCACATAGCTGAGGGTATAGATCGCTTTCAGGTGCGGGATCAGGACGTCGTTGAGCGCGGTCAGCAGTCCCCACATGAAGAACAGGATGGTGACGATGACCAGCGGCCCGGTGTTGCTGGCAGCCGCAGCCTGAACGGGCGCGCCGGTGGATGCCTTCGAAACGGAATTCATTGTGGTGTCTCCTGGTTGTCTGTCTAGTAGCGGCCTGCCAGCTGTTCCGCAAGCATGGCCGAAACGCCGGGGAATGCCGGATATTCTTCTGTGATCAGGTAAGTCGGGATCTGGGCGAGGAGCGGGCTCATGCGGCCTTTGGCCTCGAAACGCTCGCGGAACGGTGACTGCTTGAGCAAGCCACCGATGCGCGGAACGATGCCGCCGCCGATGTACATGCCGCCCGTCGCGCCCAGCGTGAGGGCGACGTTGCCGGCGACCGTGCCGAGTATCGCGCAGAAGCGATTGACGGTTTCCAGGCAGGCGCCGCAGGTCCCGTCGAGCGCAGCGCGCGTGATGTCGGCGGCGCCGCGCGCCTTCCCGGTCAAGGCCCGGTGAATCGTCTCCAGGCCCGGCCCCGACAGCAGGCGCTCGGCCGACACATGCCCAAGCTCGTCCCACAGCGTGTCCAGGATCCCGAGCTCGACCCTGTCGGCGGGGGCGTAGGTCGCATGGCCGCCTTCGCTGGGCAGCGGAATCCAGTGCGTGCCGACCGGCACGATACCGGCCACGCCCAGTCCCGTTCCCGGGCCGACCAGGCCCATGGTGCGGCCGGGCAGCTTCACGCCCGGCCCGATCTGTTCGCGCTGGGTCGGCTGCAATTGCGGCAAGGCCATTGCGAGCGCGGCGAAGTCGTTGACCACGAGCAGTGTTTCCAGCCCCAGTTCCTCGCGCAGCCCCGCGATCGAAAAACTCCAGTCGTGATTCACCATGCTCACCGCATCGCCATCGACCGGATTGGCGATGGCGATGGCGGCGTGCCGCACGCCGCCGCCGGTGGCATCCTGCACGCGGCTCAGGTAAGCCTGGACGGCAGCGCCCAAGCTGTCGTATTCACGACACGCGAGGACTTCCACCGACTCGAAGTGCTGCGGTGCGGTCTCCAGCACGAAGCGTGCATTGGTGCCGCCGACATCGGCCAACAGGCGCGGGCCATCGATAAAGAAGTTCATTTCGCCTCGGTACAATTCAATGCGTCCTTGTCTTTCGCGGCGCCACCGACGATCTCGATGTTGGTGAAGGCCGCCGCGAACGGGCCGTCGGCGCCGACTGCGAACGGCGTGTCGACCTTGTCCAGTTGCACACCCTTGGCCGTAAAGCATGCCAGCGGAATCTTGACGGTCCGCTTGACCTTGAGCGGCATCTTACGGAACACCTCGGTCAGGTCCAGGGTCGCGCCGCACTTGTCGCAGCCCATCGACACGGTCACGGTGCCGCTCGGTGCGGCGGCAACCATGGTGTCGAACTGCAGCGCGCCATCCTTGGTCACGGTGTCCGGAATCGCGCGCGGATGATTGGTGTTCGCCTCCAGGCGGGCCTTGCCGAACCAGGTCACCAGCTTGGCATCCTGCTGGCTGTTCACCTGTGAGGTTTCCACCTGCACAGCCGGCAGCTTGAGCACGGCATTCAAGTCGTTGCCGAGGGCGACACGGCCGGTCTCATGCGCGACGAACAACGGATAGGTGGCGCGGTCGGCCTTGCTGAACACCGGCAGGGTGTTGGTCGAACCACAACCGTTCACGCCCGGGTATTCGTTCAGCTTGCCGAGTTTGGCGCGGCTCTTGTAGTGCAAGCCGTAGCCAAGCGCGAACAGCGGATGATAGTCCGCGTCACCGAAGTTGAGCGGCGTCTGGCACGGCGCCTTCGGCCACGAGAAGGACAGCTTGCCGGTGAAGTCGTAGGCAGGCTTGCCGTTCGCGCCGCGGAACAGCACGTCGGCCACGCCCTTGCCTTCGGTACCGGGCAGCCAGGCGGCCACGAAGCTGTCGGACAGGTTGAGCAGGTCGTTGGCGAACAGCGCGCGTCCCGACAGGAACACGGTCACCACCGGCTTGCCCTTGCCCGCGACCGCCTTGAGCACGGCCAGGTCTTCCGGATGGCGGCTGGTGTGGCGCAGCGACGCGCCCTGGCCGATATCGCCGTAGCCTTCCGCGTACGGGGTCTCGCCGATCACCGCGATCACGGCATCGTAGCGCGCCACGTCCACGCCGCTGGCATTGGGGCTGAACGTCACGTTGCCCTTGCCCGCCATGTCCTCGATACCGGCCAGGATGCTGTCGGCATGCGGGAAATCGCTGTTCTTGTTGTCGACGCCCTGCCAGGTCAGCGTCCAGCCGCCGTTCTGGTTGGCGATTTCGTTGGCGCTCTTGCCCACCACGAGAATCTTCTTGCCGCGCGCCAGCGGCAGCGCCTTGCCGTTATTCTTCAGCAGCACCAGCGACTTGCGCACCGCTTCGCGCGCCAGTTCGCGCGCCAGCAGCGCTTCCTGCTTGCCGGCGTTGGGGTTGGCGGACGGACGCTGGCCGAACATCCCCGCGCGCATCTTCACGCGCAGGATGCGGGTGACGGCATCGTCGATGCGGGACATCGGGATCTGGCCCGCTTCGACCTGCTTGACGGTGTTGGCGATGAATGCCTTCCAGTCGTCCGGCACCATGATCATGTCGACGCCGGCGTTGATCGCCTGCGGGCAGCTGTCATTGCTGCAGCCCGGGATCTGGCCGATGCCGTTCCAGTCGGAGATCACATAGCCGTCGAAGCCGAGCTTGTCCTTCAATACAGTGGTCAGCAGCTCGCGGCTGCCATGCATCTTGCCGTAATTGACGCCGCCCGCCACGTCCTCCCAACTGTTGTAGGACGCCATCACGGTCTGCGCGCCGGCGGCCAGGCCGGAATAATAGCCGCGCGCGTGGATGTTGATCATCTGCGCCTTGGTCGACTTGTTGACGCCTTGATCCTTGCCGCGCTCGGTGCCGCCGTCGCCCATGAAGTGCTTGATGCTGGCGACCACGTTGGCATTGTCGGCAAACCTGCCTTGCAGGCCGTTCACGTAGGCGCCGGAGTATTCCTCCACCAGGGCCGGGTCTTCCGAGAAGCTCTCGTAAGTGCGGCCCCAGCGGTCGTCACGGGCGACGGCGAGGGTCGGACCGAACACCCAGTTGATGCCGGTCGCGCGCACCGCCTTGCCGGTGGCGGCCGCGATGCGGCGCACCAGTTCCTTGTCGTGGGTCGCGCCCAGGCCGATGTTGTGCGGGAACTGGGTGGCGCCGAACACGTTGCTGTTGCCGTGGATGGCATCGAGGCCCCAGATGACGGGCACCTTGACCTTCATGTCGGTGGACATGGAGGCGTCGTAGTACTGATCCGCCAGCGCGGTCCAGTCAGCCGCGGTGGCGTACTTGTTCCCTTTCGGCCAGCTGCCGCCGCCGTTCAGCACCGAACCGATGTAGTACTGCCTGACCTGATCCGGCGTGACCGTCTTGATCTCGGGCTGGGTCATCTGCCCGATCTTTTGCGGCAGCGTCATGCCGGCGACGATCTGCGCGATGCGCGCCTCAAGCGCCGCGTCCTTGCCGATGGCGCTGGTCACGTGCGGCCAGTCGGCAAGCGGCGCCGGCGCTGCGTATGCGGCAGCGATACCGAACAGCATCGCTCCTGCAATGAGAGGGAAATTCTTTGTCATGGCCTTGTTTTCTTGACTGTTGTTCCTTTGCTGCGGACGCAGCATCGGCGGTGAAATGAACCGGGGGGAAGTGAAGCCGTCACTCAAATTGGAAACGTTACCAATCCAGCTGATCGAATGATCGTTTCATTGATTTCGTTTGTCAATAGGTTTCTCGATCGCACAGTTCGCGGCGATGAATTCCGCATGGGTTGGCATCACATCGACACACTTCTTGATGACCTGTTCGACGTTGTCCAGATACTCCGCCACCATTGCGCTCGGCCGCAAATCGGCGAAGGGGTGATAGCCCGCCGGCCGGATCCGCTGCCCGTGCATGACCTGCAACCAGCTCACCTCCCCGAACAACTCATTGCCTTCGTGGAAAATGCGCGCATTGCTGCGATAGAGGTCCATGCGGCGCTGGAGCGAATCGGGAATATCCATCGTGCGGCAATAGTTCCAGAATGGCGAATCGTCGCGTTCCGTGGCCTTGTAGTGCAGGATGATGAAGTCGCGGATCCACTCGTATTCGTCCTGCGCCTGCCGGTTGAATTCATCGATGTCGGCGGCGTCGAAGCCGGCGCGCGGGAAGAATGTCATCAGGCGCGAGATGGCGGTCTGGACCAGGTGGATGTTGGTCGATTCGATCGGCTCGAAGAAGCCCGCCGCGAGCCCCATCGCGACGCAGTTGCGGTTCCATGCCTTGGTGCGCCGGCCGGGCACGTACTTGATGCGGCGCGGCTCGGCCAACTGCTCGCCATCGAGGTTGTTCAACAGGATGGACTCGGCTTCGTCGTCGCTCATGTACTTGCTGGAATACACATGACCGTTGCCGATGCGGTGTTGCAGCGGAATGCGCCACTGCCAGCCGGCCGTATGGGCCGTCGAGCGGGTCAGGGGCAGCAGCGGCTCGACCGATGCGCACGGCACGGCGATGGCCCGGTCGCACGGCAGCCAGTGCGACCAGTCCTCATAGCCCGTCTTCAAGGTCTGCTCGATCAGGACGCCGCGCATGCCGGAGCAATCGATGAACAGGTCCCCGCCGATCTTTTCACCGCTTTCCAGCACGACGGCATCGATGAAGCCATCGGATTCGCGCTGCAATACCTGCACGATCTTGCCTTCCGTGCGCACCACGCCGTTTTTCTCCGCCAGGCCGCGCAGATAGCGCGCGTACAGGCCGGCGTCGAAATGGAAGGCATGCACGATCTCGCCCAGCGGCGAGCCTGCCATATCCCGCCGCGGGCGCATGAACTTGGCCTGAAGGGGCGCGGCGGAATTGATGGAGTAGGCGCCCAGGTCGGCGACCTTGCCTTCCTGCGCCATCCGCAGCCAGAAGTGATGGAACGGCAGACCATCGAGGTCGGGCCCCATTTTCCCGAAACCGTGGATGTAGCGGTCGCCAATGGCGCCCCAGTTGACGAACTCGATGCCCAGCTTGAACGTGCCCTTGCTCGCACGCAGGAACTCATCCTCGTCGATCCCGAGGTTGGCATTGAAGGTGGTGATATGCGGGATGGTGGCCTCGCCGACGCCGATGATGCCGATCTCGTCGGACTCGACCAAACGGATGCGGCATTGATTCTTCAGCATCCTGGATAGCGCCGTTGCAGCCATCCAGCCGGCAGTGCCGCCACCCACAATCACAACTTCCCGAATATTGTTAGCCGTCATTACCTGTCCCCCATCTCAATCAACATATAGAAAAACCCTGCCGAAATGCATCGGCAGGGTTTTTTTGGTCATGGCCAATATCAGAACTTGTAGCTGGCACCCAACAGTACCGTACGTCCGAACTCGCCATATTTCCACGGGAGCAGACCCTTGCTGTTGCCACCCACTTCGGGGCCACGCCGTTGGACGGCCTGGGCATTCGTCAGGTTGTTCACCTGCAGCAGGATCGACAAGCCCTTGTAGCGGCCGGTGTCGAACGAGTAGCCGGCCTGGAAGTCGAACTGCTCTTCAGCATCGATATGCGTGCTCGTCTCGGTGCTCAGCAAGACGCTGCGCGTCGTGGCCGTGAACGAAGAGCGATAGCGGCGGCTGATCCGCGTCGAGAAACCGTGGTCCTCGTAGTAGAGGGTCAGGTTGTTGACGATGCCCGAGAAGCCATCGAGCTTGATCGGATTGCCGTTCTTGTCGTCCGGCAGACTATTGCGCGTAAAGGATTCGCTTGCGATCACGCCAAAACCCTTGAGCATCGGCGTCAGCAGGCTACCTTCCAGCGCGCCGCTCAGCTCAAGACCGTAGACCTTGCCGCCCTGGCCGTTATCCTGTGTGGTGATCGTGCCCTCATTCGGATTGCAGTCCGGCTTGGCAGCCGAGCAGCCCGGGGTCAGCGTGGAGCTGTTCGGGAAGCCCGAGAAGTCGCGACGGGTGGTTTGCTGGTAGATGAAGCTGTCCAGTTTCTTGTAGAACAGCGCACCGGCCAGGTAGCTGGACTTGCCGAAGTACTTCTCCAGCGACAGGTCCAACGCCTTAGCACGCCACGGCTGCAGTTCCGGCTTGCCGCCATTGCTGGCTTGCCAGCTGCCGATGGTCGAACCCGGGGAGACGGGCACCAGTTTCGGCTGGTCAGCGCCGGCACGCAGGTCATCCATGCGCGGACGTGCCATCGTCTTGGCCAGGCCGAAACGCGCGACGAGGTCAGGCTTCAGGCTGAACACCAGGTTCATGCTGGGCAGGTAGTCGGTATAGGTGGCGCCGCCGCTGACCGGCGTGGCCTTGTCGTTCACCCAGGCATAGCCGTCGGAGCTTTGCTTGGTTTGCACCGCCTGCACGCCCAGGTTACCGCGCACCGGAACCGAACCCAGATCCGTGTCGACATTCAGCTTGGCGTAGCCGGTCGTGACTTTTTCATGCATGGCGTATTTGTTGTCCTTCGCCATCCACGGGTCTTTGGGGTTCACGGTATACAAGCCCATGATGCTCGGCACGTCCCACGACATGACGCTGGTATGGATGCCGCCGACATCGATCATCGTCGGCGCACGCAATGCGCTGGAGGGCACCGCCACGTTCTTGCTTGCCAGGGACAGTCGGAACGCATCGGACGTCACATTCTTATCGCGCTCGCTGTAGTTGACGCCGGCTTCGAAGGCGCTGAACACGCCCGATTCCAGATCGCGCTTGGCGGACAGGCGAATCGATTTGATCTCATCCTTGTAATGCGGGGTCCGCATTTCGGCCCAATCCGGGTCATTGGTCAATTGCACCAGCGCGGGATCGGTCAGGTTTTGGTTGGTCGACCATGCCTGGTCGCCGCTGCTGCCCAGTCCGGAGAAGGTGAAGGAGCCATTGCTCGTCGGCCTTGCGACCGACTGGATGTATGTCTCATCGCGATTGGCGCGCGAGTAGCTCAAATCCGCCACCGCGGTCCATTTGTCATCCAGCTTGAGCTCGTTCTTCCAGCCCAGTGCGGTAATGTCATCGGTACGCTGGAAGGTCTTTTCATAGACCAGGCTGTGCCCGTTGGCGACCGAGCCGCTGTCGACCACCGTGTTGCCGTTCACCTCTTTGGTGCCGACATTCGTGTATGCCGCGGCCGGGCTGCCCCACAGGCCCACGTCGCCGACCCAGTGGCTGGCGTTGCGATCCTGGTCAAACTTCGAGTAGTACAGGTCCAGAACGCTGTGGAATTGCCGGTTCGGCTTGTATTCCAACACAGCCATCAGGCCATCGCGCTTCTGGCTGCTGGAGGTGACACTCGACTCGAAACCCTGGTCGAACACCGCCTTGCCGCCACCCGAGGCGGCCGGAACGCCGGTCGCGCCCGCGCCCCATTTGCCGACGTAGTCGCCGTACTGCCAGGATTCATAGCGTTTTTCCTGGCCCGGGGAATCCAGATGGGCAAAGCCGATCGCCACGCCAACCGTGTTGTTCGCGAACTGATCGACGTACGACAGGCTGACACGGTTGCCGAGGGCGCCATTGCCGTGGGACGACAGCTTGCCATTGGAGTTGTGCTCGCCGCGCACGTTGACGGCAACTTGCCGGCCGCGTACGAACAGCGGCATGACGGGGCGAATGTCGATCGTACCGGACAGTCCTTGGCCGATCAGCGCGGCATCAGGCGTCTTGTAGACAACGACGGAACTGACCAGCTCGGAAGGAAACTGGTCATACTCGGCAGCACGGCCATCGCCGGAGCTGACGACTTCACGGCCGTGCAGCACGGCGCCGGCGTAATCCGGGCCGAGGCCGCGAATGGAGATCACGGATGCGCGACCGTCGACGCGTTGCGCCGCCAGACCCGGCAAGCGCGCGATCGAGTCTGCAATACTGGTATCGGGCAGCTTGCCGATGTCTTCCGCGGAAACCACTTCCACGATCGAGTCGGACTCCTTCTTGACGGCGATGGCGCTTTCAATGCCTCGACGAATACCGACGACCACGACCGTCTGGGCCTGCTCACCGCTGTTCGCGGCCGCGCCTTTTGCCGGCTCAGCCTGCTGCGCATACACCGCGCCCGATGCCAACAGCAGCAGGGAACAACCTGCCACGATCGGCGTCACCTTGAATGCCTGGCGGCTATGCTCGTTATTCTTGCTCACCTTGTTGCCTCGCTTCTTCATTACCTTCCCCTCCCTGAAATTTGCCATATCCCAGCGCTTTGAACTCAATTTTGGAAACGTTACCAAATCGCCGAAGTGAATATTGCTTTCGTTACTTTTTTTTGTCAATATAAAATTCTCGCTACCCGGAAAAATGGGCATCTTCGGCAAAAAAGCAACAACTTCGACTTGCGCATGGCTGAGAATCGTTCTAGCGCTTGGGTGCGCGATCAGGCCGCTCCGGCATCCGGCGACTGCCATTGATCGTATGCACAGTTCTGGAAAGCTTTCCATGGATCATCGACAAAAGCGCACTGTGCTGGGAATGTTGGTGCCGCCGGGCGCTACAATTTGTACGCACGGGCAGCGCACGGTTGTGGATTTACGCAACGTTCCGTTACACTGAAACCTGGGTGCTTGCCGAGAGGTGAGCAGGATACGTCATGCATCCTGTTTCTTGCGCCATCGGTCTGTCCGATGCGTCATGCTCCCTTCCTCCTCTGTTTCCTTCTTGGTTGCCGCAAGGTCTACGCTCCACATGCATACGATCCGCTTCAATCTTGCCGTGTCGCTCGCCAGTGTCCTGCTCGGCTTGTCCAACTTGCCTGTCGCCCATGCCGCGACGGCCCACGCACGCGTCCCCGGCATCGCAGATTTTTCGCGCCTGAGCGGCGCCTCGGCGCGTGCCTGTCCGCAGGACGCCCCCGCCCTGCCCGACCTGGGCGGCACACCGGTCCGCCACTGTGCCTGGAGCCAGCGCATCGACATGAGCTATTGGCCTGCCATCGCGGTACCCGAAGGTACATGCCTGCCGCCCACCGCCTTGGCCTGGCACCGGCTGGGCTCCAGCCCCAAGGTGATATTGCCGCCATGGAATGCGGCCTGGACGAGCCGCTCTTTCGTCGTCAAGACGGGCGACGTGGAACGAACGGCCGCGCTATGGCGTAACCAGGATGGCAGCTGGGGCGCGGTCCTGTGGCGCTGGCAGCCTTCGGACCGCCCCGCCACCCGGGCCTGGCAGGCATCGCACTGGAACCAGGTTACCGCAGCCGCCCGCGCCATGAACGCCGATCAAACCAGTGCGGCACCATCGTCGCTGTTCCAGCCATGGCTCGAGACCTCGTCGGGCAAGCCGCGGCTGATCGACGGCGCGGCCTGGCGCTGGCTCAGCCAGGGCGTCTGCCTGGGCATGGAAGCGTCGCGCGACCAGACTTCACCTTTGCACTTGCCGTACTCGCGCGACGATGCGCGTCTGGAACAGCGCTCCGGCATGCAAGTGCAGCTGGCGCGGCGCTACCCGGGGGCGGAATGGCTGCAATCGGTCAAGTTGCTCGACCCGGGCACGGCCGGCAAGCGCACCAGCGCCAAGTTTGCTGCAATCTGGAAGCTCGGTTCGGACATCAAGGGGCAGTTGTGGATACCCTTGCGTGACGAAGGCGGAGTGGTCCACGCCCGCATGTCGACCGTGCTGGCCGGCCCGGCGGCGCGCGATCCGGCCGCCGCGCGCCAGGCCGCGGCCACGCTCGACCAGGAATTGACGGCGCTGGCCCACGCCTGGGAGGCCCGCTATGAACGCTAGCCTGGAAGCCTGGCTGGTCTCGCCCTTGGCGGTGCTGGGCGCGTCCCTGATGTTGGCCCTCGTCATCGGCCTGACCCTGCAGCGCTATGGAATCCCCAAGCTGTACGGGGCGGTCCTGGCCGGGCTGGTGCTGGGCGCCAGCGGCGCCGGCTACATCGACCAGGCCCTGCTGACGCAATTCCAGGAGCTGGCCAACAGCGCGGCCGCCCTGGTCCTGTTCGACGTGGGACGCAAGATGGACCTGGCCTGGCTGCTGCGCAGCGGCCGCCAGGGCGGCAGCCTGATCCTGGCGACGGTCGCGCGCGGGGCCGCCGCCACGCTGGCCCTGGCCGCCTGCGGCCTGCCGTGGGGCGCGGCGCTCTTCATCGGATCGATCCTCATCGCGGTCAATCCGGTCATCCTGCAGTCCATGATAGCCGACGAGAACGCCAGCGGCACCAGCACCTACGCCACCTCGAATATGGTTGGCGTGAGCAACCTGGTCGCCCTGATCGCGCTCGGTTTCACCCTGGCTTGGACCCGCAGCCACGGCCACGATGACGCCCAGGCCGACTTCTGGCTCGAACTCTCGCGCCAGGCCAGCAAGCTGGTCGTGGGCGCCCTGATCGCCTTCGGCAGCTACGGCCTGTATGCACTGGCCACGCGGGTGTGCAAGGTGCAGGCCGTCATGCGCCCGGGCCTGCTGCTGGCGGCCCTGCTGATCGACCTGGGGCTGTGCTCGATCTCCTCGTCCAGCGCCCTGCTCTCGCTCCTGCTGATGGGTATCCTGCTGCGCAACGCCGAGAAGCGCGACAACGTGTTCCAGGCCCAGCTCAAGACGGTGCAGGACATCGGTTACGTGCTGCTGTTCCTGATGTCCGCCGCCCTGGTGGACCTCCAGCATCTGCTGGACGGCTGGATCCTGCTGGCCGCGGTGTCGGCCTTCCTGGTCCGGATCGCGGCTACCCGGCTGGCCCTGTGGCCGGCCACGGCCTGGTCGGCCCGCAAGCAGCACGCCATGAGCCTGTCCATGTGTTCGCTGGTGAGCTATGGCGGCCTGGTGGTCGACAACAGCCTCAACGCCTACACGGGCCTGGACGCCGGCTCCACCGCCGTGATGTCGGCCTTGCTCGCCTTTAATGTCCTGCTGGCGCCCGGGCTGACCTGGTTCGGCCTGCGGCTGGCCGGCGAAACCTACCGGGGGAATCCGCAATGAGCGCACCGATCCTGCCCGACCTGCAAGCCCAGGCCGTGTCCGGACAGGGACCGGCCTATCTGCCCGAGTTCCGGCCCTCCACCTTGGGCACGATGGGAATCGAACTCGAACTCATGGTGCTGGACCGCCTGAGTTTCGACCTGTTTCCCGCCGCGCCGGACATCCTGCGCCTGCTCGACGCCCACGAAAAGCCCTGGGTCCATACGCCGGAGATCACCACCTCCATGCTGGAGGTCGCGACCTCGATCCTCACGTCCTACGACGAGGCCGCCGAACAACTCGAGCATATCCGCGCGACCGTCCAGCGCGCCGCGTTCGAAGTCGGCGCGTCGATCTCGGGCGGCGGGGCCCATCCTTTCCAGAAGTGGAACGAACAGCGCATCTATCCGAAGGAGCGCTACTTCGCCTCGGAACGCAAGTTCGGCTACCTGGCCAAGCTGTTTACCGTCTTCGGCATGCACGTGCACGTGGGCGCGGGCAGCGCCGACGAGGCGATCCGCCTATGCGCCTGGCTGACGCAACGCGCGCCCCTGTTCATCGCCCTGTCCGCCAATTCGCCCTGCTGGCAAGGCGAAGTGTCGGGCTTTTGCAGCGCGCGCAGCAATGTCGTCGGCGCGTTCCCGATGAGCGGCGTGCTGCCGCCGGACGTGCGCAGCTGGCAGGACTTCCGGAACTACTTCGACGGCCTGGCCGCCCACGGAATCGTCAACAGCATCAAGGACTTCTACTGGGACGTGCGGCCCAAGCCCGAGTACGGCACGATCGAGCTGCGCGTGCTCGACACGCCGCTTAAGCCGGTCTATGCCGCCGCGCTGGCCTGCTACGCGCGCGAGCTGTGCCTGGAGTTCGCCGAGCAGGCCGGCCGCTGGCCCGCCAACACCAGCCGCGAGCTGTATGTGTGGAACCGCTTCAACGCCGCGCGCGACGGCGTGGAAGGCAACTGGATCGACCCCGAATCGGGAGCCACGCTGCCGATCGCGGAGGCGATCCGCGCCGACCTGGCCCGCCTGGGGCGCCGCTCGCGCGATCCGGGGTTCCCCAAGGCCATCGAGGTGCTCGAGACGCTGATGCGGGACGGCGGCCAGGCCGGCTGGCTGCGCCGGCACCTCGCGGCCGGCGGCGGCATGAACGACCTCGCGCGCCTGGCCAGCGAAATGTTCGGCTGAACGCGCCTTCCTGTAACTGACCATCGTATCCATGAATTTTCTCTTCCTCGGCAACACCCCCACCGATTGGCTACTGGCCGCCGCGGCCGGCCTGGCCGCGCTGCTGGGCATGTTCCTGGCGCGCTCGATCGTGGTGCGGCGCCTCGGCGCCTGGGCCGCGCGCACCACGACCAGGTACGATGACCTGCTCGTGCACGTCATCCAGGGCACGCATGGCGTGCTGATGACGGCCCTGGCCATTCCCGTGGCCTCGACGCTGCTCCACCTGTCCATCCCGGCGCGCACTGCCATGAGCCGGCTCGCCATCGGCGCCCTGCTGGTGCAGGCCGCCCTCTGGGCCGACCGCGGCCTGCGCGCTTGGCTGGCCGAGTACCGCCTCAGCACCGACGATCCCGCGCGCGCCACCTCCACCGCGGCGCTCGGCTTCATTCTGCGCATCCTGATCTGGGTGGTGCTGGTGCTGATGGTCCTGGATAACCTCGGCTTCAACATCACCACCCTGGTCGCCAGCCTCGGCATCGGCGGCGTGGCCGTGGCCCTGGCCGTCCAGAACATCCTCGGCGACCTGTTCGCCTCGCTCTCGATCGTGCTCGACAAACCGTTCGTGATCGGCGACTTCATCGTGGTCGAGGACATGGCCGGCACCGTGGAATACGTGGGCCTGAAGACTACCCGTATCCGCAGCCTGGCCGGCGAACAGATCGTGTATGCCAATGCCAAGCTGCTCGGCAGCCGCATCCACAACCTCAAGCGCATGGAGACGCGGCGCGTGGCCTTCACGGTCGGGGTGGTGTACGGCACACCCACGCAGCAATTGCGCGCCGTCCCGGCCCTCATCGAAGCTGCCATCCGGGGCCAGGCGCAGGTGCGCTTCGACCGGGCCCATTTCAGCCGGCTGGGTCCGTCGTCGCTCGACTTCGAAGTGGTCTATTTTGTCGAGAACGCGGACTACCTCGTGTTCATGAACGTCCAGCAGGAAATCTACCTGGCGCTGTACGATTCCTTCTGCGCGCAAGGCATCGACTTCGCCTTCCCGACCCAGACTCTGCATCTGGCGAGCGTGCCCGAGCAGGCGAAAACTTGATCTGGATCATTGTTTTCGTGGTGCGGACATACTAGGCTCTCAAGCTTTGCCCATTTTTCCGCCATGATCCGCGCCCCCGAACTGCTCCTCCCTGCCGGCTCGCTGGCCAAGATGCACGCCGCCTTCGACTTCGGCGCGGACGCGGTGTACGCCGGCCAGCCGCGCTACAGCCTGCGGGTGCGCAACAACGACTTTTCCACCCACGATGCGCTGCGCCAGGGGATCGAAGGCGCCCATGCGCGCGGCAAGAAGTTCTTCGTCGCCAGCAACATTTTTGCGCACAACGCCAAGCTCAAAACCTACCTGCGCGACATGGAGCCCGTCATCGCCATGCGCCCGGACGCGCTGATCATGGCCGATCCCGGCCTCATCATGATGGTGCGCGAGCAGTGGCCGGAGGTGCCGATCCACCTGTCCGTGCAGGCCAACGCGGTCAACTGGGCGGACGTGAAGTTCTGGCACCGCATCGGCCTGACCCGCGTGATCCTGTCGCGCGAGCTGTCGCTGGACGAGATCGAGGAAATCCGCCAGCGCTGCCCCGAGATGGAGCTGGAAGTGTTCGTCCACGGCGCGCTGTGCATCGCCTACTCCGGCCGCTGCCTCTTGTCCGGCTACTTCAATCACCGCGATCCGAACCAGGGCACCTGCACCAATTCCTGCCGCTGGGACTACAAGGTCAAGAATGCGGACGAGGACGCGAGCGGGGACCTGGCGCCGCTGAAGACGGTGCCGCTGCAGTTCCAGCAGCTGATCGAGGAAACCGAGCGGCCCTTGTCCACCCTGTACCAGCAGCCGCGCCACCCGCTGGCCGACCAGCCCTACCTGATCGAGGAAGCCGAGCGCCCCGGCCAGTACATGCCGATCCTGGAGGACGAGCATGGCACCTACATCATGAACTCCAAGGACCTGCGCGCCGTCGAGCACGTCGAGCGGCTGGTGAAGATCGGCGTCGATTCGCTCAAGGTGGAGGGCCGTACCAAGTCCCTGTACTACGCCGCCCGTACGGCGCAGACCTACCGCCAGGCGATCGACGACGCCGTGGCGGGCCGCCCGTTCGACATCGCCCTGCTCGGCCGGCTGCAAGGCCTGGCCAACCGCGGTTACACGGACGGCTTCTACCAGCGCCACCACACCCAGGACCACCAGAACTACATGCGCGGCGCGTCGGAAGCGGACCGCAGCCAGTACGTGGGCGACGTGCTCGACGTGAAGGAGGGCTGGGCGCGCGTGGACGTGAAGAACCGCTTCGCCGTCGGCGACCGCATCGAAGTCGTGCACCCGGGCGGCAACCGCGATATCACGCTGACCCGCATGCTGGCCGAAGACGGCAGCGCGCTCGACGTGGCGCCGGGCAGCGGCCACGTGGTGCGCATCGAACTGGACGGCGCGCTGGACGGCGCCCTGCTGGCGCGCTACCTGTAGGCGCGCTCAGGCCGGCAACGCGGCCTGGAAGTGCTCGGTATGGTCCCGCAGGGCCTTCACGAAGGCCGGCCGGCTGGTGGTGCGGGCCAGGTAATCGCGCAGGACCGGCCTTGAGGACACCAGCTCGGTACGCCCCAGCAGCCGCAGCACGGTCGTCAGCAGGATGTCGGCGGCGCTGAATTCTCCCGCCAGATAAGGGCGGTCGCGCAGCCAGTTCGCCACGTCGTCCAGGCGCTTGGACGCCATCTCCACCAGCGCGGGACGGCGCTCCGCATACCAGGGCGCGTCGCGGTCGAAGAAGTCGCCCTGCGCGAGCGCGCCGACGTGCGGCTCCACGCTGTTCAAGGCGGCGAACATCCACATCAGGGTCAGGCGGCGCTGTTCCTCTCCGGGCGGCAGGAGCGCCGGCGCAGATTGGGCGATATGCCACAGAATGGCGCCCGACTCGAAAATAGTGGCGTCGCCATCCTGCAGGACCGGAATCTGCCCGAACGGCTGCTGCTGGCGGTATGCCGGCGAGGCCACGTCCTCCGGCCCGACGGCGCGCACCCGGTACGGCAGGCCGGCCTCCTCCAGCGCCCAGCGCACGCGCATATCGCGCACGAAACCGATGAAGGCTGCCGGAACCTGCTTGAAGGTGGTAACGACGACCGACGCGGCTTGATTCGAATCGCTCATGTTCGCCTCCTCCATTTACGCGCCGGGGACCGGCAGGACTTCCATCACTTCCACACCATCGCCGGGAAAGAGCGTGAAGTGGGGATGGTCGATGAACATGCGCGCGGCCGCGTCCTGGGACTCGGCCTGCACGACAACGAAGGCGGCGAGGTTGTTGCGGATATCGCTGATGCCGTCTTTCGACACCCGCTTGGTCTTGCTGAGCGGCCCGCCGGCCTGGACGATGTCGCGCGCGCGGCTCTCGGCCCAGTGCTTCCAGGCCGCCATGCCGGCGTCCTGCCGGCGCGTGCGCTCGTCCTCCGCCAGCGCCTGCCAGGCCGCCATCGCGTCGGGCGTGCCGGTGAACACGCAGAGATAGTGCTTCATGTTTGCCTCCTTGACGATGTAACGGGAGCTAGCATATCGGCTTACTATTTATGTTCAAGAACATAATCAATCGTGTTCGAGATCCCACACGAAGTGCGCGTCCACCAGCATCAGGCAGTAGGCCTTGAGGGCCGCGGCCTGTGCCTGCAGGGCGGATGCCTGCGCCGCCACGGCCTGCCGCCGAGCCAGCAGGAGCGCGGCCAGGTCGGCCTCGCCCAGCTGGTGGGCGCGTTCCGTCAGGCGCAGGTTCTCCTTCATCTCGGCCGCGCCTTCCGCGGCGCGCTCGGCGCCTTCGAAACTGCCCCGTGCCAGCGCCAGACCGGCGGCGACATCGGCTTCCAGCTGGCGCCGCACCAGGGCCACCTCCTGGGCCGACATCGCGGCCGTGGCGCCGGCCAGGTCGCTGCGCGCGGCGCGCGCGCCGCCAGGCAGGGGAATGCTCAGCATCACGCCGGTGAGTCGTTCGCGTCCGCCCGTCTCGGACGCGCGGAACACTCCCACGGTCGGATCGGGCACGCGGTCGGCCCGGGCGCGCTCGGCGCGCGCCTGCGCGGCACGCAACGCGGCTTCGGCCATCTTCAGCTCGTCGCTCTCGGCCAGCACGCGCTCGCGCCAGAAGGTGTCGGCCTGCCCGATCGGGAGCGCAACCGGCAGCGCCATCCCGGTCTGGTCCGCGCCGGGGAAGCGTGCTCCCAGGCGGGCGCGCGCGGTGTCGGCCAGGGTGCGCGCCTCGGCCAGCTGACGCCGCTGATCGGCCAGCTCCGCCCGTGCGCGGCCCACATCGAGCCGCGCCGCGTCGCCCGCGCGCAGCTGCTTCTCCACGGCGGCCACACTGCGTTCCATAGCGTCCAGGTTGTCGGCCGCCAGCGCGCGCCCACGTTCGGCGGCCTGCCAGTCGATCCAGAGCGACATCAGCTCGCGCGCCGCTTCGTGCAGCGCCTCGCCGTAGCGTGCAGCGGCGGCCTCCTGCACGGCGCCGCCATAGCGCCGGTCGGCGGCGGCCTTGGCCGGCAGGCGCAGCGTGCGTTCGAGCGCCACATTCCATTCGCCATAGCGGTCGGCGCCGCCCGGTACATCGACGGCACGGCGCTGGCGCGTCATGCGCGCGGTCCACTCATGCGGGGAAGCTTCCGCCACGCCCGCCTCGTGGCGCGCGGCCTCCAGTCCCGCGCGCGCGGCCGCCACGGACGGATCGCGGTCGAGGATAGGACGCGCCACCTGGGCCGGCAAGAGTCCGGTCGGCACCGGCGGCTGCGGGGCGGCTTGCGCCGCAGCCGCCAGCAGCAACAGGACGGTGAAAACGATACGCGGCATCATGCGGCTTCTCCCGCTTCGGCCAGGGGCGTGGACCAGAAGCGCAGACCAGTGCCGGCGAACTGGCGGCGCAGGTCGGCCAGCAGCGCGTCCTTCTGGTCCGCCGTCACCAGCGCCTGCACCTGCACGGCGCGGGCGCGGCCCAGCACTTGTTCGGATTGGTCGAGATGTTCGTGCGCGATGCCGTGCGCGGCCACCGGCGCGCTAGTGAAGATCGGCGCGCCGGGCGCAAGCAGCAGCACGTCGAGGAGCTTCTCCTCGATGTGCGCGGGGCCAAGCAGGGTCAGACAGAATTCAGGCATGGGAAGACTCCCCTTTTTCGAATGCGAAATGCAGGTACAGGATGGGCAGCAGCATGAGCGTGAGCGCGGTCGCCGTGATGAGGCCGCCGATCACGACGATGGCGAGCGGGCGCTGGATCTCGGAACCGGGGCCGCTCGCGAACAGCAGGGGCACCAGGCCGAAGGCCGTGATGGAGGCCGTCATCATCACTGGCCGCAGGCGCCGCTTGGCGCCCTGCACCACGACCTGGGCCAGCGGCATGCCTTCGCCGTGCAGCTGATTAAAGTAAGACACCAGCACCACCCCGTTCAGCACGGCGATGCCGAGCAGCGCGATGAAGCCGACCGAAGCCGGCACCGACAGGTATTCGCCCGTCACCCACAGCGCCACGATGCCGCCCACCAGCGCGAACGGGATGTTGCTGAGGATGAGAGCAGCCTGGCGCACCGAGCGGAAGGTGGAAAACAACAGCACGAAGATCAGTCCCAGCGCCACCGGCACCACCACCGCCAGGCGCGCCGCGGCGCGCTGCTGGTTTTCGAACTGGCCGCCCCAGGTAAGGTGGTAGCCGGCCGCCAGCGGCAGCTTGCGCGCTACCAGTGCCTTGGCCTCGTCCACGAAGCCGACCAGGTCGCGACCGCTGACGTTGGCGATGACCACGCTGTAGCGACTGCCCATTTCGCGGTCGATCTTGACCGGGCCGCCCGTGCGTTCCAGCGTCGCCACGCTGGCCAGCGGCACCGCGCGGCCGTCGCGCGTGGTGATGCGCATGGCGGCGAATTCGGCCGGCGACAGGCGCAGCGCGTCCGGCCCGCGCACCAGCACCGGCGTGCGCCGCACGCCCTCGATGATCACGCCGGCGCGCTGGCCTTCGACCTGGGTGCGCAGCGCGTCCTGGATCTCCTCGGTGGTGAGCCCGAGGCGCCCGGCCTGCAGCCGGTCCACCGCGACGCGCAGGTACTGCACGCCCTGGTTCTGCACGGTGTACACGTCCTGGCTGCCGGAGATGGTCTTGAGAACGCCCTCGAGCTGCGCAGCGTATGCATTGAGCTTGTCCAGGTCCGGGCCGAACACCTTGATCGCCAAGTCGCCGCGCACGCCGATGATCATCTCGGACACCCGCATCTCGATCGGCTGAGTGAAGCTGTACTGGATGCCCGGCAGCGGTTCGAGCACCTTGCGCACCTCCTCCAGCAGCGCGTCCTTGCTCTTCATGCGCCACTGGCCGCGCGGCTTGAGCAGGAGGTAAGTGTCGGTCTGGTTCAGGCCCATGGGATCGAGGCCGATCTCGTCCGAGCCGGCGCGCGCGACGATGCCGGTCACTTCGGGAATACCGCGCATGATGGCCTGCTGGATCTTGAGGTCGAGCGCCGCGCTTTCCTCCAGGCTCACGGATGGCAGCTTCTCGATGCCGACCACCACGTCGCCCTCGTCCATGGTCGGCATGAAGGTCTTGCCGACCTGGGTATAGACCAGGCCCGCCACCACCAGCAGCGCCACGGCGGCCGCGCCGACCACGCACGGCCGGCGCAGCCCCCAGGCCAGCGCCGGTTCGTACCAGGCCAGCAGCTTGCGCGGCAGCCAGGGCTCCTCGTGATGCACCTTCTTGAGCAGGTAGGACGCCAGCACCGGAATCACGGTCAGCGACAGCAGCAGGGAGCCGAGCAGCGCGAACACGATGGTCAGGGCCACCGGCATGAAGAGCTTTCCTTCCAGCCCCTGCAGGGTCAGGAGCGGCAGGAACACGGTGATGATGATGACGACGCCCGAGGCCACCGGCACCGCCACCTCGCGCACCGCGCGGTAGATGACGTGAAGGCGCGGCAGCCGCCCCGTGCCGCCGTCGGACGCGAGACGCTGCACCACGTTCTCCACCACCACCACCGCGGCATCGACCAGCATGCCGATCGCGATCGCGAGTCCGCCCAGGCTCATGAGGTTGGCCGACATGCCGAACCAGCGCATCAGGATGAAGGTGATCAGCGCCGCCAGCGGCAGCACCAGCGCCACCGTCAGCGCGGCGCGCACGTCGCCCAGGAACAGGCCAAGCAGCACCAGCACCAGGATGGTCGCCTCCAGCAGCGCCGAGGAGACCGTGCCGACGGCCTTGGTGACGAGCGACGCGCGGTCGTAGAAGACCTTGATCCGCACGCCGGGCGGCAAGGTGCGCTGCAGCTCGGCCAGCTTCAGGCGCACGCCATCGACCACGCGCTGCGCGTTGGCCCCGGCCAGGCCGAGGACCAGCCCCTGGACCGCCTCGCCCTGCCCGTTCTGGGTCACGACGCCATTGCGCGTGGCCTGGCCGATGCGCACCTCGGCGAGGCCACCGACCCGCACTGCCGCGCCGTCCTTGAGCGCCACCACCACCGAGCGCAGGTCGTCCAGGTTCTTGAGGCTGCCCTCGCTGCGCACCAGCAGCACTTCGCCGCCGCTGCCCAGGCGGCCGGCGCCGTCGTTGCGGTTGTCGGCGTCGATGGCCATGCGCAGCTGCTGGAGCGTGACGCCGGCCGCGGCCATCGCGGCCGGATCGGGCACCACCTCGAACACGCGCACGCTGCCACCGAGGGCATTCACGTCCGCCACGCCGGGCACGGTGCGCAGGGCCGGGCGGATGACCCAGTCCAGCAGGCCGCGCCGCTCGGCCAGCGACATGCCGTCCGCTTCCACCGTGAACATGAACATCTCGCCAAGCGGAGTGGTGATCGGCGCCATGCCGCCGGCCACGCCGGGCGGCAGCGTGTCCATCAGGCCGGCCAGGCGTTCGGCCACCTGCTGGCGCGCCCAGTAGATGTCCACGCCGTCCTCGAAATCGATGGTCACGTCCACCAGGCCGTACTTGGACACCGAACGCAGGATGCGGGTCTTGGGGATGCCGAGCATCTCGACTTCCACCGGCACCGCGATGCGGTTTTCGACCTCCTCCGGCGTCATGCCGGCCGCCTTCATGATGACCTTGACCTGGGTGCTGGACACGTCCGGGAAGGCGTCGATCGGCAGTCCGCGGTAGGCGGCCCAGCCAGCGGCCGACACCAGCACTGCCGCCAGCAGCACGAACAGGCGCTGGGCGAGCGAAAATTGTACGAGACGGTCAAGCATCAGCGTCCCTCCTGCGCGGCCAGCCAGGCGCCCTTGAGCGCAACCAGCCCGCTGACGGCGATCTGCTCGCCGGCCGCCAGCGTGCCGGCGACCCGCACCCGCTCGCGCGCGCTCGCCACCACGCGCACGGTGCGCGCTTCGAAGCCGGCGCGGGTGCGCACGAAGACGTAGGCTTGTTCGCCCGTGTACGCCACGGCGGCCAGCGGCAGGTCCCAGCCCACTTGGGCGGGGCCGTCCGCAAGTTCGACCGTAACCAGCTCGCCGGGACGCAATGCTCCGGCGCCGCTGTCCACGGTGGCGCGGGCCAGCGCGGTCTGGCTGCCGGCAGCGACGCCGGCGCTTACGCCGGTCACCTTGGCCGTGGCGCCGCGTCCGCTGACGTTCAGCTTCGCACCCGCCGGGAAGGCGGCGCTGACCGCGGCGGGGAGCTGGATCTCCAGGTCCACCCGGCCGGCGCGCACGATCCGCAGCAACGGGGCCGCGCTCTCGACCCGCTGGCCGGTCCTGACCTCGATCTCCTGCACGGTGCCGGCCTGCGGCGCGCTCAAGGTCACGCTGTCCTGCGGCGCGCCGCCGGCGGCGACCCGGCCGATGGCGTTGGCCGGCATGCCCGCCAGGCGCAGCGCCGCCTTGGCCTGGGCCAGGCCCGCGTCGGCCTCGGCTTGCGCGGCTTGCGCGTCCTGCAGGCGGCGCTGGGCGATGATGCCCTCGCCATACAAGGCCTGGTCGCGCTGGGCGGCCTGGCGGGCCAGGCGCGCGCGTGACGCCGCCTGCATCAATTGCAGCTGCAGCTGGCCCAGTTCAGGGCTCGCCAGCCGCAGCAGGGGCGCGCCTGCCTGCACCGGCTGGTAGGGCTGCACCAGCACTTGGGCCACCATGCCGGCCACGGGCGCGGACAGCACCAGCTCCGCGCCGGCCGGCGCGACCACCTGGGCCGGATAACGCGCGCGGGTGGCGCCGCCGCCGGCCTGCAGAGGCTCGACCCGGATGCCGAGCGCCTGCAGCTGCGCGGCGGGTACGTCGAATTGGTTCTTGGGTTGGGCCGCGTGCGCGGCGCCGATGGCGCAAGCGGCGGCCACGGCGGCCGCGCCCGCGCACAAGCGGAAAATGGAAGTGTTCATGTCGATCCCGTAAGCGGCCTGCAATGAGGCCAGTCGCCGCGGCCAGGCCGGGGCGTCCACAACGATGCCGTTCCGACAGGCGGAACGGTACTACGCGAGGGACAGGTGCCGGGGCGGCCGCAGGAGCGGCTCGGGTTCCGCCTGCGGGACAACGAGTCCGGACAGGCGCGGCGGATCGGACTTGGAAGGCGCTACCGCCGGAAGGGAGAGACTGAGGTTGACGAGCGGGGTTTGCAGATGGCCGACAGCGTGCAGCAAATGGTGCTCGGCGGCGCTCAGGGCGACCCCGGGGTCGCTCACCTGCGCCGGTGCGGCGCCGTGGTGTGCGACATTGGCCAGGGCGGGAACGGCATGGCGCGTGTGCTCGATTTCGTGCGCCATCCACTTGGCGTTCAGACGATAACCGCCCATGCCCAGCATGATGGTCATGACGAGCATGACCAGGGCAACGGTTCTTTGATGGGCGGCACGCATGAGAAAAATGTTAAACCGCTGACCTGTCCGTGTCAACCAAGCTCAAGTTTTCGGCGAGGTGGGCATAGACCACGGCGACCCGCCGCAAATGGCGCGCTTCCGGGTGCGTAAGCAGCCACAGCTCGCTCGCACACTCGGGAATCGGCGCCGACAGACGGCGCACGTCGGAGCGCGCGTCGCCCAGGAACACCGGCACGATGCCGACCCCCATGCCCAGTGCGGCCAGCTCGATCACCGACAGGATGCTGTTGACGCGGTAGCGTGGAATCGCCTTGGGAAAATGCTTGCGGCGCCACAGGACCGAGGGGTGGTCCGGCAAGGCGTCGTCCGGGGCGATCCAGTCGGCGCGGCCGCTTTCCACATCGCGCAGCGTGGGCGCGCCCTTTCCCTTGCGCGCATACAGGGCGAATTCGATGGGACAGAGCTGGCGGCCCACCAAGTGCTGCGGCGGACGCCTGGTGGCGCGTACGGCGATGTCGGCGTCGCGCCGGGTCAGGCTGGCCAGCTCGTTCCCAACGTGGAGTTCGAAGGCGAGCAGCGGATGCCTGTCCTTCAGTTCGCGCAGGGCGGGCGCGACCAGGCCGTGCAGGATGGTGTCGGTGGTGGTGATCCGCACCGTGCCGGACACCTGGGCCGGCTCGGCTTCCAGCGCCGAACGCGCCGCTTCGAGTGCGCTTTCCATCTGCTCCGCGTGTTCCGCCAGGCGGGCCGCGGTCTCGGTCGGCAGATAACCCGCGCGGCTGCGCACGAACAGGGGCTGCCCCAGCCCGCGCTCGATCCGCTGCAGGCTGCGGAAGACCGTGGAGGGGTCAATGCCCAGGCGCTCGCCGGCGCCGGCCAGGGTAGCGCCGCGCGCGAGGGCGAGCACGGTCTCCAGGTCGGCCGGGCTGAGTTGATATTTCGTCTTCGCAATCACAGTTTGCTGATTCGGCTATTTTCCATGCAATGCCGAAATCGTACAGTGAACGCCTGTTTCGTTCAACCCAGAGGTCAATCATGTCTTCGCACGCTTCTTCCGCCTATGGCGTCGCCCTGCTGCGCGTCAGCCTGGGCGTCATGTGGATCGCCCACGCCCTTCTGAAACTACTGGTGTTCACCCTGCCCGGCACGGCGCAGTTCTTCGCCAGCGTCGGCATTCCGGGCGCGCTGGCCTACCCGGTGTTCGCGGTCGAACTCCTGGGCGGCGTCGCGCTGGTGCTGGGAGTGTATGCGCGCCAGGTGGCGCTGGCGCTGGTGCCGGTGATGATCGCGGCCGGCACCGTCCACCTGCACAACGGCTGGGTGTTTTCGGCGCCGGGTGGCGGCTGGGAGTATCCGGCCTTCCTGACCCTGGCCTCGGTCGTGCTGTGGCTGGTGGGCGACGGCGCAGGAGCACTGCGCCGCAGCCAGCGGCTGGTGCCCGCCTAAGCCGGCGCCGCGCAGTACTGCTGGAAGTAGGCCTGGTGCGACGGCAGCTGCGCGACCGTGCGCTCGATGCCGTTGCGGATCCCGTCGAGGAAGTGCGCCAGCTCCGCGTCGCCCATCAGGTCCGCCGTCTGGTGGTGCCGCTCGGGGTAGATGCCCTGCCCCAGCATCACCTGGACCCACGAGTTTTCCGCGAACAGCTCGTTCGGCACGCGGAACACGCGCCCCGTTTCGCGGAACAGGTCGATACGGTGCTGGAGCGAGCGCGGCACGTCCATCTCCGCCGCTGCGCGCCAGTAAGGCGAGTCGCGCCGGTTGGTGACCTTGTAGTGCAGGATGATGAAGTCGCGGATATGCTCGATCTCCACCGCCCCCTGGTGGTTGTATTCCTCCACGTCCGCCGCGCTGATCCCTTCGCTCGGGAACATCTGCATCAGGCGCACGATGCCGCGCTGGATCAGGTGGATGCTGGTCGATTCGATCGGCTCCAGGAAGCCGCTGGAAAGGCCGAGGGCCACGCAGTTGCCGACCCAGGTCTTGCGCCGCTGGCCGGGGCGGAAGCGGATCACGCGCGGATCGGTCAGTACCTCGCCCTCGATGTTCCCGAGCAGGCGGGTGCGCGCCGCGTCGTCGTCCACGTAGCGGCTGGAGAACACCACGCCGTTGCCGACCCGGCTCTGGAGCGGGATGCGCCACTGCCAGCCCCACTCGTGCGCGATGGCGCGCGTGAGCGGCAGCGCATCCTCCACCGAACCGGTCTGCACGGCGATGGCGCTGTCGTTGAACAGCCAGTGCGACCAGTCGTCGTACTCCACCTTCATGGTCTGGCCGATCAGCAGGCCGCGAAAGCCCGTGCAGTCGATGAACAGGTCGCCTGGCAGGCGCTCGCCCGAATCGAGCATCAGCGCCGTGATATGGCCGTTGGTAGGATTCGTCTCGACCGCCGCGATCTTGCCCTCGATCCGCTGCACGCCGAAACGCTCGCTGAACTTGCGCAGGAAACGGGCGTAGGCACTCGCATCCAGATGGTAGGCGTAGTTCATCCCGTTGCGCGGCAGGTGGGCGAAGCGCCGCGCCTGGGCCGCGCGCAGCTCCAGGCAGTAGTCGCCGTAGTCGCCGGCCAGGCCGCGCTCGCGCCCCTTCATCCAGAAGTGCTGGAAGCCCGCCGTCCAATGGTCGGTGCCGGTCAGGCCGAACGAGTGGATGTAGTCCTCGTTCACGTTGCGCCAGTTCTCGAAGCTGATTCCCAGCTTGAAAGTGGCCTTGGTGGCGGCCATGACCTCCTGCTCGTTCAGTTCGAGCAGGCTGTGAAAATTCATGAGGGTCGGAATGGTGGCTTCGCCCACGCCCACGGTGCCGATTTCGTCGGATTCGACCAGCTTGATGTCGAGGCGCTTGCCGAGCACCTTGGAGATCGCGGCGGCGGCCATCCAGCCCGCCGTGCCGCCGCCGGCGATGATGACGCGGCGGATCGGCTGTCGGTTGTCTTGCTGTTCCATGCTTTCCTCTCAGCGGTTCATTCTCTTGAGTAGCTGGGCCCGCAGCGCGCGGGCGCCGTCCGCGTCCAGCGGGGCGAGCACGCGCCGGGCAGCCGGCGGGATGTGGGCGGACGTGGTCTCGTCCGCGTCGAACACGAAGTGCCGGAACAGGCCTTCCCAGGCGGCGCGCTGCGCGGGCGGCAGGTCGCGCACGCACATCAGGGCCAGCATCAGGGCGTTCATCGGCGTATCCATGAAGTCCGGCGACTGGCGCCACCAGTAATTCACCAGGATATTGAAGCTCTCCAGCGCCTCCACGTGGTGCCACCACATGCTGGGGATGAACAGCGCGTCGCCCGGCTCCAGCTCGGCCACCAGGGCATGCCGCATGGCGGTCTCGAAGCGGGGAAAGCGCGCCAGGTCGGGCTTGGCGAAATCGACCAGGCTGATGGCCTGGCCGGCCGGCGTGAAATCGAGCGGCCCGATATAAAGGTTGGGCAGCTGGTCCGGCGGGAACAGCGTGAAGCGGCGGCGGCCCGCCACCACGCAGGCCAGATTGTCGGGCAGGTCGTAATGGGCGGCGATGCGGGTACGGTTGCCGATCCAGATGCTGGCCAGCGCATCGCGCCCGCCCAGGTCCACGTCGTTCGCGGCGCGAAAACCCGGCAGGCAGGTATCGATGGTGGTGGAGCCGACGTAGATCGCGGGTGGCCTGGCGTCCGCCGCGTGACCGCGCAGTTCGTCCAGCACCGCATCCAGCCGCACCCGCACCGGCGCGAAATTGAAGCCGGACAGGTCGTCGTTGTAGAAGAAGCGGCCTTCGATATCCGGCGCGCCGAGCATGGCGTTGACGGTGGCGTCGCGGTAGAAGCGGCGCAGGTAGGCGTCGGCCTGGCCTTCGCGCGCGGCGCGCACGACGGGCCAGTGCGCCGCCAGGCCGCGCAGGACGACCGGCTCGGCGCCGGTCAGCACCGCGTCGGACAGGGCCTGGGCCGGCAGTTCGCGCATGGCCTCAGGCGGCGTGGACATGGCGGCGGTTCTTGCGGTCGATCAGGACGCGGAAGCGCGTCATCGAAGCCAGCACCATGTAGATCGCCTCCAGGTGGCCGGCGCGGTGCAGCTGTTCCAGCGCGGCGCCGCCCAGGGCGTTCAGGCGCTCCTCGTGGATGGTGTACAGGCCGGCCAGGCGGTTCTGCGAGCCGTCGTCCAGTTCGATGTCCAGCACGAAGGACTCGAGCAGCGCGTGGCGTAGCAACGCCTCCACGAACACGGGCGTCGCCTCCAGCCCGCGGTGCAGGGCCGACAGGACTTCGTTCACGCTTTCCAGGTATTCGGTGCTGCCGCCGTGCGGCAGGAACACGGCCTCGCCTTCGGTCGCGCTCACGCGCGAGCTGTCCAGGTCCACGTGGACCATCAGTTCGTCGCCGTTGCGGCCGATCGAGAAGGGCTGGCGCCGCACGGCCAGCGGAATGTAGCCGTCCCACGTCTCCCCATCCAGGAACAGGTTCTCCCCCTCCTGCACGCCGAACAGCGCAAGCGGATAGAAGCCCATGCCGTCCTGCGCCTTGCTGAAGACGATCGGATAGTGGGCCTGGATGGCGCGAAATTCGGCCGGGAAGGTCAGCGCGGACATCTGGTCGTCGCCGTAGCGGGCGCCCGGACGGGTGACGATGCGCAGATCCTTGTGGTCCACGTTGTTCAGCAATGCGTGCCTGGTCATGGCGTTGTGTCTCCTAGATTTTCGGCAGGCCGTAGCGCCGGATATGGTCGATCAATTCGCGGTTCGAGGGCAGCCCAGCGAGCATCTTGCGGGTCAGCGCGGCGGCTTCCTGGAAGTAGCCGTCGGCCAGCTCCGGCAAATCCGAGGCGCGCGGCGCCAGTTCGGGCGCGAAGCCCATGCCGTACAGGATGTAGTGGTAGCTGGCGGCGGGGAAGACTTCCTCGATCCGCGGGAAGTCGTAGCGCGAGGGCGGGCGGTGGCGCCACTGCGCGAGCTGCTCCTGCAGGCGCTCGGGCACCGACTCGGAAGCGCGGTTGTCGCGCCAGTATTCGCTGTCGCTGCGGCGCGACAGCACATAGTGCAGCTTGAGGAAGTCGATCACCCGCTCCCAGCGATAGGTGAAGGTGTCGTTGAAGCGGCGCGCGACGGCGTCCATGCTGGCGCGGTCGGCGGGCAGCTCGTCGCACACCAGCGCCGCGGACAGCTCCACCAGCGCCAGGGCGGACGCCTCCAGCGGCTCGATGAAACCGGCGGACAGGCCGATGGCCACGCAGTTCCGGTGCCAGAACTTCTCGCGGTAACCGGGCTGGAAGGCAATCTTGCGCGGCTGTGGAATGTCCGCCCCGCCGCCGGTGCGCGCGATATAGGCGCGCAGGGCGCGTTCGGCCAGTTCGTCCGAGGTGTAGGCGCTCGAGTAGACATGGCCGATGCCGCGCCGGTTGGGCAGGCCGATGTCCCAGAGCCAGCCGCTGTGTTGGGCGGTGGCCGTGGTCTGGGAGGCGATCGGGGTGTCCTCGGCGGGATAGGGAATCTGCACCGCCAGCGCCGTGTCGTTGAACAGCACATGCCGCTGCGAACGCAGCGCGATGCCGTAGAACTTCCCGACCAGGAGCGACTGCATGCCGGTGCAGTCGATGAACAGGTCGCCTTCGAGGCGGCTTCCAGTCTTGGTGTTGAGGGCGGCAATGTCGCCGTTTTCGTGCGCGTCGATGCCGACCACGTGGTCGAGCACGTGGCGCACCTGCAGCCGCTCGACACAATGGCGGCGCAGGAACACGCCGAACTTGCCGGCGTCGAGGTGGTAGCCGTAATTGGCCACGGCCGCGAATTCCGGCGTGGCGGGCTGCTTGGGCGCGCGCCCGTACGCGCACAGGTGCGGCTGGAAGCTCACCAGATCCGCATACGGCACCTGCGGATGGGCGCCGCGCCAGCGCGCGGCCAGATTCGCCTCGCCCCAGCCCTGGGGCAGCACGAAGGGGTGGAAATAGTAGTCGTTGTCCGCGCCGGTGACCCAGCCGTTGAAGCGCGAACCCTGCTTGAAGGCGGCGTCGCATTCGCGAAAGAAGTCCGCTTCGCTCACGCCGATGCGGCGCAGCGTGTCGCGCATGCTGGGCCAGGTGCCCTCACCCACGCCGATCGGCGGGGTGTCGGGCGATTCGAGGAGCGTCACCTCCACGCGGGCGCCATGTTCGGCGGCCAGCACACCGGCGGTCAGCCAACCGGCCGATCCGCCGCCCACGATGACAATACGCTTGACCATGCCGCTCCCTGCATTCGTTGGAGGCGGCGCGCCATGCCGGCCGCGCCGCCTGTTCCCGCTATCAGAACTTGTAGCGGGCTCCCAGCATGAACCGGCGTCCGGTCTGGGTCACGAACAGCACTTCGCTCTTGGTGCGGCCGTGGATCCGTTGGATACCGTCGTTCAGGTTGATCGCTTCGAACTGGAAGCTTAGCTTGTCACTGTAGTTATAGCCAACGCTCAGGTCCAACTGTCCATACGGCTCGGTGTAGTTCGGGTTGGGACCCGAACCGTCGAAACGCGAGGACAGGAACTCGCCGCGCCAGTTGTAGGCCGCGCGCGCCGACCACTTCGCGTTCTCGTAGATGCCCACGAGGTTGGCGGAGTTGGACAGGCCGAGCAGCGCGAACTGGTCCTGCGTGTTCGCGTTATCGTAGCGCAGGCCGGAATGCACCCAGGTGTAGTTCGCCGACAGACCGAAGCCGGTGTTGGCGAACATGTGCTGGACGTTAACCTCCAGGCCGTGCAGGTTCGCCTTTTTCTGGTTCGCGTAGGTCGCGATCTCGAAGTTGGCGATCGGGTCGCCCGGCTGGCCGACGATGGTGCCGGTGGCGTTGCCGTTGGCGTCGTCCGGACCGCGCGTCACGCCCGCTGCACCCGCGTGGTTGCGCAGGATGTAGTTGCGGATGCAGGTCAGGTCGCCGTTGCCGCAGCCGTTGGCCACCGCCTCTTTCCAGAACGCGCCTTCGACCGGCGTGTGCAGGTTGAACGGCTGGGCGGTGATCTTCGACTGGCCGGCGTAGTTGTCCAGGTTCTTCTGGAAGTAGGCGAGTGCGAAGAAGTCCTGCTTACCGTAGTACCACTCGTAGGACAGGTCGAAGTTCTTCGACTTGACCGGTTTCAGGGCCGGGTTGCCCTGCGAGCCGGTGCCGCCAAACACGCGCGCCAGGGAGTTCAGCACGGTGCCGCCCTGGATCTGGTCCCAGCGCGGACGGCCGATGGTCTCGCCATAGCTGGCGCGCAGCTTCATGTCGGAGCGCAGGTCCATGTCCCAATCGAGGCTCGGCAACAGGTTGTGGTAGCTGCCTTTCAAGGTGGTGAAGTTCGGCTCGCCGAAGCTCACGGGCAGCTCGTTCTGCGACACCCACGAAATGGCGGTGGCGGTCGGCACCAGGGCGGTGGACACGACATCGGTCTTCTCGAAGCGCACGCCAAGGGCCGTGTGCATCGGCAGCCTGGTGTCCCAGTCTGTATTCAGCTGGACGTAGGCGGACTTCGATTTCTCCTCGGTGCGCTGATCGGTGTCGTAACCGGCTTTGGGCAGGTACAGCTCGGGATGGCCGGACGCCTTGGCCACCAGGTCACGCACCTGGTTGAAGTCGAAGGTGTAGAAGGTGTTGAACAGGTTCGGGCTGCCGCTGCCGTCGATCTTGCTGAAGTACTGACGAACCGTGTCGGCGTGCCAGACGCTGCTCGGATAGTCGGCCGGGCTGGTCGCGCCGCCCCAGGTGTCGCGCTGCTGGTTGGAGAAGGCGGAGCGGTTGTCGACCGTGGTCGCGGCCACGCCGAACTTCAGGTTGGACGCCTCCATCACGTTCAGGGCGCCCTTCAGCTGGAACTGTTCGACCTTGCCCTTCATGTAGCCGTTCTGGAACACGGAACCGGTGACTTGCTGCGGCGCCTTCTGGAAGTCGGCGCCCTGGATCGACAGCACCGGGAAGTCGTGCGTGAAGTCGGCGGTGGTGGTGCCGCGGCTGAAGCTGGCGGTGCCCAAAGTGTTGTTCGAGCCGAACGGGCTGTCCGGCATCGATTCGGCGCTCGAGGAGTGGGCGTCGAACTCCATGCGCAGGTCCGCGCTCGGTTTCCACAGGGCGTTGAAACCGAGCGACTTGTTCTGGGTGCGGGTTGCGAACTGTGCGCCGGCCATCGCGATATCGCTCACGGCCGGATTGATCACTTCCGTGTAGACCAGGGGACCGGCCACCGGACCGTTGGACCAGGTGCTGATCGACGGACCGAAGTTGAACCAGGCCGAGATATCGTTGCGGCGGGTCTGGATCTTGTTCTCGGAGTAGGTGTAGTCGAGGGTGGTGGTCAGCGCCTTGCTTGGTGCGAACTGCAAGGTAAGCTGGCCGTTGGTGCGCTGGCGGCGCACGCCGTTCATGCTGTAGTTCAGGTTCTGCGGAACGGAGTAGATGTCGTTCGGACCCGGGCGGTTGGTGATGTTCTCCGAACCCGGCGTGCCCGGTTGCGGGATCGTGCCCCAGTTGTTCTCGTCACCCTTGAACGGACCGCGCCAGCCGTTGGACACGGCGGCCTGGTTGAAGCCCAGGTTGCGTTCCTGGTAGCTGGCCGAGAGCGCGACACCGAAGCGGCCGTCGGCCGAGGTGTTGCTGTAGATGCCGGAGATCTCGGGCGTGAGCGCGTTGCCGGACTTGTCGTCCTTCGGCAGATTGTTGTGCGAGGTGTCGTACACGCCCTTCACGCCGACGCTGGCGTGCATGCCGGGCAGCTCCAGCGGACGGGTGGTCTTGATGTTCAGGGTCGCGCCCATGCCGCCGGTCGGGGTGTCTGCACGGCTGGTCTTGAACACCTGGATCTGCGCGATCGCTTCCGAGGCCAGGTTGGCGAAGTCGAACGCGCGGCCATTCAGGTCGCCCAGGTTCGAGGTCGGCATCTGGCGGCCGTTCAGCAGCACCAGGTTGAAGTCCGGTCCCAGGCCGCGCACCGTCACCTTGGAGCCCTCGCCGATCGAGCGGTCGATCGATACGCCGCTGATGCGCTGCAGGGATTCGGCCAGGTTCGTGTCAGGGAACTTGCCGATGTCCTCGGCCACGATGCCGTCGACGATGCCGTCCGAATCGCGTTTGAGGTTCATGGAGGAGATCAGGGCGCGGCGGATACCCGTCACCACCACGGTCTGATTGGTATCTGCCGGAACGGCGGCGCTGGTGGCGGCAGGCGCTGGCGCCGCCTCCTGGGCGTACGCGGGCACGGTGCCGGCACAGGCGCTGGCGACGGCCAGGCTGATGATGGTTCTCTTTACCTTCGGGTTCTGCACGAGTCTCCTCCTGAAAGATTGTTGTTTGAAAGCGCTTTCAGAATATTTCAGGTTTGGGTTGATGTCAAATTCGAATTTGTTTCGGCGTCGCGACAGATGTGTCTTCGGCCTCGCTTTTTCCTATCGTTCTCCTAGCGTTTACTGGGGTTATGGCAAATTTCAGCGAGCGTTGCGCGGCTGCGACAATCTGCCGCCTTTCGCTTACGGCCGAGTTTACGCCGATCGAGAAAAATGAGAAAGCGATTTCACACCATTCGTTGCAGAGCTATGTCACAATGCGGCGCGAGAGCATCGGTCAAGACGGAGAACAGGCAATGAGGAAGAAGCGCACCGCCCCCGCGGCGGAGATCCGGCCGCACAGCGGCAAGGTGACGCTCGGCATGGTGGCCGCCGCCAGCGGCGTCTCGCCCAGCACGGTCTCGCGCATCCTGAATGGCACTGCCGTCGTCAGCAAGGAAAAGCGCGAAGCCATCGACAAGGCCATCGCGGAACTGGGTTTCGTCCCGAATCCGATCGCGCGCGGACTGGCGGGCGGGCGCACGCTGTCGATCGGCGTGATCACCCAGGCCATCGACAGCCCGTTCTACGGCCTGGCGCTGCGCGCCATCGAGGAAGACCTGACCAAGGCCGGCTACAGCCCGCTGTTCGTGAGCGGGCGCTGGGAGGCCGCGGAGGAGACGCGCTGCGTGGACGTGCTGCGCGCGCGGCGCGTGGACGGCATCATCGTGCTGGACGGACGGCTGCCGGACGACGCCTTGTCCAAGCTCGCACGCGAGCTGCCGGTGGTGGTCACCGGACGCAAGATGGAGGCGCCGAATCTGTTCTCCTTCGATTTCGACCACTTCCTGGGCGCGCGCCTGGCCACCGAGCACCTGCTGGAGCTGGGCCACCGCGACATCGCCTTCATCGCGGGCGACCCGATCCACGCCGACTCGATCGAGCGTCTGCGCGGCTACCGCGCGGCGCTGGAAGCGGCCCGCGTGCCGTACCGGCCCGCCCTCGTGCAGCAGGGCGACTATCAGGAAGAAAGCGGGATGGCGGCGGCCGAGCGCCTGCTCGACAGCCGCGCGAAGTTCAGCGCCATCTTCGCCGCCAACGATCAGATGGCCTTCGGCGCCGCCCTGGCGCTGTACCGGCGCGGCAAGCATGTGCCGGACGACGTGTCGCTGGTGGGCGTGGACGATCTGCCCGCCGCGGCGCATGCGATCCCGCCGCTGACCACCATCCACCAGGGCGCGACGGAGCTGGGGCGGCTCGCGGCCGCCTCCCTGCTCGCGCTCCTGGCCGGCAAGACCCCGGCCGGCGCGCCGCCTTCGCCGCGGCTGGTGGTGCGCGACTCCACCCGCGAGCTGAAGGCCTAGCAGCGCCGTCACCCCCGCACCAGCGGGGGCCTCTGGTAAGACTTTCGTCCCGGATGCGACACCAGTGCTTACTTCCCAGGCGCCGCGTAGATCGCGTCGTTATCGAGGTAGTACAGATCCCCGGTATAGCTGTTCGGATTGAACATCAGCACCAGCTGGTTCACCGAGCTATCCGAGGTGGCCCCGTCGATGCGGTCGTCCAGCGTGAACTTCAGGCGCTGCCATGCGTTCTGCACCTTGGTCCTGGTCAGGTACTTGGAATGGCGCCCGCTCGGATAGTTGCTGGCAGTGGCGACGTTCTTGTTCTCCAGCTGCATGAGGATCGGTGTGCCGACCGGCGCCGCCGAATACACGTCCAGGTAGAAGGCGCGGTCGCCGCGCACGAACGGGCCCGCATCCGGCACCGCCGACGTGGTGGCCGTCAGCAAATCGTATTGCTGCGAGCTGCTGCGGGTGTAGCTGCCGACGGTGGAGGAGCCGTTCACCGCGTCCGGCGCCGGATTCGCGCTGACCTGGTTGAACACGCCGGTGACCGTGGTATAGGTCTGGTTATGCGTCCCTTCGAAGTCGTCCAGCGTCACGGCCTTGGCCATCACCGGCGCGACGTAGACGTTCACGGTCTTGGTGAAGGTGCCGCAGCCGTTGGTGACGGTCAGGGTGACCGGACCGCTGGCCGTACCCCAGTTCACATTGAAGCTGGCGCCGCTGCCGGTCTGGCCCCCCGGCGCGCTCCAGTGATAGGTGGAGCCGGAGGCGCCGTCATCCACCACGGCGTAGCTGGTGGTGGTGTTCGGTTCGACCAGCAACGGGCCGGAGACCGACGGCTGCGGCGTCGCAAACACGCGCACATAGTCGATGTCCATCTTCTGCGGCAGCACCGTGTTGTCCACCGCCCCACCCAGGTTGCCGCCCACGGCCAGGTTCAGGATCAGGTAGTACTGGTAGCTCTCGAAGGTCCAGTCCAACGGATTGGCCATGTCGGCCGAGGTCTTGGTCGCGAACAGCACGTCGTCCACGTACCAGCTGATACGGTTCGGCGTCCAGTTCACGGCGTACACGTGGAAGTCGTCGCCCCAGGTGTCCGGCTGCTTGAGGATCTGCGACGACAGCCACTGGTGGGTCGACTGCGACGAGCCGTAGTGGATTGTTCCCATCTCGAACATCGAACGCTGGCCGGTGGCTTCCTGGATGTCGATCTCGCCGCTGGCGGGCCAGCCGACGCTGGTATTCGCCGGCAGCATCCAGAACGCGGGCCACATGCCGCTGCCCTTCGGGATGCGGATGCGCGCCTCGAAGCGGCCATGGGTCCATTGGCCGCTGTTCGGGCGATTCAATGTGCGAAGCCGCGCCGAAGTGTAGGCCTTGGAACCGACCCGCTGCTTCTTGGCGGTGATGGTCAGGATGCCGTTGGCGACCGTGGCGTTGGCGGTCTGGTAGCTTTGCAGCTCGCTGTTGCCCCAGCCGCACAGGCCGATATTGCAGCCGTCGCCGGTCTGGAATTCCCACTTGGTGGTGTCGACCGCGGTGCCGCTGAATTCATCGGAAAATACCGGGACGGAGCTTGGGCACTGCTGGGCGGATGCTACGGAAGCGGCCAACAGCATGGCCACCAGACTGCCGTGAATCGATCGACGCATTATTGTCTCCAAGGGTCAGGTGCGCATGTAGATGCGCGAGTACTTCACACCGAAATAGAAGATGAAGCAGTAGCACAGGGCCGGGACAAACAGCGAGCTTTGGACACTCGAATGGTCCGCCACGGCGCCCTGCAGGAACGGCACGATCGCGCCACCGACGATCGCCATGCACAGCACGCCCGACCCTTGCCCGGTTGCCGGGCCGAGGCCGTGCAGTGCCATGCTGAAGATGGTCGGGAACATGATCGAGTTGAACAGGCCGACGCCCAGCACCGCCCACATCGCGAGCGCGCCGTGACTGCTCATGGCCAGCACCACCAGACCGACGACGCAGGCGGCGTTGAACGCGAGCGCCTTGCCCGGGCTGATCACCCGCATGGCTGCGCTGCCGATGAAGCGGCCGACCATGGCGCCGCCCCAGTAGTAGCTGACGAAGGGCGCCGCGGAGGCGGCCGGCAGGCCGGCCACGCCCGGCTCGCCCAGGAAGCTGATGAGGAAACTGCCGATGCTGACCTCGCCGCCCACGTACAAGAAGATGGCGATCGCCCCCAGGACCAGGCGCGGATGGCGCAGCACCGAACCGCTCACACCGCCCTCTTCCGGCGCATGGGTGATGCGCGGCAGGCGCGCCAGCGCGAACAGCACGGCCAGCAGCAACAGGGCCGCGGCCAGGGCCAGGTACGGGCCGCGCACCATCGAAGCCTGTTCCAGGCGATACGCCTCCTGCGCCGCTTGCGGCAGCTGCACCAACTGGTCCGGCGCCATGACGATGCCGGACAGGATCAGGACGCCGCCAAGTGCGGGAGCGATGGTGGTGCCGAGCGAGTTGAAGGCCTGGGTCAGGGTCAGCCGGCTGGATGCGGTGGCGGCCGGACCGAGCACGGTCACATACGGATTGGCCGCGACCTGCAGCACCGTGATACCCGCTGCCAGCACGAAGAAGGCGAACAGGAACAGCAAGTAGCCGCTGTGGGCCGCCGGATAGAACAGCGCGCAGCCCGCTGCCGCGATCAACAGGCCCGCGACCGCGCCGCGCTGGTAGCCGATGCGGCGGATCAGGGCGCCGGCCGGCAGCGACACCAGAAAATAGGCGCCGAAGAAGCAGAACTGCACCAGCATCGCCTGCACATAGCTCAGGGTGTAGACCGCCTTCAGGTGCGGAATCAGCACATCGTTCAGCGCGGTGAGCAGTCCCCACATGAAGAACAGGATGGTGACGATGACGAGCGGCGCGGTGTTCGTCGCCGGTGCGTCCGGCGCCGCATACACGGCCTGGGTGCTGGTTTCCATGGGTAGTCTCCGGTTGATCAGTGCAGGTGGTCGGACAGCAGCGCCGACACGCCGAGGAAAGCGGGATAAGGTTCGGTGATGACGTAGGTCGGGATGCGCGCCAGGTAGGGCGACAAGCGGCCCTTGCCTTCGAAGCGCTCGCGGAAGCGCGAACGGGCGAACAGGGCGCCCAGGCGCGGCACGATGCCGCCGCCGATGTACATGCCGCCGGTGGCGCCCAGCGTGAGCGCGACGTTGCCGGCCACGCTGCCCAGCACCGCGCAGAAGCGTTCGACCGTCTGCGCGCTGCGCGGGCAGCGCTCCTCCAGCGCGGCGCGGGTGATGTCGGCGGGCGTGCGCAATTCGTCGTGCAGCACGCGGTGGATCATGGCCAGGCCGGGGCCGGACAGCAGGCGCTCGGCCGAGACGTGCCCGTACTCCTCCCACAGCGCGTTCAGGATGCGCAGCTCGTCGTGGTCGGTCGGCGCGAAAGAGGCATGGCCGCCCTCCCCCGGCAGCGCGGTCCAGCGCTGGCCGGACGGCACCAGGCCGGCCACCCCCAGGCCGGTGCCGGGGCCGACCAGGCCGAGCGCGCGGCCGTCTTCCGGCGTGCCGGCGCCGATCTGGAAGCGCTGCTCGTCCGACAGGTGCGGCAGCGCCATCGCCAGCGCGGCGAAATCGTTGATCACGAGGAGGCTGCGCAAGCCGAGTTCATGGCGCATGCCTTCGATCGAAAAGCGCCAATGGTGGTTGGTCATGCACACTTCGTCGCCCATGACCGGGTTGGCGATCGCGACGGCCGCGTCGCTGACGTTCCCGGCGCGGCGCACTTCGTCCATGGCCAGATAAGCGCGCATCGCCGCTGCCAGGCTCGGATAATCGGCGCACGGCAGCACGTGCACGTGGCTGAAACGGCGAGGTTCGCATTCGAGTGCGAAGCGGGCATTCGTGCCGCCCACATCGGCCAGCAGGCGCGGTCCGGTCATGGCTGGTCTCCATTGCAGTTCAGGGTGGCCGGTTCGCGCAGCGCGCCGCCGGCCAGTTCGATGCGGGTGAAGGCGGCGCTCCAGGTGGCGTCGGACGCCACGCTGAACGGCACCTCCAGTCGGTCCAGGTTGGCGCCCTGCGCCGTAAAGCAGGACAGCGGCAACTGCACCGTGTGGCGCTTTCCGTCCGCCAGGCGGGCGAACAGCCTGGTCGTGTCGAGCGCGGCCCCGCCCAGCGCCAGCGTGACCTTGCCGGTCGGCGCCTGCGCCACCATCGTGTCGAAGCGCAGCACGCCATCCGCGCGCACCACTGCGGGCACGGAACGGGGTGCCGCCGCTTGCGCGACGAGGCGCGCGGGGCCGGTCCAGGTCACGCGCTTGGCGTCCTGCTGGGTGTTGATCTGCGCCGTCTCCACGCTGGCATTGGGCACGCGCAGGACCGCGTTCAGGTCGGCGCCGAGCGGCACGCTGGCGCTGGCGTCGGCCAGCACGAGCGGGAAGCTGGCACGGTCGGCCTGGGTGAACACCGGCATCACGTCGGCCCGGCCGCAGGCCGCGGTCGCGCTGTCCACTTCCAGCGCCGGAACATCGGAGACCGACCGCAAGCGGAGCCCATAACCACGCGCGAACAGCGGCTTGGCGGAGGGACAGGCTTGCGCCGGCCAGCCGAACGGCAGGCGGCCGCGGAAATCGTAGCGGCCGCGGAACAGCAGGTCGGCCACGCCCCCGCCTTCGGTGCCGGGCAGCCAGGCCGCGACGAAGGCGTCGGACATGTTGATCAGATCGTTGACGTACAGCGGACGGCCGGACAGGAACACCGTCACCACAGGCGTACCCTTGCCGCGCACGGTCTTGAGCACGGCCAGGTCTTCCGGATAGCGGCTGGTGTGGCGCAGGCTCATGGCCGGGCCGATGTCGCCATCGCCTTCCGCATAGGGCTTCTCTCCCACCACGGCGATCACGGCGTCGAATTTGGCGGGATCCACGCCGCTGGCGTCGGCGCTGTAGGTCACCTGCGCTCCGCTGGCGCGCACGCCGGCCAGGATGGTGTCGCCGACCGGGAACTCCGCATTGGTGTTGTCCGTGCCCTGCCAGGTGATCGACCAGCCGCCGTTCTGGATCGGCTGGCTGTCCGCGCCTTTGCCGACCACCAGCACGCGCGCGCCGCGCTTGAGCGGCAGCACATGACGTTCATTCTTCAGCAACACCAGCGACTCGCGCACGGCCTGGCGCGCCAGCGCGCGCGCCTGCATGGCTTCCTGCTTGCCGGCGTTGGCGTTGGCCGAGGGCCGCTGGCCAAACAGGCCGGCGCGCAGCTTGACCCGCAGGATGCGCGCGACGGCGTCGTCGATGCGGCTCATGGGAATCGCGCCCGCCTCCACCTGGGCGATGGTATTGCGGATGAAGTCCTTCCACTTGTCCGGCACCATGAACATGTCCACGCCGGCGTTCACCGCCTGGGCGCAGCTGTCCTCGCGGCAGCCGGGAACCTCCGCGATCGCGTTCCAGTCCGAGACGATGAAGCCGCCGAAGCCCATGCGCTCCTTCAGCAGGTCGGTCATGAGCGGACGGCTGCCGTGCATCTTCCCGTAGTCGATCCCCGCCACCGGGTCCTTCCAGCTATTGAAGGAGGCCATGACGGTCAAGGCGCCGGCGCCCAGCGCGCCGGCGTAGCCCGGCGCATGGATGGCCGCCATCTGTGCTGCGCTGGCGATGGTCTGGCCGCGGTCCTTGCCCTGGTCGGTGCCGCCGTCGCCGATGAAGTGCTTGGCGGTGGCGATCACGCTGCTGTCACCGAAGCGGCCCTGCAGGCCCTGGACGTAGGCGCTGCCGTAGCTGCGCACGAGGGCCGGATCGCTGGAGAAGCTCTCGTAGCTGCGGCCCCAGCGCACGTCCTGCACCACCGCCAGCGTGGGTGCGAAGACCCAGGCGATGCCGGTCGCGCGCACGGCCTTGCCGACCGCCGCGCCAATCGCGCGCACCAGGGCAGGGTCGTGCGCCGCGCCCAGGCCCACGTTATGCGGGAACAGGGTCGCGCCGACCACATTGCTGTTGCCGTGGATGGCGTCGATGCCCCAGATGACCGGCACCTTCACCGCCATGTCGGTGGCCATGGACGCGTCGTAATAGCGGCCCGCGAGCGCCACCCAGTCGGCGGCGCTCGCGTGCTTGTTCCCGCCCGGCCAGCTGCCGCCGCCGTTCAGGACCGAGCCAAGGTAGTAGCGCCGCACATCGTCCGGCGTAACGGTCTTGATTTCGCCCTGCGTCATCTGGCCGACCTTCTGCGCCAGCGTCATTCCGGCCAGGATCTGCTTGACCCGCGCCTCGATGGCGGGGTCGCGCGGATAGGCGGCGGCCACGTTCGGCCAGGCCGCCTGCGGCGCCCCGGTTTGCGCGTGGGCGGCGCCGATCAGGAGAAAGACGCATGAAAGCGATTTCAAAACAGGACGGAATGATCTGGTGGGTCGCATGATGGGAGACTTAGGAAAGCCGCGCGCCGCTGGCGCGGTCAAACAGCAGGATGGAAGACGGATCGACGGCCAGGGTCAGGGCGCTGCCCACGGCCAGGTTGGCGTCGGCCGGCGCGAGCAGGCTGACGGTATGGGGGCCGAGTTCGGCCCAGACGACGAGGTGGTTCCCCATCGGTTCGACCAGCGTGACCGCGGCCTGCCACGGCCCGGCCGGGTCGATGCGCAGGTGCTCGGGACGCACGCCCAGCGTCGCCTCGCGCCGCACATGGCCGACGCCGGGCAGCATGGCGGCAAAGCCGTCGGCGCTGAAGCGCGCGCCGTCCACCACCCCTTCGATCAGGTTGATGGCGGGAGCGCCGAGGAAACCGGCCACGAACAGGTTGGCCGGGCGCCGATAGACTTCGTCCGGCGTGCCGATCTGCTGGATGCGGCCGTCCTTCAGCACCACGATGCGGGTGGCCAGCGTCATCGCCTCCACCTGGTCGTGGGTCACGTAGATCATCGTGGCGCCCAGGCGCGCGTGCAGCAGCTTCAGTTCGCGCCGCAACTCGGTGCGCAGCTTGGCGTCGAGGTTGGACAGCGGCTCGTCGAACAGCAGCACCTGGGCCTGGCGCACCAGGGCGCGGCCGATCGCCACGCGCTGGCGCTGGCCGCCGGAGAGCTGGGCGGGCTTGCGGTCCAGGAGCGCTTCCAGCTGCAGCATGCGCGCCGCCTCGCCCACGCGCCGCTCGATCTCGGCCCGCGGCGCGCCCGCCATGCGCAGGCCGAAGCCCATGTTCTTCGCCACCGTCATGGTCGGATACAGCGCGTACGACTGGAACACCATGCCGATCCCACGCTCGCTCGGCTCGGCGCGCGTCATGTCGCGGCCGCCGATGGACACTTCGCCTTCATCGATTTCGGTCAGGCCGGCGATGCCGTGCAGGAGCGTGGACTTGCCGCAGCCGGAAGGCCCGAGCAGCACCAAAAACTCGCCTGCCTCGATCTCGAGGTCGAGCTTGTCCAGGATGGTCTTCCCACCCAGACGGATGCTCACGGAACGCAAGGCGACTTTCGACATGGACTACCCTTTGACAGCGCCGGCCGTGATGCCGCGTACGAACCAGCGGCCGGACAGGAAATAGATCGCCAGCGGCAGCAGCGACGCGAGCATGGTCGCGGCCATGTTCACGTTGTACAGCTTGACGCCGGTGGTGGTGTTGATGACGTTATTGAGCTGCACCGTCAGCGGCAGCTGGTCGCGGCCGGCAAACGTCAGACCGAGGATGTAGTCGTTCCACACGCCGGTCGCCTGCAGGATCGCCGCCACAGCCAGCATCGGCGTGGACATCGGCAGCACCAGGTGCCAGAAGATGCGCACGAAGCCGCCGCCGTCGATGCGCGCCGCGTGCAGCAGTTCGCGCGGCATGGCGGCGTAGTAGTTGCGGAACATGAGGGTCAATACCGGCATGCCGAAAATCGTGTGCACCAGGACGATGCCCGGCAGAGAGCTGAACACGCCGAGCGTGGCGGTCAGGCGCACCAGCGGGTAGATCATCACCTGCACCGGAATGAAGGCGCCCACCATCAGGATCGCGAACAGCCAGCCCGCGCCGCGCACGCGCCAGAACGAAAGCGCATAGCCGTTCACGGCGCCCAGCAGGATCGGGATCAGTGTCGACGGCACGGTGATGGCGATCGAGTTGACGAAACCGCCGCGGATGCCTTCGCAGGCCACGCCCGTGCAGGCGTTGCTCCAGGCCGCGCGCCAGGCGTCCAGGCTGGGCGCGGCCGGCAGCGCCAGCAGGCCGCCGGCGCGGATCTCGTCCATGCTCTTGAACGACGTGACCAGCATGGCGTACAGCGGCAGCAGGAAGAACAGCGCCGCGCCGATCAGGAAAGCGTACAGGCCGAGGCGCCCGAGGCGGCTGCCCTTCATGCCGCCCCCTTGCGCCAGCGCGCATAAAAAAGCGGCACCAGCAGCGCCAGCACCGGCATCAGCAGCATCACTGCCGCGGCGGAAGCCAGCGCGATGTTGGCGCGGCCGAACAGGTGGTCCATCACGAACTTGGCCGGGACCTCGCTCGCCGTGCCGGGGCCGCCCTGGGTCATCGCCACCACCGCGTCGTACAGCTTGACCACCGCGATCGACAGCAGCACGAACACGGTCGCGATGGTCGGCCCCAGCATCGGCAGCACGATCGACACGTACACGCGCCAAGTGGGAATGCCGTCGAGACGCGCCGCCTTCCAGATCTCCGCATCCACCCCGCGCAGGCCCGCCAGCATCAGCACCATCACCAACCCGGCCGACTGCCACACCGTGGCCAGCACGATGGCATACAGCGCATAGTCGGCTTCGCCCACGTAGTCCGGACCGAGGATCCACTGCCATACCAGGCCGGTGGCGATGAAGGACATCGCATAGGGATACAGAAACACCGTGCGCAGCACGCCCTCGCCCTTCACGTTCTGGTCGATGAACACGGCCAGCAGGAACCCAAGCACCATGCTGACGACGATGTACAGCAAGCCGTAGATGCCGATGTTCTGGACCGATTCCATCCAGCGCTCGTTGTCGAACAGGCGCGTGTACTGCGCCAGTCCCACCAGCACCTTGGAGGGAAAGGTGCGCGAAGCGGTCATCGAGATGTAGACCGTCCATACGATCGAACCCAGGTAGGCCACCAGCACGGTGGCCGCCATCGGCGTCAGCGCCGCGTAGGGAACGATGCGGTTCGCGCGTGCCATCGGCGCCTCAGTCGCGCAGCGCGGCCGCGATGGCCTGCTGCGCCTTGTCGACGTTCATGGTGCCGTTCCAGAACGCGGTCAGGATGTCGAACAACGCGCCGTTCTGGTCGGGCGTCAGGTACACCTCGCCGAAGCCGGCCTGGCGCGACTTGTCGCGCATGATCGCCATGCCGGCCTGGGCGCACGGATCCATGCTGCGCGCGTCGATGTCGGCGCGCGCCGGGATGCCGCCCTTCTGGTTATTGAAGGCCACCTGGTTGGCGGGATTGACGATCACGTTGGCCAGCAACTGCTGCGCCTTGAGCGCTTCCGGATTGCTGGTGCGCGGGAACACGAACACATCGCCCTGGACCAGGTACAGCGCCTGCGGGCCGAGACCCGGCAGGCAGCCGAAGTCCTTCCCGGCCTTCAGATGGGCTGCGGTCAGTTCGCCCTTGGCCCAGTCGCCCATGATCTGCACGCCCGCCTTGCCCGAAATGAGCAGGGCCGTCGCATCGTTCCAGTTGCGGCCGGGCGACGCGGAATCGACATAGCCCTGCAGGCGCTTGAACGCCAGCAGAACCTTGCGGAACTGGGGCGAGGCGATGGCGCGCTGGTCGCGGTCGCGCAGGACCTTGAAGTACAGGTCGCGCCCGCCGGCATCGGCCAGCATGCGCATGAACACGATGTGCTCCTGCCAGGACTGACCGCCGTGCGCCAGCGGAATCAGACCGGCCGCCTTGAGCTTGTCGAGCGCCGCGAACAGCTCGTCCACGTTCCGTGGCTCCTGCGCGATGTCGGCCTTCTTGAAGGCGGCCTTGGAATACCAGATCCAGGCCGGCATGTGAATGTCGATCGGGATCGCGTAGTAATGGCCCTGGATGCGGATCACGTTGAGAAGCGCTTCGGGCAGCGCCCGGTCCCACTGTTCGCGCCTGGCGACGGCGTCCACATTGTTCAGCAACCCCTGGTCGACGATGTCGCGGAACTGGCTGGACGTGTTGAATTGCGCGGCGGTGGGCGGCGTGCCGCCCATGATGCGGTTGATCACCACCGAACGCGCCTGCTCGCCGCCGGCGATCGCCGTATCGACCCACACGCCGCCGCTGGCGCGGTAGCGGTCGGCCAGGGTGCGCACGGCGGCCGATTCGCCGCCCGAGGTCCACCAGTGGATCACTTCGGCCTTGGGGCCTTGCGCCTGGGCGGCGGCGCCAGCCATGGCCAGCAGTGCCGCCAGCCAGATTTTCGTCTTCTGCATGTTGTCTCCTGCCGCGCGTCAGTACGTGCTCACGCGCTTCACGGTCCTGCCGGACCCGTATTAAACCAGCTTTTTCTGTGCCGCGATGAACTCGCGATACCACATCCCGCTGCGCTTGACGACGCGGGTCTGGGTCGGGTAGTCGACATACACGATACCAAAACGGCGCGCGTAGCCGGAATCCCATTCGAAATTGTCCATCAAACTCCAGTAGAAGTAGCCGCGTACGTCCGCGCCTTGGGCGATGGCGTCGGCCAGCGCCGACAGGTGCAGATGCAGGTAGTCGACCCGCGCCTGGTCGTTCACTTCGCCGTTCTGCAGGCGGTCGGCCACGGCAATGCCGTTCTCGGTGATGTACACCGGTGGCAGGCGGTAGGCCTTGTGCAGCCCCACCAGCAGGTCGGTCAGCCCCTGCGGATAGATCTCCCAGCCCATGTCGTTCACGCCCAGCGGGGCCGGCGCCTTGCGCGGCGGCGTCTCGGTGCTGACGAAGGAGCGGGTGTAGTAGTTCACCCCCAGGAAGTCGAGCGGCTGCGAGATCAGTTCGAAGTCGCCCGGCATGATGCGCAGGAGCGAGGTGTCGACATGGCGCAGCGCCAGCTCCGGATAGCGGCCCTTGAACAGCGCATCCATGTACCACTGCACGCCCTTGGCGTAGTCGATGGCGGCGGCGGCGCGGTCGGCGGCGCTGTCGGTGGCCGGCACCGCCGTCCATTGGTTCAGGACGATGCCCAGCTGCGCCGGACAGCCCTGCTCGCGCATCGCGCGCAGCGCCAGGCCGTGCGACAGCAGCACGTGGTGCGACACCAGCACCGCCACCGCGGGGTCGCGCATGCCGGGAGCGAATTTGCCGATGCCGTGCCCCAGGTCGGCCGTGCACCACGGTTCGTTGTGGGTGGCGATAGTGGCGACCCGGCGGCCGAAACGGCGCGCCACCTCGGCGGCGTAGGCGGCGAAATGGTGGGCGGTGTCGCGGCTGATCCAGCCGCCGCGGTCCTGCAGCGCCTGCGGCAAGTCCCAGTGATACAGGGTCAGGTGGGCGGCGATGCCCTTGCGCTCCAGCGCGTCCAGCAACCGCTCGTAGAAGGCGAAACCGGCTTCGTTCCAGGCGCCGCTACCATCCGGCTGCACACGCGGCCAGGAGATCGAGAAGCGGTAGGCATTCACGTTCAGGCTCGCGATCAGGTCCACATCCGCTTCCATGCGGTGGTAGTGGTCGCAGGCGACGTCGCCATTGCTGCCGTCGGCGATCTTGCCACGGGTGTGACTGAACGTATCCCAGATGGACGGACCGCGCCCGTCGTCCGCGGCGGCGCCCTCGATCTGGAAGGCACTGGTGGCGACGCCCCAGGTGAAACCGGGGGGGAACGGGGGAAGCGGCTGGTCGGCGAGCGAGGGATGCATGCGGTTATGAAAGCGCTTTCAAAGATGCATGCATTAAACCTGTGTTTGGCGGACGTGTCAAGCAGGCGGCGTGTAACTCTCGGTCCATCCGAACGCCGCCGGCCGCAGCCAGCCGCGCCGCACGCGCATGCGCCAGATGCGCTGCGCCAGCGGGTCGTCGGGCAGCGCGCGCTCCCACAGGATCTCGGCCTCGCCCTGCAGCTGCAGCACATCGCCGCTCGCGAAATCGACCAGCACCAGCGCGCAGCGCGGCTCGAGCACCAGGTTGCCGAGGGTGTTGAAATAGCGGTTGCCCGGATAGTCCGGGATGGTGAGCACGTCGCCCGCCACGCGCACGAAGCCGGCGGCCCCGCCCCGGTGCGAAATGTCGATCCCGCCCTGGGCGCCGGCGCCGGCGCCGCCCGAGGTGGCCACGAACAGGGTTTCGGCCGCGCGCAGCATGGCGGCCGCGCGCGGCGCCAGGCCGTCGAAGGCGAGCGCCGGCTGCGGCGTGCGGACGGCCGGCGCGAGCGTGCGCACCCGGATGTACTTCGGACAGTTGCCGAAGGATTGCCTGACTTCGGCCGCCATGCCGTGCGCATCGACCCGCGTCAGCACGCCGTTGGCGCGATTGCGGCGCCGCGTCGGCAGTTCGATGCCGAGCATGCCCACCTGGCGGCCCACACCGAGCGCGGCACGCAGCGGATCGTCCGCGCGCGGCAGCGCCGCCACCACCAGTTCGGTCGGCGCCGGCGCGCTCACGAACCCGGGCGCCGCGTCCACCAGCGTCGCGAGCGGCCAGCCGTCCGCGTCCGCCACCGCCACGCACAGGAACGGCAGCAGCGGGAAAAAGCTGCGGTGCTGGTCCGGCATGTGGTCGCGTATGGCGAAGCCGGGCGGGCCGCCGCCGGCCAGCTCCTGGGCGCGCAGCTCGCCGGGATGGAAGGGTTCGAGGATGCGGTCGCCGGCCATGGTTCTACTCCGTCGGCAGCGGGAAGAAGCGCGGCAGGGCCTCGACCCGGGCCAACCAGGCGCGCAGCTGCGGGTACGGATCGAGCGCGATGCCGCCCTCCGGCGCGCGGGCCGTATAGGAATAACAGGCCAGGTCGGCGATGGTGGCTTGGTCCCCAGCCAGGAAGGCGGACGCCGTCAGCTGCGCATCCATGAAGGCGAACACGCGCTGCGCGATTTCGGTCTGCTGCTCCACCGGCGCGTCGGGCGCGACCCAGCGCCGCATGAAACGCGCCTTGGCCGGTCCATACGCGATCTCGCCGGCCGCCAGCGACAGCCAGCGTTGCACGCGCGCGGCGCCGGCCGGGTCTTCCGGCAGCCAGCCGTCGCCCGCGCCATAGCGCTTGGCCAGGTAGACCAGGATCGCATTGCTGTCCGCCAGGACCAGGGCGCCGTCTTCCAGCACCGGGATCTGCCCATAGGGATTCAGGCGCCGGAACGCTGCGCTCGCACGCACCGGGGCGCTCGCCTCCTCCACGCGATACGACAGGCCGAGCATGCGCAGCAGGAGTTCGACGCGGTGCGAGTGGCCGGACAGGCGGGTGCCGTGCAGGACGATGGTCATGGTGATCCTCGGTTTGAATGAATGACGGTCATGCTAATCATTCCACGCGGATTAATGAATCACGCATAATGTCAATTCAGTCTTCCATTTTTCGGAATAACGCCATGGACCGTCTCGACGAATTGCACGTCTTCCTCGCGATCTTCGACGCGGGCAGCATGGCCGCCGCCGCGCGCAAGCTGCGGCGCTCGCCGCCGGCCGTCACCCGCATCCTCGGCACGCTGGAACAGCGCCTGGGCGCGCGTCTGTTCGAACGCAGCACACGCAGCCTGACGCCGACCGAGGCCGGCCAGCGTTTCGCGCTGCAGGCGCGCCACGTGCTGGCGGAGTACGAAGCGGCGGTCGAAGCCCATAGCCAGGCGCCGCTGCGCGGCCTGCTGCGCATCGCCGCGCCGGTGGTGTTCGGGCGGCGCCATGTGACGCCCCTGGTGACGCGCTTCCTGGCGCGCTATCCGGACATCAGCGCCGATCTGGTGCTGGCCGACCGCAATGCGGATCTGATCGACGAAGCGATCGACGTGGCCGTGCGCATCGGCCCCCTGCCCGATTCGAGCCTGGTCGCGCGCAAGGTGGGTGAGGTGCGCCGGCTGACCGTGGCCAGTCCGGCCTACCTCAAGCAGCGCGGCACGCCTGGCAGGCCGGCCGAGCTGGCGCAGCACGACCTTATCCTGTCGACCACCATCCGCCCGCTGCCGGAATGGCGCTTCCGCCACAAGGGCCGCGACGTGGCGGTGCGCTTCACGCCGCGTCTGCAGCTGAACGACGTGGAAGCGATGCTGAACACGGCGCGCGCCGGTTTTGGCATCGCGCGCGTGCTGTCCTACCAGGTGGCCGACGACATCAAGAAGGGCCGGCTGGTGCGCCTGCTGGGCGACTACGAACCGGCGCCCATCCCCGTGCACTTGGTGCTCCCGAGCGCACGGCTGATGCCGGCCCGGCTGCGCGTTTTCGTCGACTTCGCGATCGCCGAATTCGCTCGGATGGAGGTGCTGGGCTAAGTTACACCGTCACGCTGGAGGTCGGAACCGCCCTCATTGCTTGAGGAATTCGACCCACGCCGGCAAGCAACGCGTATGCAGATCGTAATGCTCCCGCACGAAGTCGCGCGCACGTGCGCGCAGCGGGGCCATGGCGTCCGGCTCGGCCAGCGCGCGTGCCACGGTCGCGGCCAAGCGCTCCGCATCGAAGAAATCCGTCAGCAGGCCATTCTCGCCATCGGCGATCACTTCCTGCACCGGCGCCGTCGCCGAGCCGACGACCAGACAACCGCAGGCCATCGCCTCCAGCATGGACCAGGACAGCACAAAAGGATAGGTAAGGTAGACGTGGGCGGCCGACACCTGCAGCACGTTCAGGTAGCGCTGGTAGGGCAGTTTGCCGAGGAAGTGGACGCGGGTCCAGTCGACCTGTTCTTCCAGCTCGGCGCGGTAGTGCGCGCGGTAAGTGGTCGCGCCCGGCAGCCGGCGGCCGTAGCTCACGTCGTCGCCGCCCACGATTAGAACGCGCGCCCGCGGCCGCCGCTGCTGGAGCAGCGGCAGCGCGCGCAGGAAACGGTGGAAGCCGCGGTACGGCTCCAGGTTGCGCGCGACGTAGGTCACCACTTCGTCGCCCGCGCGCAGCACATGACCGTCCACTTCCAGCGTCGCCTCCGGTGATGGCCGCGCCAGGTCCGTGTCGATCCCCTCGTGCAGCACCTGAATCGCCGGTTGCAGCTGGGCCGGGTAGAGCGACCGCTGCCAGCGCGTGGGGGCGACGCCGGCGTCGCAGTCCATGAGGCCGACCAGCTGGGTGCTGTTTTTCAGCTTGATGCGCAGGCGGTCGTCGAACCCGGACGGAAATTCCGGGTCGAAGGCCACATCCGCCCCATCCGGGCGGTAGTAGTACTCGCAGTAATGCACGTGCCGCGCCTGCGGAAACAGTTCGCGCAGGAACAGCGCCTCGCCCCAGCCGGGATGGACCACCACCACGTCCGGCTGGAAGCCACGCAGTTTCAGCTGCCGGGCCGCGCGCGCGGCCTGCTGGCCGCGCCGCACGTGCGCCTCGTATTCGCGCAGGTAGTGATGCGTCTCGGGGCCGGCTTTCTTCGGCGCCGGATAGCCGGCCAGCGCGACGCGCGGATGGATCCGGCCCTGCGTCTTGATCCGTTCCGCCTCGCCCAGGCCGACGACCTCGTTGGCCGGATCGTCGGCCAGCGCCCGCGCCACATGACGGAACTGGCCTGGAAAATTCTGGTGAACGAATAGGTAGCGCATCGGCGAAGCGTAGCAGAAACGCGCCATCGGCTACAATCTGCTGTTATCTTCTACTATCGAAAGTCATCATGTCCACTCTTCCCGCCTGTCCGTCCTGTTCTTCCGCCCTCACCTACGAGGACGGCATGGGCAATTACGCCTGTCCCGAATGCGGTCACGAATGGCCCGTCGCCGCTGCCGCGCCGGCGACCGAGGAGGCCCGCGTCTACAAGGACTCCGCCGGCAACGTCCTGCAGGATGGCGACACCGTCATCGTCATCAAGGACCTGAAACCCAAGGGCTCGGGCGGCGTGATCAAGCAGGGCACCAAGGTGCGTAACATCCGCCTGGTCGACAGCGACCACGACATCGACTGCAAGATCGAGGGCTTCGGCGCCATGAGCCTGAAGTCCGAATTCGTCAAGAAGGCCTGATCCCCGCCAAGGAGACCCCATGCAGCTTCCCGTCCGCCTGCTCGCCGCCGCCTGTTCCCTGGCGCTGGCCTCGTCCAATCACGCCCAGGCGCAGGCCGCCGGCGGCCTGCCCAGCGAAACGCCGGCGCAGTTCGTCGCGCCCACGGCCGGATTCGACTTCGAACGCCGCGTGGTGATGATTCCCATGCGCGACGGGGTCAAGCTGCATACGGTGATCCTGGTGCCCAAGGGCGCCCGGAACGCGGGCATGCTCATGACGCGCACGCCCTACAACGCGGACGAGCTGACCTCGCACGCGCCAAGCAACCACCTGGGCGCGGTCCTGCAAGGTTATGACAACGCCGCCGACGTGATCGTGGAGGAAGGCTACATCCGCGTAGTGCAGGACGTGCGCGGCAAGTACGGCTCGGAAGGAGACTACGTGATGAACCGGCCCTTGCGCGGCCCGCTCAACCCGACCCCGGTCGATCATGCCACCGACACCTGGGACACCATCGAGTGGCTGGTCAAGAACGTGCCCGAGTCGAACGGCAGGGTCGGCATCATCGGCATCTCCTATGACGGCTTCCTGTCGCTGACGGCGCTGGTGCATCCGCACCCGGCGCTCAAGGTGGCGGTGCCGATGAACCCCATGGTGGACGGCTGGCGCGGCGACGACTGGTTCCACCACGGCGCCTTCCGCGAGATCAATATGCCCTACATGCTCGAACAGGTGGTGTCGCGCTCGAACGAGGCCAAGTGGTACGCCAGCGCCTACGACGACTACGACGTGTACCTGCGCGCCGGGTCGGCCGGGGAGCTGGGCAAGCAACGCGGCCTGGAACAGAGCGGCTTCTGGCGCAAGGCGGTGGCGCACCCGGCCTACGACGCCTTCTGGCAGGAGCAGGCGCTGGACAAGCTGCTGGCCAAGGCGCCCTTGACCGTGCCGACCCTGCTGGTGCACAGCCTGTGGGACGCGGAGGACATCTACGGCGCCGTCGCCGTGTACAAGGCGCTCAAGCCGCAGGACAAGGCCGGCAACCTGCATCTGACGCTGGGCCCGTGGTCGCACGGCGGCGCGATCGGCGAAGGCAGCAAGCTGGGCGCGGTGCGCTTCAATTCGGACACGGCGCTGACCTGGCGCCAGGAGGTGCTGCGCCCCTTCCTCGCGCGCTACTTGAAGGACGACCGTGACGCGGCGCCGATCGCGCCGGTCACCGCCTTCGAAACCGGAACCAACGTGTGGCGCAAGCTGAACGCCTGGCCGGCGGCCGGGTCGACGGCCGCGCTACGCCTCGGCGCCGGCCAGCAATTGAGTGTCGACGGGAAAGCGGATGCGGCCGGCTTCGACGAGTACGTGTCCGACCCGGCCAAGCCGGTGCCGTTCCGCGCCCGTCCGATTCCGCCCTACGGTTACGACGAATCGAAAGGCCAGTCCTGGCCGCGCTGGCTGACCGACGACCAGCGCGAGGCCTCGGGCCGCACCGACGTCCTGACCTGGACTTCGCCAGTGCTCAAGGCGCCGGTGAAGATCGCCGGCGAGCCGGTGGCGCACCTGGTGGCATCCACCAGCGGCACCGACAGCGACTGGGTGGTGAAACTGATCGACGTGTATCCGGACCAGGTGCCGGCGCAGCCGGAGATGGGCGGCTATCAGCTGATGGTGTCGGCCGATATCTTCCGCGGCCGCTATCGCGAGGGCTGGGACAAACCGAAGGCCTTGACGCCGAACGCGCCGCTGGCTTACAGCTTCGGGCTGCCAAGCGCGAACCACGTGTTCCTGCCCGGCCACCGCATCATGGTGCAGGTGCAGTCGGCCTGGTTCCCGCTGTACGACCGCAATCCCCAGACCTTCGTGCCCAACATCTTCTTCGCCAAGCCGGCCGACTATCGCAAGGCGACCCAGCGCGTGTACCACAACAGCTACATCGAACTGCCGGTCGCGCGCTAAACTCCACCGTCACTCCCGCGCACGCGGGAGCCCCTGGTGCGCGCGGCAGCCACTGCGGTTCGCGCTTGCCACTTGCCGCTTACCAGGGGTCCCCGCGTGCGCGGGGATGACGGCTAGTTGGCCGTGTGCTGGTTCAGCCAGTCCAGCACCGTGTGATGCCACTGGATGGAGTTGGCCGGCTTGAGCACCCAGTGGTTCTCGTTCGGGAACACCAGCAGCTTGCTCTCGATGCCGCGCCGCTGCAGGGCCGTGAAGGTGGACAGGCCCTGCGCCGTCGGAATGCGGAAGTCCAGGTCGCCCTGCACCACCAGCATCGGCGTCTTCCACTTGCTGACGAAGTTCACCGGGTTGAATTTCTCGTGGCCCTCGATGGACTTGTCGTACATGCCGCCGTATTCCCACTCGGTGAACCACAGTTCCTCGGTGCCGTAAGCCATGCCGCGGATGTCGAACACGCCGTCGTGGTTCACGATGCAGCGGAAGCCGTCCGGCCAATTGCCCTCGATCCAGTTCATCATGTAGCCGCCGTAGGAGGCGCCCAGCGCGCACGCGCGGCCCCGGTCCAGCCACGGGAACTTGGCGACGGCCGCTTCCATGCCCTTCTTCAGGTCTTCCAGCGGCGCGCCGCCCCAGTCGCCGCTGATCGCGTCCGTGAATTTCTGGCCGTAGCCCACCGAGCCGTGGAAGTCGATGAACACGCTGCCGTAGCCGGCGCCCGCGTAAGTCTGCGGATTCCAGCGGTAGCTCCAGCCGTTGCCGAAGCTGCCCTGCGGGCCGCCGTGCACCAGGAAGGCGATCGGATACTTCTTGCCCGGCTGGTAGTTCCAGGGCTTCATCACATAGCCGTACACCGTCTCGCCTTTCGCGCCGGCGAAGGAGAACTGCTCGTACTCGCCCCACTTCACGTCGGCCAGCTTGCCCGCGTTCTGCCAGGTCAGCTGCACCGGCTTGGCGTCCTTGCCGCCCAGGTGCAGCTTGAACAGCTGGGCGTCCGAGGAGAGCGTGGAGAGCGCGTAAGCCAGCGTGTCGCCGCGCAGGTCGTAGCCAGCCACGGAACCGGCGCCGGTCAGCGCGCTCACCTTGCCGCTCGCGGCGTCGACCAGGAACAGCTTGTGCTGGCCCAGGTCGAGCGCATCGACCACCAGCGCCTTGCCGTCCGCGGTCCAGCGCAGGTCGCCGGCGGAACGGTCCCAGTGCTCGGCGAGCTTGCGCGTCTTCCCGCTCGCCACGTCCATCAGCATGATCTGGAAACGGTCCGCTTCGAAACCGGGGCGCGCCATGGCCAGATAGGCCAGCGTCTTCCCGTCCGGCGCAAAGGTGCCCTTGGTGTCCCAGGCCGGATTGCCGGCCGTGAGGTTGCGCGGCGCGCCGCCCGCGGCGGGCACGCTGTACAGGTCGAAGTTGGTGGACCAGGCTTCCGACTTGCCCGCCACGCGTACCGAGAACACGACGGTCTTGCCGTCCGGGCTGAAACGGTACTCGTCATGGTCGCCGAACGGCTTGGAAGGCACGTCGCCGTCAATGGCGCCCGACAGGCTGACCGGCTTGCCGCTCACGCGGCCGCCCGCATCCAGCGGGGCGGAATACAGCACGTTGGTGCGGCCATCGGCCCAGGTGTCCCAGTGGCGCACGAACAGGCGGTCGAACACCATGCCGGCGGCCTTGCCCTTGGCGCGCGCATCGAGCCGGGAAGCGGTGCAGGCCAGGTCGGCGCAGTCGCGGAATACGGCCAGCGACAAGGCGATGTGCGCGCCGTCCGGCGCCAGGCGGAAGTTCTCGACATCGACCGGCAGATTGGTGACCATGGCCGGTTCGCCGCCGGACAGCGGCAGGCGCCAGACCTGATTGGAGCCGCTGCGCGCGGACAGGAAGTAGATCGCATCGCCCGTCCTGGACCACTCCGGGTCGGTGCTGCTGGCCGCGCTGTTGGTCAGCTGCACCGGGGTGGGCTTGGCCGCGCGCAGGTCCAGCATCCACAGGTCGACGTGGCCGCGGTTCTTGGCCAGGTCCGTGCTGCGCAGCGTGTACACGGCGCGGCTGCCGTCCGGCGCCAGCACTGGGCTGCCGACGCGTTCCATCGTCGCCAGGTCTTCCACCGTGAAGCCGCGCGGAGCGGCCGCTGCGTTGGCGGCCACCAGGGCGGCGCTCAACGCCAAGAGTCGATAGTGCATGCGAGTCCCTTCCTGTTCGAGAAAAACAGGCGGGACTGTACCATGCCGCTCACTTGTTGTGCTGGACCATGCCCTGCCACTCGGGGTCATGCAGGATGGGGCCGAGGGCTGCGTTCAGATCCGGCATCAGGTAGCCGAACTCTTTGGGCACCAGGACCATGCGGTCGAAGGAATCGTGCGGGGTGCGGGCGACGTGGAAGCGGCCCTGCCAGTCCGGATGATGATGCAACAGGAAGTCGAGCGTGCGGCGCGTGACGATGGTGGCGTCCACCCGTTCGCGCAGCAGTTTTTCCAGGCTTGCTTCCTCGCTGACGGCGTCGTCGCGCCGAACCCGGTTGGCGCGCACCAGTTCGTCCACGCCGAAGTAGTAATAGCCCATGGCCAGGCCGACGTGTTTACCGACCAGGGACTCCGGCCCGTCGTACCTCACCGGCCGGGTCTTGAGCGACACCACGATGTCGTCGTCGTGCAGAATCGGCGGCGTCCACAGGTAGCGGGTGCGCGCTTCGTCCCGGAACCAGTTCGGGTTGACGCCCACCACCAGGCCGTTCAGGCGCCCCAGTTCCAGATCGTGTTCGAGGCGGCGGCGCGGCAGGTACACGGTGCGGAAGCTATAGCCGGGAACGTGTTCGTTCAGGTAGCGCGCCAGGTCGTAATACAGGCCCACGCCCTTGTCCCGGTCCACGATATAGGGCGGCTTGAGGTGGTAGGCATACAGGATGACCTCGGCGGCTGCGGCCCAGCCCGGCGCCAGCAGGAGCACCCAGATCAGGACGCGGCGCAGGAAGCGCATGGCTCACCTCTCTTAATGTTGAGTTGCAGACTAGCACCGGCCCCGGGTCTTTACAAGGCCTGCCAGCGGCGCGCGCCCGCGCAACCGATTTCGCTATGCTGAACGCATGAACGTCCGTCTGTACGTGCTTGCCCTGCTCCTGCCCTGGTGCGCCGCGGCCCAGCAGCCGGCCGGCACCGTCGTGGTCACAACCACCCGCGATCCGGTCGACAAGTCCTACCGCAAGATGGTCAAGGGCGTAGAGCGATTTCAGCACGAGCACGCCCTGGCCCCACAGGCCACGCTGCGCTTCCGGCTGCTGCCGCGCCGGCCGGACACCCGCATGGAAGGCATCACCCTGCGCGTGGCGGGCGACACCGTGAACCTGCCCATCGCACTGGCCGCGGACCTGAGCTTCGTGCTGCCGCGCGACGCGCGTGCCTGGGACGAGGACGCCGCCGTCCTCGCCAACCGCAAGACCGATACGCTGACCTGGCGCGCCTGGGTGCAAACACCCGGACTGCCGCCCGGCGCGCGCCGCCTCGGCGACCTGCGCCTCGAATGCAAGGTCGGGATGGACGCGGGCCTGATCTCGACCACCGCGCCCCTGTTCGCCTGGCTGGGCGCGCTGCTGACCGACACCGACCGCGTGTGCGGTGCGCCGGACGGGAACTACCTGTTCTTCGCCGACCGGCCGGTCTTCGGCGTGCGCCTGCGCGCGGGCGAGCGCAGCGAGGAGCTGCCGTTCTCCATGCTGTACGCGGGCGGACGCGAGACCGCGCAGACCCTGCCCTTTTGCGACTGCAAGGTCATGCTGGACCGCACCTACCATGCGCCGATCTGGGACCCGTCCTGGCCGGACGACACCCTGGTCGAATTCGACTACATGGATGATCCGCCATGAGGTACGCCGCCGTCCTGTCCGTATTGCTACTGGCCGCGTGCGCAGCCCCGCGCGCGCCGCAGGTGCAGACCGTCCCCGAGGCCGCGCTGGCGCCGCACCTGCTGGCGGGCGCACCGAAGGCGGAGCTGGAACGCGCTGCCGCGCCGGAACGCCGGATCGCCTTCGCCAGCGGCTACGAGGTCTGGCTCTACCACGTGCCAGCGCCGGGCGGCGCGGCCGAAGTGGTGGTGCTGATCGGTCCGGACGGCGCGGTCAGGAAGACCCGCCGGCGCGAGCCGCCATGAACGGCATTACTTGAAGACGCCCGCCAGGACCGGATCGAGGCTGCGCAGGAAGCTCTCCACCGCGTCCGTATACGCGCCCGGCTCGCCCAGCCGGTCGTTGATTTCGCGGTGCGACAGATCTTCCGGCAGCACCTGCATGCGCGTGCCGAGCGCGGTGGCGCGCGCCTCGTAGGCATGCGCCTGGGCGCAGGAATCGGCGCGGCGCGAGGAACACACCCCGAGGAAGGGCACGCTCGCGTGATCCACGCGCATGAGCGGCGAAGCGTCGCGCCACAGGTTCTGGTCGGTGCCGAAGGCCTCGTCATACAGGCGGAAATGGCGTTTCTGCATGATCTCCACCACGTTGTAGGCGGCGCTGTCCAGGGCCACCGTGCCGAGCCAGGGCTGCATGCCCGCCTCGGACACCAGGTCGCGCGCCGACGTCACCAGGCTGACCAGGTGGGCGCCGGCCGAATGCCCCATCAGCACCAGCTTGCGGCCGTCGCCGCCCCACTCACCTGCGCGGCGCTGCACCGCGGCCGCGGCGCGCGCCACGTCGCGCGCCTGCTCCAGCGGATTGGCCGCCGGGATCATGCGGTAGTCCATCGAAATGAACACCACGCCGCGCGGCACCCAGCGCGCCGCCTTGTTCTCGACCACGGTCGCCATGGTCTTGTCGCCGCGGCTCCAGCCGCCGCCATGCACCATCAGGATCACGGGGGCGTTGTGCGCGCCGCCCGGCGGTATGTACACGTCGTAGCGCTGGGCCGGATCGCTGCCGTAGGAGACGCTGCGCACCACCTTTACGCCATCCGGCACCCTGGCCACGCGGCCGCCGGCGCCATCATCCAGTTCGGACGCACCGTGCTGCTGCATGCGCTCCGCACGGCGCTCCTTGAGCCGCTCACGCAACGGACCGGCCAGGGCCAGGGAAGCAGCCCCGCACAGCAGGGCCAGGACAGCGAGACGGGAGAGCGGGCGCATCGGACTTCCTTTCGTGCGGGTTGAAGGGGGACGTGTGGAAATCATAACAACGCCATGTATCCGGACCGTGAACGAAACCGTACAAGTTGTAACATCGGGTCCTTCGAACCGGTGTAGAGTGACGGCTCGTTCCAATTCGCATCCGTCCATGTCCGCACTTCGCCACGCCGCCGCCGTTCTGCTGGCCGTCTGCGCCCTGCACGCCGGCGCCGCCAGTCTCGATCCCACCGAAGAACGCATCGTCGCCGCCGTCAGGACGCGCACGCCCCAGGCCTTCGTCCTGCTGGAGCGCGCCGTCAGGATCAACAGCGGCACCATGAACCACGCCGGCGTGCGCGCAGTCGGCAAGCTGTTCGCCGCCGAATTCGAGCAGCTGGGATTCGCCACGCGCTGGATCGACATGCCGCCGGAAATGCAGCGCGCCGGCCACCTGGTTGCGACCCGCAGCGGTGGCCAGGGCAAGCGCCTGCTCCTGCTCGGCCATCTCGACACCGTATTCGAGCCGGGCAATCCCGCGCCCGTGTGGGAGTGGCGCGACGGGCGCATCCGTGGCCAGGGCGTAAACGACATGAAGGGCGGCGACGTGGTCGTGGTCGAAGCCCTGCGCGCCCTGCAGGCGGCGGGTGCGCTGGACAACACCAGCATCACGGTCATGTTTACCGGCGACGAGGAAAACGCCGGGGATCCGAAGACCGTCTCGCGCGGCGCCATGCAGGACGCGGCGCGCCGCAGCGACGTGGCGCTGGCTTTCGAAGGCACGGTGCTCGACGCCGAAGGCCGCGCCACCGCCACCATCGGCCGCCGCTCGTCCTCCCAGTGGGAGCTGCGCGTGACCGGCCGCGCCGGGCATTCGAGCGCCTTGTTCCGCCCGGGCGCCAGCTACGGCGCCATATTCGAGGCGGCGCGCATTCTGGACGGCTTCCGGCGCGAGGTGCCGGAGCCCGACCTGTCCTTCAACCCCGGCCTGATCGTCGGCGGCACCGAGACCGGCCACGACGCGGCGGCCGCGCGCGGCACTGCCTTCGGCAAGACCAACGTGATCGCCCACAGCGCGCTGGTGACCGGCGACCTGCGCTACCTCACCTACGAGCAGCGCGACCGCGTGCGCGCCAAGATGCGCGCCATCGTCGACCAGCACCTGCCGGGCACCGAGGCCGAGATCCGCTTCGAGGACTCCTACCCGCCGATGGCGCCCACGGAAGGCAACCGCCGGCTGCTGGCCCTGTATTCACAAGCGAGCGCCGACGCCGGCCTGGGTCCGGTCGAGGCCGTGCCGCCCGGCCTGCGCGGCGCCGGTGACATCCAGTTCGTCGCCCCCCTGGTGGACAGCCTGGACGGCCTGGGCGCGAGCGGTCGTGGCGCTCACTCCCCGGACGAGGACCTGGACCCGGCCTCGATCGAGCGCGCCACCATCCGCACCGCCCTCCTGCTCTACCGTCTCACCCGCTAGCGAAAATCGGAGAGAAAATCGGGGACAGACCCGGTTTTGACCTGGCAAAACCGGGTCTGTCCCCGATTTTCTCTTCCGATTTTCGATCTGACCCTGGAACTTTTTGGGGGCGGCGGCGGAATAAGGGGAAAGACGATGACCATGACCACCGACACCGCCACCGACATCGACCTGCTGCGCCAGATGCGCAGCGGCCAGGCCGAGGCCTTCCAGGCCCTCTACCGGCGCCACCAGGCGCCGCTGTACCGGTTCGCCCTGCTGCGCTGCGGCTCGGGCGACACAGCCGCCGACGTGGTGCAGGAGGTGTTCATCGGCCTGCTCACCGACGGCTTCGCCTTCGATCCCTTGCGCGGGGCCTTGCAGAACTTCCTGTACGGCGTGGCGCGCAACCTCCTCCTCAAGCACGAGGACGGCCGGCGCCGCCTGGCCAGCCTGACCCGCGAGGGCGAGGACGACGAGGATGACGAGGTGGAACTGGACGGCGAGGACGCCGGTCCGCTCCAGAAGCTGATCGACGACGAACGGGCCGAAGCCGTGCGACGCGCGCTGGCGCAGCTGGCGCCGCACTACCGCGACGTGGTCATCCTGTACGAATTGCACGACCTGTCCTACCTGGAGATCGCCGACATCTGCCAGGTGGACATCGGCACGGTGCGTTCGCGCCTGTCCCGCGGCCGCGCCGCGCTGGCCAAGCGCCTGCGCCCCGACACCCAGTTTGCCGCCTGAAGAGGCAAGACCATGGATACGAACGAACACGACGACAACCTCCGCCCCGCCTTCGACGCCCTGCGCGGCGCGCTGGACGCGCATCAGACGCCGCGCGGCGTGGAAAAGGAATTGCTGGCGGCTTTCGCCAAGCGCTATCCGCGCAAGCGCTGGTACCAGCACCTGACCGGCCTGCAATGGAGCGTGGCCGGAGGCCTGGGCAGCAGCGTGGCGGTGGCGCTGGTGCTGCTGCTCGCGCCGCACGCCCGCCCGCCCATGCCCGGCAGCGGCGCCGGCACCCCGCTGGTGTACGCCGACAATGGCGCCGCCTTCATCGCCCTCGATACGCTCGAAAGCATCCAGAACGCGCCGGACCCGCAAGTGGTGCAGGCCGACGTGCCGCGCAGCGCCCTGGCGGCGGCCGGCGTGCCGGTGACGCCGGAAACGGCGGGCGAGCCGGTGCATGCGGAAATGCTCGTCTCCGCCGACGGCAGGCCGCTGGCCTTCCGCCTGACCTCCAACCCCTGATCCAGACAAGAGGATGACCATGAACCTGAAACCTGTCCTGCTGGCGACCCTGCTCGCCAGCCTGTCCGCCGGCGCCCTGGCCGAGGACAACTCCACCGACGACAAGAAGCCGGAACGCAGCGAGCGCCGCGAGTACCGCATCCAGGTCGGCAACGGCATGCTGGACATGGCCGCCGTCGCTGGCGCCGAGGGCAACTTCGGCCTGCACGGCCGCGTCGTCAAGAACGCGCCCTACAGCGCCACCATCGTCAACGAGTCGCAGCAGACCCTGGCCGACGGCAACCAGATCGCCAGCAAGACCAGCATGCTGGCCTTCCGCGACAGCGCCGGCCGCACCCGCCAGGAGATCCGCGATCCCAAGGGCGAGGTGAAGACCGTGATCATCCGCGACGACGCCACCACCTATATCCTGCACCCGGAGGACAAGACCGCGACCAAGGTGGGCGACAGCCGCGAGCTGGCCGAACGCTCCCGCGCCCTGGCCGAAAAGAGCCGCGAGCGCGCCGAGCAGGCCCGCGCGCACGCCGAGAAGCGGATCGAGGAGCTGCGCAAGGAAGGCAAGCTGGGCGACCACGAGTTCGTGATCAAGCGCGTCGAGCGCGCCGACGGCGAACCAGGCAAGACGCTGGAGGACGTGCGCGTGCGCGTGCTGAAGGACTTCGAAGGCAAGGCGCCCGAGATGGCGGCGCGCATCGGCCCCGTTATCGCGCACGCCTTCAGCGACATGAAGTACGCCCGCAATGCCACCACCAAGGACCTCGGCACCAAGGACGTGGCCGGCGTCAAGGCCACCGGCATGCTGCGCTCCTACGAGATCCCGGCCGGCGAGCTGGGCAACAAGAGTCCGATCGTCGTCTCCGACGAGACCTGGTACGCGCCCGACCTGCGGGTGACGGTGTACCAGAAGCACAGCGACCCGCGCAGCGGCGAGCGCGTGTACCGCCTGGAGAACCTCAAGCGCGACGAGCCGGCCGCCGCCCTGTTCGCGGTGCCGTCGGACTACAAGGTGAAGGACGTGATGGCCAATATCGAACGGCGCCTCGAGCGCATCGAGTCGAAGAAGTAAGGAATCGTGGGCACAGCGATGCAGGCGTAAAGCGTCTGTTTTTTCAGCCCGGCCGCGCGCCGGGCTTTTTTTCGCCTGGTACATCCGTACTAGGCCTCCCCCGCCATCCCTCCCATTCCGGGCGGGACAAATTCCCGCCCCAAAACGGTCGCCGCCTCCCATGCGCGGCACAGCCCGGCTCGGCACACTGGTTCCCAACGGTAGAGGGAACTATGCACATCACACTGATCGCCCTGTTCGCCATTGGCTGCTTTCTGCGGGATGAAACCGGCGGCGCGCGCATGGAAGCGGTCCTGATCGCCGCGATCGTGATTGTCATGACCGGCCTGGCGCTCCTGATGCTGCGCCGGCTCCAGCTCCCGGATGCCTGAACCCACACGAGGAAGGATGACCGATGGCCAACTCCGAACTTCACGCGCTGCTCGAACTGCTGGCGACGCCGTTCACCGACCCGCGCACCCTGGTCCTGTTCGTGCTGCTGGTGGCCGCCGCCATGCACGACGTGCGCAGCTACCGCATCCCCAACTGGCTGACCGGCGGCGGGCTGGCGTTCGCGCTGATCTACACCGCGCTGGTTCCGCCGGTCTACAACGCCGCCTGGACCTGGGCGCCGGCCGGCATGCTGCTCGGCTTCGCGGCCCTGTTGCCGCTTTACCTGCTGCGCGCCATGGGCGCCGGCGACGTCAAGCTGATGGCGATGACCGGCGCCTTCCTCGGCCTGCAGGGCACTGTGTTCGCCCTGCTGTTCACCTTCGTCACCGCCGGACTGGCCGCCTTCGCCTATGCGGCCTGGCACGGCGTCACCCGGCGCATGCTCGGCAACACGCGCCGGATGCTGAGCGACCTGGCCGTGGCGAGCATCGGCGGGGCGCAACCGGCGCTGGCCCCGCAGCCGGGCCAGTCGGTCGGCCGGCTGGCCTACGGCGTGAGCATCGCGGCCGGCACCATCGCGTCGGTGTTCGCGGCGCAGCTTGGACTGATTTGAAAACGGGAGAAGCGACATGAAGAACTTCAAAGCATTCGTGCTGATCGCGCTGGCGGTGCTGACCGGCCTGGGCGCGGCCGGCTACGCCTCCGGCTGGGTGGCCCGCCAGAGCGGAGTGGCCAGCAACAAGGTAGTGGTGGCCGCGGTCGATATCGAACTGGGCACCCGCATCAATCCGGACATGGTCACGCTGGCCGAATGGCCGGCCGGCTCGGTCCCGCCGGGCACCTTCAAGGACTTGAAGGAAGTCCAGCAGCGCACCCTCAAGGTGAGTCTGGCGCGCGGCGAGCCGGTGCTGGAACGCAAGCTGGCGCCGGTCGGCACCCAGGGCGGGCTGGCGGCCGTCATTGCCGAGGGCAAGCGCGCGATGACGGTGCGCGTCAACGACGTGGTCGGCGTGGCCGGGTTCGCCCTGCCCGGCACCTACGTGGACGTGATGGTCAACGCCCAGCAGGAACGCGTCAAGGGCGAGGAACCGCGCCAAATCAGCAAGACGGTGCTGGAAAACGTGCTGGTGCTGGCCGTGGCCCAGGAGGCCAGCCGCGACGAAACCAAGCCCAAGGTGGTCAGCGCCGTGACGCTGGAACTGTCGCCGGCCGATTCCGAGAAGCTCGACCTGGCGCGCAGCGTGGGCACCCTGTCCCTGGTGCTGCGCAACCAGGTCGACAAGCAGCCGGTGGCCACGCGCGGCGTGACCAAGAGCGAGCTGCTGGACGGCGCGCCGGAAGCGCGCAAGCCGGCCGCCGCGCCGGCCGTTCCCAAGGCGCCGCGTCCGACGCGGGTCCTGGCCAAGGCCACCTGCGTCGAAGTGCTGGAACGCAGCGGCCGCGTCGTGAACTGTTTCTAACCAATCTAGCCTCCAGGAGCGATCCGTGAACAAGCCCCTCTTCCGCGCCGGCGCCGTCGCGCTGGCCATCGCGGCGCTGTCCCAGCCGGTGCAGGCCGCCCCGGCCAGCCCGGCCGCCAAGCCGGCCGTGCCGGCCAGCCGCTGCACCTTCGTCAATCCGCGTCCCACCGCCTTCGTCATGCTGGGCAAGTCCTCGGTGCTGCCCCTGCCCGTGCCCGTGACCCGGGTGGTGGTGGACGGCCCCACCGCCGGCCACAGCCAGGCCGGCGCCGCCGACGCGCCGCCCGGCGTGGCCGACATGGACGTGCTTCTGCTCTCGCCGACCGATCTGTTCGTGCGCGGCAAGCGCGCCGGCGCCATGAACGTGATTCTGCAGGACGCCAAAGGCGGCTGCTACCTCCAGGACATCGTGGTCTCGATCGATCCCGCCATCCTGCAAGGCAAACTCGCCGAACTGATGCCGGAAGAGAAGGATATCCGGGTCAAGGCCGCGGAGAACGCCCTGGTCCTGACCGGCAAGGTGAACGACCCGTCCGTGCTGGACGAAGCCATGCGCGTGGCCACGGCCTACGGCGACGGCAAGCGCGTGGTGAACCTGCTGCGCGTGACCACGCCCCAGCAGGTCATGCTGGAGGTGAAGATCGCCGAAGTCTCCAAGACCCTGCTGGACCGCTTCGGCATCGACTTCGCCCGCCTCTACACCTCGGCCGACGGCCTGACCACGCGGGTGGTGTCGGGCATCTTCGGTGGCGGCCCGGCCCTGTTCGGCCAGTTCGCCCGCAACGCGGCCGGCGGCATGATCAACGGCGCGGCCGGCGGCAGCCTGGGCGCGGGCAGCGTTGCGGGCGGCGCCAACGTGGCCACGGCCGGCTCCGGCGCCACCCTGATCGGCATCGACGCCCAGAAGAAGGACGGCCTGGTGCGGGTGCTGGCCGAGCCGAACATCATGGCCATCAGCGGCCAGTCGGCCAGCTTCCTCTCGGGCGGCAAGATCTTCATTCCCGTGGCCCAGGCCGCCCAGGGTGGCGGCAACGTGATCACGCTGGAGGAAAAGGAATTCGGCGTCGGCCTCAAGTTTTCGCCCACCGTGCTCGATGGCAGCCGGGTGAACCTCAAGCTCGTGTCCGAGGTGTCCGAGCTGTCGCAGACGGGCTCGCCCTTCACCACGGTCGGCAACGTGACCTCGGTCCTGCCCTCGATCACCACGCGCCGGGTCGACACCACGGTGCAGCTGAACGACGGCCAAAGCTTCGCGGTGGCGGGCCTGATCCGCAACAACGTCACCGAGACGCTCAAGAAGTTCCCCGGCCTGGGCGAAGTGCCCGTGCTGGGCGCCCTGTTCCGCTCCAGCGAGTACCAGAAGGACCAGACCGAGCTCGTGTTCATCATCACGCCGCGCCTGGTCAAGCCCCTACCCGCCACTGCCGCCCTGCCCACCGACCACCACGCCGAGCCGTCGCGCGCCGATGCGGTCCTGATGGGCAGCGCCGAACATCATTGAGGAGAACCGCCATGCAACGTACCGCCCTTTTCGGCTCGCTCCTGTTGGTGGCCGCCTGTTCGACCACCCCGCAATACGACGCCCGCTTCGGCGCCGCCGTGCGCCAGGCCCGGCTGGACATGACCGTCAACCCCAACGCGGGCGCCAACCCGGACCCGGTGGCCGGCATCGACACCCAGTCGGCCCTGGCCGCCCAGAAGCGCTACCACGACAGCTTCCGCACCCCGCCTCCCGTCGTCAACGTGATCAACATCGGCGGTGGCGTCGCCAGCAACAACGCGCCCGGCGGGGGCAAATGAATCCGGCTCGCGCCGGAACCCGAGGCGGCATCGCGCCGCCATTTTGACTCACTACTTTGAAAAAGGAAACGCCATGAAACAGTTCTTCCAACAAGCAGCCCGTTCGTTCACCGCCTTCGCCAAGGACGAGGAGGGCGCCCAGGTGGTCGAGTACGCGCTGATCATCGCCGTCGTGTCGATCACCCTGATCGTCGCCCTGCGCGACCTGTCCGGCACCAACTTCACGGACTTCATCACGCGCGTCGGCACCTGCCTGACCGACGGCGCCGCCTGCGCCTGATGCGCCCGGCGGGAGGAACGCCACGCCTCCCGCCAATTCCGGCACACCGAACATCATGACCGACACCGCCCTCATCACCGTCCGCCAGCAGCGCCGCGCGCTGCGCGCCCAGACCGGCGGCATCATCCTGCTGGTCTGCTTCGCCCTGCTGTTCCTGCTCGGCTTCATCGGCATCGCCCTCGACCTGGGACGCCTGTTCGTGGTGCGCACCGAGCTGCAGACGGCGCTCGACAGCTGCGCCCTCGCCGCCGCCCAGGAGCTGGACGGCCAGGCCGACGCGATCACGCGCGCCGTCAGCGCCGGCAGCGCCGCTGCTGCCCCCAACCGCGTCAATCTGCAGTCGGGTAACTGGGACGGCCAGGGCCAGCTGACCGCGGCCGATTTCAGCTTCCGCGACGCCAGCTACATCCTCACCACCAGTCCCACGGCTGCCCGCTACGCCGAATGCAGCCACACCCAGCCTGGCGTGCGCATGTGGCTGCTGCAGGCAATGGGCGCCTTCAACGGGGATGCGGCCGCCAATCCGGCCACCCGCAGCGTGAGCGCGCGCGCCGTCGCCACCCGCGCCAGCGGCCAGAGCGCCTGCCCGGTGCCGGTCGCCATCGCGGCCAAGAACGGCGCGGGCGCGCCGAACTACGGCTATACGGTCGGCGACTGGGTAGTGGTCAAGAGCCTGAAGGGGCAGCAATCGGGCGAGCCGTTGGCCCCCGGCGAAATGGGCTGGTTCAACCTGGATGGCAGCCAGAGCGGCAAGGAAACCAAGGACGAACTCGGGGAAGGCGCCCTGTGCGGCACCACGGTGGCCCAGGACGTCACCCTCAAGACCAGCGGTAACATCCAGTCCGCCGCCACGGCATGGAACTACCGGTTCGGCCTGTACAAGGGCAACGACGCCCCGGACACCGACCATCCCGACTACTCCGGGGTCGAATACAACACCAGCAACTGGCCGACCGGACGCAACGCCTGGCCGGACTTCAAGCTCAAGCGCGCCAGCCATGCCCCGCACGTGGGCAAGGTCGGGCCGTACAGCCCGATCAGCTCTGCCCTGCACGCCCAGTACGGCTCCAGCCGGCGCGTCGTCACCGTGCCGGTCCTGCTTTCCGGGACCAATACCAAGGTCACCGATTTCGCCTGCATGCTGATGCTCGATCCGATGAAGCAGCCCCAGGATGCCGTGCACATGGAATTCCTCGGCAACGCCGCCGATGCCAGCGCGCCCTGCGTCAATAGCGGCCTGGCCGGCTATGTCGCCGGTCCTCTCGTTCCTGTCCTCGTGAGATGAACATGAAGCGTCAATCCCAGTCCGGCGTCGCGATCGTCGAATTCGCACTGATCCTGCCCTTCCTGCTGATGCTGGCCATGCTGGCCACGGAATTCGGGCGCGCCGTCTATCGCTACAACGGCATGGTCCAGGCCGTGCGTGACGGCGTGCGCTATCTCTCGATCCAGGAACCGAACAGCGCCGCCGCCTTGAGCTCGGCCCGCAACCTGGTCGTGTACGGCAACCCGGAAGGCAGCGGCGCCCCGCTCGACCCGGGGGTGGAGCCGGCCATGGTCAGCGCCGAGTGGACCAGCACCGGCAGCGCGCCCAGCGTGAACATCGTGACCCTGCGCGTGTCGGGCTACACCTTCACGCCGCTGGTGAGCGCCTTCTTCGGCGCCTCGCTCGGCACCATCACCTTTTCCGACATCAGCGCCACCATGCGGAGCCCGCTGTGAACCGCCACGCGCACGGCGCCACGCTGATCGAATTCTGCCTGGTGCTGCTCATGTTCCTGATGGTCTTCCTCGGGCTGCTGGACTTCAGCCGCATGCTGTTTACGTGGAACGCCGCCACCGAGGCGGCGCGCGCCGGCGCCCGCTATGCGGTCGTGTGCGCCCAGCCGGGCGCCGGCACCACCGCCGTGCTGGCCAGGATGCAGGCCCTGCTGCCGGAGGTGCAAGGCGTCGCGCTCGCCTGGTCGCCGGCCGGCTGCACGCCCGCCACCTGCCAGGGCCTCACGCTGACCATCACGGACCTGAGCTTCCGCTGGATCGCGCCCCTGCCCGGCTCGGTGCCGCCGCTGTGGGACGCCTTGTCCGTCAACAACTTCAGCACCTACCTGCCGCGCGAGGCCATGCACCAGGACCCGAATTCCGCGGCGCTGTGCGACTGAACCGAAATCCAACCACGAGGCTGTCATGAAAATCGTCGTCATTTCCCCCAATGCCCACCATCTCGAAGAGATCGGGCAGGTGCTGCGCGGCAGCGGCCACCAGCCGGTGCCGATCGAGGGCGGCAAGAGCCGGCTGGGCGAGGCCGCCGAGCGCGAGAAGCCGGATCTGATCCTGGTCGAGGGCATGTGCCGCGACACGGGCGAGCTGTCCCAGGTCGAGGCGGTGACCAGCCGCTTCCCGCACACGGCGGTAATGCTGCTGTGCTCGAACACATCGCCCGAATTCCTGATCAACTCCATGCGGGCCGGCGTGCGCGAGGTGCTGCCCTCGCCGGTGCCCCCCGCCGCGCTGCTGGCCGCGCTCGAGCGCGTTGTCCAAAAGCAGCGCGCGGGGCAGCCGGCGGCGCCCGGCCGCGTGCTGGCCTTCATCGGCGCCAAGGGCGGCAGCGGGGTCACCTTCCTCGCCACCAACCTGGCCAGCCAGCTGGCCGAGTCGCGCTCCGTGCTGCTGATCGACCTGAATCTGCAGTTCGGCGATGCCTTGTCCTTCGTACACGACGGCAGTCCTCCGACCACCCTGGCCGACGTCGCCCGCGAGATCGGGCGCCTGGACGCCAGCTTCCTGGCCGCCAGCTGCGTGAAGATCGCCCCCAATTTCAGCATCCTGGCCGCGCCGGACGATCCGGCCCAGGCGATGGAGGTCACGCCGGAGCACGTCGATGCGCTCGTGGCGCTGGCCGCGACGCAGTACGATTTCGTCCTGCTCGACCTCGGCCGCCAGATCGACAACCAGGCCGTCAAGGCCCTGGACCGCGCCCAGACCGTCTTCATCGTGCTGCAGGCCGACCTGCCCTCCGTGCGCAACGCCAAGAAACTGCTGTCCGCCTTCAAATCCCTCGGCTACGGCCCGGACAAGGCGGAACTGATCGTCAACCGCTACGAGAAGGGCGGCCCGATCGGCGTGGGCGACATCGAGCGCGCCCTCGGCCCGCGTGCCATCCATACCGTGCCCAATTCCTACCGCCAGGTGGCGGCCGCGATCAACCAGGGCGACCCGCTGGCCGCGACCGCACGCGGCAACCCGGTGTCGCGCAACCTGGCCGAATTCGCACGCGGCCTTTCCCCTCAACCCGATGACGAGCCCGGCCTGTTCCGCCGCCTGCTCGGCCGCGCCTGACAGGAGCCTCCGATGTCCCTCCGCGAACGCCTGATCAACACCGAAACCCGCGCCGCCCCGGCCCACGGCGCGGCCGGCTACCAGGCCCTCAAGAGCCGCATCCACTTGGCCCTGCTGGACAAGTTCGACCTGGGCGCCCTCGAACAGCTGGCTCCCGAGGCGCTGCGGCGCGAGATCGGCGGCATGGTCGAACGCCTGCTCGACGAGGAGCCGCTGCCCGTCAACGATCTCGAACGGCGCTGGCTGATCCGCGACATCCAGCACGAGATGCTCGGCTTCGGCCCGCTCGAGCTCCTGATGGTCGATCCCACCGTGTCCGACATCCTGGTCAACGGCTACGACCGCATCTACGTCGAGCGCCACGGCAAGCTCGAATGCACGGACGTGCGCTTCACCGACGAGAAGCACCTGCTGCGCATCATCGACAAGATCGTTTCCCTGGTCGGGCGCCGCATCGATGAATCGAGCCCGATGGTGGACGCGCGCCTGCCGGACGGCTCGCGCGTGAACGTGATCATCCCGCCGGTGGCGGTGGACGGGGCGATGATGTCGATCCGCCGCTTCGCGCACACGCCCCTGCGCATGGACAACCTGACCAGTCCGGAGCTGCGCAGCCTGACGCCGGAGATGGCGCTGCTGCTCGAGGCCCTGTGCAAGGCCAAAGTCAACATGCTCATCGCCGGCGGCACGGGCGCGGGCAAGACCACCCTGCTCAACATCCTGTCCGGCTACATCCCGCCCGACGAGCGCATCGTCACCATCGAGGACGCGGCCGAGCTCCAGCTCCAGCAACCGCACGTGGTGCGCCTGGAGACGCGCCCCGTCAACATCGAAGGCAAAGGCGAGATCACCCAGCGCGCGCTGGTGCGCAATGCCCTGCGCATGCGCCCGGACCGGATCATCATCGGCGAGGTGCGCGGCGCCGAGGCGTTCGACATGCTGCAGGCCATGAACACCGGCCACGAGGGCTCGCTCACCACCATCCACGCCAATACCCCGCGCGACGCGATCGCGCGCCTGGAGAACATGATCGGCATGGCGGGCGTGAACCTGCCGCTCAAGGCCGCGCGCCAGCAGATCGCCTCGGCCATCACCATCGTGGTCCAGGCGCTGCGCCTGACCGACGGGCGGCGCAAGGTGACCAGCATCCAGGAGGTGACCGGCATGGAAGGCGAGGTGATCACCATGCAGGAGATCTTCGCGTTCCGCCAGACCGGCGTCGGCCCGGACGGCAAGGTGGAAGGCCACTTCCAGGCCACCGGCGTGCGCCCCCACTTCATGACGCGCCTGCAGGCCTTCGGCATCCGGGTGCCGGACGCGCTGTTCGATCCGACCCGCCACCTGAGCTAGGAGCGCGCCATGAACCATATTCTCGACAGCGAATTCCACCTGGTGCTCTCGGTGCTGGTGTTCATCTCGGTCATGCTGCTGCTGGAGGGCCTGTACCTGCTTTACCGCAGCCATTACGGCCCGCTCGCGCGCCGCGTCGAGCAGCGCCTGCGCTCCCTGGCCGGCGCCGCCGCCGGGCGCCAGATCCTGCGTGCCAGCCTCCTGAGCGACAGCCCCTGGATCGGCAAGCTGCTGGAAACCGTGCCGTTCGCGCGCCGGCTCGACCGCTTCGTGCGCCAGGCCGGGGTCGGCTGGACCGTCTCCACCCTGCTGCTGACCAGTGCGACGTGCGCGCTGGCCGCCTGGCTGGTGGTGGACGGCCTGCTGCACCAGCCGCGCCTGCTGGCGCTGGCGGCGGCGCTGGCGGCCGCCGCGCTCGCGCCCGCCTACCTGCACCAGCGGCGCACGCGGCGCCTGGCCGCGCTCGAGCGCCAGCTGCCGGACGCGCTCGACCTGCTTGGGCGCGCCCTGCGCGCCGGCCACGCCTTCTCGGCCGGTCTCCAGATGGTGGCCGAGGAGATGCCCGAGCCGCTGGCCGCGGAATTCCGCTTCACCCACGAGGAGGTCGGTTTCGGCGTCGCGCTCGACCAGGCCCTGACCAACCTGGCCCAGCGCGTGCCGCTGACGGACCTGCGCATCTTCGTGGTGGCGGTGCTGATCCAGCGCGAATCGGGCGGCAACCTGACCGAAGTGCTGTCCAATCTGGCGAGCCTGATCCGCGACCGCCTCAAGCTCCAGGCCCGGGTGCGGGTGCTGTCGGCCGAGGGCCGGCTGTCGGCCTGGATCCTGGTGCTGATGCCGTTCGCCCTGGCCGCCCTGCTGAACGCCTTCAATCCGAAATTCATGGCGCCCTTGTGGACCGACCCGCTCGGCCAGTCCATGCTGCGCCTGCTCCTCACGCTGATGCTGGTCGGCGTGATCCTGCTGAAGAAAATCACGCGCGTGCGTGTCTAGGAGAACCGCCATGCCCCTGCTGACCGTCCTCATCTTCGTGTCCGTGGCCGCCGGCCTGATCGGCGCCGGCCTACTGCTCGCCCCTTCGCGGGTCGGCCGCCGCTTGCGCGCCCTCGCGCCGCAGGCCGAACCGGCGGCGTGGACCAGCGCCGTGGCCGACGCGGTGCGCCCCTTCGCCCGGCTGTCCACGCCCGAGGGCGACTGGGAGACATCGCCCTTGCGGGTGCGCTTCCTGAACGCCGGCATCCGGCGTGCCGACGCCCGCCTGCTCTACTTCGGCGCCAAGACCCTGCTGCCCCTGATCCTGGCCGGCCTGGCGTTCACGCTGTTGCGCGGCCTGTCCTCCAGCTCGGGACTGACGCTGCTGCTGCAGGTGACGCTGGCCGCGCTGGCCGGCTGCTACCTGCCCAACATCGTGGTCGGCGTGCTGGCCAGGCGCCGCAAGCGCGACATGTTCGAGACCTTTCCGGATGCGGCCGACCTGATGCTGGTGTGCGTCGAGGCCGGCCTCGGCCTGGACGCGGCCATGACCCGGGTGGCGGAAGAGATCCGGATCAAGAGCGCGCACCTGGCGGACGAACTGCAGCTGACCAACCTGGAGCTGCGAGCCGGGGCGAGCCGCGAACAGGCCCTGCGCCACCTGGCCCTGCGCACCGGCATCGAGGAGGTCGGCATCTTCGGCGCGATGCTCAGCCAGTCCGACAAGTTCGGCACCAGCATCGGCGACTCGCTACGGGTGTTCTCCGACGACCTGCGCCACAAGCGCCTAGTGCGGGCCGAGGAAATCGCGGTCAAGATCCCGACCAAGATGCTGCTGCCGCTGGTGCTGTGCATCTTCCCGTCGGCGCTGATGGTGGTGCTGGGGCCGGCCGTGATCCAGATCGTGCGCACCGTGCTGCCGGCCATCAGCCATGGCGCTTGAGGAGACCTCAATGCAGGGAATGGGCCGCCAGCCGCGCCAGGCCGTTCCCGGTGGCGTACACGTACAGCTCGAGCCGGGTCTTGACGCCGAGCTTGTGGTAGATGGAACTGAGGTGGTTGCGCAGCGTGTGTTCGGACATGAACAGGCGCTGGGCGACCACCTTGTTCATGCAGTCGCTGTGGTCGACGACGGCCTGAATCACGTTGCGTTCGCGCTCGGTGAGGGCGGAGTGGCGCGCCGCACCGGGGTCGCGCGTCGGGGCGGCGGGGGCCAGCAGGGTCGAGAACACGCGGTTCATGGCCTCGCGGTCCAGCCAAAGTTCGCCCGCATAGATCTTCTCGATGGCCTTGACCACCACTTCGGGCGGTGCGTCCTTGCCCAGCACACCGCGCGCCCCGCCGTGGATGGCCGCGTCCAGCACGCCGTGACGGCGTTCGCCGGTCAGCACCAGCACCCGCGCCACCCCATTGGCCAGCAGGGCCGGCAGGTAATCGGCGCCGTTCTCGCCGCCCAGGTCCAGGTCCAGCAGCACCACGTCCGGCTTGAGCGCGGCGGCCTGCGCCACGGCCTCGCGGCCGCACCTGGCCGTTCCGGCCACGCACATGCGCGGATGTTCGGCATCGATCAATCGTGCCAGGCCCCATAGCATGGTCTGGTGGTCGTCCACCAGCAGCACCCGGATCGGTCTGGTCTCGCTCATAAAGGAATCTCCACGCAAACTGCCGTGCCCTGGTCGGCGCGGCGGACATAGACGCGGCCGCCCAGCACGGCGGCGCGCTCGCTGATCGAGCGCGGCATGAAGGAGGCCGGCGCGGCCTCCGCGTGCTCGTTGTCGATCTGGATCTGCAGGACATGCTCGCGCCGGCGCAGGCGTACCACGCCCTGGCGGGCCGCCGTGTGCCGGGCGATGTTATTCAGGCCTTCGCGCACGATCTGTACGACTTCGGCCGTCAGGCGCCCGCCCAGCGCCACCCGCGGCGGCACGTCGAGCAGGACTTGCAGGCCCCATTGTTGCTGCACCTGGGCCGACAGGCGGGCCAGCGCCGCCATGCAGAAGGTCGCGTCGTCGGTGCGCTGCGCCACGCTGCCGGCATAGGCGCGCAAGCCGGCGATGGTCTGCTGCGCCATGCCGGCCAGGGCGTCCAGGTCCGGCGTGAGCGGATTGTCCGGGCCGGCCTTGCGGCGCAGCGCGGCCAGGCCGAGCGACAAGCCGATATAGGGCTGGACGGCGGTGTCGTGCAGGTTCAGGGCAAAGCGCTTGCGCTCGTCGGAGGCGGCGCTGGCGGCGATCCGGTCCAGCAGGGCCAGGTTTTCGGCGACCGGCACCGCCTGGTCCACGACCTGGGTCAGGAACAGGGCGTCGGCGCGCGTGAACGCCCCCCCGCAGCGCGCGACGAAGACCCGCCCGGCCGCATGGGCGAGGTGCACCGGCACGCTGATGAAGTTGTCGGCGCCGAGCAGTTCGGCCGCGCGGGCGCAGGACGCGTCGTCGGCGCGCAGCCAGTCCCCGCGGGCCTCGGGGCAGCGCCGCAGCGGCAGGGACAGCACGCGGCGGCGGTAAGCCACCGTCTGCCCCGCGGGAACGGCGGCCAGGATGCCGGCCAGGGTCGCGTCGATCTTCTGCTCCGGCACCGCAAGCGGCGCGCCCGCTTCCACCGTGCGCAGGGTCGCCGGTCCGTTCCCATGGCCGGCCAGCAGCAGCACGCAGCGCTCCGCTCCGAAGAAGGCGCGGGTGCGTTCCAGCATGGCGGTGACGGTGTGCCCGAGGCCCAGGCGCGGATTGGCGCAGTGCGCGAGCGCGTGCAGCAGGGCGGCGCGCCGGCGTGCCTGCAGCCGCTGCTCCCCCAATTGGGAAAGCAGGTAACCGATGGACAGGACCAGCATCAGGCCGAGCAGCACGCCGGCCGCGCGGCCCGGTCCATGGTCGTCCGCCGCGACCAGCAGCAGGCCGACCGCCGCGCCCAGGCTCAGGCGCGCGCCCTCGTCGAAGCCGCGCCGCAGCGCGCCGGACAGGATGATGAAAATGAAGAACACCACGTACAGACTGGCGGCACTTCCGGCCGCCATCAGCATGAGGACGAGGCAGCCCAGGTCCAGCCATGGCCAGATGCGGGCCCGCACCAGCGGCGCCCCCACCTCGGCGCAGGCGCACAGGAAGACACTGCCGATGAAGTACATACCCAGCAAGGGCAGCGCCGCGGCGCTGAAACCGACCAGGGCCGGATCGATCACCGCCGAGCACAGCGCCGCCGCGGCCAGCACCAGACGCAGGCGGTTGACGATGCGGCTGTCAGCCTCCGCCGACTCTTCAATCGCAGAAACGTTCTCGGAGGGGATGGAATGCGCTGGCATGCTTTTTTCACAGAAACGTTTTTACTAATCGTAACGTTCGTGAAGCGGCCGAGCCTGCTCATCGCCAGCTGCGAACTTGACGGAATCGGGGCGTGCCGGCTAACGCGACGGCAACAAAAAACCCGGCGCGCGGCCGGGTTTTCTTGGACGATACGGGCTTCAGCGCGCCGCGACGCGGCGAAAATCCTGCTTGAACCAATCGTCCATCATCTGCTTCTCGTAGCGTAGCGGATCGCTGGCCGAATAGATGTTCAGGCGCTGGAGATAGTCCATGTTTGCCATCCGGTCCTCGCCGCTGGCGACGACTTTTCCGTCGCGCAGCAGGCTGTAGCGGATGCGCATGGTGGGCCAGTCCGCGCCCCCGCGCAGGACCCGGATCTCGTTGACCGGACCGTGCATGGTCGGGCGCAGGTGACCGGCCAGGTCCAGTTCCAGGACTTCGACTTTCAGTTCCTCGTTGGCGGGTAACTTCTTGGCCAGATAGATGAAGTGATCCGCGATGTCCTTGAGGGTGTCGTCGCGTTCACCGCTGTAGCGCGGCAGGTCCCAAAAATTTTCGGGATGAACGAAGGTAACGGTCGCCTCGCCGGCAACGGCGCCCGCCGATGCGAGCGCGACGAATCCGGCGGCGGCCCACTGGATGAGTCTCGTTTTCATGGTATGCCCTTTCGTAGTGAACACGCCTACTATACCGGTAGATACCACCCCAAAGTATGGTGGTTTTGCCAGCGTTTGTATCTAATTGTTAGGGGGCGAACGCTGCCAGATCCGTTATGCATGAAACGAGTGTTGCAAATGTCCGAAATCGTCTAGTATTGCCGGTTGTTAAGAGGCCATGGTCATACTACAATCGGCACATCAACGCGCCGCGCTGGAGTGCGCCAGGTCGATCCACCCAAAAATCGGAATTTGCACGCATGTCCTTTTTGTCCAACGGCGCGCCCAAGCTAGCCCCATGGAAGGTCCTGCTCGTCGACGACGAACCGGACATCCACGACATCACCAAGCTTACCCTGACGCGCTTCCGCCTGGACGGACGCGCCCTGAGCTTCATCCACGCCTACAGCGGCGCCGAAGCGAAGGAAGTGATCGCGCGCGAGAAGGACATCGCCCTGATCTTCCTCGACGTGGTGATGGAGAAGGAGGACAGCGGCCTGGAAGTGGCGCGCTGGATGCGCCAGGACCTGGACAACCAGTTCACCCGCATCGTGCTGCGCACCGGCCAGCCCGGCCAGGCGCCGGAAGAACGCGTGATCGTCGACTACGACATCAACGATTACAAGGAAAAGACGGAGCTGGACCGCACCAAGCTGTTCACCACCACCTTTGCCGCGCTGCGCGCCTACCGCGACATCATGAAGGTCGAGGAGGCGCGCCACGCCCAGATGACCTACCGCGAAGGCCTGGAGCGGGTGATCGCGGCTTCCGCCCATATCTACCAACAGCGCAACCTGAAGGACTTCGCCAACGGCCTGCTGCAGCAGGTGGTGGCGCTGCTGCGCCTCGAACAGAGCATGCTGGTGCGCCTGCGCGGCGCCAGCATGATCGCGGAAGGCGAGTCGGCCTACGAGGTGCTGGCCCAGATCGGCGACATGGAAGGCGCCCTGGTCCAGCCCGAACTTCTGGCCCAGCTCGACGACGCGCGCGCCAACCGCATCTCCAAGCTGCACGGCGACACCTACGTCGGCTACTTCCCCAACAACAGCGGCAAGTGTTCGCTGCTGGTGCTCAAGGGCGTGGAGGAGATCTCGGACATCGATTCGCAGCTGCTGGAAGTGTTCTGCTCCGGCGTCGCGATCGCCTTCGACAACATCCTGCTGACCCAGGAAATCACGGACACCCAGGCCGAGCTGATCATGCGCCTGGGCGATGTGGTGGAGTCGCGCTCGAACGAGGCGGGCAACCACGTGCGCCGCATGTCCCAGATCTGCTACATGCTGGCCGAGCAGTCCGGCATGGACGACGAGGAGACGGCGGTGCTGATGCACGCCGCGCCGATGCACGACATCGGCAAGATCGCCACGCCGGACGCGGTGCTGCTCAAGCCGGGCAAACTGACGCCCGAGGAATGGGTGATCATGAAGCAGCACCCGGAAGTCGGCCTGTCGATCCTGGACGGCTCGCAGCGCCCGATCCTGAAGGCGGCCGCCGTGATCGCGCACCAGCACCACGAGAAGTACGACGGCTCAGGCTATCCGCAGGGGCTCAAGGGCGAGGACATCCATAAATACGCGCGCATCGTCGCCGTGGCCGACGTGTTCGACGCGCTGATGCACAAGCGGGTGTACAAGGATGCCTGGCCGGTGGACCAGGTGGTCGCCCACCTGCGCGAGGTGGCGGGCAAGCACCTCGACCCGCACTACGTCGACGTGCTGATCTCGAACATGGAGCGCGCGCTCGACATCAACCGCAAGTTCCCCGACTGACCGTCAGCGCATCGCATCAAGGGCCCCCGCTTGCGCGGGGGTGACGGTTCTTAGGCCGCTTCCGGCTCGCGCTCCGTCGCGCGGCGGTCGCACGGGAAGCGCAGGTGGTAGCGCAATCCCTCGCCCGGCGCGCTCTCGACCCGCACGGTGCCGCCCAGGGCGCCCGTCACCAGGTTGTACAGGATGTGCGCCCCCAGCCCCGAGCCGCCTGTGCCGCGCTTGGTGGTGAAGAACGGATCGAACAGCTTGGACAGCGTGTCCTTGTCCATCCCCGAGCCATCGTCGCTGTAGTCGAACACCACGTCCTCGCCGTCGGCGTGGGCGCTGATGCGGATCTTGCCCGCCTGTTCGTGCTCGAAACCGTGCACCAGCGAGTTGACCACCATGTTGGTGACGATCTGCGACACCGCGCCGGGAAAGCTGTCCAGGCGCAGATCGGCCGGGCAGTCCACCTCCACCTTCACCGGCCGCCCTTTCAGCTTGGGCTGCAAGGACAGCAGCACTTCGTCCAGATAGCTGCGCAACATGAAGCTGCGGATGTCGCCCGAGGACTGGTCCACCGCCACCTGCTTGAAGCTGCGCACCAGGGCCGCCGCGCGCTGGGTGTTGGTGGTCATGATGCGCAGCGACTGGTCGACGATCTCCAGGAACTGGTTCAGGCTGTCCTCGGTCATCTCGCCGTTGGCCAGCTCCTCGCGGGTGAGCTTCAGTTCCTGCACCAGATGCGAGGTGGCCGTCACGCAGATGCCGAGCGGCGTGTTGATTTCGTGCGCCACGCCCGCCACCAGGCGGCCGAGCGAGGCCAGCTTCTCCTGGCGCACCATCTCGGACTGCGCCTCTTCCAGCTGGTGCAGGGCTTCGGCCAGGGCCGCGTTCTGGGTCTCGAGCCGCTCGTTGGCCTTACGGATGGCGCGATCAGCCTGCATGCGGGCGATGGCCACCGCCACGTGGCTGGCCATGAAGGCCAGTAGGTCCAGGTCGGCCGGGGTGTAGATCACGGCCGGGTCGTAGCTCTGGACGATGATGACGCCGTAGGGCTTGTCGTGCACCAGCATGGGCGCGCCCATCCAGCTCGAAATTTCCGTGTTCCCGAGCGGCTCCTCGATCCGGCCTTCGGCCAAGAGGCGCGCGTAGCTGTCGTGGTCGTGCAGGCTGGCCTGCTTGGTCGAGAGCACGTAGGAGCTCATGCCCACGCCGTAGCGGAAGCGCTTGACGGGGGCTTCCTCGTCCTTCTGGTCGACGAAATAGGGAATGCTGATTTCCTTCGTCTCCGGGTGGTACAGGGCGATCAGGAAGTTCGGCGCCTGGATCAATTCGCTGATGATCTGGTGCAGGCTGGCCGACAGCTTCTCGGCGTCTAGGGCGGAGGCGGACAGGTTGGCGATCTGGTATAGCGCGTGCTGGACGCCCTCGGCGCGGCGGCGCTCGGCCACCTCGTGCGCCAGCAAGGCGGTGCGCTCCTGCACCGCACGCTCCAGCCGGTCCATGCTCTGCAGGCCTTGCAGGGCGACCGAGACGTGGTGGGCGATCTGGACGAACAAGGCCTGGTCCTCGTCGCTGTAAGTATGCTGCTTGTCGTAGCTCTGGATGACCATGGCGCCCAGCGCCTGGTGGTGTTGGTCCAGCAGCGGACAGCCCATCCAGTGTTCGGCCGTGCTGCCGGCGCCCCAGGTCTTGCCGTCCACCTCGCGCGCTACGTGCTCGTCGGCCGTCATGACCAGGCGCTGGCGGTTCAGGATCACCCAGGCCGTGGGCGACTCGTTGGGCGAGGCCAGGCGCACGCGCTCGTGCGGGTCCGGGGTCGGATCGAGCTCGTCGACGAAATACACGAAGCGCACCGTGCCGTCTTCCTGGTCGGCCAGGGCCACGTAGAAGTTGGCCGCATACATGATGCGGCCCAGCTCGCGGTGCACGGCCCGAATGAATTCCGTGATGTCGCTGCAGCTGGTCGACAGCTGCCCGATCTCCAGCAACATGGTCTGGACGGCTTCCAGGCGTTTCAGACGATCTTCCATGCGTTGTCCCTTGGTGAGTGCGCATCGGAAATACTAGCAGGGACGGGCCCGCGCGGCTACGAAACTGTGGGGCCAAAACAAAACCCGCCACAGGGGCGGGTTCCGGATGCGCCTACATGCGCCAGTTCGGCATGGACGGCGGGGTCAGCGGCGGGCCCGGCGGGGGCAGCCGCGGGTCGATGGCGGGGGCCGGCTTGTCATAAGCGTAAGGTGTAATGATGATGGGCGGGATGGCCGGCGGCGCGGAGGGCGGGCCCTTCGCGCCATCATCCAGCGCCAGGAAAGCCAGGCGATGCGGCATTGCTCAGTCTCCATCTGGTGAGAGATTCAGTATAGGCAGCGCGGCCACGATTACAAGTCTTCCCGGCGGCAACAGCTCGCCCCCTGCCCGCGACACTCATCCCGCCAAACACGCAGTTCGTCGCAATCGGCTCGCCCGCGCATGCAGACACCCCTACAGTGGAGCCATACCAACTACTTCACTCGGAGTCCTGTCATGAAAAAGCTTGTCGCTGTCGCTATCCTGGTCCTGTTCGCCATGCTGGTGTGGGACATCGGCCTGAACCTGAATGACATGCACGTCGAGTTCGACGGCGACGAGGTGGGCGGGCCGCTGGGCGCCCTGATCGGCCTCGTGGCGGGCGGCGCCGGGCTCTTGATCGCCGGCGTGGTGCTGGCGGCGGTGGGCCTGTTCCTGGCCATGCTGTTCGCGGGCCTGGGCATCGTCGCCATCCTCGGCCTGGCGGCCGGCGCGGTGGTACTGGCGGCCCTGGTCTCGCCGCTGCTGCTGCCCCTGGCGCTGGTGATGCTGGTGGTGTGGGCCCTCAGCGGCCGCCGCAAGGCCCGCGCCAAGGCCGAAGCCGTCTGACCCGTCATCCCCGCGCAAGCGGGGACCTCTGGTAGAAAGCCGGAGGCAAGCGCTCATTCTGGAGGCCGCACATCGCACCAGAGCTCCCCGCGTCCGCGGGGATGACGCTTTCTAGGCGGCCCGGGCCGCCGGGGGCGTACCGACCCGGTTACGCCCCGCCTCCTTGGCGCTGTACAGCGCCTTGTCCGCCCGGATCAGAGCCGCGTCCGCGGCGGCATCCCCGGCCAGGATCTCCGCAATGCCGATACTCACCGTGATCGCGATCTGGCTGCCGTCCTCGGCGGCCAGCGGCGTGTCCGCCACCTTCAGGCGCAGCCGCTCGGCGTAGGCCGCAGCCGCGTCGGCGTCGGCCCCCGGCAGCAGCACGGCGAACTCCTCCCCGCCGACCCGGCCCAGGGTATCGATCTTGCGCTGAGCGCCCCGCATCAGCCCCGCCAGGTGGCGCAGCACGGCGTCGCCCGCCGCGTGCCCGTGGCGGTCGTTGATGGTCTTGAAATGGTCGATATCGAGCATCAGCACGGCCGCATGCTCGTCCACGTTACGCTGCAGGCGGGCCAGCTCGTCGTCCAGGCGGGTCATGAACTCGCGCCGGTTCGGCAGGCCGGTCAGGAAGTCGGTGGTGGCCAGCATCAGGAGCTCGGCGTCCATGCGCTTGCGCTCCGTGATGTCCACCGTGGAGACGATCACGAAATCGAGATTGGCGTGACCGGGCATGACCAGCAGGGTCACCTGGTTCTGGCGCACCACCCCGTCCAGCCGCACGAAGGCGCCTTCGCTGGCGAAGTGCACCGAGCCGGAGGTCAGCGCGACCACGGCATCCACGAAGCAGTCCAGCGACTGCGGATCGAAGTTCTGCGCCAGCGACAGGCGCGCGCGCTCCTTGGTGGCGCCGCCGATCTGGGCCAGGGCGGCGGCATTCAGGTCCACCACCCGCACCAGGCGCGCCAGACGCGCCACCTCCTCGGGCCGCGCGCGCAGGTAGGCGCGCAGGTCGGTCACGCCATCGGCCGCCAGTAGCTGGCAGGCTTCGCGCACCTCGGACCAGTCGTGCTCCCACAAGGCCACCGGCGCGTGGTCGTACAGGCTGCGAAAACGCTCCTCGCCGGCGCGCAGGGCTTGCGCGGCCTGGGCCTGTTCGATGGCGATACCGGCCAGTTGGGCCGCCTGTTCGATCAGCACCAAGTGGGCCGCGCTGGGATAGTTCGGCTCGTGGTGGTAGATGGCGAAGGTGCCGAGAATCTTGCCGGCCGCGCCGCGGATCGGCTCCGACCAGCACGCGGCCAGGCCCGCGCGCAGCGCCAGCTCGCGGTAGTCGGCCCAGTACGGGTGCCGGGCGATGTTCTCGACCACCACGCGCGCGCCGCTGGCGGCGCAGGTGCCGCAGGAGCCCACGCCCGGCCCGATCTGCAGCCCGTCGATGGCGTCGTTGTAGAAGTGCGGCAGGCTGGGGGCGGAACCGATGCGCAGGCGCCGGCCGTCCCGGTCGAGCAGCAGGATGGAGCACAGCATGCCGGGATTGGTCGCCTCCACGCCCAGCACCACCGCGTCCAGGATCCCCGTCAGCTGGGCCCCGCGCGCCAGCATCTCCAGCACATGGCGGTGCGAACGCTCGCGCTGCTCGATCTGCTTGCGCTCGGTGACGTCGCGGAAGGACCACAGGCGGGCGCGCTCGCTCCCGAGCTGCACGATGCGCGTGATCTGCTCGAAGAACCGCCCATCCTTCAGGCGCAGCAGCTCGCGGTGCACCCGGTCTTCCTGGAATTCGAGGGAACGGCTGTACATGAAGGGCGCCGGGTGCACCAGCAGCCCGACCAGGTGCTCGATCAGCGCGCTGTCGTCGCCATCGAGCGGCAGCTCCGGCGGCACGCCCCACATCTCGCCGAAGCGCTGGTTGGAGGCGAGTATGCGGTTGGCGCCGTTGTCGACCAGGATGCCGTCCACCGTCGAATCGAGGATCGAGCGCATCATCGCCTGCGAGCGCTGCGCCGCCGCGGCCAGCGCCGCCAGGCGGTCTTGGCCCAGCGCCAGCTCGCGCGCCAGCGAGCGCGCGTTGCCGAGGGCGCCGGCGGCGGCCGCGCGGCTACGCGCGATCATGAACATCAGCACCGTCAGCACCAGGGTCGCCGGAATGCCGGACAAGAGCAGAGCGTGGGGACGGTCGGTCTTGAGGCGCTGGGCAAAGGCAGGCAGGGCCCCGACCACGACGGTCCAGCGCCGCGCGCCGATGCTGATGCCCTGCTCCGTGCGCAGCAGCACACGGCGCACGCCCTCGTCCTCGGTCCCCAGGTACATGCGGCCGCGCGGATCGGCGACGGTGCCGTCGTAGACCTCGATCGACAGCTCCCCGCCCGCTTCCGCGCCCAGGCCGGAAAACACTTCGCCCAGGCGGAACGGCGCGTACACGTAGCCGCGGATCGCGGCGCGCCGCTGCGCCAGGGTGGCATGGGCGACGCCCTTGCGGTAGACAGGCAGTACCACCAGGAAGGCGGACGCCGGCGGCGGCGCCGCGTCCTGCACCAGGGCGATGGGACCGGACATGGCGGCCTGCGCCGAGTCGCGCGCCTGTTCCAGCACGCTGCGCCGGATCGGTTCGGCCCAGGAGTCGTAGCCGAGCACGCGCGCATTGGCGGCGTTCAGGGGCTCGATATAGGTGACCGGGACATACAGACTGCGCGCGCCGGGCGGCTGCACCTGGTAGCGCGGGAAACCATCGGCGCGCATCTGGGCCACGTGCTGCTCCAGCTGCTCGCCCGGGACCACCGGCTGGTAGCCCACCGCCAGCAAGCCGGGAAACTGGTTGCTCAGGTCCTGGGCCAGCACGTAGTCGGCGAATTCCTGGCGGGTGACGTTGTCGGAGCCGGCAAACAGGCCCTGGGCGCCGCGCAGCACCTGGATCGAGGTCGACATGCGCAGGGCCAGGTTGTTCATGAGCTCCCGGGCCCGATGGTCGAAATCGGTGCGCAAGTCGGCGTCCGCGTCGCGCTGGGCCGTCACCCACAGCGCGAACGTCAGCGCCAGGCCGGTCACGAGCACGCCTGCGGCCAGGAGAAAGGGAGCGAACTGCTGCGTCAGGCGGGAGCCGGGGCGAGCCTCCATGGCGCTTGATCCTAGGTAGCTGTCACTTCTTGATACTACGTCACGGCTTCCCGTACTGCAATGTTTGCGTGCAAGCCGACCCGTGCCCAGTCGCGCCGCGCCGACAGTCGCGCTTCGCTTGGAATGAGACTAGCGGCCGGCCCGGGCCGCGTAGGCGTGATAGCCGCGCGCGCGCAGTTCGCAGGCCGGGCAGGTGCCGCAGCCGTAGCCCCAGTCGTGCAGGGCGCCGCGTTCGCCGAGGTAGCAGGTGTGGGTGCCGCTGCGGATCAGATCGACCAGGGCGCTGCCGCCCAGGTCGTGGGCCAGCTCCCAGGTGGCGGCCTTGTCCAGCCACATGAGGGGCGTTTCCAGGCGGGTCCGGGTGTCCATGCCGAGGTTGAGGGCCACTTGCAGGGCTTTCATCGTGTCGTCGCGGCAGTCCGGATAGCCGGAATAGTCCGTCTCGCACATGCCGCCCACCAGCACGGTCAGGCCGCGCCGGTAGGCCAGGGCCGCGGCCACCGTCATGAACAGCAGGTTGCGGCCGGGTACGAAGGTATTCGGCAGGCCGTTGTCCTGCATGGTGATCTCGACCTCGCGGGTCAGGGCCGTATCCGACATGTCGCGCAACAGGGACAGATCCGCCATGTGATCCTCGCCCAAACGGGCGTCCCATTCCGGCTTGAGCGCGCGCATCTGCGCCAGCAGCGCCGGGCGCACCGTCAGCTCGATCGCGTGGCGCTGGCCGTAGTCGAAGCCGATCGTCTCGACCCGCCCGAAGCGTTCCAGCGCCCAGGCGAGGCAGGTGGCGGAATCCTGGCCGCCGCTGAACAGGACAAGAGCGGAATCGTGAGGGTGCATGGTAGGTTTTCTTGGCTTAGCCGTTCGCCATCGTCTCCACTGATCCGGTAACATGCATGTTGACGGTTTTGCATGGAGCGACATGGCTTTCTCGAGGTCCCGAATTTTGGCACAAATAGCGCTGGCCGTGGCCCTGCTGGCGCCGGTGGCCGCCTGGGCGCAGGCGGTGGCGTACAGCGTTGCCATCGATGCGCCGCGGCCGCTGGACGAGCTGCTGGACAAGAACCTCGACCTGGTGCGCTGGCGCGGCAACCCGCGCCTGGACCTGGCACAGCTGCAGCGCCTGGTGCGCGCAGCGCCGGAGCAGGTGCGCACACTGGTCGCGACGGAAGGCTATTACTCGCCCACCGTGGAGGCCACGCTCGACACCTCCGGCGCCCAGCCGGTGGCGCGCATCCACGTCGCGCCCGGCCAGCCGGTGCTGGTCGGGGACCTGGACCTGATCCTGCAAGGCTTCGCCAGCCTGGACCCGAAAGCCCCGGCCTTCGACGCCACCACCCTGCGCAATAGCTGGAGCCTGCCGCCGGGCCGCGTGTTCCGCCAGCCGGACTGGGAGCAGGCCAAGCGCAACCTGCTGCGCGCCGTGGTCCAGACCCGCTATCCGCGCGCCCAGCTGGCCGAAACCTCCGCCACGGTGGACCCGGACAGCCGGCGCGCCCTGCTGCGCGTGGTGGTCGACAGCGGCCCCGAAATGCGCTTCGGCGAGCTGCGCATCGAGGGCTTGCGGCGCTATCCGGCCAGCATCGTCACGAACCTGAACCAGATCCGCCCCGGCGACGAATACAGCGAGGCGGCGCTGCAGACCCTGCAGGGGCGCCTGCAGGATACGGGCTATTTCGCCGGGGTCGAGGTTGCGGTCGACATGTCGGGCGTGCTGGCCAGCCAGGTCGCCAGCCTGGAACAGGGCGCGCCACCGCCGGCGCAGGCCGTGGCCTTGCTGCCGGTGGTGGTGCGGGTCACGGAGAACAAATTCAAGAACGTCTCGGCCGGTCTGGGTTACTCCACCAACACCGGTAACCGCGCCACCTTGAACTACGACGATCTGTCCGTGTTCGGCCTGCGCATGAAGAGTGCGCTGACGCTGGAGACGCGGCGCCAGAACGCGCACGCCGATTTCTACTTCCCGACCAAGGCGGGCGGCTTCAACGACAGCATCTCCACCCAGTTCAACCGCAATGACCTGAACGGCGAGATCACCAGCACCGCCAGCGTTGCCGCCAAGCGCGGCTGGGGCGCGCCGCGCCTGGAGCGCGCGCTGACCCTGGAGCTGCTGACCGAGAAGAAGACGGTCGACGGCCTGCCGCCCACGCGCAGCAAGAGCCTGCCGCTGACCTTCAGCTGGACCAAGCGCGCGCTGGACAACCTGCTGCTGCCGACCGACGGCTACGTCCTGGCTGCACAGTTCGGCGGCGCCGTGCTGCCGGTGCTGACCGACGAAGCCTTCCTGCGGGCGAACGTGCGGATCATCCGCTACCGGCCGCTGTCGCACAACACCGCGCTGATCCTGCGCGGCGAGGCGGGTGCGGTCGCGTCCAGGCACAAGGAAGGCATTCCTTCGACCTACCTGTTCCGCGCCGGCGGCGACCAGTCCGTGCGCGGCTACGGTTACCAGCAGCTGGGCGTGCGCGAGGGCGACGCCATCACCGGCGGGCGCTATCTGCTGACCGCCAGCGCCGAATACCAGTACTGGTTCAAACCCAAATGGGGCGTGGCCGTGTTCTACGACGCCGGCAACGCGGGCGACGTGTTCCACGACCTGAAGCCGCGCGCCGGCTACGGCGTGGGCGCGCGCTGGCGCAGCCCGGTCGGCCCGATCAACGTCGATCTCGCCTACGGCCAGGCGATCCACAAATACCGCCTGCACTTCGCGCTGGGAGTGAGCTTCTGATGGACGCGCCAGTCAACGTCCCCCGCCGCTGGCCGCGCCGCGCCGCCATCGGCGCCGCCGTGCTGGCCACCGCCCTGAGCGCGGCCTGGTGGATCGGCGGCCGCGAGACCACCCTGCAGGCGCTGGTGGCGCGCATCGCGGCGGCCAGCGGCGGCCACCTCAAGGCCGCCGGCGTGAGCGGTTCGCTGTACGGCCACATGCATGTCGCGCACATCGAATACAGCGCGCCGCTGCGCGTCATCACGGCCGACAACGTCGATATCGACTGGTCGCCCTGGCAGTACTTTTCCAGCGGTGTGGCGATCCACACCCTGCATGCGGCCGATGTTACGGTGCGCAGCCTGGGCACGGCGCCGCCGGCACCGCTGCCGGCCTCGCTGGCGCCGCCCTTCGCCCTGCACGTCGACGACGCGCGGGTGGACCGGCTCGACTTCGCCGACGCCAAGGGCACGACCAGGCTGGAAGCCGTGCAGGTGCGCCTGCATGGGGACGCCCGGCGCTGGGAGCTGAACGCCGCCAGCGCGCGCACGCCCTGGGGGCAGGTGACCGCCAACGGCACGCTGGGCGCCGTGCGGCCCTTCGTCCTGGCCGGCAGCGCGCGCCTCACCCAGTCCGCCCCACCGAGCGGACGCGCGCCCGCCACGCTGGACGTGAAGCTGGGCGGCGACCTGGCAGCGACCCGCGTCGAGGCACGCGGCCAAGCCGGTCCCGCCGCCGGCACGGCCGTCATCGGCCTGAGCCCCTTCGACGCCGTCCCGCTGCGCAGCTTCGCGCTCGACGCGCATGGGATCGACCCCGGCTTCTTCAATCCTGCCCTGCCGCGCGCCAATGTCAAAGCCAGCCTGCGCGCCACGGTCGGTTCGCAGCGCAGTGTCAGCGGCAGCATCGCCGTCCAGAATGAAGGACAGCCCGGCCCCCTCGACCAAGGACAGCTTCCCCTGCGCGCGCTCGACGCCCGCCTGGCCGGCACGCTGGACCTGCTCAAGGTGGACGGCATGACGATCGACCTGGGCCGTGCGGGCCGCTTCGAGGGCGGGGGCACGGTTGCACCGTCGGGCGGGCAGCCGGCCGCCCGCTTCACCCTGCGCACCAACGGGCTCGATCTGCAAGGCATCCAGGGCAAGCTGAAGCCGACCCGCATCGCCGGCAGCGTGGAGATCGCCAGCGAAGGCGCGCACCAGACCCTGCACGCGGACCTGCGCGACGGGCGCCTCGGCCTGACGGCGTCGGCCAGCGTGGAGGGTGGCGTGCTGCGGTTGGATGCGGCGCGGCTCGGCGCGGGCCGCGGCAGCATCGAGCTGCGCGGCCAGGCCCGCCTCTCCGGCGCCGATGGGCGCGACCACGCGTTCACGCTCAAGGCGCAGGCGTCGCACTTCGACCCGTCCGCGCTGGGCGCCTATCCGGCGGCGGACCTCAACGCCACCGTGGAGGCCAGCGGCAGCATGGCGCCCGCCTTGCATGCCAAGGCCAGCTTCGCCATCGGTGCGAGCCAGTTCGCCGGGCAGGCGCTGTCCGGGCGTGGCACATTCGACGCCACCGCCGTGCGCCTGAGCGGCGTGCAGGCCGAACTGGCCCTCGGCGCCAACCGCGCGCACCTGCGCGGCAGCTTCGGAGCACCCGCCGACAAACTTGCGTGGGACGTGCGCGCCGACGACCTCGGAGCGCTGCGCCCTGGACTTGCGGGCGCCATCGCCGCGCAGGGCACCGCGAGCGGCAGCTTCGCAGCTCCGCGCACCAGCTTCGTCTTCGACGCCACGGGCGCCGGCTGGCGCGCCGCGCCAACCGCGGTCGCAACCACCGCCGCGAAGAACCAGCCGCAAGGCGCGGGGCGGCGTACCCCGAACCAGGGCCGGATCCACGCCAGCGGCGAGGCGTGGCTGGATGCACGCAGCCATGCGCCCAGCCTGCGGGCCAACGGCAACGCCGAGAAGATCAATCCGGCCGATTTCGGTTCACCCCTCGCCGGTTCGCTCAACGCGCGCTTCGACGCGGGCGTGCGCGGCGGCGCGGACTGGCGCCTCACCACCGACCTTGATTTACAGGATTCCACGCTGTCCGGCTCCCCGGCCCGCGGCCACGCCAGGTTCGACGCCAGCCGCGGCCACCTCGGCGGCGTCGATGTTGACTTGCGCGTCGGCCCCAACCTCGTCGTGGCCAAGGGCGGCTTCGGCACGCCCGCCGAGCGCCTGGAATGGCGCCTCGATGCGCCACAGCTGGCCGCGCTGGGGCCGGACTTCGCGGGCACGCTGCGCGGCGCGGGCACGCTCTCCGGCAGCGCCAAGGCCCCGGCCCTGACCGGCTCGCTCGACGGCGCCAATCTGCGCTTCTACGCCAACACCGTGCGCGCGTTGCGCGCCAGTGCAAGTGCGGGCGTGCGGCACGGCCCGGACGACGACTTCAATGCCGACGTCGCGGTCACGGACTTCGCGCGCGCCGGCGGCGCTCCGCTCTCGGCGAGCGCGCAGGCCAGCGGCACGCGCGCAGCACACAGCCTGCGCCTGGCGCTGCGCAACGACCAGTTCGACCTGAGCGGGGAAGTGCGCGGGGGCTGGCGCGACGCCACTTGGCGCGGCAGCGTGGCGAGCCTGACCAACAAGGGCATCCATGCGTTTACCGTGCAGGCCCCCGTTCCGGTCCAGGCGGCCTTCGATGAAGGCGCCGGCCTGGCCGGTCTGTCCCATCCGCTGACGCTCGCCATCGGCACCGCGGTGATTCAGCTTCCCACCGGTAGCATCCGCGTGGCGAACCTGGACAAGGACGGTCAGCGCTGGCGCAGCAGCGGCACGGCGGCCGGGGTGCCGATCTCCTGGCTGGCCCAGTTCTCCGACGTCATGCGGCAGAACCTGGGCGGCAACCTGACGCTCGGCGCGGACTGGTCGCTCGACCTGCAGACCGGCGCCGCGCCTGTCCTGGCGGGCAACTTCCACGTGTTCCGCGAACAGGGCGACCTGATCGCGGGCGCGGACGTACCCGTGCAGCTGGGCCTGTCGGTGCTCGACCTGCGCGCCGGCGTCGCGGCCGGGGCCCTGCGCATGCAAGCGCGGGTGGAAGGCACGCGCGCCGGCAGCACCAACGTCGACGCCAGCGTACAGCTGCTCAACGGAAGGGTCGGCAACGACAGTCCGCTGCAACTGAGCGCGCGCGCGGACATGAACAGCATCGCCTGGCTGGCGCCGCTGGCGGGCCAGCCAGGACTGGAACTGGATGGCGCCTTGCGGCTGCGCCTGAGCGGGAGCGGCGCCATCGGCGCGCCGACGCTGACCGGCAGCATGGCCGGCGAACGCCTGGCCGTGCGCTGGACCGAGCAAGGCGTCAAGCTGCGCAACGGCGTACTGCAGGCGGAGCTTGCGGGCGACCAGCTGGTGCTGCAGCGCCTGTCCTTCGACGGCCCGCAAGGCCAGGCGCGCGCCAGCGGCAATATCCGCTTCGCCGGCGGCGAGGCCGCGCTCCAGCTGACCCTCGACGCCGACAAGCTGGAGCTGCTCTCGCGCCCCGACCGCACGGTGGTCGTCAGCGGCAGCGCCTCCCTGGTGCGCGATGCCCGCCAGTTCACGCTCAATGGACGCCTGCGTGCCGATCGCGCCAATGTCGAACTGGCGCCGCTGGACCGCCCCACCCTGTCCGACGACATCATCGTGCTGGGCCGCACGCCGCGCGACACACAGATCAAGGCGCCGCGCGGCCTGCCGCTCACCGCCGATATCGAAGCGGACCTGGGCCGGGACTTCCACCTCAAGGGCATGGGCCTGGACGCGCAGCTGGAAGGCGCGGTCCACATCCGGGTCGCGGACCGGCTGCGGCCGCGCGTGACCGGCAGCATACGCGCGGTCAGCGGCACCTATGCGGCCTATGGCCAGCACCTGACCATCGAGCGCGGGGTCATCAACTTCACCGGCGCTTATGACAATCCGGCGCTCAACATCCGCGCCGTGCGCAAGCGACCGGAAGGCGAACAGCTATCGGAGACCAACGTGGAGGCGGGCGTCGAAGTGCGCGGCACCGCGCTGGCCCCGGCGGCGCGGCTGGTGTCGACCCCCAACGTCTCGGACAGCGACAAGCTGGCCTGGCTGGTGCTGGGTCACGGAATCGATGCGACTGCGGGTAACGAGTACGGGGTGCTGAGCGCCGCGGCCGGCGCCCTGTTCGGCGGTTCCGGCGGCGGGCTGCAGTCGCGCCTGGCCACCTCGCTCGGGGTGGACGAACTGGGCCTGTCCCAGGCCAAGGGGCTGGAAAGCACGGTCCTCACGATCGGCAAGCGCATCTCGCAGCGTGCCTATCTCTCGTTCGAGCAAGGCGCGGGGACCGCCACCACCCTGGTCAAGCTGCGCTACAAGCTCAATCCGCGCATCACCCTGCAGCTTCAGACCGGCGCCAACACGGCGCTGGACGTGCTGTATTCGTGGGCCTTCGACTGAGGCGACAGTTCCGGATTGTGGTCCGGCACCGGCGGGTCCCCGGCCGGATTCGGGACGGGCGGATGGTGCGGATGGGCCGGCTCCGGAACGGGCTCGTCCACCGGCACCGGCAGGTCGGGCGCGCGATGCGCCCGCAACGCTGATCGATTCATGGCGGCTCCTTGATTCACCCCGCAACGATAGCACGTGTAAGGTTCCGGTCGCGTCCCCGACAGAACAGGGCTTTCAACTGGCCAGCTTGCGAGCGTCCCTTGATTCAACCACGAAGCACAGGAGATGCCATGAAATTTCACGTACCCGTCGTCCTCGGCGCGCTCGCGCTCGCCCTTACCGCTTGCGGCGGCAGTTCTTCCAGCACCACCCCGGTGGCCGCGCCGAGCGCGCCGCCGCCCCCGCCGCTGGCCAACCAGCTCTATACGGAAACCAACGAGACCGCCAACATGGTGGTGCACCTGGTGCGCGCCGCCGACGGCACCATCACCATCAAGAACCGCGTCGCCACCGGTGGCGCGGGCCTGGACGGCTACCGTCCGGGCGCCACCAGCCAGGGACCGAACTCGCTGATCAGCCAGAACAGCGTCATTGTCAGCCAGGACAAGACCACCTTGTTCGCCGTCAACGGCGGGGACTCCTCGGTGTCCGTGTTCGCCATCGACCAGACCAGCGGCGATCTCACCCTCAAGAAGACCACCAAGCTGCTCGGTTCCGTGCCGTCCAGCCTCGCCTACCGCAACGGCATCCTGTACGTGATGTTCCAGACCGGCGCCAACCAGATCGGCGCGTATGCCGTGCAGGGCGACGGCGCGCTGGCCCAGCTGTCGCTGCAGAACCTGCCGCTGGCGGGCGCCACGCCGACCCAGGTGGTGGTGTCCCCGGACGGCAACTTCGCCGTCGTTTCGGCCGGCACCGCGTCCAACGACATCGTGACCTACCCGATCAACAAGGACGGCTCGCTCGGTTCTCCGGTGGTCAACACGGCCGGCGTGAACACGCCGTTCGCCGGCGCCTACGCGGCGGCCAGCGTCTACCTGTCGTCCGACATCGGCGGCAAGGCGCTCGCCTCCTACCGCATGTCCAACGCGGGCGTGCTGACCCTAATCGGCTCCGTGGCGAGCGGCGAAGCGGCGCCGTGCTGGCTGGTGGTCACGCCGGACGGCAAGCTCGCTTACGTGGGCAACGGCGCCGGTTCCGTGTCGTCCTACGCGGTCGACGCCGACGGCCGGCTCACGCTGCTGCAGGCGCGCGCCGCATTCGAGGCCGGGCCCGCCAGCGGCGGCACCAGCGTCTCCGGCGACTCCTGGGTCAGCCCGGACGGCAAGTTCCTGTACGCCGCCTACCTGGGCGTGGACAAGGTGGTCGCCTATTCGATCGCGGCCGACGGCTCGATCACCAAGCTGAACGAAGCCGCGATCGGCACCGCCACCAAGCTGACGGTGCAGGGATTGGCCGGTATTTGATCCACCCGGTGTGCATTACAATGGGCGCTTTCTTCGCTCGAAGGGACCGCCCATGTCACCTGCCGTCGCCACGGCGCTGCCGTACCTGATCATTCCCTTTGTCCTGTGGCGCGTGTATGCACGCGTCAAGCGCCTGATGACGCGCCAGCGCTCGCATGCGTGGCGCCACTGGCTGTCGGTGGTGCTGTTCGGCGCGTTGGTGCTGATGCTGGGCGCCTTGAGCGCGCTGACCAACCAGACCGCGCTGGCGGGTCTTGCGGCCGGGGTGGCGGCCGGCGCCGGGCTTGGCGTCGCCGCCCTCAAGCGCACCAATTTCGAACCGGTGGACGGCGCGCTGTACTACACGCCCAACGCGCAGATCGGCTTGTTCGTGTCGCTGCTGTTCGTGGGCCGACTGCTGTGGCGCATGATCCAGGTGTGGTCCCAGCACGGCGCCCAGCAACCGGAGAACATCGCCAACAGCCCGCTCACGCTGCTGGTGTTCGGCATCCTGGCCGGGTACTACGTGGTCTATTCCGGCGGGCTGCTGCGCTGGCGTCATGCGCATGGTGTGAAATGAGCTTCACGCTGTCCACTCTCGTTCTGCTGGTCCTGGGACCGTTGCTGGTCTGGCGCATCTACTCGCGCGTGAAGGGCGCGATGGGAAGACAAGCCTCGGTGCCGTCGCGGCACTGGCTGGGTGTGCTCGTATGCGTAGTGGCGATCGTCGTCGCCGCGCTGGAGTTAGGGCGCGACCCGCTGCTGTACGCCTCCTGGGGCGCGGGCCTCGTGTTCGGCATCGGCTGGGGCGTGTTCGGCTTCAAACGCACGCGCCGGATCGAGAACGACGAGGGTCATTTCTTCGTGCCGTACGCACCGCTGGGGATGACCATTTCCCTGCTGTTCGCCGCGCGGGTGCTGTACCTGATGGTCGACCTGTACCTGGCGCAGGGGAGCAACGCACCGCGCGAGCCCTTCATGGCGTCCCCGCTGACGGTGGCGTCGATTACCCTCGTCAGCGGCTACTTCCTCACCATCTCCGCCGGGCTGCTGCGCTGGCGGCTGCTGAACAAATAAGCGCATCCACCGTCATTCCCGCGCAAGCGGGAACCTCTGGTAGGTTTCGGGCCTGCAACTAAGCGGCTTGCTGGCCGGGGCGGCGCTGCAGGACGAAGATCGGCGGCGCCCACGGCGTCTCCTTCTTCTTCTTGCTGGTGATGAGGGTCAGCTCGGACGGGTCGTACACGTCCGTGTTGTGCGTCAGCGGCGTCGTCATCAGGTACTGGGCGTCCGTGTTCTTCAGGAACTCGCCGACCAGCTGGATGTTGCGGATGTCCAGGTGGGCGAAAGGTTCGTCCACGAACACGAAGCCGCCCGAGCCATCCTCCGACTTCAACAGGCCGATCAGCAGCACCAGCGACTTCATCACCTGCTGGCCGCCGGAGGCCTCGCCGTCGTTCATGCCGATCTGGTCCTTGCCGTCGAACTTGAAGCGCACATGCAGCCCGGCCTGGGCCAGTTGCACGTCGTCGTTCTCCAGCCGCACCGGGTCGGTCTGCACGTCGATGCCGGCCAGCGCTCCCAGCTCGCGGATATTGCGGGCGTAGGTCTTGATCGTGTAGCGCAGGCGCTCGATGTAGGCGCCGCGCGCATTGGCCGTCGCTTCGATGGCGCGGTTGTTCTGGTAGCGGCGCTCGTCCGTCTCGGCCTGGCGGGTCGAGAGCTGGTCGTTCAGGCGCGTGTACTGGTCGATGACGGTGGCGTCGTGCTCCCAGTCGTCGCGCGCCAGCGCGTGGTCCAGCGAGGACAGGCGCAGCTTGATCTGGTGCGTGTTCTGGTGCTCTTCCACCAGCGCGGCCCGGCGCACGGGACGGCGCCAGGACAGCGGCAGGTGGCGCCAGGTGCGGCGCATTTCCTTGAGCACGTCGGCATGCTCGTGGCGCTGCTCGATCTGGCGCTTGTGGTTCAGGCGCAGGCCCGCTTCCGCTTCCGCCAGGGCCATGCGGGCGTTCTGCCAGGTGGTCTCGGCGCGGGTGCGGGCGACCGTTGCCTCCTTGGTGATGGTCTGCAGCTCGCCCAGGCGCGCGCCCACTTCCAGGCGTTCGGCCTTGAGCGGAGCGATGCTGTGCGCGGCTTCTTCGAATTCGTCGGCGCGCGCGGTCAGCTCCTTGCCCGCGTCCACACCCGCGATGCGGGCCTTGAGCGCGCCCACTTCGGCTGCCAGCTTGCTGATCGACAGCGTGAGCGTGTCTTCCTGCGCTTCCAGCGCCGGCAGGGATTTCTGCAGCGCTTCCATGCGCTGGGTGCGCCCGGCGGAACCGAAGCGGTAGCGCGCGGCTTCGACGAACAGCGAGCGGCCGCCGCGGCGTTCGCGGTGGTAGGCGTCCGGCGTGATCCATTCCTCGGCGTCGGCCTTGAAGCCGTCGTCCACGGAGTCCACCCGCGTGATGCGCGCGAGCTGCTCGATCAGCCAGCCCGGCGCCGGGGCCGAGAACTTCACCACCGACAGCAGGCTGTCGTCCTTCATGCTCGGGGCGCTGACGCACTCGGGCACGATGAAGTGGCGATAGCGCTCCTTCTCGGCCAGGCGATACGCGGCCGGGGCATCCTTGGCGCGCTGAAGCAGCACCACCGAGGCGTAGCCACCCAGGACGCCTTCCACCGCGCCCTGCCACTTGGCGTCCGTGACTTCCACGATGTCCGACAGCATGGCGTGCGCGATACCGGCGTCGTTCAGGGCGCGGCGCATGGCGCGCACCGGCTCCGGTTCCGGCATGGCGGACTTGCCCTGCAGGGCGGCGATGGTCGATTGCGCTTCCGCGATCTTGGCGGAGATGCCGTCGCGCGTGGCGCGCTGGCGCGCCAGTTCGGCGGACTTCTCGTCCAGCTGCACGGTCACGTCGGCCAGGTCGGCGCCGGCGTCGGCGGCCATCTTCTGCAGGCGTTCCTTCTGTTCCAGCAGGCTTTCCAGCGGCTTGAGCTTGGCGTTCAGCGCCGACAGGCGGGAAGCGAGGGCCGCGCCCTCCTGTTCCAGCTGGCTTTCCTTCTCCTGGGCCTCGGTCAGCGCCTTGGCGTAGGCCGTGACGGCGCCGCGCTTTTCCGCGAGCTGGGCGTCGGCCTGGGCCAGCGGCTTGCGCGCTTCGCGCAGCTGGCGCGACATCACCCCGGTCTTTTCGCGCGCCTCGTGGTATTCGAGGGTCGGCATCACCTCTTCCACCAGGTTGCGGCGTTCCTTGTGCAGGTCTTCCCACTGGTGGTAGTTGGCCACGCGCAGGCGCAGCCCTTCGAGGTTGGTGCGCGAGCCTTCCAGTTCGGACTCGAAGCGCTTCAGCTCCTCCTCGGTATCGCGCTGGTGGCGCTTGGCTTCGTCATAAGCGTCGAGGACTTCCTTGTCGCCGAAAACCTGGAACACCAGGTCCAGCAGCTGGCGCGGTGCGTATTCGCACAGCTTGTCGGTTTCGCCCTGCTCCAGCGCCAGCACCTTGGCCATCGCGGGCGACAGGCCGGCCATGGCCAGGCGCTTGCGGTAAGCTTCCACGCCCATGAAGTCGGTCGCTTCGGTCACTTCCTCCACTTCCACGCAGCCGGGACGCATCAGGTATTGGCGCTTCCAGTCGCCGCCGTTCTTCTGGATCTGGCAGAACAGGGTGACTTCGTCCTCGCTGAAGAAACCGGAACCGCGGAACGGGCGATTCGACAGCTGGCGGCCGGAGGCGCCGTTGTCCACCACTGCGCGCAGCCAGGCGGTCTGCTGGCCGGAGTGGCGCGCGTAGTGCTTGTAGGTGCGGCCCATCGAGCAATCGAGGCCGAACAGGGTGCGCAACGCGTCGAGCAGCGTGGTCTTGCCGGAGCCGTTCTGGCCCGCGATCGTGATGATCTTGGCGTCCAGCGGGATGTTCTTGATCCGCTGCCAGTAGTCCCAGTGGATCAGTTCAAGCGATTTAATGTGGAACATGGTCGTCTTCCTGCGCTCAGTTCTGGGCCGCGTCGGCGCTGTCGTTGGCCGGTGCCACCTGGCGCGGCACCACGACTTGCAGGTTGGAGGTGCGGAACACGTCGGCCAGCGCGCCGTTGATGATGCGCTCCTTGAGCATGTCGGTGTCCATCATGAGGTCGAGCAGCGGGCCTTCCAGGATCAGGTCTCCGCGCCGTTCGATGAAGCCCAGCTTGGACAGCACGCCGAGGTTCATGTCCATGCGGGTCTTCTTCCCGAGCTTGTCGCCGAAGTCGGCCAGCAGGGCCGTGTACGAGATGCCGATCGAGGTGTCCTCGGCGCGCGGCAGCGGCTTTTCCTTGCCGAAGAAGTCGACCTGGTCGTCTTCCTTGTTCTGGTGGGTCTCCTGGCGCTCGCGCTTGGGCAGGATGATCTGCGCCCACAGCACCACCAGCAGGGCCACGCCGTCGCGGGTGAGGCCGAAGTTGTTGTTCTGCCAGATGTCGCGCGCGCCGAAGACCTTCGGCTCCACGGCGCGGTGCAGCGCCAGCGTGACGTGGTCGGCATACACGTTATCGAGCAGCTTCATGCCAGACTCGAGCAGGCGCTTGTCCACTTCGGCGCGGAACTGTTCGTCGGAGAGCACGCGCTTGACCAGCTTGTCGTCGCGGCGCAGGGTCTGGTGCGTCAGCAGCCGCGCGATCAGGATTTGGGCGTCGTCATTCATTCGGCTTGGCGCTTTCTGGATCGATGGAGAGGGTGGCGCGGGACACGCAGGCGACATGCGGATCGTCGAGGGGCACGAGTTCGTCCTCGACCGCCAGTTGGATGGGCAGGCGCGCCAGTTCGGCGGTGGCGCCTTGCAGGCTGGCCTCGGCCGCGTCGCCCAGCAGCGGCAGCAGCGAGGCGCGGTAGGAGGCCACGGCAAAGCTGGCCGGCAGCAGCGAGTCCTGGATCGGCACCGCCTTGGGCGCCTCCTCGCCGACGGCGGGGAACACGCCGATGTTGGCGAAGTCGGACAGGCGGGCAAGCCAGGTGTCCAGTTCGACCTGGGTCGCGGTCACTTCGTTGACGGTGGTGGGCGCGTCCTGGCCCTGCGGCAGGCTGCCGGGGCCGGCGGCGCCGGCGCGTTCGGCCAGCAGTTCGGTCTCGGCCACGTCGATCATCTCGGCTGGGGTCACGAACAGCGGCACCACCGGGCGGTCGATCGCGCCTTCGGCCAGGGCGCACAGGTTCTCGTGCGCCAGCAGCCAGCGCTTGATGTCGGTGGTGGACAGGCCGGACTGCCCCAGGTGCACGCGCTGGCGCTCGATCTGGTTCAGGGCGCGCGAGAACATGCCCTGCATGTTCAGCAGCGCCGACTGGGCGCGGCCGATGGCCTGGGCCGCCTTATGGGTGGCGGCGTCGGCCTTTTCGTCGGTGGTGATGGCGCGCAGGATCTCGGAGCCCTTCTCCACCCAATCGCAGGCCAGGTGCCACTTCGCCTGCGAGGTGCGCAGGCGGAATTCGGAGCCGGAGGCGATCGCGTCGCGGAATTCCTCGGTCAGGTCCACCAGGCGCCCGAGCAGGTGCTTGAGCTGGTCCACCGTGACCCCGCCCACCGCCTGGGCGCCGGCCACCTGGGACAGCAGGAAGCCCATCTCGGCCTCGTCGTCGGCCTGGCCCATGGCCAGCAGGGTGTCGAGCGCGGACAGGACGTTGCGCGCCATCGGCGTGACGCGGTACACGCCGGCCTGGGCGTCCCAGGCCAGCAGGCCGTGCGAGCGCAGGCGCGTCAATACGGTTTCCAGGCTCTCGGGCTGGAGATAGGCCAGTCGGGTGTTGATGTCCGGGCGAGTGAACCCGGAGGCGCTGGTGTCGGAGGCCAGCTCGCGCAGCACCAGGAGGCGCACCGTGACGGCGTCGCCGCCGCCGTGGAACAGCGCCGTGAAGGCCTGCATCACGGGCTGGGCGCGTTTGAGGCGGAACACGCCCTCGATTTCGTCGGGCGTGACGCCGGGCTGGAAGTGCCCCTGCAGCGAATCAGGGTCCTGATCCGCGCTGAACGGGTCTGCGGAAGCCGCCGCTGCCAAATTGTCGATCATCGTACCCCGGTTGCCAATCTGTACACGCGGCGCTAAGGCACGCGGGGCGCCAGTATAACAGGCCGGACCGTGTCAGCGACGGGTGCTCTTGACCAGGACCTGGTCGACAAAATCGCCGTTGTCGTCGGTGAAGCGCAAGCGCACCGGGAGCCAGTCCATGGAGGGCGCGAGCCACAAGTCCACGGTCTGGTCCTTCGAGTCGGCCGGGGGCGCCTTGGTCAGGTGGACGGCCAGCACGTCGCCGGTGCCGATCCGGACCGACTCCTGCCCCACGACCTTGAATACCCAGGGCTCGGCGTCGCGCCGGCCGGCCACGAAGAAGTTCCATTCGGAGCCGGGCGTGAACTTCTCGGGCGTGGCGCGCGCCACCGACAATAGCTGCCAGGTAGCGGTGGAGCGGTCCTGTTCGCCGCCCTTGAGCGGATACTGCTCCTTCGATTCGGTGAACGTGATGGTCCCGCTCTTGCGATCGAACGTCGTGGTCCAGGGGTCCTTGCGGAAGCGCTTTTCGTAGAAGGTGTGCGGGGCGATCCCGAAGGCGTCGATCGCGCCCTCGCTGCGGTGCTCCAGGATGCGCCCGAGGAGAAAGGCGCGCGTGGTCTCGGTCAGGACGTACTTGTCGCCGCTCAGGCGCCAGCTCACCTGGGCCTCGCCGGACAGGCCGAAGCCGCGCTGGCGCGCGTCGATCTTGTAGCTCAGATCCACCGACGCAGGCAGGTTGAGCGGGCGCTTGATGGCCGCGTGATCGGCTGCCAGCGCCGCCTGGGCCACGAACAAACCTGCCACTATCGCTGATGTGAACCGCATCGCTTACCTTTCCAACTGCACAATCTTGCTGACAGACTGGGTGGTCACCGCTCCGGACGCCTCCGTGTTGCGGATCTGCACAGGATACCAGTCGCGGTCCGGCGCCAGCCACACTTCCAGGCGCGAATTATAGGAACCCGGCTTGGGCGGGCGTACCAGATGCCAGGTCGCCAGCTTGCCCAGAGGCGTGTCGAGTTCTTCCTGACCGGCCGCCACAAACCGGTAAACGGTCGCATCCCGGTCTTCGCCGACCTGGATCTCGATGTCCCCATTCAGCTGAGCCGGATCGGCGCGGGCGATCGCCGCCAGCTGGAACGGCAGCGTGGCCTTGTCCTGGGCGCCCGGCTGCAAGGGGAAATTGCGCTCCGACGCGGAAAACGAGATCTTGCCCTCCTCGCGCAGGAAATGGGTGGCCGTCAGCGGGCGGCTGAAGCGCTTTTCAGTAAAGCGCACCGGCGCAATGCCGGCCTCGTCGATCTCCCCGGCGGAGGTGGTCGTCAATAGGTTCATGCGCGTGACCAGCAGCGAGATGCCGGCGTCGACCTGCAGTTGATAGGCATGGCCGTTGACGCGCCAGACCATGCTGCCGACGCCGCTGCGCTCGGTGCCGTCCGCATCGCGCCGCGCCACCACCAGGCCGATCTCGGCCGAGGGCAGCACACTGGCTCGAAAACGGTGCGGCCCGCTTGGCGGCGCCGCTTCCGGCGGCGTCGGGGCCGGCTGGGCCGCGGGAACGGGTTCCTGTCCTGGCGCCGATTTTACGGCTGGCGTGGCGGTGGGAGCGCGCGCTTGCGTCGCGGGAAGTTCGGGGGCGGCGGCCTCAGCCGCGATGGTCGGCAACACGTCGACCGGCGTTTCCAGCACCGGCTCGTCCAGGTTGATCGGCGCCGGGAGCGGCACCGGCTTGAGCTTGGGACGCGGCCGGACCGGCAGCGGCGCCGGCCGCGGCGTCGCCAGCGCGCGCACCACCGCGGGAGCGCGCAGGTGGGCCACCAGCACCGGTGGCGTCGTGCGCGGGGGACGCGCATGAACCGGTTCGATATGAGAGCCTAGCCAGGAAATGACGACGAGATGCAAGAGAACCGTGGCCGCGCACAGCACCAGCACGCGCCGCGGAAACGGAACGATGGACATAGGCGTAAGTGTACCGTGCGCCAGCGCTAGGAGCCGGATTAATAACCTGCTAAGCTTGGACTTCCCCTCGTTTCGGAGAGCGCACCATGTTGAAACCGCAAATGCCGAACATCCCCGGCGCCGGCGTCGTCAACGACACCCTGGATTTCGTGAAGAACCTGTGGGGCAGCATGGGCGTGCCGGGCGTGAACCTGGCGTCCGTGGCCACGCCCACCCTGTCGGTGGAAGACCTGGACAAGAAGATCGCGGACCTGAAGGCGGTCGAGGCCTGGCTCAACGTGAACACGTCGATGGTGCGCGGGACCATCCAGGCGCTGGAAGTCCAGCGCGGCACCATTGCCACGCTCAAGTCGATGGGCGCGGCGCTGGCCTCAGCGGTGAAGCAGCCGGGCGCGGACGAAAAATCGGTGCTGGAAGCCGCGCCGTTCGCGTCGGCCTTCTTCACCCAGCCGCAAGCGCAGTCCGGCGACGGCGAAGCGAAGCCGGAAGCCTCCCCCACGCCGGACGACAACCGGGCCCCGCCGCCTCCGGACAGCGCCAGCGCGGCCGCGGCGGCCCTGACCAGCCCGACGGTGTGGTGGAACCTGCTGCAGGATCAATTCAAGTCGGCCGTGTCGACCGCCATGTCTTCCGACGCGGCCAGCAAGATCGCCTCGGCCTCCACGGAAACGGCGGCCGGGCTGACCAAGGCGGTCGCCAAGACCCTCTCGCGCACGGCCGCACCGGTGCCCAAGCCGAACGGCGTGAAGAAGGCCGCCGCCAAAAAAGCCGCCAAGCCGCGCGCGCGCAAGACCGGCGCCAACCCTCAGTAGACGTCGCGCCGATAGCGGCCCGCGGCCGTCAGCGCGTCGAGCGCGGGGCGGCCGAGGATGGCTTCGAGCGCCGCGTCCACGTCGGCCGCCATCGTGCGCAGACTGCCGCACACATAGATGGCCGCGCCCTGCTCCACCCACTGCGCCAGTTCGACGCCGGCAGCCTTGAGCGCGTGCTGGACGTAACGGCGTTGCTCCTGGTCGCGCGAAAAAACGGCGTCGCAGCGCGCCAGTTTCCCTTGCTTGAGCCAGGCGCCGATCTCGGCGCCGTAGTGATGGTCGTGCGCGGCCTGGCGCTCGCCGAACACCAGCCAGTTGCGGTATTCGCCGCGGTCGATCCGCGCCTTCAAGTGGGCGCGCAGGCCGGCAATGCCGGTGCCGTTGCCGATGCAGATCAGCGGCCGGTCGGCATTCGCATCGAGATGGAAGCGTTCGTGCCGGTGCATGCGAGCCTGCACCACCTCGCCGGGCTCCATGCCTTCGCATAGCCAGCTGGAGGCCGCGCCGGCGCTGCCATCCGGACGCCGGTACAGGCGCACCAGCAGTTCGACCGCGCCCTCCGCAGGCACGCTCGCGATGGAGTAGTCGCGTGGCCGGTCAGGCTCGGTTGGAACCGCGATCTGGACCAGGTCCCCCGACTCCCACTCCGGCAATGCGCCGTCCCTTGGACGCAAGCGAATCCGATAGACCGGCGCGCCGACGCTGCCGGGATTGAGTAGCGAGCGCTCGGTCAGCACCCACGGCTGGAATGGCGCCGCCGTCCACGCCTGGACCGGAGCCGCGCCGGACAGGCGGCACACCAGTTCCTGCCAGTGCTCGATGGCCGCCGGCGCGACGCGGTCAACCTCCACCCGTTCGAACATGGCATGGGCGCCGCACGCAGCCAACCACGCATCCAGGCTGCGGGCAAAACCGCAGAACTGCGTGTAGCTCGCGTCACCCAGTCCCAGGACGGCGTAACGCAATCCGGACAGATCCCGTGATGAATCCAGCACGTTCCGCACGAACGGCGCGGCGGCGTCCGGCGCCTCACCCTCGCCGAAGGTCGCCACGACGAACAGCACTTGCCGCGCGGCGCCCAGGGCTGCCGCATCGACCTGGCCGAGCGATACGGCCTGCGCGGTGTGGCCGGCGGTGGCAAGCAGACTCGCGGTGTGCCGGGCCAGCGCTTCGGCGGTTCCGGTCTGGCTGGCGTAGGCGACCAGCCATTCGGCCCCGGTTGCCGCGGCGGCCCGGCGGCGCAGGGTGCGCCAGCACAAGGCGGCATACAAGGCCAGGAACAAGCCGGCCCATAACCAGCGCATGGGGTCGAGAGTCATCGCAGCATTTCCAGAAAGCGCGAGCTGGCGTGTTCGACGACACCATCGGCAGTGCGCACCAGCATGCGCGCGGGGATGCCCTCGCGTTCCGCGAAGCGCATGCCCGCCTCCGGCCCGAGCACGGTCAGGGCGGTCGACAAGGCATCGGCCAGCATGCATGCGGGATGGAAGACCGTGACCGCGGCCACGCCGTTGTCCACGGCCCGGCCGGTTCGCGGGTCGATGGTGTGCCCAATGCGTTGGTTCCCGCGCTCGTAGAATTTGCGGTAGTCGCCAGAAGTGGCGATCGAGAGGCCGTGCAAGGCCACGACCGTTTCGTCGCGGCTGCCCGGTGGGCCTTCGAGCGCGACCCACCAGGGCTGGCCGTCCGGTTTCACGCCCTCGCCGCGCAGTTCGCCTCCGACCTCGATCAGAAAGTGCGCGCAGCCTGCTTCACGTAGCGAGCGTGCCACACAGTCGACGCCGAAGCCTTTGGCGATGGCGGACAGGTCGAGGCGTACGCCACCAGGCTGGAACAGGCTTTTCGGAGGCGCTTCCGGATCACCGCTTGCCAGGGGGCTCCGCGTGCGCGGGAACGACGGGGAAAGCACAGCGCGGGCACGCTCGGCAGCGGCGGCGGCGCGTTCCGGCGATGGCGGGACGAAACCGGGTGCATCGTGGCGGCCGTGGGCGCCGAAGCCCCACAGGTCAACCAATTCGCCAGCGAAGGGGTTGAAGGCGCCGCCGGCGGCGCGGCCGACCTGCACGCCGGCGGTGACCACTGCGTACAGATCCGGCGGCAGTTCGCACCACCTGCCGGCGGCGGCGGCGTTGTAGCGCGACAGGTCGGAATCCGGTTCCCAATGGCTCATCTCCCGCACCACGCCATCGAGCGCGGTCTGCACCAGCGCTGCCAGGCCGGGCGGCGCGCCGGCCACGGACACCGACCAGGTGGTCCCCATGGTCTGGCCCTCGGCCCGCGTCACGACGGCGCCGGCCGGAGGGCGCGCAGCGTCCACCCGCGCGGGAACCAGGACGCGGCGCATTACTGCGGCAGGATCTCGATCGTGGCGGCGTAGCTGGCGCGGCGCGCCTGCGCCGACTGCGGGTCGCCGAAACTGGCGGACAGCAGGTACATGCCCGGCGTCGGCAGCGCGATCTTCAACTCGCCTTGCGCATCGGTGCTGTAGCGCAGCTCGCCCAGCGTGCCGCGAAAGCGCACGCCACCCGGCACCAGCGACACCGGCAGGTTGACGGCTGGCTTGCCATCGATCAGGAAGCGCCAGCGCACCGCGTCGCCGCTGTGCAGGTCGGTCGGATTGGTGAGCGGCTCCAGCTCCAGGCCCGAGCCCTGCAGCGGGAATGGCTGGCCACCCGCCTTCTGGGCGCTGACGAAAGTCTCGATGCGGGTTTGCAGGTGCATGGTCTTCGCGTCCTGCGCGCCGGCCGGCACCTGCCTGGCCGCGTCCGCGAGCGGACCGCGCCAGCGCTTCATCTCGCCACCCACCTTGTAGCTGACGATCGCGCTGTCGTTGAACAGGCTGATGCGATAGGTGCCCGGTTCGGCGACCTTGAGGTCGAAAGTCGTGCGCAGTCTGCCGGTGAGGACGTTTTCCGGGGTGCGCGGCTTGCCGTCCGGGCCGACGATCGCCAGGCCATCGAGCTTGAGCGGCACATGGTCGAAGTCGAACAGATGCTCGGACACGGCGGCATCGACCGTGACATACGGTTCCTCGTCCGCCAGCGTGGTGGAGGGCAGCAGCCAGGGGCGGTGCGCGGAGGCGGCCCCGGAGACGGCGGCCAGCGCCAGCAGCAGGGCGGTGCGGAGCATACGCGCGCTCATGGCTTCACCTGCACGGTGACGGCGCCCAGTTCTTCCTTGCCCTTGGCGCTGTAGGATTGCGCGGCCTTCGGCGGCCACTGCACGGGAATACGCACCACCTCGCGCCCGCCCGCCTCGCGCGCGGCCTCCACGACGACCGTGTAGTCGCCGGCCGGCAGCTTATCCAGCGCAGGCTTCGCGCCTGGGAAGGTCAGCAGCGCCTCGCCCGGCGCGCGGGTCGCCCCGCTCACACCATCCATCGGCATGGTCAGATCGCGGCCGGCCTTGCGCCACCACGTGCGTAAATCCTTCAAATACTTGGCGCCGCCGTTGTCGCGCTTGCGCACCTCGTACAGCACCGACAGCGTGGCCGCCACCGACTGGTCCGGACGTTCGAGCCAGACGGCGACATACGGCCGGTGATATTCCGCCACGTTCAGCTGCGGGATGTCGAGCTTGACGGTCATGTCGGCCGCCATGGCGGACACCCCGCCCAGCAGCGCCGGCAGCGCCAGTCCAATCGAATACGGTGGTTTCACGATGCTAGCCTTTCTCAATGTAGGAACAGGAGCGCCAACAGCAGCGGCAGCAGCAGGCCGAAGCCGACCAGCGGCCAGGTCAGGCGGCGGTTCGGCGCGTGGGTTTGCAGGATCAGGAAGCCGGTCACGCAAAAAACCAGGCAGGCCAGCGCGAACAGGTCGATGAACAGGCTCCACGCCAGACCCGCGTTGCGGCCCTTGTGCAGGTCGTTCAGGAGCGAGATCCAGCCGCGGTCCGTGCGTTCATATTCGGCGACGCCGTCGGCCACGCCGATGCGCACCCAGGCGTCTCCGCCCGGGCGCGGCAGCGGCAGATAGACTTCGTCGGTGGACCACTCGGCCTGGATGCCGCCGGCGTCGATGCGCCACTGGCTGGCGAGCCAGGCGGCGGCGCGCGGCGTCACGGCGGCCTTGGCGCCGTCGTGGGTGCCGGCAAAGGCGGCCAGTTCCGCCTGCACGGGCGCGGGCGCGACGGCCTTCTGGCGCACGACGGTGGGCTTGGCTTCGAGCAGGGAGGCGTGATTCAGGGTGATGCCGGTGATGGCGAACAGCAGCATCGCGACCAGGCACAGCGCGGAGCTGATCCAGTGCCACTTGAGCAGCGTCTTGAGCCAGCCGGTGCGCTGCTGGGCCTGCGCCAGTGTGGGTTGGTTCGGAGTCACGTCAACGCGATGCTCAAGTCCAGAAGTCGGACATTGTAGCAAAGCGGTATGCGGGCTTCGAAGCGACCTACGTCAAGCGGATGCGTTTTCCTTGCTGCGGCCCAAGGAGGCGAGCTGCTCCATCAGCTGGGCGAAGCGTTGCTGGCCCGGGGCGACCTTGTCCACGTGGAGCAGCACTTCCGTCGCTTCGTCCGACAAGTTTTGGTCGAAGCCGCGCTGCTGCATATGGGAGATCAGGATCTGGGCCGCGTTGAACAGGATCCGCAGATTGTTCGGCACTTTGCGCCGGGCGTCGCGCATCCAGGTGACCGCTTCCTCGACCTTGCCGGTCTTCCACAGCAGGACGCCCTGGTTCATCAGGTCGGACGCTTCCTTCTTCGACGCCGAGATCAGGGCCTTGCCCTCATCGCCCATGCGGGCCTTTTCGAAGATGCCCTGCACTTCCTCCAGCAGGACCGCGTTGTCGTGGTTGTTTTTGATGACATAGCAAAGCAGCTCCACCGGCGGCTCCTTGACGCCGACGGCGAACAGCAAAGTCGCCATTTCAAGGCAGGTGGTGACGTCCGGCCGGTCGCCGCGCTGGCGCAGCATCTCTTCGATGTCGTCGCCGGCTTTGCGCGCGCGGCGGTAATCGCCGCTCTCGTGATAGACCATGCCCTCGGTGACCTTGGCGCGCAGCTGCACTTCGTCGGTGGCGAACTCGCGCTGCGCCGCCAGCAGGAGTTGCAACGCCTCCTTGGTCTCGTTCTTGCGGCCGCACACGCGCGCCAGGCCGAAGTAGGCCTCGGGCGTCTTGTTGATCGAGTATTCGCCGATGGCGATGCACTTGCGGAAGGCCTTCTCGGCCAGGCCGATGTTCCCGAGCCGCAGGCAAACGTTGCCGAAGCTGCGCTGGCGCAGCACGGAGTTGGGCGAGAGCTTGGTCGCGCGCTCCAGGATCGTGCAGGCGTCTTCGTGCATGCCCATGTTGGTGTAGGCGGTCGCCAGCTGATCGTAGGCGTCGATATACCAGCGGTTCTCGTTGATCACGTTCTGGAAGATCTGGCGCGCCTGTTCGTTCTCCCCGTTGGCCATGCGGATCTTGGCGATGCCGGCGCGGGCCCACTGGTATTCGCGCTGGGCCAGCACCCGCTCGTAGACTTCGCGCGCCTGTTCCGGCACGCCGGCCTTGAGCAGCATGCTCGCCTTCATACGCAGCAGGTCGATCTCGTGCACCCGGTGCTTGGCGATCTGCTCTTCGCACAAGCGGGCCGCACGCAGGTAGTCCTTCTCGCCGAACGCCGTATCGATCTCGCGGAACACCTGCTTGCGGTGCCATACGCGGTTCAGGCGCGTGAGCAGCACGCCTTCCGTGATCGGCTTGAGCAGGTAGGCGTCCGGCTGGTGCTCGGCCGCGCCCATCACCGATTCGACCGCCTTTTCGGCCGAGACCATCAGCCACACGGACGAAGGCATCAGGAGACCGCGCACGCGCGCCTCCTCCAGCACCTGCTGGCCGTTCTTGCCCTCCCCGAGGTTGTAGTCGCACAGCACGACGTCGTAGCGGGTTTTCGCCAGCAGCACCATCGCCTCGCCGCCGGACGAAGCCTGGTCGATGTTCTTGGCGCCGAGGTTGCGCAGGCTTTCGCGCAGCAGCTGGCGCACGCCGATGAAATCGTCGACGATCAGGTAGTGTTTGTCCGCCCAGTTGACGGCGTTGATCGAGATCGGCAGCGCACGCTCGCTCATCGCAGCTCCTACGGCAGGCTGAGGACGAAGCAGCCGCCGCCGAAGGCGCCGCCGTTTTCCAGGCGCAGCGCGCCGGAACGTCCGCGGTGGCGGTGCATCTTGGCCACCTCGCTCGAAAAATACAGGCCCAAGCCGGTGCTGTTGGTGAGGAAGTTGACGCCGGTGCGGAGGCCGCTCATGGCGGAGGCGCCCGCTTCCAGCATGGCGCCCGGATAGCCGCTGCCGTTGTCCTCCACGCGCAGCTCCAGGCAGCCGTCCACCACGGCGATAGCCAGGCGCACCCGGTCCTTGGTGTAGTGGATGGCGTTATTGATGGCGTGTCCGAGCACGCCGATGATCAGGTCTTCGTCCAGGTGCCAGATCAGGTCGGGGTCGAACTCCGTTTCCAGCGTCACGTTCCTGGACTTGACCAGCACGCGCACGGAGGATACCACCTGTTCAACCAGTTGCACGATCTCGATCGGCTGCACGTCGAACGGGTATTCCGGCTTGCCGACCTGCTTGTACAGGGCCAGCAGCTGGATCAGGTTGTCGTTCAGGCGCTTGGTCTGGTACAGCATGTGCGCCATCTGCGGATAGGCCGCCTCGGTCTCGGCGGAGGAGCGCGCCAGCAGGCTCTCCAGCGTCCCGGACAGGACGCTGATGGAGTTCTTCATGTCGTGGGCGGTGGAGGCCAGGAACAGGGACAGGTCGTTGCCGTCGTCTGTGCTGGAAGAATCGTCCATGGGCGGGGGCTCCCAAAAAGTTGCCGCACGTCAATCATAACACTTGCTGGGGTCTGACCCCGGTTTTCAGGGGGTCAGACCCCGGTTTTGTGGCGCCCTACCGACGCCCGCGCCGCCGCGCCAGCCGAAACCGCCCCGGATCGATCGCGTCGCGCAGCTGCGCTTCCAGCGGCAGCGGCTCCCCTTCGATCTGCGCGGCCAGCACCTCGGCCATGTAGGGCGCCCAGATCAGGCCGCGCGAGGCGTAGCCGAGCAGACTCCACAGATTGGGATGGCGGGCCACGTCGCGCAGGCGCTCGCGCTGCTGCGGTGCGCCGTCGTCCGGCACCGCGCCCACCAGCGGCAGCCGGTCCGGCGGCACGCAGCGAAAGCCCACCCGCCCCGCCAGCGGCGCGTTGCTCGCCAGTTGCGGATCGGCCAGCATCGAGCGCGCCTTCATGATGTTCTCGTGCTGGCTCGAGGGCAGCAGCTGCGCTTCGTCGATCTCGTCATACGTGGCGCCGGTGCACACCAGGCCCTGCACCACGGGCGTCATGTAGGCCTCGCGGCACAGCACCACCGGCAGCGCGGGCGCCATGCTCTCGCTCAGATGCGTGACCTGGCCGCGCACGCGTGCCAGCGGCAGCGCGGCCGTCTGCGCCAGCTGCAGCGCGCCGGCGCCGTTGGCGACCACGAGATGCGGCGCATCGGCCAGCACCCGGCCCGCCGCATCCAGCACGCGCCAGCTGGCGCCGCTGCGCTCGATGGTGGACGGCCCGACGCCGAAGCGCCGTTCCAGGCGCCCGCCGCAGGCGTCGAGCATGGCGGCGCACACGCTGGCCGGACGCGCCCACCCCGCCTGCGGAAACAGCCAGCCGCCGTCCGGCGCGGGATGGCCCAACAGGGTGCTGGCCTCGTCCCGTTCCAGCCAGCGCGCATAGTCGGGCGGATACTGCCAGTGCTCGGCGATGTCGCGCTGGACGCGCGCGTGGGCGGCGTCGCGCGCCACCTGCAGCACGCCGCAGCGCGCACCGGGAAAGTCCCGGTTCAGGTGCTGCCAGTAGCGCAGCGCGTACAGGAACGCGGCCCGCGTCAGGCGGGTGGAGATATTGTCGTCCTTCGACAGCAGCGGCATGAAGATGCCGGCCAGGTTGCCCGACGCTTCCTGCGCAGGCTGCGCGTGCTGTTCGACCAGGGTGACCTGCCAGCCGCGCGCGGCCAGGCGCTCGCTCGCGGCGCAGCCGGCCAGGCCGGCGCCGAGCACGATGGCGCGGCGTTCCAGCGGCGCCGCCTGCGGTGGCTGCGGGCGGCGGCCGGTGAATTCGGCCTGACTTCCGGTGGCGCCGAAGCGGAAACCCGCGTCGTGAAAGGCCTTGATCTGGGTCGGCGCGAGGTCGTTCACGAACAGCTGCGCGCCAGGCGCGCACAGCTTGGACAGGGTGCGCATCCAGCCTGCGCCCTCGGCGGCGATATCTTCCAGATGCAGCGCGTCCAGACGCGCGCACAGTTCCGGCACCAGGGCCGCGAGCGACGCCGAAACGCGATCGATGGTGATGGCCGGATCGGCGCCGGGCATGCGGTGCATCCCGGGCAGCAGCGTGGGGTCGAGCGCGATGATGTGCAGGTGCGCGGCCCGGCCCCGGTAAGCCGCGGCATGGGCGCGCACGCGCTCCTCACTGTAGCGCGTATCGAGCACCGTGAAGTGGGCGGCCTGCATCAGCGCGTCCGGCAAAAGCAATCGGGGTCGTGGTCGTCCACCACGCCGACGCCCTGCAGGTAGGCGTACACGATGGTGGAGCCGACGAACTTGAAGCCACGCTTGCCCAGATCCTTGGAGATGCGGTCCGATAGCTCGGTGCGGGCCGGCCGCTGCCCATCCGGCCAATGGCCGCGCAGCGGCGCGCCGCCGACGTGCTCCCACAGATACTGGTCCAGCGTCAGCCCCTGCGCGCGCATGCGCAGGTAGGCGCGCGCATTGGTGACCACGGCGTTCACCTTCAGGCGGTTGCGCACGATGCCGGGATTGGCCAGGAGCGCGGCGATGCGCGCCTCGTCATAGGCCGCGATCTTCTCCGCGTCCCACTGGTCGAACGCGGCGCGGTAATTGGCGCGCTTGTTGAGGATGGTCTCCCACGACAGCCCGGCCTGTGCGCCTTCGAGATTCAGCATTTCGAACAGGCGCGTCTCGTCGTGGCAAGGGACGCCCCATTCGTGGTCGTGGTAATCGAGGTACAGCGGGTTGGCCGGATTGGCCCAGCGGCAGCGGATGGTCGTCATGAACAATCGTGAATGCGGCTACAGGCCCAGGCGCCGCTTCTTCGCGCCCTTGGGCACGGAGGCGTGTTCGAGACTGGTCTGCAGCACCACCTCGCCCTCGGCCAGCGCGTCGTCGAGATGGTTGATCAGGTAGGAAAACAGGTCGACCGAACTGCGGATCTTCGGCGTGGCCGTGACCGCGGCCCAGGCGTCGCGGCCGGAACGCTTGGCCAGGTACAGGCCCTGGTCGGCCAGCTCCACCACTTCGGTCCAGGACAGCAGGCGCGGATGGCCAGGCACGAAGGGGAAGCAGGCAAAGCCGATCGAGCAGGTGCGGCCAAGCTGGGTGCCGTCCGGCAGCGCGAACTGGCGCCCGGCGACCGCCACGCGCATGCGTTCGGCCACGCGCGCTGCCTCTTCGCGGTGAATGCCGCGCGCCAGCACCAGGAACTCCTCGCCGCCCCAGCGCACGATGTAGTCCGATTCGCGGAACACCTCGCGCAGCCGTTCCTGCATCTGCACCAGCACGGCGTCGCCGGCGCCGTGGCCGAAGCGGTCGTTCACTTCCTTGAAGTGGTCGATGTCGACCATGTAGAACACCAGGTCGCGGCCCGGCACCGAGGCGTGCAGCGGGTCGCCATACCGGCGCAGCGACATGCTCACGTCCGCGTCCACGTGCTGCAGGAAGAAGCGGCGGTTGCGCAGGCCGGTCAGCTGGTCCGTGAGGCTCACCTCCTCCAGCCGGCGGTTGGCGTCCTCCAGCTCCAGGTTCTTCTCGAGGAGTTGGGCCTGGGTGGCGGACAGGGTCTTGAGCGTGGCCGCCACCTGGCGGTAGGCGGCGGCGTTGTCCAGCGCGATGGCGCCATAGGCGCACAGGGTGCGGAAGATCAGGCACTCGCGCGCCCCGTACGCGCGCGGACGGGGCGACTGCACCGTCATCACCCCCAGCACCCGCTCGCCCACCGTCAGCGGCGCGAACAGCAGGCTGCGCGTGGGCAGGGTGCCGGGAATCAGGTTGGGCGTGGTCTGATGCTCGTCGAGCTCGATCAGGATTTCGCGCCGCTCGCGCACCGCGCGCGCGGAATTGGCCTGCATGTCCCCGACCGCCACTTCCATCGGCGCCAAGGGCGTGCCCGCTTCGACGCCGAACTCGCAGCGCAGGGTGGCGCCGCCGGCGTCCAGCAGGAACACGGCGAAATGGGTCGCATCCAGCAGGCCGTGCACGTGGCGGTCGAGCACGCGGAACACGGCGGCGGCGTTCAGGTGGGCCGTGATCTCCTGGCCCACGGCGGACAGGTGCTCCAGCGTGGCCGAGGTCTGGGCCAGCACTTCGGCCCGGCGCGCCTCGGCGGCGGCCAGCTGGCGGTGGTGCTCGCCTTCGGCCCGCGCGCGCTCGGTCTGGTACTGCACCTGCATGGCGACGGCGCGGTTGGTGGTCTGCAGGCCGTGGGTCTTGTCGCGCGCGGCGCCGGCGGCCAGCGCCGCCTCGTAGGCCTGGCGGTAGTCGCCCGCCTCTGCGTGGGCGCGGGCCAGGCAGTCGAGCAGGTCGCCCGGGACGGTGTAGCCGTCGATCCGGGCCGCGATTTCAAGGGCCTCGCTGAGGTAATGCAGCGCGGGGCTGGCGGCGCGCAGCTCCGTTTGCGGCGGCAGCGCGTGGCGCAGGTGGATCTCGGCCAGCACCTTGAGCGCGGCGATCTGGTTGGACGCGTCACCGTGCTCGCGCGCCATCAGCAGCGCGGCATGGCCGGCCGCCAGCGCGTCGCTGGGTCGGTTCAGCATCGACAAGGCATGCGCCTGGCCGCGTCGTGCGCCGGACTGGAAATCGGCCTGGCGCAGGGCCTCGCCGCGCTCCTCCAACTGGCGGAAGGTCTCCAGCGAGTCGGCATAGTCGCCGCGGTCGAGTGCCAGGTCGCCCTTGTATTCGAGCGTGATGGCGTAGGCGCGCGAGCCGTACAGGCCGGACAGCGTGGCCTGGGCTTCCTGCAGCAATTCCAGCGCCGCCTCCAGCTGGCCGAGCTGGCGCAGCGTCTCCGCGGTCTGCATCAGGGCCAGGCCGATACACATCGGCCAGCCCGTGGGGCGGGCCAGGTCCAGGCCGCGCTGCATCCATTCGAGCGCGGCGTCATGGGCGTTGAGGCAAGTGAAGGCGTTGCCGATATTGGTGGCGATGTTGATCGAGCGGCGCACCTGACCGGTGGCGCGCGCCACGTCATAGGCACGCATCAGGCGCCGGATCGCGAGGGCGTAGTCGCTGGCCTGGAAGGCGGCGATGCCGCCGCAGTCGTCCAACCAGCCGACCACCGGGGGCGGCAGGCCCTCGGCCACGAGGTTCCAGCGGGCGTCCCAGCGCGCGGTGGCGCTGGGCAGGTCGCGGAACACGTCGAACAGGGCCGCCACCGCCGCGTAGACCTGGGCCCGCTCGCCGTCGCCGGCGGATTGGGCGTCGTGCAGGGCCTGGGACAGCTCGCTGTCGGCGTGGGCTTGCTGGCCACGGTCGGTGTCGATCCAGGCGCGCAGCCAGCGCGCGTCGCCGCGGCCGACCGGGTCGTTCTGTTCGACGAATTCGAGGAAGGCCTGGTCGGCCAGGGCGCGCGCGGCCGCCAGCTCGCCCAGCAGCCACTGCGCTTCGCCTTCCACCAGCAGCAAACGCGCTTCCAGGGTGCGGCGATCCAGGTCTGGCAATACCGGCAAGCCGCTGCAGGCCTGTTCCGACAACTGGCGCGCGCGCTGCGGATCGCGCTGGCGCAGGTGCCAGGCCAGCTCCACCTGGGCGTAGGTACGCGCGTACCCCTGCAACGTGGGAAGCCGCGCTTCGCACGCTGCCAGGTCTTCGTCGAGCACGAACAACGCCAGCACAGGGCACCTCGCTTGCATCGGCCGCCAGGATGCGGCCGAGACTGCCATTATTTCACGAATTGATGCTTTACGGAAAATGACATTTTGCAAGCGTGGCGCGCGTCAGTGGGTCGGCTTGCCCTGGGCGTGCTCGGTGGCCGCGCCTACGTCAGGCGGCATCTTGGCCTTGCCCGAGCTCATCTTTTCTGCAGCGTTGAGATGCTGCTCGACCACGGGCAGCATCTGCGCCGCCTGGGCCTTCACGTCCGGGTCCTTGGCGCGCTTCTGGATCAGCATGAGCTGGGCATGCACCTTCTTGTGGTCGGTTACGCCGGCCTTGGCCAGATAGGCCTTGTCGAACGCCGCGCCGGACATCCCCTGCATCTTGGACAGCTCGGCGTTATGCATGGAATCGAGGGAAGCCGGCAAGGTCACGCCCTTGCTTTGCGCCAGTTGCTGCACCTCCGTCAGCGCCTGGCCGTGGTCGTCGATCATCTGCTGGGCGAATTGCTTCACTTCCGCGTTGGCGCTCTTGGCCTGGGCCACCTTGCCCAGCTCGACTTCGGTCATGTTGGCCAAGGCCATGTCGATGATGGCCTGCTGGTCCGAACGGCTGACCGCCATCTTGGCGCTGGCGGCGGCGCTGCCGCTCGCGCTCTGGCCGGCCGTGCCGCTCGCACCGGCCTGCTGGGCCATGGCGTCCTCGCTCGGGGTGGGCGTGCGGGTGTCCTTGATGCGCGGGTCCGGCTGCTGATTGGCGGGATTGCCGGACTTCCAGTCGCCGCTGTTGCCGGGCTTGGCGGCGTTTTCCTGGATCTGCTGGGCGCCGGCGTCCAGCGCGAACATGAGCAGGGAAGCGGCAGCCAGGCCTTTCATCGTCGGGGTGAGCATCGTGATCTCCTGTTCCGTATTGATCTCACCGACGAGTCTAGCCACGCGTGCGGCGGTGCAGCGCGCGTTAGCTGGAAAGCAAGTTGCGTTGGATCAGGCTGCCTTGCGGTCGTTCCGGACGGCAGCGGCGAGCGAATCGCGCAGCAGCAAACTGGTTTCCCAGGTTGCCGGCGTCACCCGCGGCGGGCCATAGCAGCGGCCGATCAGGCTATGCAGGGCCGCCAGCGCCAGCGCGGTCCAGGGCACCTCCACGGTGGACAAGCGCGGCGTGCTGAAGGCGCCAGCCGGAGCGCCGTCGTAGCCGAGGACCGAGACCTCGTCCGGTACACGCACCCCGTGGCGCTGGAGGCAGGCCATGGCGCCCAGCGCCATGTCGTCGTTGGCGCACCAGAGGGCGGTGCAGGCGGCGCCGGCGGCGCGCATGGACTGCGCCGCGTCCCAGCCGCTGGCGGCACTGAAGTCGCCCTGGCCGCGCCACACGCTGTCGGCGCCGATGCCGGCGCGGGCCAGCTCGGCGAAAAAGGCAACCACCCGCGCCGCGTTGTCCGGCGCGCCGCACGGGCCGGCGATCACGCCGAACTGGCGATGTCCCTGCGCCAGCAGCGCCTGCGCGGCCAGCGCGCCACCCTGGGCATGGTCCGGCATGAAACACTGCGCGGCGGCGGCTTCGAGCTGGTGGTTGACGAAAACGAGGCGTTCGCTGCGCGCGCCCAGCGCATGCACGTCCGCCTCGGTGAAGGCGCTGCCGATCACCAGCACACCGTCGCAGCCGCGGTTGAGGAGGAAGTCCACGCCGTCCACGGCCTGGCGGCGCGCGTCGCCGGCGCCCATGCCGAAGGCGACCACCAGGTGCAGGCCGTGCGTGCGCAGCGCCGCCTCGAGCACTTCGAGGACCGGCGCGTAGGGTCCGCCCGCGCTCAGGTTCGGCACGTATACGCCGATCATGCGCGAGGTCCCCGACAGCAGCGCACGCGCCGCGTGCGACGGCCGGAAGTCCAGCTGCGCGATGGCCTTCTGCACGCGCTCGCGCGTCGCGGGCGCGACCGCGCCACGTCCGCTGACGACGCGCGAGGCCGTCCCCAATCCGACACCCGCCAGGCGGGCCACATCCTTGATCGTCGCCACCACCACCACCCGTTTGCTAAAGGTAGTGGAGAATACTGCAATCTTGTCTCAATTTAAAGCAGGTGTCGTTTTATCGCACAGGTCAGCACGTCAACGTGCGGCCACCAGCGTAACGACAGCGCCCCCCGCGCGCGCCAGGCTGCTGCGCGGCACGTAGGACAGAGTCACTTCGCCGAGCAGTTCATCTTCGGACACGACCAGCGTCATCATCCCATCGGACGAGGCATAGGTGCGGTCGGCCACGGCGCTCAATTCCGTGCTGCGGCCGTCGAAATCGACATACAGCTTGCGGTGGCGGTCGGACAGGCGCATGGGCTGGCCATTGGACATTTTGTAGAAGCCGCTCAGCGCGTGCACGGTTTCCGGCGCGACGTAGTAGTGGCGCACGGCCGGCGCCGTCACCTGGACGCCGGGTAGTTGCTGTTCCTGGGCATAGGCACAGGCGCACGACAAGGAAAGGGCCGCGATGGCCACAGGCGAACTTTTCATGATGGGACTCCCCGAGAATTGAACAAGATCGCCGGCACGGATAGCAAGCGGCGGGCGATGGGGTCAGTCTAGGCGGCGGACCATCGAAGGCAATTCAACGCCGACAATCATCACCAGATTTCTAGGCTTGCCGGCAAGCGTGCGGGCGCGAAAATGAGTCCGCGGCGAGCATATGCATGCGCCTTTGCGTATCAGGTTCGCAGCGCCTCGAACCAGTCGGCCACGCGCGGCCAGAGCGCGGCGGACTGCTCTCGGAAGTAGCCGATGTGGCCGATGCCGCGCAGGCCGTGGGCGGCGGGATCGAGATCGATGGAAGTGAGCCACGCCTTGGTGTAGCCGGCCACAAACGCGTCGCGCGAGCGCGGCATGGCCCACAGGTCGTCGGTGGCGTTGGCGACGGCAATCGGCAGCGCGCGCTTGGCGAAGCCGTCGAGCGCGGGGCGCGTCTGGGCGTCGCCGAAGAAGTAATTCGGGTGTGCGCACCAGCGCCGCCATTGGCGGTACACGCCCAGCGGCAGGTCTTCGCCCATGCCGAGCAGCTTGAACGGGAGATAACCGTAGAGCGGGGTAAGCAATGGGCCGATCAGGTTCCACATCAGCCAGACCTTGCGCCGTTCGGCCGGCGGCATCCAGCCGTGCCAGCCGGCGCCGACGCCGAATGCATACATCGCGTCGACCCGGCAATCGTCCGGCAGCAGGCCGAGCGCATGCCCGCCATAGGAATGCCCGACCAGGTACAAAGGCAGGCCGGCCCGCTGGGCGTGACGGATGACCGCCGCCAGGTCCTGGCGCGCCCAATCGAGATAATCGACCTCGTAGCCGCGCAGCGACGGCGGCGCGCTGCGGCCGATGCCGCGATAGTCCAGCGTGTGCACCTCGTAGCCGCGCGCCTGCATCGCCTGCGCGAAGCGCTCGTAGAAGCGCTGCGGCACGGCAGTGGCGCCGGCCACGACCATCACCGCACGCGGCTGCGGATGATCGAAGGCGGTCGCGGCGACGAGACGGCCGTCGGCGGCGTTGATGTCGTATGGGCGCATCGGCGGCGCTTGGCGCGGTCAGGAAAAGCGGGAGAAGTCCGGCTTGCGCTTTTCGAAGAAGGCGGTGAAGGCTTCCTTCGCTTCGCCCGCCTGCAGCATGCTGAAGAACAGTTCGTTTTCGACCGCCATGGTCTCGTTGATGGCGGGCGTGCGGGTGCGCTTCATCAGCTGCTTGGTGGTGCGGATCGAGGCCGGCGGCAGCGCGGCCAGCTTGGCGGCCTGCGCACACGCGAACGGCAGCAGTTCGGCCACCGGCAGGATGCGCGCGACCAGGCCCATCTCCAGGCCTTCCTGCGCGGAGAAAGGCTCGCCCAGCATCAGTTTTTCGGCGGCGCGGGTGTAGCCGGCCAGCTGCGGCAGCACCAGGCTGGAGGCGAATTCCGGGCACAGGCCGAGCGGCGCGAAGGGCAGCGACAGCTTGGCGTTGTCGGCCGCGTACACCAGGTCGCAGTGCATCAGCATGGTGGTGCCGATGCCGATCGCGGCGCCGGCGACGGCGGCCACCACCGGCTTGGCGGCGCCGGCCAGGGCGCGCATGAACTGGAACACGCCGCGCTCGTCGTGGCTGGCGCCGTCGGTCGGGGCGGAGTTCTTGAGGAAGTCTTCGAGGTCGTTACCGGCGGTGAAGATCTCGGGCTTGCCGGTGATGAGGATGACGCGGATGGCCGGATCGGTTTCGGCGTCGCGGATCGCGGCGGCCATGGCAAGGTACATCGCGTTGGTGATCGCGTTCTTGCGTTCCGGACGGTTGAATTCGAGGGTGAGAATGCCGTCCGCTTTGCTGCTCAGGATTTCCATGTGGTCTCCGGCTCAAAAACGTCATCCCCGCGCAGGAGGGGACCTCTGGTAGGGATTGCGGCTCCTGCTTCTACCAGGGGTCCCCGCTTTCGCGGGGATGACAAAGTGTGGTGCGAATTTTACACGCGCTCGAAGATGCCGGCGGCGCCCATGCCGGCACCGACGCACATCGTCACCATGCCGTACTTCAGGTTGTTGCGGCGCAGGGCGTGGATGGTGGTCGCGGCGCGGATCGCACCGGTCGCGCCGAGCGGGTGGCCGAGAGCGATCGCGCCGCCCATCGGGTTCACCTTGGCCGGGTCGAGGCCCAGGTCCTGGATCACCGCCAGCGACTGCGCGGCGAAGGCTTCGTTCAGCTCGATCCAGTCCAGCTGATCCTGCGTGATGCCGGCCTTGGCGCAGGCTTCCGGAATCGCGAACTTGGGACCGATGCCCATGATCTCCGGCGGCACGCCCTTGACGGCGAAGGAGGAGAACTTGGCCAGCGGCGTCAGGTTGTGTTCCTTCAGCATGCGCTCGGAAACGATCAGCAGCGCGCCTGCGCCGTCCGACATCTGCGAGCTGTTGCCGGCCGTGACCGAACCCTTGGCCGCGAACACGGCCTTCAGGCGACCCAGGCCTTCCATGCTGGTGTCGGCGCGCGCGCCTTCGTCGGTATCGACCGTGCGGGTCTTGATGTCGACTTCGCCCGTGGCCAGGTTCGGGGTGCGGGTCACGATCTCGATCGGCGTGGTCTCGTCCTTGAAGAAGCCGGCCTGCTGCGCGGCCAGCGCGCGGCGGTGGGATTCGACCGAGAACGCGTCCTGCGCTTCACGGCTCACCTTCCACTGCTCGGCCACCTTCTCGGCGGTCAGGCCCATGCCGTAGGCCATGCCCACGTTTTCGTCCGTGAACATCGCCAGGTTCATCGACGGATGGTGGCCCATCATCGGCACCATCGACATCGATTCGACGCCGCCGGCCAGCATGACGTCGCATTCGCCCACGCGGATGCGGTCGGCCGCCATGGCGATGGCGGTGATGCCGGAGGCGCAGTAACGGTTGACGGTGACGCCGCCCACGGTCTTGGGCAGGCCGGCCAGCAGCACCGCCTGGCGCGCCACGTTGAAGCCTTGCTCCGCTTCAGGGAAGGAGCAACCGACGATGGCGTCGGTGATCAATGCCGGGTCCAGGTTCGGCGCCTGCTTCAGCGCGGACTGGATCACGCGCACCAGCAGGTCGTCCGGACGCATGGACTTGAACATGCCGCGCGGCGCCTTGCCGATCGGGGTGCGGGTGGCGGCGACGATGTAGGCGTCTTGAAGTTGTTTGCTCATGATGATCTCTCAAAAATTCGGTTAGCGCTTCGCGGATAAATACCAGTCGACCTGCACCTGTGCGGCCAGTGTCCCGTGTTCGTCGAACACGTCGACGTCCACCGGAAAGGCCACCTTGCCTTCGTCTTTCAATGCCTGCTTGAGCGCGGCGACATCGCCCGTCACGCGGCCTTCGGCCCGCGTGGCGCCCTTGGCAACCTTCTGATACTGGATGCGCGACTCCTTGGCGACGGGACGCATGTCCATGATCACGTCGGCGAAGCCGCCGGCCATCGCGGCGCCGGAGGCCGTCTCGGCCAGCGTGAACAGCGCGCCGGCGTGCTGGGTGCCGAGATGGTTGTGCAGCTTCGGATCGTCCGGCAGCGACACCTTGGCGGTGCCGTTGCCGACTTCCTCGATCCGGATGCCGAGCAGGCGCACGAACGGCAGCGACTCCGTCATGTGCTTCTTGATCTGTTCGTACACCATCTTCGGCCTCACATGCAGTAGCAGTTTGAAAGCAAGCGATGCGATCGACATGATCGATCAGTTGCGTACCGGCTTACCGGTTTGCAGCATACCCATGATGCGCTCCTGGGTCTTCGGATTGTTCAGCAGCTCCAGGAAGGCCTTGCGCTCCATGTCGAGGAACCACTGCTCCGAAACCAGGCTGCCCTGGTCCACGTCGCCGCCGGACACGATCGCGGCGATCATCTCGCCCAGCTTGAAGTCGTGAGCGGAGATGAAGCCACCGTCGCGCATGTTGACCAGCTGCGCCTTGATCGTGCCCAGCGTGTAGCGGCCGCCGACCGGCACCAGCTTCTTGAGCGGCGGACGGTAGCCGGCGTCGAACATGGCGCGCGCCTGCACCTTGGCCACGTGCAGCAGCTCATAGGTGTTGAAGACGATGACGTCGTCTTCTTTCAGGTAGCCCATGGACTTCGCTTCCAGCGCGGAGCGCGAAACGTTGGCCGTGGCGGCGTTCATGAAGTTGTTCTTCAAGAACTGGAGGATGTCGTTGCCCTTGGCTTCGTTAGCCGAGCGCACCGCAGCCTCTTTCAAGCCGCCACCTGCCGGAACCAGACCCACGCCCACTTCGACCAGGCCGATATAGGACTCGAGCGCGGCCACGCGGCGCGCTGCGTGCAGCGCCAGCTCGCAGCCGCCGCCCAGGGCGATGCCCGCCACCGCGGCCACCACCGGCACGTTCGCGTACTTGAGCGCCATGAAGGCGTCCTGCAGCTGGCGGATGGCCGGGTCGATCGCCTTGGCGCCGCCTGCCATGTAGGCCGGCAGGGCTTCTTCGAGGTTGGCGCCGGCGGAGAACGGGCCGCCGTCGGCCGCGTCGGTATTCCAGATCACCAGGCCCTTGAAGTTCTTCTCGGCTTCGGCGAGGGCCAGCTTCAGGCCGTCGATCACGCCCTGGCCGATGGTGTGCATCTTGGACTTGAGCGAGACGATCAGCACGTCGTCGTTCTGGTGCCAGACGCGCACGGAGGCGTCTTCATGCACCGTCACGCCGGCCGTCTTCGGATCCTCGCCGCCGCCGCCCAGCACCGGGGCGCGGAACGGCTGGCGCTCGTACACGGACAGGGTCGAACGGGGCACGAAGCTGTTGGAGGCCGCGGAGTACGAGCCTTCCGGCGTGTGCACGCCGCCCGCCTGCGCCGGCAGTCCGTCCAGCACCCACGCGGGGAGCGGCGCGCTGCACAGGGCCTTGCCTTCGGCGATGTCCTGGCTCACCCACTCGGCGATCTGCTTCCAGCCGGCGGCCTGCCATGTCTCGAACGGGCCGACGTTCCAGCCGAAGCCCCAGCGCATCGCGAAGTCGACGTCGCGCGCGTTGTGGGCGATGTCCTTCAGGTGCACGGCGATGTAGTGGAAGGCGTCGCGGAAGATCGCCCACAGGAACTGCGCCTGCGGGTTGGTCGATTCGCGCATGGCCTTGAATTTCTTGACCGGGTCCTTCTCCTTCAGGATGCGGGCCACGATGTCGGCCGCCTTGGCGCCGCCGGCCACGTACTGGCCGCTGGCGAAGTCCAGGCGCTTGATCTCCTTGCCTTCCTTCCTGTAGAAGCCGGCGCCGGTCTTCTGGCCCAGGGCGCCCGCGGCGACCAGCTTGGCCAGCACTTCCGGCGTCTTGTACACGCCGAAGAAGGGATCGTCCGCCAAGTTGTCCTGCATGGTCTTGATCACGTGACCCATGGTGTCCAGGCCGACCACGTCCGCGGTGCGGAAGGTGCCGGACTTGGCGCGGCCCAGCTTGGCGCCGGTCAGGTCGTCCACCACGTCCACGGTCAGGCCGAACTTCTCGGCTTCATGGATGATGGCCAGCATGCCGAAGATGCCGACGCGGTTGGCGATGAAGTTCGGGGTGTCCTTGGCGCGCACCACGCCCTTGCCCAGGGTGGTGGTGAGGAAGGATTCGAGCTGGTCCAGGATCTCCGGGCGGGTGGCCGGGGTCGGGATCAGTTCGACCAGGTGCATGTAGCGCGGCGGGTTGAAGAAGTGGACGCCGCAGAAACGCGCCTTCAGCTCCGCATCGAAGCCTTCGGACAGCGTGCCGATCGACAGGCCGGAGGTGTTGGAGGCGAAGATGGCGTTGGGGGCGATGTGCGGAGCGACCTTCTTGTACAGGTCGTGCTTCCAGTCCATGCGCTCGGCGATCGCTTCGATGATCAGGTCGCAGCCGGCCAGCACGGCCAGGTCGTCCTCGTAGTTCGCCACTTCGATCAGGGCGGCGTCGTCCTTGTTGCCCAGCGGGGCCGGGGACAGCTTCTTGAGGTTCTCGATGGCGCGCAGGACGATCCCGTTCTTCGGGCCTTCCTTGGCTGGCAGGTCGAACAGCACGACCGGCACCTTGGCGTTGACGCAGTGGGCGGCGATCTGCGCGCCCATCACGCCGGCGCCCAGCACGGCGACTTTCTTGACGATGAAGTTGGACATATTCGGTTTCCTTGACGGTGTTAGAACAGGTCGGCGTCGAGCGCCATCAGCGACGCGGCGCCGGAACGGGCCTGGCGGATCAGCATCGCGGTTTCCGGATACAGGCGCGCAAAGTAGAAGCGCGCGGTCGCCAGCTTGGCCTTGTAGAAGTCGTCGCCCGAGTCCTGCTTGGCCAGCGCCACCTTCGCCATCTGGGCGAAGAAGTAGGAGTACACCAGGTGACCCGCCACGCGCAGGTAAGGCACGGCGGCGGCGCCCACTTCGTCCTGGTTCTGGAAGGCCTTCATGCCCAGTTCCATGGTCAGCTTGGTGAGCTTGTCGCCCAGTTCGCCCAGCGGGGACACGAACTCGGACATGTTTTCGTCCAGGCCGTTGTCTTCCACGAAGGCCTTGATCTTCTCGCCGAACTTGCGCAGCTTGGCGCCGTTGTCCATCAGGATCTTGCGGCCCAGGAGGTCGAGCGACTGCACGGTGTTCGTGCCTTCGTAGATCAGGTTGATGCGCGCGTCGCGCACGTACTGCTCCATGCCCCACTCGGAGATGTAGCCGTGGCCGCCGTACACCTGCAGGCACTCGGAGGTGGCGGTCCAGCCGTTGTCGGTGATGAAGGCCTTGATGATCGGGGTCAGCAGGGCCACTTCGTCGGCGGCGTCCTTGCGCACTGCCTCGTCGGGGTGGTGCAGTTCGCGGTCGATCTGCAGCGCGACGTAGGACGAGAAGGCGCGCGCGCCTTCGGCGTAGGCGCGTGCGGTCAACAGCATGCGGCGCACGTCCGGGTGCACGATGATCGGGTCGGCCGGCTTGTCCGGAGCCTTGGGACCGGACAGGCTGCGCATCTGCAGGCGGTCCTTGGCGTAGGTCAGCGCGTTCTGGTAGGCCACCTCGGTCAGGCCGAGCGACTGCATGCCCACGCCCAGGCGGGCCGCGTTCATGAACACGAACATCGCCTGCAGGCCTTTGTTCGGCTGGCCGATGATCCAGCCTTTCGCGCCGTCCAGGTTCATCTGGCAGGTGGCGTTGCCGTGGATGCCCATCTTCTCTTCGATGTTCCCGCAGGTGATGCCGTTACGCTCGCCCGGCTGGCCATCGGCGTTGGGGATGAACTTCGGCACCAGGAACAGCGAGATACCCTTCGAGCCTTCCGGCGCGTCCGGCACGCGGGCCAGCACCAGGTGGATGATGTTCTCGCTCATGTCATGCTCGCCGGCCGAGATGAAGATCTTGTTGCCGGTGATGGACCAGGAGCCGTCCGCCTGCGGGATAGCCTTGGAACGCAGCAAGCCCAGGTCGGTGCCGCAGTGGGCTTCGGTCAGGCACATGGTGCCGGTCCACTCGCCGGTGGCGAGCTTGGGCAGGTAGACCTTCTTCTGTTCGTCCGTGCCGTGTTCCTTCAGGCACTCGTAGGCGCCGTGCGACAGGCCCGGGTACATCGACCAGGCCTGGTTGGAGGAGTTGAGCATCTCGTAGAACGAGTTGTTCAGGACGATCGGCAGGCCCTGGCCGCCGTATTCGGGATCGCACGCGAGCGCGGCCCAGCCGCCATCGACATACTGTTTATACGCTTCCTTGAAGCCCTTGGGCGTGGTCACCGTCTTGGTGGCCGCGTCGTAGCGGCAGCCCTCGCGGTCGCCCGAGTGGTTCAGCGGGAACAGGACTTCCTGGGTGAACTTGGCGCCCTCTTCCAGCACCTGGTTGATGATGTCGGCATCGACTTCGGCGTAGTGCGGCATCGCCTTCAGTTCGTCGGTGACGCCGAGGAACTCGTGCAGCACGAACTGCATGTCCCGGATTGGTGCGACGTATTGACCCATGATTCTTCTCCTGACAACTTAATTTGAAACGGTTTTACGGGACGCGAAACAGCGTCACTCTTTTGGGGGATTCTGATAGTCCTGAAGCAGACGTTCGAAGCCTTGGCGGGCGCGGTCCACGCTGCCGGGCATGCGCAGGAAGCGGGCATCGTGGTGCAGGGCCAGGATCAGGCCGTACATCTCATAGACCAGCTGCTGGGCGTCGGTGTCGGGCTTGAGGTGGCCCTCGTCGATGCTTTGCTGGACGCAGCGCAGCAGCGCGCCCTGCCAGGCCTGGACCATGGCCACCAGCTCCTCGCGGATCTGGCCGGGGCGGTCGTCGTATTCGACGGCGCCGCTGATGTAGATGCAGCCGGAGGCGATCTCGACGCTCACGCGCTTGATCCAGCGCGCGAACATGGCTTTGAGACGGGGCAGGCCGCGAGGTTCCATCACGCTCGGGTAGAACACTTCCTGCTCGAAACGGTGGTGGTACAGCTTGAGCACTTCGAGCTGCAAGTCCTCGCGCGAGCCGAAGTGCGCAAACACGCCGGACTTGCTCATGTTCATACGATCGGCCAGCAAGCCGATGGTCAGGCCTTCCAGGCCGTCGCGGCTGGCCAGCTCGAGCGCGACGTCGAGGATGGCGGCCCGCGTCATCTCGCCCTTGCGCATGAATTTGGCTGGTGTATTAATGGCAGTCCCCGCTCAAAGAAAAATCCGAACGCTCGTACTATTATCCAGCGGGTCGGATATGTCAAACGGGAACTTAGAGTTGCGCTTCTATTGATGCAGCGCAGCACCCAGGATGGGCTAACTAAGCTTGTCGATCAGGCGCCGGTCGCGCTTGGTGGGGCGGCCCTTGATGGAAAGGCCGGGCTCGGGGAAGAGGCGGCGCGCCTCGGCGTTGAGGGAGCGGCGCTCCACGCTGGCCGGGGTTTCTTCATATAGCTGGCGTGCGACGGGCGCCGGGCCACGCTTGTCGGAAATGCCGAGCACGACGACCTCCCAACGGTCGGAACCGTTGTCGATGTCGTACAGCTCGCCCTCCTTCACCACCTTGGCCGGCTTGATGCGCTCGCCGCCCAGGCGCACGCGGCCGGTGTCGACGGCGTCCGCCGCCAACGAGCGGGTCTTGAAGAAGCGGGCGGCCCACAGCCATTTATCGATACGTACTGGATCCATCGTTCCTACTCATGCATAGCCAAAGCCGAACACGCGCGCGGTCAGCTTGTAGCAAGTATAGGCTACGCGGTAGCCCAAGCGGCGCACCCAGCCCACGTGGGCGAATTCCTCGCGCCGGATCTGCTCGCCCTCGGCCATGGCCCGCTCGATGTGGGCGCGCAGGCTGGCCGCGAAACCGGCATCCTTGACCACCACGTTGGCCTCCTGGTTCACGAACAGGGACAGGGCATCGAAGTTGGACGAGCCGACCGTGGCCCACTCCTCGTCCACCACCGCCACCTTGGCGTGCAGCTGGGTCTTGTGGTATTCGATCACCTGCACCCCGGCGGCCAGCAGGCGCGGATAGAACGAGTGCGCCACCGCGTCCTGCAGATAGAACTCCCCCACTCCGATCAGGAGCTTGACTTCCACCCCGCGCAGCGCCGCGCTGGCCAGCGCCTTGCGCACCTTGTGACCGGGGGCGAAATAGGGGTTGGCCAGCAGGACGCTGCGCCGCGCCCGCCCGATCGCCTGCAGATAGGCGCGCTGGATGGTGCGCCTGTTGCGCCAGTTGTCGCGCACCACGAAGGCGGCCAGCATCGGGTTTTCCGCCTGCACCTTGTCCACTTTGCGCAGATCGCGGAACAGCTTGACCCGCTTGACGAAGTTGAGGTGGCCCGTGCGCGCCCACTGGGCCTGCATCTCGGTGTGGATCTGCGCCACCAGCGGCCCGCGCAGCTGCACCGCGAAGTCCCAACGCGGCGCAGCCAGCTGCACGCCCGGATGGTGTTCGCAGAACAGGTCGTCCGTGACGTTGATGCCGCCGACGAAGGCGACCTGCCGGTCCACCACGCACAGCTTGCGGTGGCTGCGCGTCAGCCCGCGCTTGAACCAGGGATTGAACACCCGATGCCGCACCCCTGCCTGCGCCAGCTCCACGTCCATCTGAGTGACGCGCTTGTGGCCGGTGCCGAACCAGTCGGTGACCATGCGCACGTGCACGCCGCGCTCGGCGGCGCGCACCAGAGCCGCCTGCACCGCCGTGCCGATGTCGTCCGCGGCGAAGATGTAGGTTTCGAAAAAAACGTCGTAGCGGGCGTTATCGATGGCCGCGATCAGGGCGGGAAAATAATCGGTGCCGCAGTGCAGGAGCTTGACTTCGTTGTGGGGAACAAAGCTCAGGGTGCGCATGTCAGAGCGACAGATTGGCCAGGATCGGGGCGTGGTCGGACAGCTTGGCCCACAGCGTGCCGTGCAGCACCTCGGCGGAAGTGACCTTGAAGCCCCGTACATAGATGCGGTCCAGCCGGAACCATGGCAGCGCCGCGGGGAAGGTGCGCGCCGGACGGGGCGGCGCTTCCTTGCCCACCAGCGAGCGCATCAGTCCGCTCAGCTTGCCGGCCGTGTCCAGCTGGTCGAATACCTCGACCACGCCCAGCTCTTGCCGCAGCTTGTCGGACAGGGTGTTGCGCCAGTCGTTGAAGTCGCCCGCGATGATCACCGGCTCGCCGTTGCCGGCGGACTTGTTGACCGCTTCGATCAGGGCTGCCGTCTGGCGCCCGCGCCCGGATTCGAACAGGCCCAGGTGCACCACGTAGCAGTGCACCGTGCCGGCCTTGGTGTTGAGCTCGCAGTGCAGGATGCCGCGCTGTTCGAAAGCGTGGTCCGACACGTCGTGGTTGATCATATTGGCGATCGGGAAACGCGACAGCAGCGCATTGCCATGGTGACCATGGTCGTAGATGGCGTTCATGCCGTAGGCGACGTGGTGGGCATCCCCGGCGAAGAACTCGTGCTGGACCTCGGGCCAGTGCAGGTGCCCCCGGTCCGGTTCCCCGTAGCGCGCGGCGTGCCGGTCATGCCGGCCCTGCACTTCCTGGAGAAACACCACGTCCGCCTCGAACAGGCCAATGGCCTTCTTGAGCGCCACCACCCGCGGGGTACTGCGAATGGACGACACGCCTTTGTGTATGTTGTACGTCGCAATACGAATCTTCATGCGAGCCATTCTAACCCGATCCCGGCAGCGCCTTCTGTACGCTGCGCCCCCTAGCGGCCCGGGCGACGGCGCGGCTCGATGCCGTAGGCGTCCTCGACGCGGCGGCTGAAGCCGTCGCGTTCCATGGCGTCAACTGCCGCGTCGAGCTTGTCCAGCACATTGGCCGGGGTATTCGGGTGGCAGGCCAGGTAGAGCAAGGCGCTGTTGAATTTGAGGATGGGCTGCACCTCGTCGGCCAGGCCCAACTGTTCGAGGTAGGCCTGGGCCGCCATGGCACTGGTCACCCACAGGTCGATGCGGTTGGTGACCAGGCGCTTGGGATTGACCGCGTCGTCCGCGGCGAAATCGACCAGGAAGCCGCGCGACTTGAGGAACTCGCCACGCACGTCGCCGGTGTAAGCGCCGATGCGCAGCATGCGCGCGTCGCGCAGGGTCGACACGCGGTAGTCGCGGTTGGCCACGCCGTACAGCCACCAATCGGTGTGGGCGATCGGACCGACCCAACGGAACTGGCGCTCGCGCTCGGGCGTGCGGGTGGTCGGGTAGACGCAGGTGTCGCGCTTGTCGCGCGCGCGGCCGATGGCTTCCACCCAGGGCAGCAGTTCGAAATCCGCCTGCAGGCCGGCACGGCGCAGGGCTTCGCGCAGCTTGTCGGTGGCGTAGCCGGTCAGCTTTCCGTCCTTCATGAACGCCGAAGGCGCCGAGGACTCGGTCGTGAAGTGCAGGCTCTGAGCCGGCGCGGCCAGGGACGTCAGCAGCGCGGCGCAGCAAACCGCCAGGCGGAAAGTTTCCATCCGGCCATTATAGGGCCGTTATTCCGTGTAGCGCGGCAGTTGCAGGATGGCTTCGGCGTTCGAGGGGGAAAAACAACGGTCGGCCGCTTCCAGCCAAGGCAGCCAGACGTAGTCGGTGTGCTCGCGCGGACTCAGGATGACGGGAATGTCGCGCGGGACGCAGGCGGAAAACACGTGTTCCGTGTTCTGGGTGACGCCGGGCGCGTAGCGGTGGCGCCAGACCGGGTAGATCTCGTAAATATTGGCGAGGTTCCAGTCACGCAGAACGATCTGCGCGCCGTCGGCCACGATGCCGGTTTCCTCGAACAGCTCGCGCTTGGCGGTCGAGGCCAGGGGCTCGTCCGGCGCGTCCAGCGAGCCGGTGACCGACTGCCAGTAGCCGGCCTTGTCGGCCCGCTCGATCAGCAAGACCTCCAGCTCGCGCGTGTGCACGACGACCAGGACGGATTCGGGGATCTTGTAGGGCATGGGGTTCGCCACCTACCAGGGGTCCCCGCTTGCGCGGGGATGACCACTACCACCGTCGTCCCCGCGCAGGCGGGGACCCCTGGTGCGCCGCACAGGCTTAGGCGACTTTCGGTTCGGCCGTACGCAGGCGGATGTGCAGCTCGCGCAGCTGCTTCTCGTCCACTTCCGACGGCGCGTTGGTCAGCAGGCACTGGGCGCGCTGGGTTTTCGGGAAGGCGATCACGTCGCGGATCGACTCGGAGCCCGTCATCAGCGTGACCAGGCGGTCCAGGCCGAAGGCCAGGCCACCGTGCGGAGGCGCGCCGTACTGCAGCGCGTCCAGCAGGAAGCCAAACTTCAGCTGCGCTTCCTCGGCGTCGATCTTCAGCGCGCGGAACACCTTGGACTGCACGTCCTCGCGGTGGATACGGATCGAGCCGCCGCCCAGCTCCCAGCCGTTCAGGACCATGTCGTAGGCCTTGGCCAGGCAGGCGCCCGGGTTCGACTCCAGCATGTCTTCATGGCCGTCCTTGGGGGCGGTGAACGGGTGGTGGGTCGCGGTCCAGCGGTCGTCTTCCTCGTCGTACTCGAACATCGGGAAGTCCACCACCCACAGCGGGGCCCACACGTCGTCGAACAGGCCGGCCTTCTTGCCGAACTCGGAGTGGCCGATCTTGATGCGCAGCGCGCCGATGGCGTCGTTGACGACCTTGGCCTTGTCCGCGCCGAAGAAGATCAGGTCGCCGTCCTCGGCGCCGGTCAGCTCCAGCACCTTGGCCAGGGCGGCGTCGTCCAGGTTCTTCACGATCGGGGACTGCAGACCGTCGCGGCCCTTGGCCTTCTCGTTAACCTTGATGTAGGCCAGGCCCTTGGCGCCGTAGATCGCCACGAACTGGGTGTAGGCGTCGATCTCGGAACGCGGCATGGAACCGCCTTGTGGCACGCGCAGGCCGACCACGCGGCCGCCGGCCATGTTGGCGGCGCTGTTGAAGACCTTGAATTCGACCGACTTCATCACCTCGGTCAGTTCGGTGAACTGCAGCTTGACGCGCATGTCCGGCTTGTCCGAGCCGTACATGCCCATGGCGGTGGCGTAGTCCATCACCGGGAACGGGTTCGGCAGCTCGATGCCCTTGGTGTTGCGGAACACGGTGCGCATCATGTCTTCGAACAGGTCGCGGATCTCCTGCTCGGTCAGGAACGAGGTCTCGCAGTCGATCTGGGTGAATTCCGGCTGGCGGTCGGCACGCAGGTCCTCGTCGCGGAAGCACTTGGTGATCTGGTAGTAACGGTCGAAGTTGGCGACCATCAGCAGCTGCTTGAACAACTGCGGCGACTGCGGCAGCGCGAAGAAGTTGCCGGCGTTGACGCGCGAGGGCACCAGGTAGTCACGTGCGCCTTCCGGGGTCGATTTGGTCAGCATCGGGGTTTCGATGTCGATGAAGCCCAGGTTGTCCAGGTACTTGCGCACCTCCATCGACACGCGGTAGCGCAGGCGCAGGTTGTTCTGCATCTGCGGGCGGCGCAGGTCCAGCACGCGGTGGGTCAGGCGGGTGGTCTCCGACAGGTTGTCGTCGTCCAGCTGGAACGGCACGGCGATCGAGGCGTTCAGCACTTCGACCTGGGTCGCCACCACTTCGATCTTGCCCGACTTGAGGTTGGCGTTGACGGTGCCTTCCAGGCGGTTGTTGACGGTGCCGATGATGCGCAGGCAGTATTCGTTGCGCACGTGCTCGGCGGCGGCGAAGGCTTCCTTCTGCTCCGGATGGCACACCACCTGCACCAGGCCTTCACGGTCGCGCAGGTCGATGAAGATCACCCCGCCGTGGTCGCGGCGGCGATGCACCCAGCCGCACAGGCTGACGGTTTGACCGAGCAGCTCTTCGGTGACGAGGCCGCAGTATTGGGTACGCATGGAGGACATAGTTTTTCTGTGTGAAGGTGAGTGGTAATCGGTTGGCGCGCGCGGCGCGCCCTTATTCGTTGCTGACGGGCGGCTGGTCGGGGGCGACCACGCCCATCGAGACGATGTACTTGAGGGCCGTGTCCACGGACATGTCCAGTTCCACCACGCGGCTCTTTTCCATCATCAGGAAAAAGCCCGAGGTCGGATTGGGCGTGGTCGGCACATACACGCTGACCCATTCGCCGGGCAGGTGGTTCTTCGCATCCCCGCCGGGCACGCCGGTCAGGAAGGCGATGGTGCGCGAGTGCTCGTGCGGGTAAGGCACCAGCACCGCCTTGCGGAAGGCGTTCCCGGAGGACGAGAACAGGGTGTCCGAGACCTGCTTGATGCTGCCGTACAGGGAGCTCACCACCGGAATGCGCGTCAGCAGTTTTTCCCACTGGCGCACGAAGTAGTTGCCGACCAGGTTATTGGTCAGCAGGCCGGTCACGAACACGATCGCCAGGGTCAGGATCGCGCCCAGACCCGGGATCTCGAAACCGATCAGGTGACGCGGCTGCCAGCGCTCCGGCACGATCAGGAGCGACTGGTCCAGCGTACCGATGATGATGTTCAGGACCCACGCCGTCAGGGCGAGCGGGACCAGGATCAGCAGACCGGTGATGAAGTATTTACGCATGCAGGCCTCAGGCCGCGCTCTTGGGCGGCGTGGAAGTGTCGCCCGACGCGGACGTGGACGTGGACGACGACTCGCTCTTGGCCGGCGAAGAGGTGGACGTGGTCGAGGACGAGCCTCCGCCATTCCGGAAGTCGGTCACGTACCAGCCGGTTCCCTTGAGCTGGAAGCCGGCGGCGGTCAATTGCTTGCGGAACGATGGCTTGCCGCAGGACTCGCACACGGTCAGCGGCGCGTCCGAGACCTTTTGCAGCACGTCCCTGGAAAAACCACATTCTTCGCAGCGGTAGGCGTAGATCGGCATGGTGAACTCCGCAAAAAAACTTTCGAAAACCCTGAATTATAAAGCTTTTTTCGGAAAGAATCGCCAAAACCGGCTTCAGCGGACCGCCAGCAGGGCGGCCATGACGGTCGCTGTGGTAAAGATGCCGGCACGGTCAACGAAACTGGGGCCGGCCGCGATCGTGTCCGCAGGGGCGGAGACGGCAGGATCGGTGAGGCGCAGCAGGGCCGCAGGCGGCCAGCCGCCGTCCTCGCCCTGCAGGCTGGCCAGGCGTAGCGCCAGCGCCGGGCAATCCTCGGGCAAGCCGGCGGCGTGTCGGCACACGAGCAACAGCGCCGTTTCGAAGGCGCCGATCGGCTCGAAGCGCGCCAGGGTCAGGCGCAATGCGGCGCCGGGGCGACAGCCCGCGCGCAGGGCGAGCCAGGTCGGATACAAGGGGCTGTGCCACCAGTAGGCGGGCCACAGGCCGTCCGCGCCCTGGGTCCGCGCTAGGAAGGCGGCGAGTCCGGGATCGTCGCCGCGGGCCAGCAGCGCCGCGGCGCTGACCTCGCAACTGCCTTGGCACCAGCTGCCGCCCGGTGCCAAGCCGGGAGGATAGGTGCCCATGCCGCCGCCGTCCGCGCGGCAGCTTGCCAGAAAGTCCAGGGCCGGCTGCGGCGCCGCGATGCCGTGCGTGCGCAAGGCGAGTATGGCGATGCTGGTCGAATCGGCGTCGTTGCCGGTGCCGGCGTTGTAGCCCCAGCCGCCGCCCTCGCCGGCGCGCAGCAAGGCGTCGCAGGCGTGCGCAGGCAGCAGGTCCCCCAGCATCCACAGCACGTAGGCCGTCACCCATTGATCGGCCACGCCGACCGGCAGTTCAAAGTCGCGCCACATGCCCTGCTCCCGCCGGGCCAGCAGAAAATCCAGGCCGCGGCGCACTACCTCCGTCGTTCCCGCGCATGCGGGAACCCCTGCGCTTACGCATTCCGGCAACGCGGACCGTCGCGGAAGGTCGGGAGACAGCGGCGGCTCGACATAGACATTCACGTGACGCGCGCCATCGGCTTCGTGGCCCAGCCCGACGAAGCGCAGCTGCTCCGCCCCGGCATCGAGGGCGCGCAGCGCCGCGTCGAATTCCTCCGCTTTCGCGCCGACCCGCCGCAGCAGGCGGCGCGTGCCTTCCGCGATGGCGGCGCTGTCCTCCATCCAGCGCGTGACGGCGAAATCGGTCTTCAGCGAGACCTCGGCCTCGCCCAGTTCCAAGCTGACGATGAAGGCGCGCTCCGGATAGCGCGCCTGTCCGCAATAGGGAAAAGCGTCCAGCGCCGCGCGCACCAGCGGCGCGTGCGCTTCGGCCCCGGCGGCCACATACCAGCGCCGCAGCCAATCGGGTGTCACCGCATCGGAACGGAAGTAGATTTTCACCCGCCCGCAGCGCCCGTCCGGCCGCACGTCGAGGGCCAGGCCCACCGGCCAAGAGTCGCGCGAGACTTGCCCGGACAACGCGCACAGGGTTTCGAGCGCGGCGCTGCGATCGAGGTCGCGCAGCACGCGGCCCAGGCGCAGCCAGCGTTCGAGCGGCGTGCCCCAATTCAGGTTCAGGTAGGGTTTGACGAGCACTCCGCCCGGCGCCGCACCCACGCCGAACCAGAGCGCGCTGCGCCAGTGTTCCGGCCAGGCCTGCGCGTCCGGTATCAGGTGGGCGAACACGCAGCGCTCCAGCCATTCCGGCCGCGGCGTTTCGAGATCATCCAGAGCGCGCGCGAGACAAGACTGAGCGAAAAGGAAGCGCTGCCGGGCGGATGCGCCGGGCTGCCCCGGCTCGCACAGGAAGCGCAGGCTGCGCTCTCCGCCCGGCGCGAAACTGAAGGACCATTGGAACGGCAGGCCGTTGGCGTTGATCCGCGACAGTCCTTCGAACGGCGCAGTGGCCGGACGCCGCATGGCGCCTTCGGTCAGCGCCGCGAAGGCCAGCGCGGCCTGCCGTTCCACGCGGGAGGGGAGTGCCGCCCAGACGGACAGGCGCTCGAACTGCGCGCGCACCAGCGTCTCAAGCAAAGCGCAGCCCCTCCCGAACCGTCACGGGCGCTCCTGAATCACGATCTGCCCGTCGCGTCCCTTGGTGCCGTTCGCACCAGGCACGCCGTTGTTGCCGGGCGAGCCAGTCGCCCCGGACGGCGAGCCACTGCCGCCGGCGCCGCCAAGTCCACCGGCGCCAGCCGAACCGCCCACGCCGCCCGGCCCGCCCTCGGCGTTTCCGTTCAGCGTACCGGTCGTGATCGACTTCGCGATGACGGTGATGTTGCCGCCCTTGCCGCCGTTGCCGCCACGTCCGCCGTTGGCGCCATCTCCACCATTGCCGCCGTTGCCGCCACCTGCGGGCAGATCGCCGTCGTCGGCCGCCTTGCCCCCGTTGCCGCCTTCCTGGCCGTTGGCGCCCGCGCCGCCGGCGCCGCCGTGACCGCCCGCACCGCCGCGCGTGTCCACGTCCACGCCGGCAATGAAGTCGGTGACTTCGATGACGATGTCGCTGCCGTCACGCGCATCCTGGCCGCTGGTGCCGTCGGCGCCGCGCGGCCCCTTCACGCCGTCGTGGCCGCGCTTGGGCGGATCGTCCCCGTTCCAGTGATCGACACCGTTCTGGCCATTGGTGGCCTTGAACTGCGTGGTGCCAGGCACGCCATCGGTACCGGCGGCGCCGTCGTCTCCACGCGCAAGAATGTTGGGCATAGTCGTTCTCCTCGGTGCAATGAATGGGGTCAGGGATTGCGGGTCGCGTTGGCCAGCGACACCTGCGCGACATCGGCGGCCTTGAACGTCGGAATGCGTCCGTTGACGGAGGTCGCGCGGATGGTGGTCGGCCCTTTGCAGACCATGCGCCCGGTGCCGTGCATGCGGATCGCGGAGGCGTACAGCAGGTGTACGTTCTGCGTGAGCGTGAGCGTGGCGCCGTTCGCGATGTCGATGTCGGCGAACTGGAAGCCATGCAGGATCGGCTTGCTGATTTCGATGTAGCGATTCAGCAGCGGCTCCATGTGCTTGAAGTCGCGCGTGTCGGCCGCCTGCACATAGGCGCGGGCGGCCGTCACGGCCTGCATGCGGGCACGCGTGCGCTCCTGCGGATCTTCCGACATGAGCGCGTCGGGGCTGGGCAGGCTGGCCGTCAGCGCGGCCGGCATGCAGCAACCTTCGGCGCTGGTGCTGGCAGGCGAAGGACCGAGCAGGCGGCGCACCTCGGCGATGCTCTGCGGTCGGAATTGCTGGACAAGGTCTTTGAAGCGGGGCGAGTCGGGCGTCAGATTGACGCATTCGTCGCTGTCGATGACGAGATTCTGGGCTTGCTGCGCCATGGTGGGCTCCTGTTCAGGTTCAAGGCCGGCGGCCTGAACAGGAAAGGTATTGCGCGCAGCGGACGCGGATATTGCGCTACGTTAAGAATTCGTCGCGCGGCGCTGCCATACCATCCAGCGCTCCTTGCCGGCGAAGATGGGGATCGAATCGGCGACCTCCAACTCTTCGATCAGCTCGAAGTGCGGGTCCAGCAGGGCATGCAAGGCGTCGGGGGTGGTGGCGAAGGGCGGGCCGCGCTTGCCGGCTTCCGGATCGAAGTAGAAGAAGCCGCCCAGCAGCGCGCCGCCCGGCAGCAGTTCGGCCCAGCGCGCGGCCACCTTTCCCCACATGGCCGGCGGCAGCGCGCACAGGAAGGCGCGCTCGTAGATGAAATCCAGTTCGTGCGGCGGCTGCCAGGCGAAGAAGTCGGCCAGCTCGATGTGGTCGGCCCACTGCCCCGCGAGTTCCCTGGCCTGCGCCACGGCGGTCGGGGAAAAATCGATCGCGGTGGCGGGCCACCCGGCCTCGCACAGATGCACCAGCTCCCAGGCTTTGCCGCAGCCGGGAATCAGGGTGCGCAGCGGCTTGTCGTTGCGAGCCACGAAGGTGTGCAGCACCTGTGGCGCGGCGCCCCGGTCCCAGGGCGTGAAGTCGCGCTCGAAACGCTCGTCCCAGAAGGCCGGCGTCAGCGGATCGCGGCTGCCGAATTCCGGCATCAGAACACCTGGAAGTAGTGGTGCAGGACGTAGGCGCCGACCAGTGCGGCGCCACCGACCAGGGCCACCATCAGCAGCCGGTTCATGCGCTGCTGCTCGAGAATCATGAGGCGCAGCAGGGCGCTGTCCGCGCTTTCCATTTCCACCGCGTTGCACAGGACCCGGTGCACCAGGCGCGGAATCGTCGGCAGCGTGTGCGCGAAGCGCGGCGCCTCTTCCTTGAACTTCTCGATCAGGCCGGGCATGCCGATCTGCTCCGCCATCCACCGCTCCAGGTAGGGCTTGGCGGTCTTCCACAGGTCCAGTTCTGGATCGAGCTGGCGGCCCAGGCCCTCGATATTGAGCAGGGTCTTTTGCAGCAGCACGAGCTGGGGCTGCACTTCCACGTTGAAGCGGCGCGAGGTCTGGAACAGGCGCAGGAGCACCTGGCCGAAGGAGATGTCCTTGAGCGGTCGGTCGAAGATCGGCTCGCAGCAGGCCCGCACGGCAGATTCGAGTTCGTCCACGCGCGTCTCCTTGGGCGCCCAGCCGGATTCGATATGCGCCTCGGCCACGCGCTTGTAGTCGCGCCGGAAGAAGGCCAGGAAGTTCTGGGCCAGGTAGTCCTTGTCGAAGTCGTTCAAGGTGCCGACGATGCCGAAATCGAGGGCGATGTAGCGGCCGAAGCTCTCCGGCGCGACCGACACCAGGATGTTCCCGGGGTGCATATCGGCGTGGAAGAAGCCGTCGCGGAACACTTGGGTGAAGAAGATCTCCACGCCGTCGCGCGAGAGCTTGGCCAGGTCCACGCCTGCCGCCACCAGGCGCTCGGTCTGCGAGACCGGAATGCCGTGCATGCGCTCCATGGTGATCACGCTCTCGGAGCAGTAATCCCAGTACATCTCCGGCACCAGCAGCAGGCTGGAATTCTGGAAGTTGCGGCGCAGCTGGCTGGCGTTGGCCGCCTCGCGCATCAGGTCCAGTTCGTCGTGCAGGTACTTGTCGAATTCGGCGATGACTTCCTTCGGCTTGAGGCGGCGCGCTTCCTTCCAGATCCGCATCAAGAGTTCGGCGGCGGTGCGCATCAGCGCCACGTCCTCGTCGATGTACTGCTTCATCCCGGGACGCAGCACCTTGACCGCGACTTCGCGGCCGTCCTTCAAGGTCGCGAAGTGGACCTGGGCGATGGAGGCCGAGGCCACGGGCTCGCGGTTGAAGGTGCTGAACAAGAGGTCCGGATGCGCGCCCAGCGAGCGCGTGATCTGCGCCACCGCGAGGTCGGAGGAGAACGGCGGCACGCGGTCCTGCAGCAGCGCCAGTTCGTCCGCCAGGTCGGCGGGCACGAGGTCGCGCCGGGTGGACAGCACCTGGCCGAACTTGACGAAGATGGGGCCCAGCTCCTCCAGCGCGGTGCGCAGGCGCTCCCCACGCGGGGCGCTGAGGTCGCGCCAGAAGATCATGCGGGCGACGAATTTACTGGTGCGCGGCACCGGCAGGCCGGACATGACGATCTCGTCGAGACCGTACTTGATCGCGACGCGGAAGATCTTCAGGAGGCGCAGGAACTTACGAATCATTCAAAATCCAGTTTGTGTTGCGAGGGCGCAGCGGCCTTCGGGGCCAGCCGCTGTTCCAGCTTGGCGATGCGTTTGGCGGCGCGTTCCACGTCGTCGCGCAGGCGAGCGACCTGTTCGCCGAAGTCCGCGGCGGCCTCCTTGCGCACCAGCGTTGGCTGCTCCTCCAGGAGGAATTCGGCCACGTTTTCCGCCAGCTTGCGGTGGGTGCTGGCGATGGCGTCGAAGGCGGAACGTGCCCCGTCCGCGAGGCGGCGCGCGCCGATCGGGCCGAGGAAGGGCTCGAGATCGTGCTCGGCCTCCCAGCGCAGGCCCTTGGCCAGCTGGTTGATGGTGTTGGCAAAGTCGGCGTCGCCTTCGATCTTCACGTAGGAGAAGGCACGCTCGCGGTCCTGGGCCATCAGCGGCAGGTCCGCCAGGCGCACGCGGATGGTGACGTTGGCCGGGCCTTCGGCGCGGCTCTGGTCGACCATGCCATCGCGGCCCACGACCAGGCGCAGGGCCAGCGTGCCGGCGTCGATCAGCGCCTCCTTCCCCGCGTGCAGGGCGAGCGCGTCGCGCGCCCATGCCTCCTGGGCCAGCAAATGATTGATGGCGGCGACGGCGGGACGCAGCAGGACGGTGGAGGTCATAAACGGTGTAAACGAAAAAAAACCGCCCGGCTGGTTGACGGGCGGTTCGATCTTACCAGAGTGGCATCACGAAAGCTGCTGGATTCCGGCCAGCACCCAGCCGCTGGCGCCCGTATGGGGCTTGGTCATGTTCCAGACTTCCTTGAACGGCTCCGGCTCGGCCGTGGGCGAGGACTTGATCATGGCGTCGAACTTCACGCTGGCCATGTAGTCGGCACCCAGGTCCTCGACGCCGAGCAGCTCGGCGTCGATGCGCACCACGTCGGTGAAATCGGCTTCCTTGCGCTCGCCGATCTGCATGCGCAGCTCGGCAAAGATCTCCGGCGTGGTGAACTCGCGCAGGTCGGCCACGTCGCCCTTGTCCCATGCGGCCTGCATGCGGATGAAGGAGGACTTGGCCTGGCGCAGGAAGGCGTCCTTGTCGAAGTCGGACGGCAGGCCCCAGGTCGCGCCGTTTGCCGGCTGCGCATTCAGGCCGGAGCCGATCTCCGGGGTCTGCACCCCACCGCCGGCCAGGCCGGAACCGATGTCCGGCGTGCGCGCGGCGCCGGCCGGTGCCGGATCGAAGCGCTGGAAGCCGGTGTTGGCCGGCGCGGCATTGCGGCGGAACATGCGGATCACGAACATCACGGCCATCACCAGCAGGCCGATCATGAGGATCGAGCCGAGCGCGCTGGCCATGCCGGCACCCATGCCGAAGTGGGAGAACAGCGCGGCCAGGCCGGCGCCGACCAGCAGGCCGCCCAGGATGCCCTTCCACGGGCTGGGACGCGGCGCTGCAGGCGGGACCGCACGGGCCGGCGCGGCGGCCGGCTGACTATAGGCCGGGCTGCGCATCGGCTGCGCGGGCTGGGCCGGGGGCATCTGGCGTGCCACGTTCTGCGACTGGCGGCCGAAGGTGCGTCCACCACCCAGCGGACGGGCGTCGGCCGCGTCGACCAGGGCCGTCATTGCCACCGCGGCCAGCATCACGCCGGCCATCCACTTCTTCATCATCCTTGCCTTCACAGTTTGATGCCGGTGTGCAGAGCAGCCACGCCGGCGGTCAGGTTGTAGTACTGGACCCGCTCGAGGCCGACGTCTTCCATCATCTTCTTCAGCGTTTCCTGGTCCGGGTGCATGCGGATCGACTCGGCCAGGTAGCGATAGCTCTCGGCGTCGTTGGCGATCTTCTGGCCCAGCCACGGAAGCACGCTGAACGAATACAGGTCGTAGGGCTTCTGCAGCGGTGCTGCGACTTTCGAGAACTCCAGCACCAGCAACTTACCGCCCGGCTTGAGCACGCGGCGCATTTCGGCCAGGGCCGCATCCTTGTGCGTCATGTTGCGCAGGCCGAAGGCGACGCTCACGCGGTCGAAGTAGTTGTCCGGGAACGGGAGTTTCTCGGCGTCGCAAAGCAAGGTGGGGGTGACAATCCCTTTGTTCAAGAGGCGGTCGCGGCCCACGCGCAGCATGGACTCGTTGATGTCGGTGAGCCAGACCTCGCCCGTGGGGCCGGCCTGCTTGGCGAAGGCCTTGGCCAGGTCGCCGGTGCCGCCCGCGATGTCCAGTACCTTCATGCCCGGCCGCACGGCGGCGTTGGCGATGGTGAAGGTCTTCCAGATCCGGTGCAGGCCGGCGGACATGAGGTCGTTCATCACGTCGTATTTGGCGGCGACGGAGTGGAAGACCTTGGCGACTTCCTTGGCTTTCTCTTCCTCGGCGACGGTCTTGTAGCCGAAATGGGTGGTGTTGGTCATGGTATGCGGCCCGAAAAGGTTGGCCGCATTATAGCCCGACGAGGCTCCTCAGCCAGGTCCGCTGCAGGATACGCACAGTGTAGGCAGGGGCTTTCAACAACGCTTCGATGCCCAGAGCGATGGCGAACACCCAGGCCAGCGGCCAGCGCAGCACAATGCCGCACAGGGCCGTGAGCGGCAGCACCACGACCCAAGTGACCACCATGTCCACGAACAGCGTGTAGCGCACTTCGCCGCCGCTGCGCAGGATGCTGACGCAGGCCACCACGTTATACAGGCGCAGCCAGAGGGTAAAGGCCACGATCAGGAACAGGTCGCGCGCCAGCAGGATCACATCCGGCTCGACGCCGTCGTACACGCTCAGGATACGGGCGCGGAAGGCCACCATCAGCAGGCCGAAGACGAAGGTGGCGCCGGTGATCACGCAGGCCAGGACCACCGCATAGCGCTTGGCGCGGTCGAAGGCGCGCGCGCCGAGCGCGGTGCCGATCAGGATCGCCGCGGCATGGGTGAAACCGATGAAGATGTCGATCGACAGTCCTTCGATCGGCCCGAGCAGCGCCGTCGCCGCCAGCTGCGCCGTGCCCATGTGGCCGTAGACGACGCTGATCGAGAACATCCCGCCGGCGAACACCAGCTCGTTGAGCACCAGCGGCACGCACTGGCGCGCGACGCGGCGCACCTCGTCCGGCGCGAAGGCGGCGCGGAACTGGTTCCAGGTGAGGCGGAGCGGCAGGCGGGCGGCGTACACCGATCCCACCAACAGCGCGCATTCCGCCGTCTTGGCCAGCAGGGTGGCGAGGGCGGCGCCCTGCACGCCGAGCGCGGGGAATCCAAAGTGTCCGCTGATGAGGAGGTAGTTCAGGCCCGTGTTGGCGGCAACCGCGAAAAACCCGACCAGCATCGGCACCACCGACTTGCCGTAGGCGCGCAGGACGGCCGAAAACACGGCCACCGTCGCCATCACGAGGTGAAACGGTGCGCTCATGCCGAGGAAGCGCGCGCCCTCCTCCACCACCTGCGGATCGGACGCGAACCAGCCCATGATCGCGTGCGGCGCGAGCCAGGTGCCGAGGGTGAACGGCAAGGCGGCGCCCCAGCCGGCGACCAGCGAGATGGCGAGAATGCGGCGCACGCCGGCGTCGTCCTTCTGACCGACGTACTGCGCGGCCAGGGCGGCGGAGCCGCTCGCCACGCCTGAGATCATCAGGATCACTACGAAAAAGAACTTGCTGGCCAGGCCGACGGCGGCGACGGCGGAGGCGCCCAAGGCGCTCACCATCAGCACGTCCACCAGCGCCAGCGAGGAGGCGAGGATCAGCTGGGCCGAGATCGGCCAGCCGAGCGCGAAGAAGCGCCGGTAGAAGCCCGGCTCGATCCCGCGGAATTGTCTTGCGATGGCGTGCAGCACGGCTGCCCTCCGGTTTTGGCTATCGATTTGGCGGCATTGTCCGCCATCGCCAGAGGGAAAAGTTCCGCAGACGGCTGTATTTCTTCTACAATCGGCTCATGCTGATCAGAGAATGGATCGAACCGGAAGAAGGCCAGGGCTGGCGCTATCTGCACTCGGCCTGCAAGGGCTGCGACTTCTTCTGGCACTACCACCCGGAATATGAGCTGACCTTCGCGTTCGGGGGCCGGGGGCGGCGCTACATCGGTTCGGACGCGGAGGATTTCGGCGCCCTGGATCTGGCGCTGGTCGCGCCCAACCAGCCGCACACCTGGCACTACCCGGAGGCGGGCCAGGGCAATGAGGTGAGCGTCGTGTTCTTCACGCTGGAGTGGCTGCGCGCGCTGGCGGGCAACGGCGCGCCGGAGCTGGCGGCGCTGTGCCAGTGGCTGGAGCAGATCAAGTGCGGCGTCGTGTTCAGCGCGGAGCTGACGCGCAGGTTGGCGCCCTCCTTCGCGCGCCTGCACACGCTGCGCGGGCTAGCGCGCCTGAGCTGCCTGTTCGAGATCCTGGCCGAACTGCAGCACGATCCAGGACTGCGGCTGCTGCAGGGTTACAGCGCGGAGGTCGAGGACCGGCGCCTGGCCGCGGCCCTGGCCTTCCTGCAGGAGCACTACACGCGCGCGGTGACATTGGAGGAGATCGCGGAAGCCGCGCGTTCCAGCCCGGCCACGGTCAAGCGCCTGTTCGCGACGCAGATGCGCACCAGCTTTTCGGACCTGCTGGCGCAGCTGCGCATCGGCCACGCCTGCAATCTGCTGATCGGCGGCGAACAGTCGATCCCCGCGCTGGCGCAGGCGAGCGGCTTCCCTACGCACAGCCAGTTCTACCGCAAGTTCGCCGAACTAAAAGGCTGCTCCCCGGCCGCCTACCGCAAGCAACACACCAGGGTCAGATCGCCCATTGCACAAAAACTTCCAGCCTAGGCAAGTTTTTGTGCAATGGGCGATCTGACCCTGGTTTTTACTCGCGACTCGCTGGCGATCAGGGGTCCCCGCTTGCGCGGGGATGACGGAGTAGGTCAGTGGTGGTGACCGCAGCCGTGGGCGGGCTTGGCGTTGTGAGCGGCGGCGGATGGGTCGCGGCCCGTGTCGCCGTCGTAACCGGCGGCGTGCAATTGCTGCAGGTAGGCGTCCCACAGCTGCTGGTGGTCCCTACCCAGCTTGTACAGGAAATCCCAGGTGTAGATGCCGGTCGTGTGGCCGTCGGTGAAGACCGGGCGGATGCCGTAGTTCCCGACCGGCTCGACGCCATCGATGCCGACGTCGCGCTTGCCAAGCTGGAGAATCTCCTGCCCCGGGCCGTGGCCGCGCACTTCGGCGGACGGCGAATACACGCGCATCAGCTCGAACGGGATCTCGAATTCGCTGCCGTCCTCGAACGCGATTTCGAGGATGCGGGACTTGGCGTGGACAGTGATATTAGTCGGATTCATGCCTGCTCCATGCGGGTGCGGATGGCGGCGGCCAGGCGCGGCAGGCGCGCGCGGCGCAGTTCCAGCGCGGCCGGGTTGACCTCGCGCGCGGCGGGCGCCCAGACGGGGCTCGGCCACTGCGCATCGTCGGCGTAGCGCGGAATCACGTGCCAGTGCAGGTGCGGCGTCATGTTGCCGAGGCTGGCCAGATTGACCTTCTGCGGCTCCATCACTTCACGCACGGCTTCCTCGACCTTCCACACTGCGTCCATCACCAACGCGCGGTCGGCCGGAGCGAGATCGGTCATCTCCTTGACGTGCGCGTTCCACACCACGCGGCAAAAACCCGGATAGTTCGCGTCGTCCACCGCGATCACGGACAGCTTGGCGCCGCGCCAGAGCGGTTCGGCCGTCAGCGCGCACAGTTCGCAGGTCATACCAGCACCCTTTCGATGCCGCCGTTGTTGGCGCGGGCCACGTACTCCGGCAGCCAGTTCTCGCCCAGCAAATGTCTGGCTATCTCGATCACGATGTAGTCGGCCGTGGTACCGGCGTCGTCGTTGTAGCGGGTCAGACCCTGCAGGCAGGACGGGCAGCTGGTGAGGATCTTGACCTCGCCCTCGAAACCGCCGTCGCGCAGCTTGTCGGCCTGCTTGGTCATCTCCTCCTCCTTGCGGAAGCGGACCTGGGTCGAGATGTCCGGACGCGATACGGCCAGCGTGCCGGATTCGCCGCAGCAGCGATCGTTCTTGTCGATGCGCGTTGAGTCGGCGGTCGTGATCAGGGCGTTCACGGTCTTGAGTGGGTCCTGCATCTTCATCGGGGTGTGGCAGGGATCGTGGTACATGTAGCGCACGCCGCCCACGCCTTCGAGCTTGACGCCCTTCTCCAGCAGGTACTCGTGGATGTCCATGATGCGGCAGCCGGGGAAGATCTTCTCGAACTCATAACTGGAAAGCTGGTCGTAGCAGGTACCGCACGAGACCAGCACGGTCTTGATGTCCAGGTAGTTGAGCGTGTTGGCCATGCGGTGGAACAGCACGCGGTTATCCGTGATCATCTTCTCGGCCTTCTCGTACTGGCCGTTGCCGCGCTGGGGATAGCCGCAGCACAGGTAGCCCGGAGGCAGCACGGTCTGCACGCCCACTTCCCACAGCATCGCCTGCGTGGCCAGGCCCACCTGCGAGAACAAGCGCTCGGAGCCGCAGCCCGGGAAGTAGAACACCGCTTCCGTGTCCGCCGTCGTCGCCTGCGGGTCGCGGATGATGGGGATGACCTTGTCGTCCTCGATATCGAGCAGCGCGCGCGCCGTCTTCTTCGGCAGGTTCCCCGGCATCTTCTTGTTGATGAAGTGGATCACCTGCTCGCGCACGGGCGCAGTGCCGACGGTCGGCGGCGGGGCCTTAGTCTGCTTTTTCGCGAACTTCTTGAGCACCTCGTGGCCCAGGCGCTGGGCCTTGTAGCCCCAGCCGATCATGGCCGTCCGGGTGGCGTTGATGGTGGTCGGGTCGGTCGCGTTGAGGAAGAACATGGACGCGGCGGTGCCGGGCCGGAAGGACTTCTTGTCCATCTTGCGCAGCAGGTTACGCATGTTCATCGACACGTCGCCGAAGTCGATGTTCACCGGGCAGGGCGTGACACACTTGTGGCACACGGTGCAGTGGTCGGCTACGTCCTCGAACTCCTCCCAGTGGCGGATCGATACGCCGCGGCGGGTCTGCTCCTCGTACAGGAAGGCTTCGATGAGGGCCGAGGTGGCCAGGATCTTGTCGCGCGGCGAATACAGCAGGTTCGCGCGCGGCACGTGGGTCGAGCACACCGGCTTGCACTTCCCGCAGCGCAGGCAGTCCTTGACGCTGTTGGCGATCTCGCCGATATCGCTCTGCTGCATGATGAGCGACTCGTGCCCCATCAGGCCGAAGGACGGCGTGTAGGCGTTGCGCAGATCCGCGTCCATATCGGGCAGGTTCAGGAGCTTGCCCTTGTTGAAGCGGCCTTCCGGATCGATGCGCTGCTTGTAGGCGCGGAAGTCGCCGATCTCGTCCTCGGTGAGGAATTCGAGCTTGGTGATGCCGATCCCGTGCTCGCCCGAGATCACGCCATCGAGCGAACGCGCCAGCTTCATGATGCGCGCCACGGCGTGATGGGCATCCTGCAGCATCGCGTAGTCGTCCGAGTTGACCGGGATGTTGGTGTGGACGTTGCCGTCGCCCGCGTGCATGTGCAGGGCCACGAACACGCGGCCGTGCAGCACTTCCTTGTGGATGGCGGTGCACTCGTCCAGGATCTGCTTGAAGGCGGCGCCGTTGAAGATGTTGCGCAGCTGGGCGCGCAGCTCCTGCTTCCACGAGACGCGGATCGTGCGGTCCTGCACCACGTCGAACACGCGCGCTTCCGGCTGGCGCACCAGTCGGTCGACGAAATCCGTGGCGACGCCGAGGCGCGCCAGTTCGGGCAGGGAATCGGTGAGGCGGTCGTCCAGGTGGCTGAGCAGCCAGGTCCAGCGCTCGCGCACGGCGGCCAGCAGCTCCGTGGCCTGCTGCACGCGGTCTTCCAGGATCACTTCGGAATCGATGGCGTCGCCGCTGGCGTCGTCGCTCTTGCCCACCGGGAGATGGCCGGCGGCGAAGAATGCGGCCAGGCGCTCGGCCAGCTGCAGCTTGTTCTTGACCGACAATTCGATGTTGATGCGCTCGATGCCGTCCGTGTACTCGCCCATGCGGTTCAGCGGAATCACCACGTCTTCGTTGATCTTGAAGGCGTTGGTGTGCTTGGCGATGGCGGCGGTGCGGGCGCGGTCCAGCCAGAACTTCTTGCGCGCTTCCGGGCTCACGGCGACGAAGCCTTCGCCGACGCGGGTATTCGCCAGGCGCACGACTTCCGACGCGGCCTGGGCGACGGCGTCCTCGTCGTCGCCGACGATGTCGCCGAACAGGGCCATCTTGGGCAGCACGCCGCGCTTGGACTTGGTGGCGTAGCCGACCGCGCGCAGGTAGCGTTCGTCCAGGTGTTCAAGACCGGCCAGGCGGATGGTGGTCCAGATGCCGCCGCGCGCGGGCAGCGCGTCGAGGTAGTCCTTGATCTCGACGATCGATGGAATCGCGTCGCGCGCCTGGCCGAAGAATTCGAGGCAGACCGTGCGCGTGTGCTTGGGCATCTTGTGCAGGATCCAGCGCGCGGATGTAATGAGGCCGTCGCAGCCTTCCTTCTGCACGCCCGGCAGCCCGGCCAGGAACTTGTCCGTCACGTCCTTGCCCAAGCCCGCCTTGCGGAACTTGCGGCCTTCGATCTCCAGGATCTCGGTCTTGAACGGTTCGCCCTTCGCCTCGCCGCGCGCGCTCGGATGGGTCCATTCGAGCTTGAAGCGGGCCAGCGGGGTGTCGTGGATCTTGGACAGGTTGTGGTCCAGGCGGGTCACGTCCAGCCAGTCGCCGTTCGGGTCCACCATGCGCCACGACGCCAGGTTATCCAGAGCCGTGCCCCACAGGACGGCCTTCTTGCCGCCCGCGTTCATGGCGATGTTCCCGCCAATGCAGGAGGCGTGGGCCGAAGTCGGGTCCACCGCGAACACGAAGCCGGCCCCTTCGGCGGCCTGCGACACGCGCTGAGTCACCACGCCGGCCTGCGACCAGACGGTGGCGTATTCGCGCTCCAGGCCGGGCAGCACCTTCATTTCGACGGCGCCCAGCTGGATCAGCTTTTCGGTGTTGATCACGGCCGACATGGCGGTGAGCGGAATCGCGCCGCCCGTGTAGCCGGTGCCGCCGCCGCGCGGGATGATGGTCAGTCCCAGCTCGATGCAGCCCTTGACCAGGCCAGCCATCTCTTCTTCCGTGTCCGGCGTGAGCACGACGAAGGGGTATTCGACGCGCCAGTCGGTCGCATCGGTCACGTGCGAGACGCGCTTCATGCCGTCGAAGCAGATGTTGTGCTTTTCCGTGTAGCGGCCCAGCACCTTGAGCGCGCGCTTGCGCAGGTCGTACATCTGGCGGAACTCGTGACCGAAGTCCTCCACGGCCTGGCTGGCCGCCTTGAGCAGGGCCTCGACGGCGGTGCTGCGCGCCTGGGCTTCCTCGCCCACGGCGTCCACCGTCAGGCGGCGCTTGTCCACCTCGGCCAGGCGATGGTGCAGCGCGTCGATCAGGTTCTGGCGGCGCTTGGGGTTGTCCAGCAAGTCGTCCTGCAGGTAGGGATTGCGGCGCACCACCCAGATATCGCCCAACACTTCGTACAGCATGCGCGCGGAGCGGCCGGTCTGGCGCGCGGCGCGCAGCTCCTCCAGCAGCTTCCAGGACGACTCGCCCAGCAGCCGGATCACGATTTCGCGGTCCGAGAAGGAGGTGTAGTTGTACGGAATTTCACGCAGGCGGGCGCGGTCGGCGCCGTCCGGCGCATCGGCCAGGAGGACTTGCAGTTGAGCGGGGGCGTTCATGAAGTGGTAGTGGTGTTGCCGGACCCAAAGAAGAGTCATTCTAGCCTATTGCGCTGCACCACGCCGAGGGAGATGCCGCTTTTTCCATGCCAGAAGAAGGGATGTTCCAAATTTATCAACGAGATTTTCGATCAGGCCTTTCGAAAATTTTGAACATTCGACGGTTCAACCGAGGATGTGCGCCAACTGGCGCCAAAAACCGTCGGGAACGTGCACCAGCAGCCAGGTCATGCAGATATAGCGCAGGAATTTACCGAGCGCCATGTAGCCGACGCTGGGCCAATACGGCATGTGCAGCCAGCCCGCCATGGTACAGAGCGGGTCGCCGATGCCGGGGACCCAGGACAGCAGCATGGTCTTCGGTCCATAGCGTTTGAGCCACTGGAACCAGCGCGTCTCGCGCTCCTTGGCGAAGGCGCGCTTGGCCGTGTAGCCCATCCAGTAGTCGACCGCCCCGCCCAGCGTATTGCCCAGAGTGCCGACCAGGATCGCGGGCCAGAACAGGGCGGGGTTGGCCTTCACCACCGCGAACACGGCCGGCTCCGAACCCATCGGCAGCAAGGTCGCCGAAATGAAGCTGATGATGAACACGGATGTCAGGCCGACCTGGGGCGCGGACAGGACCGAAAGCAGCCAGAGGACAATGGATTCGAGCATGAGCCATTATAATGACCCGTAAACCATGCTCCGCCCGGTACGCCGCGCCGCCACCCTGTGCGCCGCGTGCCTGCTGCCCGCCTCGGTCATCCGCCGATCAGCACAGTCCAGCGCCACGACACTCCATCTGTTAGCAGACTATGACTATCGACTACCTGAAAAAGATCCTGACCGCCCGCGTCTACGACGTGGCCGAGGAAACCCCGCTCGAATTCGCCCCCGTCCTTTCCGAGCGCCTCGAGAACCGAATTTACTTCAAGCGGGAGGACATGCAGTCGGTATTCAGCTTCAAGCTGCGTGGCGCGTACAACAAGATGGCGCAACTGACGCCGTCGCAGTTGAAACGCGGCGTTATCTGCGCCTCGGCCGGCAACCACGCCCAGGGCGTGGCCATTTCCGCTGCCCGCATGGGCTGCCGCGCGCTGATCGTCATGCCGACCACCACCCCGCAGGTGAAGGTGGACGCGGTCAAGGCGCGCGGCGGCAAAGCCGTCGAGGTGGTGCTGCATGGCGAGTCCTACACCGACGCCTACAACCACGCGCTGACGCTAGAACAGGAACAGAACCTCACCTTCGTCCACCCCTTCGACGACCCGGACGTGATCGCCGGCCAGGGCACGGTGGGCATGGAGATCCTGCGCCAGCACGCCGAGCCGATCCACGCCATCTTCGTGCCGATCGGCGGCGGCGGCCTGATCGCGGGCATCGCGGCCTACGTCAAGCAGATCCGCCCCGACATCCGCGTGATCGGCGTACAGACCATCGACTCGGACGACATGGCGCGCAGCCTCAAGGCGGGCGAGCGCGTGACGATGTCCGACGTCGGCCTGTTCGCGGACGGCACCGCCGTGCGCCTGGTGGGCGAGGAGACCTTCCGCATCTGCCAGATGCACGTGGACGAAATCGTGCTGGTCGACACCGACGCCATCTGCGCCGCCATCAAGGACGTGTTCCAGGACACGCGCTCGATCCTCGAGCCGTCTGGCGCGCTGGCCATCGCCGGCGCCAAGGCCTATGTGGAGCGTTCGGCATCGAGCCGCAACCCGATCCGCAACGAGACCCTGGTGGCCATCGCCAGCGGCGCGAACATGAACTTCGACCGCCTGCGCTTCGTGGCCGAACGCGCGGAGCTGGGCGAGCAGCGCGAGTCCGTGTTCGCGGTGACCATCCCCGAGCAGCGCGGCAGCTTCCGCCGCTTCTGCGAATTGGTCGGGCCGCGCAACGTCACCGAGTTCAACTACCGCATCAGCGGCGAGAAGGAAGCCCACATCTTCGTTGGCATCCAGACCTCGGTGCGGGGCGAATCGGGCCTGCTGGCGCGCACCTTCGAAGAACACGACTTCAAGACGCTGGACCTGACCCACGACGAACTGGCCAAGCTGCACATCCGCCACCTGGTGGGCGGCAAAAGCACGCTGGCCAGCGACGAACTGCTGTACCGCTTCGAGTTCCCGGAGCGGCCAGGTGCCCTCATGAAGTTCCTGAACTCGATGGCGCCGAACTGGAACATCTCCCTCTTCCACTACCGGAACCAGGGCGGCGACGTGGGACGCATCCTGGTCGGCCTGCAGGTGCCGGCCGAGGAGATGGACGAGTTCCGCCACTTCCTTACCACCTTGGGCTACCGGCACTGGGACGAGAGTACGAACCCGGTGTACAAGCTATTCCTGTAACGGGCTGAGTTGGCGGGCGGTCGAGTCAACCTCGTCGGCGACACGTTCCAGCACGCCAGGAATCAATTTGCCGTCCGGCCCAGTCAGATCATGCTGGCACTTTTCCAAGATACTGAGCCGCCACAATGCGCGACTCGGGTTACGGTCCCGGATCGCGTTGATGTAGTCCGACACCGGCAGGATTGTGTCATCCTGACCATAGATGAACACACTTGGGCCCCGAAATAGAGCAAGCGCGTCCATGACATCGAGGCTCTCGGTGGCGAATGCCTGTTGGTAACCGTAGGCTGCGACCGGAAGTCTGATCACATGCGGCACAAACGTGTCCACGAAAGGTTCGGTGGCCGGGTGTGCCATCAACGCCACCAAGTCTTTTTGATATTGATCCTCGAGCTGACGCGTCAGCTGGGGCAAATTCGCGGCAGTCCAGGCGCCCGACGGCGACAACATCGGTTCAACGCGACGGTATTGTTCACGCAACTCACCAAAAAGCTCCCTGACATCGGCGTTAGAAAGGGAAGTCCTGCGCTGAAGCAACAGCCGGCGGATCCATGCTTCCTGCCGGGTAACGGACTGCCAGTGCGCCAGTGCGCGTGCGCTGCCTGCGGCTGCCGATAACCAGACCAATCCATCGGGCCGGATCCGCTGGTCCTGCATGAGGGCGGCGACATGAAACGCTGCCTCCGATTGGGCGAGGACGATTACTGATCGAATCCGTAGGGCCGGATCTTGCTTGATCCGCCGATACACCTGCGCCAGATCGTCGCGTTTCGTCTGGAACGTCGTCGATCCTGCTTCTGCGCTGTCATAACAGCGCTGGTCGCCGAGGTAGGCGTTCAAATCAAGGGGCCTGCCATTGAACACTTCACATGTCAGCAGACTTCGAATGCCGCGATGCGTGTCGAACCGTGCGACTACGTAGCCGTGCTTGCGCAGCACCTCGCCGAGCGAACGCCACCAATACGACTCAGCAAATCTCGGGGCTGACCGATCGGCGAAGGCGGCCCCGTCGCGCGTCGCGAACGCTCCTCCCACCATCAACACGGCGATTTCCCCACGCGTATGGCGCACGTCAGGCAAATCGATCACGCCGCCCACGTGACTTCGCCCGTCGGTAGTCGGCATTGCAAAGACGAGCTCGCCGCTTCTGTCCGAGGCAGCCGCGCACATCATGCATGCAGCGGAGCTGATCAGTATGACAGACCGGAGGATGTGGCATGAAAATAACATTATTGCAAATATTTTATAAAAAGATAATTTTGAGTCAAGATAAGATGCGCGAACTCGATAGCTCAGAATTGAAACACGGTGCAGGCGCGGACGGAACCACGTCAACGTACCCGGATTAGACCCGATTGAAGTGGGAACGCTTTCCAAGAATTGCGATGGCACCGCGACTCCATCCCCAACCCCGGCCCCAATTCCAGCATGCCCCGCGGGCACAACCGTCGAGGGTCTCGTGCCCGCTCCGCAAGTCAAGGGCAAATCGGTCGCAGTGCGCCGCGACGCGAACGGCATGATCGCCTGCGGCTGGGAAAACGTCGAAAGCGTTGAGGCGATCGGTGTCGTCCCGGTTCAACATATCACCGTAGGCGACGGGCGGCTGGGAAGAACTGAAACGCGAAAACGTCTCGCGTGAAGGGCATTTCTTTACCGCTAAGGCCGAGGAGGAGAGCGCCGAATTACTGGCATAATGTCGGCCTGGCGTTCGACAAAGGTTACGGCGTGACTGGGCAACTACAATCCTCACCACTTGGTAAGTCTTCTGCTTACGTCTCGACCTACTCGCCCGAACTACTGTATCCCATTTCGCGTCAGGGCAAGCGCGACGAGCTGGGGCTCACGGGCACCCTGCCCTTCTTCGGGGTCGATATCTGGAACGCGTACGAGGTGTCGTGGCTGAACCTGCGCGGCAAGCCGCAGGTGGCCATCCTGACGGTGACGGCGCCGGCGGATTCGCCCAACATCGTCGAATCGAAGTCGTTCAAGCTGTACCTCAACTCCTTCAACCAGACCCGCCTGGCCAACGAGGAAGCGCTGCTGGCACTGCTACGCGACGATTTGTCGGCGGCCTTCGGCGCACCGGTGCATCTGACGCTCACGCTGCCGGAGCAGTTCGAGCAGCTGAAGATGGGGGAACTGGATGGGGTGCTGCTGGACCGGCTGGATATCGAAGTCGACGCCTACTCGCCTGCGCCGGAGATCCTGAAAGCGGACTTCGACGCCGCGCCGGTGGAGGAGACGCTGGTGTCGCATCTGCTCAAGTCGAACTGCCTGGTGACGGGGCAGCCGGATTGGGCCAGCGTGCAAATCAAGTATGCGGGGCCGCAGATCGACCAGGAGTCCCTGCTCCGATACCTGATTGGCTTTCGCGAGCACAACGAGTTCCATGAGCAGTGCGTGGAGCGCATCTTCACCGACATCCTGCGCCACTGCCGGCCGCAGAAACTCACGGTCTACGCCCGCTACACGCGGCGCGGGGGACTGGACATCAATCCCTGGCGCACCAATCACTCCGGCCAGCGCCCGCCCAACCTGCGCACGGCGCGCCAATAAGAAAACCGGGGACAGACCCCATTTTTCCGGCAACTAATTGCCGGAAAAATGGGGTCTGTCCCCGGTTTTAAGCGGTCTGCTTAAACCAGCCAGGCGCCGTGCAGGGACTGCAGGCCGGCGGCGGTCCAGCCAACCAGGGTGATCGAGCCGTCGCCCAGCGAGGCGCCCGTGATCACAACCGCGTTGTCGACGTCGGCAAAGACGAAGCTGCCTGCGACGTGCGCTGCCTTCACGAACGCCTGCAAGTCGGCGCCGTTGCCGGTGTAACCGGTGACGATGCTGTCTTCGCCGCGGAAGTCGGTGATGGTCGCGTTCCCACCCACCGACACCACGAAGGTATCGGCGCCCAGGCCGCCGGTCAGCATGTCCTTGCCGACGCCGCCGGCCAGGATGTCGCTGCCGTTGTCGCCCGCCAGCCGGTCGTCGCCCGCGCCGCCAAACAGCACGTCGGTGCCGTTGCCGCCGAACAGAACGTCGATGCCGTCACCGCCATTCAGGTGGTCGTTGCCGTTGTCACCAGCCAGCACGTCGGCGCCGTCGCCGCCACTGATCTGGTCGTCGCCGTTGCCGCCGCTGTAGGTGGTGTCATGGCCGGCCGCGTCGGTGAACACGTCCGATTTGTTGGAGCCGTAGGCGACGCCGTTGTCGCCCGCTTCGGTCACCGTCACCGCCACCGTCACCGGCGCCGAGAGGCCGCCTTGGCCGTCGCTGACCTGGTAGGTGAAGCTGTCCGCCGCCGAATGGCCAGCGGCGAGCAGGTCGAAGCTGTCGGCGTCGGCCACATAGCGCACTTGGCCGTTCTCGACCGAGATCGAGGCGCCGAGCGCAGACTTGGCGCCCGCCAGCACGATCGACAGGGCGTCGCCGTCGACATCGCTGTCGTTGGCCAGCACGTCGATCGACACGGCGGCGTCTTCGGCCACCATGGCTGCTTCGCCTTGCGCCACCGGCGCGTCGTTCACCGCCGCGACGTCCAGCGCCACCGTCACCACGGCGGACTCACCGCCGTAGCCGTCCTTGGCCACGTAGGAGAAGCTGTCGGCGCCGTTGTAGTTGGCGTCGCCCGTGTACTCGAAGGAGCCGTCGGCGTGCAGGGTCAGCGTGCCGTGCGCGACGTCGGTCACCAGCTGCGCGCTAAGCGCGTCGCCGTTCTGGTCGGTGTCGTTGGACAGCAGGCCGTGCGCGGCGTCGACCGCCAGGGTCACGTCCTCGGTAGCGGCCAGCGTATCGCCCGCCGCCACCGGGGCGGTGTTCACCAGCAGCTGCGACAGGATCGGGTCGTGGTCGGACGGCGTCGTGCCGTACGGTTGGTTGCTGTTCAGGTGAACGTTGTCGAACAGCGCGCCGCCGGCCAGCTTGGACGACACCAGCATGTTGTCGATCTGCTGGTTCTCGCCTTCGAAGGCGCTGGAATAGCGGTCGGTCGGGGCCAGGGTCCACACCAGGTTGTGCATCAAGCCGTTATCTTCGAGCAGCGTCAGGCTGCGCTCGTGGTGGTAAGCGTTGAAGTCGCCCGCCACGACCACGTTGGCGTCCGGGTTCGCGTCCACCAGGCTTTGCACGTAGTCGCGCACGGTGCTGGTCTGGTCGACACGGCGCGCGTCGCCCGAGTTGATGGCCGGCTGGTCCAGGCCGAACAGCGCGTCGCTGCCCAGGCGCGAATAGTTGTGGATGCCGACATAGGTCACGGTCTCGCCGTGGAACGTGAAGTCCGCCACCAGCGGTTTGCGGCTGTTATGGAAGCTGTCGCCGTTGGCCGGGGTATTGTCTTCCAGGAGCTTGGCGCTGCCGTCGACGTAGGACACCCGCTCCGGGTTGTACATGATGACGGTGCGGATGTTCCCGTTCGGCTCGCCGCCGGTGGTGTTCTCGGCGGTCGGGTCGATCACGATCCATTGGTAGTGCGGGCCGCCGGCGGCGGCAATGGCGTCCACCACCTTCTGCATGGTGACGGTGCAGTCCAGCACGCCCTTGCCGGTGCCGTTGCTGTCCTGGATCTCCTCGACGCCCATGATGTCCGGTGCATTCAGGTTCACGGCGATGTCGTGGCCGATCGCGTCGAACTTGGCGGCCGGGTCGTTCGGGTCGCAGTTCTCCAGGTTGTAGGCGCCGACGGTCAGATGCGAGGCGTCGCCGTGCAGTGCGCTCTGGTCGCGCGCGATGGTGGTCGACACCGCGGCGTTCGGGGTGGTGGTCGGGATCAGCTCCCAATGGCCGCCGAAGTAGGTCATGATGCCGCTCACGTCGCCGATCTTGTCGCCGGGGACGTAGGTGGCGGTCATGTTCGGGTTGACGCCGGTGTCGGCATACAGCTCGAAGCGCTCGGGGTTCTTGTCGGTTTCGGAGTTGGTCACAGCGCCGCGGTCGTTGAAGCCGCTGGCGGTGGCGCCGTTGTCGGTCACGACGAAGGTCGCGTTCTGGTAAGTGGTGCTGAGTGCGACGACGTCCTTGGCCGTGACCAGCATGCCTTCGATGGACTCATAGAAGTCGATCGCGTCGTGGTCCGGATTGAAGACGGCGAAGTTGTCGCTGTCGACCACTTCAGTCGGAATCAGGCGGCCCCCGGCGCCGAGCACGGTCGGAGCGACGCTGTTGCCGCTCGAGACGATCTGCAGGTCCTGCACGCCGGTCAGCTCGGTGATGGTCAGGTTGTTGGTGTTGTTGCCCTGGTATTCGTCGACGTAGGCCGTCACTTCCACCATGTCGCCCACCTGGACCTGGGTGGCGCCGGTGCTCGAAAAGACGAAGATCGCATCCGAGGTGGCGTCGTTGCCGTCGCCGCTGGCGTCCTGGATGTAGAAGCCCTTGGTGCCGCTGGTATCGATCGCCGTGACCACGCCGTGGGTATTGACCAGCTTGCCGTCGTAGGCCGAGGTGTGGCCCGCGCCCTGGATGGTGTAGATCGGGGTCAGCGGATCGATGGTGCGGAAGTCGATGGTGGCGCTGGTGCCGGCGAAGGCATTGCCGGCCAGGTCGACCACGGCGCCGGCGTCCACGCTCACATGGTAGTCGGTGCCCAGGTTCAGGTTCGCGCTCGGGTTGATGATGAGGGACTGGCCGCTGATGCTGACCTGGCTGGCGTCGGTCACGTCGATCACGCGGGTGTCGGCGGCACCGTCGGTGATGGTGATCTGGCCGCTGCCCAGCGCGACCACTTCACTGAAGTTGAGGACGATGTTGGCGCCCTTGGCTACGCCGAAGGAATCGTCGGCCGGAGTGCTGCCGGTAATGATGGGCGGCGTCGTGTCCGCGGCCATCGCGGTGCTGGTCACGGCGATGTTGTCGATGCCGATCCACTCGTCGGCGCCGACGGCGTCGGTGGTGATGACGCGCAGTTCGACCTGGGACTGGTTGGCCAGTGCGCTCGGCAGGTCGAAGTCGAGGTGAGTCACATTGGTAGCCAGGTTGGGGCCGGTCGAGGCGTCCGCCACATAGCCGGCCGGCAGGTTGGTCCAGGCGCCGCTGTCGCCCAGGCGGTACTGCACGGCGACCTGCTGGATGCTGTTGTCGCCGCCGCCGTCGATGTCGCGCAGATCGACCGCGAAGTGCAGGTTGTCGCGGCCGGTGGCGTCGAGATAGAGCACCAGGCTGGGGGCGCGTGCGGTGCCGGAGCCTTGCAGGGCCACGACCGGGTCGGCGATCTGGAATTCGGTCACGCCGCCGGTGGAATTGGTGTTCGGGTTGGTCTGGTTGACGTTGACGTCGACCACCGGCGTTCCGTCGCCGAGCACGCCCGAGGGGTTCACACCGGTCGAGCCCGTCAGGCCGTCGCCGCGGTAGCCTACGATACTTGGGACGTTATCCCAGTTGTCGGTCACGCTCAGCAGGCTGGTATCGCTCCAGTCCTGGAAAAAATTGCCGGTGGATAGCTTGAAAAAGACCTTCGACATTCCGTTTACCCCTCTATCTATTATGTGGAAGCGATTCCCTGAACGAATGTCAGTGATCGCAAACTTTTGTTATTTGCAAGGCGAAAAAGTATCGAATTATTACCATTCCTTGTCAAACGGATTTCCGCCCGAACCGTTGTAAAACAACCGAAAGTGCGTGCTCGCACGGATTTCAGGAAGGAAGCAAGTTAGGGTAACAACCGTTTGCGAAATGGAGTGCCGCAGCTGCAAAAGCAGCCTATAATTCTGGCTCGCAAGAGGTATTGTGCGTTGCAACAGTGACTAGCGTATGACCAACCTGAGTAAAATCCTGGCGCCCGAGAACGTCCAGCTCGACCTCGAAGTGTCCAGCAAGAAGCGCGCGTTCGAGCAGGCCGGACTGATCTTCGAGAACAATTGCGGGATCGCCCGTTCGACCGTATCGGACAACCTGTTCGCGCGCGAGCGCCTCGGTTCGACCGGCCTCGGGCATGGCGTGGCCGTGCCGCACGGACGCATCAAGGGCTCCAAGAACCTGAAATCGCCCATCGGCGCCTTCGTGCGCCTGGCCGAGCCGATTCCGTTCGAATCGCCGGACGGGCAGCCGGTCAGCCTGCTGTTCTTCCTGCTGATTCCCGACCACGTCACGCAGCAGCACCTCGAAATCCTGTCCGAGATCGCCGAGATGTTCTCGGACGAGGCGATCCGCACCGCGCTTGCCACCGACCCCGATCCGAAGTCCGTGCACGCGCGGATCACGAGCTGGCAGCCCAGCCTCCACGCCTTCAGCTAAGCCAAGCCGCCCATGCTCCAGACCCCGCTCACCATCCAGCGCCTGTATGACGACAACCGCGAAACGCTGCAGCTGGGCTGGTTTGCCGGGTTCCCCGGCGGCGAGCGGCTGATCTCCGGCGACGTCGCCTCCGCGGCCGACCAGGTCGGCCACTTGAACCTGATCCACCCGGGCCGCATCCAGGTGTTCGGCCACCAGGAGCTGGCCTACTACCACCGGCTCAAGTCCGGCTCGCGCAACCACGTGATCGGCGAACTGGTGGCCGGCGGTCCGCCCGCCCTGATCATCGCGCAGGGCCTGGACACACCGCCCGACATCCTCGCCATCTGCGACGAGCAGAACATCCCACTGTTCTCCACGCCGCTGCCGGCGGCACAGGTGATCGACTTCCTGCGCGTCTACCTGTCCAAGAAGCTGGCCCAGCGCATCATCATGCACGGCGTGTTCATGGACGTGCTGGGCGTGGGCGTCCTGATCACGGGCGACTCCGGCCTGGGCAAGAGCGAACTGGGCCTGGAACTGATCTCGCGCACCCACGGCCTGGTGGCCGACGACGCGGTCGAATTCGCGCGCATCGCGCCCAACATGATCGAGGGACGCTGCCCGCCGCTCCTGCAGAACCTGCTGGAAGTGCGCGGCCTCGGCCTGCTCGACATCAAGGCCATCTTTGGCGAGACGGCCGTGCGCCGCAAGATGCGCCTGAAGCTCATCGTGCACCTGGTGCGCCGCTCGGCGCTGGAAGAAGAAGTGGAGCGCCTGCCCTTCAACTTCCCCACCGAAGACGTGCTGGGCCTGCCGATCCGCAAGGTCGTCATTCCCGTGGCGGCCGGCCGCAACATCGCCGTGCTGCTCGAAGCCGCCGTGCGCAACACCATCCTGCAGATGCGCGGCATCGACACCTTGCAGGAGTTCATGGAGCGCCAGCGCCAGGCGATGAGCAGCGAGTAGACACCGCGGCCTGGCCCGTTGCTTCAATCCGACAATTCTCTCCGAAGTTCACATTTCCAATAGGGAAGTCCCTATACTGGAACTGCATTTGCTCAAACGCAAAACCGGGGAGGACCAGTCATGGTGCTTGTTCGTTCCAAGGTATTTCGCTTCACTGCCCTGCTGCTCGCAGCCTGGGCCGGTCCGGTCTCCGCACAGGAGGCCGACAGTCCCTTCAAGTTCAGCGGCTTCGCTTCCATCGTCGCCGGCCGCCTCACGGCCAGCCAGCTGGAGCCCGAGTACATCGGCCCGGACACCATCGACGGCGTGCGCTGCCCCTGCTACATCGCGGACTGGGCCAACGCCGGCGTGTACGACCACAACTGGTCGCTCAAGCCCGAGTCGCACCTCGGGGTGCAGGTGAAATACACGATGTCGCCCGCCTGGAACGCGGTGGCCCAGGTGGTGGTGCGCGGCAGCGACAGCACGCCCAACCTGCAGTGGGCCTACGTGAGCTACAGCCCGTCGCGGGAGGTCGAGATCCAGGTCGGACGCAAGCGCATCCCGCTGTACTACTACTCGGACTTCCAGGACATCGGCATGTCCTATCCGTGGGTGACGCCGCCGCCCGAGCTGTACGGCTGGGAGGCCACCAACTACAACGGCGCCAGCGCCCGCTGGCGCACCCAGGTCGGCGACACCAACGTCACGGCCAGCGTCATGGCGGGCCGGGAGACGGTCAAGGATTCGCTCTACCAGCGGCTCTACTACGACACCAAGACCAAGGTGGTGTGGGGCCGCCTGGTGGGGGCCGACCTGGAACTCGCGCACGGGCCGCTGACGGTGCGCGGCGTGTACGTGCAGGCGCGGGTCCAGACCAGCAATCCGGTCGAGGACCTGGACGACTACGCCGACCTGAGCGCCTACGGCATCGCCGCCAACCTCGACTTCGAGGACTGGTTCGTGCTGTCCGAGGTCACGCAGCTCAAACGCCAGTTCGACGCCGGCTACTGGGTCAAGGCCCCGGCCTTCACCATCGGCGCGGGCTACCACTACGGCGCCTGGACGCCCTTTCTGAACTACGCGCGCTACCGCGAGACGACCGACCATCTCGACCTGTATGCGCCGCAGTCCTTCAGCCGCACGTCGCTGACGCTGCGCTACGACGTCGATCCGAAGAGCGCGGTCAAGTTCCAGGTGGACCGCGAGCGCGACGACACCAACAACTTCGGCGGGAACACCAACATCATCCGCATTTCCTACGACCGGTTGTTCTGACGGACGGGAGGCCTTATGCAACGCAGATCGTTATTCCTCGCGGCGCTCCTGGCAGCGGGCGCGGCGCACGCCGAGATCGTGGTGGTGGTGAACCCGGCCAACCCGGCCACACGCATGTTCACCGAACAGGCGGCCCAGTTCTTCCTCGGCAAATCCAACATGTTCACCCCGGTGGACCAGGCCAAGGACGCGCCGATCCGGCGCGACTTCTACCAGAAGGTGGCCGGCAAGTCGCTGGCGCAGATGGAGGGCATCTGGGCCAAGGCGGAGTTTTCGGGCAAGGGCGGCGCGCCCAAGTCGTATCCGAACGAGGAAGCCGTCAAGAAGGCCGTCGCGGCCGATCCTTCCGCCATCGGCTACATCGACAAGGCGGCGGTGGATTCCAGCGTAAAGGTGATCCTGACCCTGCCCTAGGACTGTTCGCGGTGGCGCAGCACCACGCGCTCCGACTTGCTGAAGTAGGCGGCCAGGCGTTCGGCCATGTACACCGAGCGGTGCTGGCCGCCGGTGCAGCCGAGGGCCACGGTCAGGTAGCTGCGGTTGTCGGTCTTGAAGGACGGCAGCCACTTCTCGATGAAGCGGCGGATATCCTCCAGCAGGTCGGCCGCCTGCGGCTGGGCGTCGAGGAAGTCGATCACCGGCTGGTCCTTGCCGGTATAGGGGCGCAGGGCCAGGTCGTAGTAGGGATTCGGTAGCGCGCGCACATCGAACACGAAGTCCGCGTCCAGCGGCACGCCCAGCTTGAAGGCAAAGGATTCGAAGAACAGCGTCAGCGGCGCGCGTTCGATCTCCACCAGTTCCTTGATCCAGGCGCGCAGCTTGTTGGACGACAGCTCGGAGGTGTCGATCACGAGCCCGAGCTTTTCGATCGCGCCCATGCGCTCGCGCTCTTCCTGGATGCATTCGATCAGGGTGCGGCGGCTGGCCGGATTCTCGTTCGGGCGCAGCTCGTGCGACAGCGGGTGGCTGCGGCGCGTCTCGGAAAAGCGCGCCACCAGCGAGTGCGTGGTGGCGGTCAGGAACATCACCTTCACGTCGTGTCCCGCGGCGCGCAGCTGGGTCACGGTGCCGGGCAGGCCGACCAGGGACTGGGCGCTGCGCGCATCGACCGCCACGGCGGTCCGTTCCACGCCCTCCCCCGCCAGGTTCGCCACCAGATCGGGCAGCAGGGCCGGCGGGAGGTTGTCGACGCAGTAGTAGCCCGCGTCTTCGAGGACGTTGAGGGCGACCGACTTGCCGGAGCCCGAAATACCGGTGATCAGAACGATGCGCATGGCTGAGGATGATACCGCATGCGGCGCATCAGAGCTGGCGCAGCGGGTGCGCCCACTCCGGCCAGCACGGCTCGAAGAAGCGCGCCACCATCGCGGGCGTGACCGCGTCCAGGCTGGGCGGGTTCCATTTCGGCTGATTGTCCTTGTCGATGACGAGGGCGCGCACGCCTTCCAGCACCTCGCCGTGCTCGAAATTGCGGCGCACCAGGTTGCGCTCCAGGCGCAGGCAGCCGGCCACGTCCAGACCGGCGCCACGGCGCAGCAGTTCGTGGGTCACGCACATCATCAGGGGCGAACGCTGGCGCATGGCGTCCAGCGCCTTCTGCGCGAAGGGTGCGTCGTCCTGCGCCAGCGAGGCCATGATGGCGGGCACGGAGCCGGCTGCAAAGTGGCGGTCCACCGTGGCGCGTGCCGCGGCCAGGGGCGCGGGGCCGGGGTCGGCCGCCATGCTCTCGATGAGCGCGCGCAGGCCGGCGGTGCCGGCTTGCTCCAGCATGGCCGGCAGACCGGCCATGCGTTCGGCCGGGACGAAGAGGTCGGCCAGGTCGAGGTAGATGGCATCGGCCGCGCCCACGGTCAGGCCGGTCAGGCCCAGGTACTGGCCCAGCGCGCCCGGCGCGCGCGACAGGAAGTGGCTGCCGCCCACGTCGGGGAACAGGCCGATGTTCACTTCCGGCATGGCGATCTTGCTGCGCTCCGTCACCACGCGCAGGCGCGCCTGCGGGCCGGCCTGGGCGATGCCCATGCCGCCGCCCATCACCACCCCGTCCATCAGGGCCACGTAGGGCTTGGGGTAGTGGTGGATCATGTGGTTGAGGGCGTACTCCTCGGTGAAGAAATCCTCCAGCAGGGCCGAGTCGCCCATCGGCGTGGCGCGGCCGACGTCGTGGAAGAAGCGGATGTCGCCGCCGGCGCACAAGGCCTTCTCGCTGGTGCTGCCCAGGACCACGGCCTGCACGGCCGCGTCGTCCTTCCAGCGCAGCAGGGTCTCGGTCAGCGCACGCACCATATCGAGCGACAGCGAATTGAGGGCCTTGGGACGATCGAGGGTAAGAAAGCCGATACCGTTGGCGATGCGGGAATGGACGTAGGCGCTCATGGCTGCGAGGTCGAAAATGAAAAGCGACATTGTAGCGCCGCACCATTGCGAACGGGCCTCGGAATCGGTATATTGGAAACGATTCCAAAGAGGAGAACCATGAAGCACCGTCTCACCTTCGCCCTTTGTTTGTTCCTGCCGCTCGGGGTCTTCGCCCAGCCAAGCGCCACCCCGGACACGGTGGTGGGCAAGCTCACCCAAGGGGGCAAGCCGCCCGGCTATCGCTTGGCCTGGCACGACGAATTCGACCGCCCCGGATTGCCCGATCCGGCCAAGTGGGCCTATGACACGGGCCGCAACAAGAGCGGCTGGGCCAACCAGGAATTGCAGTACTACGCCAGGGCGCGTCCGGAGAATGCGCGGGTGGAGAACGGCAAGCTGCTGATCGTGGCGCGGCGCGAAGCCTTGCGCAGCATGCCCGACTACGGGGGCCAGGCCTACACGTCCACGCGCCTGTACACACGCGGCACCTTCGAATTCACCTACGGCTTCGTCGAAGTGCGCGCCAAGCTGCCCTGCGGCCTGGGCACCTGGCCCGCGATCTGGATGCTGGGGATGAACGGCAAGTGGCCGGAGAACGGCGAGATCGACATCATGGAGCACGTGGGCCGCTCGAAGGGCGAAGTGTTGGGCAGCCTGCACACGGGCGCCTACAACTGGCCGCACAACACCCAGATCACGGCCAAGCGCATGGTGCCGGACGTATGCGACGCCTTCCACACCTACCAGCTGACCTGGGACGCCGGCCAGATCCTGATCGGCATCGACGACCGGAACTATCTGCGCTTTACCAAGCCCAAGGACGCCAACCACCACCAGTGGCCCTACGACGACCCGCAGTACCTCATCCTCAACCTGGCCATCGGCGGCTTCCTCGGCGGCGCCGTGGACGACAGCATCTTCCCCCAGCGCATGGAAGTCGACTTCGTCCGCATCTACCAACAACCAGGGTCGGGTCGCCCATTGCGTCAAAATTACCTTCCACGAACAGATCATCCAGCCATTCCACTGCCCTAGCGAGCTCGTGCTGCAATGGGCGACCTGACCCTGCCTGAAACAAAAAAGGCACCATGAGGTGCCTTGTTGTCGCGCGCGGCGCGGTGGGAGTGCGGCCGGTCAGGCGGCCGCTTCGATGTGCTTGATGGCCTGATGATTGTGGTCTTGCACGCGGTCCTTGTACTTCATGACCTGGCGGTCAAGCTTGTCGATCAGCATGTCGATCGACGCGTACAGGTCCTGCGATAGGCTTTCCACATACACGGTCTTGCCGGACAGGCGGAGATTGATTTCGGCTTTTTGGCGCTTCTCTTTTTCGCTGAGATTGTCGACGGAGAGGATGACGGCGATGTCGATCACGTGGTCGAAATGGCGCTTGATACGCTCTAGTTTGCTTTGCACGTAGTCACGGATGGCAGGGGTAACTTCGAGATGATGTCCACTGATGGTGAGGTTCATACACACTCCTAGAAAAGTCACTTGCTGGTTCGTGCGCTGGTGAGCGTAGAGGAACGACTGGTACTACAACGACTTGCGGAGACTGACGGGAGGGATCTTGAGTGCTTCGCGATACTTGGCGACGGTGCGCCGTGCGATGACCATGCCCTGTTCCCCCAGCATTTCCGCGATTTTACTGTCGGATAATGGATTTTTAGGGTCTTCTGCTCCTGTCAATTGCACGATGAGAGCCCGGATCGCCGTGGAAGAGGCTTCCCCGCCTGCTTCCGTCGCCACGTGGCTCCCGAAGAAGTACTTCAACTCGAACATGCCATGCGGGGTCAGCATGTATTTTTGAGTTGTGACACGAGAAATAGTACTCTCGTGTAGACCTAGTGTATCAGCAATTTCGCGCAACACAAGGGGGCGCATGGCGACCGCCCCGTGCGAGAAGAAATTGCGCTGCCGGTCAACAATTGCCTGGGCTACGCGCAAGATGGTGTCGAAGCGCTGGCGCATGTTTTTGATCAGCCACTTGGCTTCCTGCAGCTGCGCGCCGAGCTGGCCTTCGCCCTTGCCCTGCTTGAGCAAGCTGGCGTACATCTGGTTCACGCGCAGCTTGGGCATGACGTCCGGATTCAGGGACACGGTCCAGCCGTTCTTGCCACGTCGCACGATTACATCGGGCACGACATAATCGGATGCTCCTGAACCGAAGGCGGCGCCAGGGTGCGGGTTGCACTGGCGGATCACAGCCTGGGCCTCGCGCAAGTCCTCGTCGTCGCAGTCCAGCGCCCTCTTGAGCTTGTTGAATTCGCGCTGGGCGAACCAGGTCAGGTGCTGCTCGACGATGCGCAGGGCCATCCGGCGCGTCACCAGCGCCACGCCCGGCAGGCGCTTGATCTGCAGGGCCAGGCACTCGGCCGCGCAGCGCGCGCCCACGCCGGCCGGCTCGAAGCTTTGCAGCAGGGCCAGGGCGGCGCGCAGCTCCTCGATCTCCACCTCCAGCTCCGGTGGAATGCGGGCGTGGATCTCCTCCAGCGCCTCTTCCAGGTAGCCGTTCTCGTCGACGTCGTCGATCAGCAATTCCATCAGGGCGCGGTCGCGCGCCTCATGCACGGTCACGCGCATCTGTTCCAGCAGATGCTCGCGCAGCGTGGTGGCGGACGCTTCCAGCTGCGGGCGGCCGTCCTCGTCCTCGCCTTCGCGGGCCCGTGCGCCCTCGCCCCAGTCGTCGGTGTCCACGCCTTCGGCCGTGGCGGGCGCGTCGAAGCCTTCCTGGGTTTCCGGCGCCGCCTCGGTGTTCTCGGCCGTGGCCTGCGGCGCCTCGGCCGCCGGGGTGGCTGCCAGCGCGCCATCGGCCAACAGGCGCACCGACTGGTCGAGCGGGTCGTCCAGGCGTTCCAGCAGCGGATTGTCGATCAGGATCTGTTCAATTTCCTGATGCAGTTCGAGCGTGGACAGCTGCAGCAGGCGGATCGACTGCTGCAGCTGCGGCGTCAGCGCGAGATGCTGCGACGTGCGTAGTTGCAGGCTTTGTTTCATGTGGCCGGCTTACATCCGGAAGTGTTCGCCCAGGTAGACGCGCCGCACGGATTCGTCGGCGATGATGTCGTCGGGCCGGCCGGAAGCGAGCACCGCGCCCTGGTTGATGATATAGGCGCGATCGCAAATACCAAGGGTCTCGCGCACATTGTGGTCGGTAATGAGCACGCCGATGCCGCGCTCCTTGAGGAAGCGCACGATCCGCTGGATTTCGATCACCGCGATCGGGTCGACGCCGGCGAAGGGTTCGTCCAGCAGCACGAAGCGCGGATTGGTGGCCAGGGCGCGCGCGATCTCCACCCGGCGCCGTTCGCCGCCGGACAGGGACAGGGCCTGGTTCTCGCGCAGCTTCTCGATCTGCAGTTCGGCCAGCAGGGTGTCCAGGCGCGTGTCGATTTCGCCTTTCGCGAGCGGCTTGCCGTCCACCCGCTGCAGTTCCAGCACGGCGCGGATGTTCTCCTCCACCGTCAGCTTGCGGAACACGGACGCTTCCTGCGGCAGGTAGGACAGGCCGAGCGTGGCGCGGCGATGGATCGGCAGCGAGGACACGTCGGTGCCGCCGATTTCGATCGAGCCGGCGTCCGACGGAACCAGGCCGACGATCATGTAGAACGACGTGGTCTTGCCCGCGCCGTTCGGGCCGAGCAGGCCGACCACTTCGCCGCAATCGACTTCGAGCGATACGTCCTGCACGACCATGCGCTTGCCATAGGTCTTTTGCAGGCCGCGCACGACCAGGCGGCTGTTGCAGCTTGTCGTCTCCGTCATTTCTTGCCCTGCTCCGCGGCCGGCGCCGTCTTGGGGTGGTTATCGTAGATCAGGGTGACCCGGCCGCCGCCGGCCTTGCTGGTGCCGTCCGCGGTGTTGAACACCTTGACGTCCTCGCGCCGGCTGTCGTAGGAGATGAACGGGCCTTCGGCCTGCTGCGTCACGCGCGTGCCGGTCAAGGAGGCGACGCGCGCCTTGGAGAACAGCTTGACGACTTCGTTCTTGCCGTCGTACTCGATGCGTTCCGCTTCGCCTTCGGACCACAGATCCGGGCCGCCGTCGCGCTTCTGGCGGAAGGTAGCCTTGCCGCCCGGCGCGCCGTAGAAGGTGGCGTACTTGTAGCCCTGGTCGTCCTCGCGCACCACGGCGCGCGCCGCCTTCATCAGGAGCGTGCCACGGGTCAGCACCACGTTGCCGGTCAGTTCGGCCGAGCCGTCGACGAAATTGGTGGCGAAATGGTCGGCCTCGACCACCACCTTCTGCAGCGAGTCGGCGCGCTCGCCATGGGCGGTCGCGGCTGCCAGCGACAGCGCCAGTACCAGCAATGCCTTGCGTGCTGTTGTCATTGATGTCTTCCTTATTTCCGGGGCGGTCCGTAGACCAGCTTCCCATGCTGGAGTATGTCCATCCGGCCGGTCGCGTTATTGGCTCGCATGCCCACGCCGGTCAGGGTATTCGTTCCTAGGACGATGTCGACCGCTTGATCGGTCTCCATTTCCTCGCCATCCGTATCGAGCTTGAGCGACGGCGTATCCATCGTCAGGCGCACCGCGTTGGGGGCCGGCGCGCGCTCGACATGGACCCCGCCCACCAGGTCCACCATGCCGGTCGCGTTGTCCAGGTGCGCCTGCTTGGCGCTCACCGTGAGCGGCGGCTTGTCGTCCGACAGGTTCTGCACGTAGGGCTGCTCGATCACGGCCGTGTCGTCGCTCGGGCGGTGCGTCATCTTGGCGCCGGCGATGATGTAGCGTGGCTTGCCCTCCGGCGTCATGCGCACGAAGCTGAATTTCTCGACGATGTAGTCCGGCTCGTTGCGCTGCGCCTGGGCCTGCAGGTCCATGTCCGCCACGTTCATCAGCTGCAGCAGATAGAAGCTGCCCAGCGCCAGCAGCGCGCCCACGCCGAGCGCCAGGCCCAGGCGCCAGCGGTGCGCAACGCGTTTGTGGTAACCGTGGGCCATGCGGATTCCGTCAGCCGAAGTACTGGGCCAGCACCGATTCGTAGGTGCCCTGGGCGCGCATGATCATGTCGCACACCTCGCGTACGGCGCCACGCCCGCCGGCAGCACGGGTGACGTAGTGGGCGCGGTGCTGCACCTCGGCGTGCCCGGTCGGCACGGTCACGGCAAAGCCGACGCGCAGCAGCAGCGGCAGGTCGATCACGTCGTCGCCGATATAACCGCACTCCTCGGCCGTCACGCCGGTCTCCTGCAGCAGCGTGGCCAGCGCCACGCGCTTGTCGTGCATGCCCTGGTGGACGTGGTGGATACCCAGGTCCTTGGCGCGCTTGACCACGATCGGGGAGTTGCGGGCGCTGATGATGGCCGTCTTCACGCCGGTCTTGTTCAGCATCTGGATGCCCAGGCCGTCCAGCACATAGAAGGTCTTGGTGACCTCGCCGTCGGCGTCGTAGGTCAGGGTGCCGTCGGTGAGGACGCCGTCCACGTCGAAGATCATGACCTTGACCTTGGAGGCGCGCACGAAGCTTTCGGTCGGCTGCATCGTCAAATCACTTTCGCACGGGTGAGGTCGTGGATGTGCAGGGCGCCGACCAGCTTGTCGTCCGCGTCCACCACGAGCATCTGGTTGATCCGGAATTCCTCCATCACGGCCACGGCGTCTACCGCGAGTTTGTCCGCCTCGATGCGGCGCGGGTTGGCGTGCATCACGTCGCGCATCACCACCTTGCTGAAATCCTGGACCTTGTCGATCAGGCGGCGCAGGTCGCCGTCCGTGAACACGCCGATGGGGCGGTCATCGGCATCGACCACGGCGGTCATGCCCATGCCTTTCTGCGTGATTTCGAGCAGCGCGTCCGGCAGGCGGGCGTCGGCCGTTACCTTGGGCACGGCGGCGCCGCTGCGCATGATGTCGCGCACGTGGGTCAAGAGGCGCCGTCCCAGCGCGCCGCCCGGATGCGAGCGCGCGAAGTCCTCTTCGCGAAAGCCGCGCGCGTCCAGCAGGGCCACGGCCAGGGCGTCGCCCAGGGCCAGGGTCACGGTGGTGGAAGCGGTCGGCGCCAGGTTCAGGGGGCAGGCTTCCTTGGCCACCGAGACGTCCAGGTGGATGTCGGCCAGCTTGGCCAGGCTGGAATTGGGGTTGCCCGTCATCGCGATGAGATGGGTGCCCATGCGCTTGATGATGGGGACGATGGCGAGCAGCTCGCTCGCCTCGCCGGAATACGAAATGGCGATCACCGCGTCCTGCGCGGTAATCATGCCCAGGTCGCCGTGCAGGGCCTCGGCCGGATGCACGAACATGGCCGGGGTGCCGGTGGAGGCCAGGGTGGCGGCGATCTTGCGGCCGATGTGGCCGGACTTGCCGATGCCGGAGACGACCACGCGCCCGTGGCAGCCCAGCAGCAGCGCCACGGCACGCGCGACAGCGTCGTCCGTGACCAGGCGCGCCTGCAGCGCCTGCATGGCGGCGGTCTCGATGTCGAGCGTTTCGCGCGCCATCTCCATGGCCCGGCGCATGACGCCGGCGTCGAAACCCTGCGCGGGGAAATTTTGATCGGTTACACTCATGGACGGCAGTATAAACGAAATGGGCAAGCAAAAAACTTGCCAGACCTAAAAACCCGCCCAGGAGGATCACGCGCCCATGTTTTCCGGACTCGAACTCACCCTCCTGTTGCTCACGTGTGCCGTGCTGGGGGTGGTGGCGTTCCGGATTCTGCATCTGCCGCCCATGCTCGGCTACCTGGCGGTCGGCATCCTGATCGGACCGCATGCGCTGGGACTGGCCGAGAACAACGCCATCACCCACCAGCTGGGCGAAATCGGCGTCGTGTTCCTGATGTTCAGTATCGGCCTCGAATTCTCCCTGCCCCAGCTCATGGCCATGCGCCGCATCGTGTTCGGACTGGGGCTGGCCCAGGTAGTGGCCACCATCGCCTTTTCCATGCTGCTCGGCTGGATCGCGGCGCACCAGTCGCACGGCATGTTCAGCCTGTCCTGGCAGGGCAGCTTCGCGCTGGGCGGGGCGCTCGCCATGTCGTCCACCGCCATCGTGTCCAAGATGCTGACCGAGCGGCTCGAGCTGGAAAGCCAGCATGGGCGCAAGATCGTCGGCATCCTGCTGTTCCAGGACCTGGCCGTGGTGCCGCTGCTGATCCTGATCCCGTCGCTGGGCAGCAATCCGAAGGACCTGGCCGTGACCCTCGGCCTGGCCGGCGCCAAGACCGCCGCGGTGCTGCTGGTGCTCCTCTTCGCCGGCCAGCCGCTGCTCAAGCGCTGGTTCAACGTGGTCGTCAAGCGCCGCTCCCAGGAGCTGTTCATGCTGAACCTCCTGCTGGTCACGCTGGGCGCAGCCTGGATCACGGAGCGCGCCGGTCTGTCGCTGGCCCTGGGCGCCTTCGTGGCCGGCATGCTGATTTCCGAGACGCCCTACAAGCACCAGGTGGAAGAAGACATCAAACCCTTCCGCGACGTGCTGCTCGGCCTGTTCTTCATCACCATCGGCATGCTGCTGAACGTATCGCTGGTGGTCCAGCACTGGTGGCTGGTGCTGGTCATGCTGGTCGGTCCCGTCATGCTCAAGTTCGCGCTGATCGCCGGCCTGGCCAAGATCTACGGCACCAGCGACGGGGTGGCGATCCGCACCGGCCTCGCGCTGGCGCAGGCGGGCGAATTCGGCTTCGTGCTGCTGAACCTGACGGCCGGAGCGAACCTGATCGATCCGCTCGTGATCCAGCTGGTGCTCGCGTCGATGGTGCTGTCCATGCTGGCCGCCCCGCTCATGATCGCCAACATGGACCGGATCGCGATGAAGATCGCCTCCAACGAATGGATGATGCAGTCGCTCCAGTTGACGCAGCTCGCGACCCGCACCATGGCCACGCAAAAGCATGTGATCATCGCCGGTTTCGGGCGCAGCGGCCAGAGCCTGGCAACCCTGCTGGGCGAGGAGAAGATTCCTTACCAAGCGCTCGACCTCGACCCGGAACGGGTGCAGGAAGCGCAGGCCGGCGGCGCCAGTGTCGCGTACGGCGACGCCACGCGCCGCGAGAGCCTGGTCGCGGCCGGCATCTATCGCGCCGCCGCGCTGGTGGTGACCTACGCCGACACGCGCTCCGCGCTCAAGGTCCTGCACCTGGCCCACGAACTGGCGCCGTCGCTCCCGGTCATCGTGCGCAGTCACGACGACAGCGACCTCGAAACCCTGCGCGCGGCCGGTGCGGCCGAGGTGGTCCCGGAAGCGCTGGAAGGCAGCCTGATGCTCGCCTCGCACGCGCTGGTGCTGCTGGGGGTGCCGCTGCGGCGGGTGGTGCACCGGGTGCAGAGCGCCCGCGACGAACGCTACGCGTCGCTGCGCGGCTTCTTCCACGGCGAAGGCGACGCGTCGGGCGACGACGCCGAGCACATGCACGTGCGCCTGCACACGGTGACCTTGGACGAGGATGCGAACGCGATCGGCCGCAAGCTGGCGGATCTGGAATTGCAGGAGGTGGGCGCGGAAGTGGCGACCATCCGGCGCGGCAAGGGCCGGCTGGCGGTGGCGCCCGAAACCCAGTTCGAGCACGGCGACGTGGTGGTGCTGCGCGGCTCCGCCGAGGCGGTGGCCCGCGCCGAAGGGCGTCTGCTGCGCTGAATCAGTCCAGGCTGACCACCCGGTTGCGGCCGCTCTCCTTGGCGCGGTAGAGGGCCGCGTCGGCGCGCGCGACCAGCTGCTGCGCGGCGCCCTCGATCGGGTTGTCGCAGTCGAAATCGGTGAGCGAGGCCACGCCCAGCGACACCGTCACCGGCACCTTGAAGCCGTTGGCCAGCGTGACCGGCGCGCGCTCGATGCTCTCGCGGATGCGCTGGGCCACATGGGTCGCGCTATCCAGATCGGCATCGATCAGGAGCACGACGAATTCCTCGCCGCCGATGCGCCCGAGCGTGTCGGACAGACGCAGCTCCTCCTTGATGCGGCCCGCCACTTCGCGCAGCACTTCGTCGCCGCCCTGGTGGCCCACGCTGTCGTTGACCGCCTTGAAGTGGTCGATGTCGATGTACACGCAGGAGATGCGGTAGGCCTGGCGGCGGGCGCGCGCGATCTCCTCCAGCAGGCGACGGTCGATGTAGCGGCGGTTGTAGACGCCGGTCAGCGCGTCGGTCAGGCCGATGTACTTCAGCATCTCGTTGGAGATCACGTTCTCCAGGCAGATGGCGATGATCGAGGCCATGTGCTCGATGAAGTCCGTGCCCATCGACGCGACGAAACGCTGCGGGTCGATGCTGCCCAGATTGAGGCTGCCGATCAGGCGCCGGTTGCGCAGCAGCGGCACCAGGGCCACGCTCTCCATGCCAGCCGGCGGCTGCGGGAATTCGCGTGCGTGGGCGTCCGGATCGAAAGGACCGAGAATGGGCTTGGGGATGCCGTATTCGTTGCGCTTGTAGGGCAACGCGGCTTCGCTGTCGACGAAGATCAGGTTGGGGAACAGGGAGAAGTCGACGCCCAGCTTCTGCATCACGGTGTGGATGTCGGCGTCGACGTCGATCAGCGACAGCGTCACCGCGTCCAGCTCCGAAATCACGGGCAAAGTGCGGAAGATGGTGCCGACCAGTTCCGGGAAGCCCGAGGCGCCGACGATCTCGAGATCGAAGGCCTGGTGCCGGCACATGATGTCGTGGTTGCGCTCGGCCTGTTCCAGCATGTATGCCAGGCGCGCGCGCAGGCTGTCGTTTTCCGCCTCCAGGGCGCGCGCGTTCACGCTCACTTCATCCATCACCATCCCTTAGCAAAACCACAACGTCGTTTTGATTTTGAGCAATAAGTCGCCACATTACGCCAACTTGAGGCGCCTGCAAACCAAAACCGGGCGATTGTGGCTTTGCCGCTAAAAGGAAAGCTCGACTTCGAACGCCTGACCGATGCGCAATCGTTCTCCTTCGCCGGAGACCAGGATCGCGTTCATGCCGAAGCAGATGCCGTCCTCCACCTGCGGCTTGACCCGGTAGCTGCGCAGGATGTCGAGCGGATCGGGACCGAACTGGCCGGTGGCCTGGTCGACCGAAGGCATGGGACAGCGTGCGCAGGGCTTGACCGGCTTGAGCACGACCGGGCCGCAGGTGAAGCTGGCCGTGTAGTCCTCGTCGAATGCTTCGGTGCCGCTCACCACGATGTTGGGGCGGAAGCGGTTCATCGGCAGCGCGGCGCGGCCGGCGGCTTGCAGCTTGCCGTTCAGGTCTTCCAGCGAGGCCGCGCCGACGACGAGAAACGGGAAGGCGTCCGAGAACATGGTCGGCGCTTCGACCGCGCCGGTCCATTTGGTGCTGGCGAGGCGGCGCGCTTCGGGATGGAAGCGCACCAGGCGGCAGCCGATGCCGACCGCGTTGGTGCACCAGGCTGCAGCCAGGTCGCCGCAGTCGTAGGCGTCGACCTCGTCGTCCCAGATGCGCACGTGGCGCAGCACCGTGTCGTCCGGATGCGGCAGGCCAAGCTGCAGCTCCAGCGGCAGCATGCCGGGGGCGCGCAACTCCAGCGTCTCGGTATGCAGGCGCGGCGTGACGAGAGCCATGCGCGGATGCTCGCGCTGGGTGAGACACAGGCCGTCCTCGTCCACGAGCATCCATTCTCGGTCGTACACGTTGTCGACCGCGAGGCCAAAGCGCGTCAGCGTCGCTTCGCGCACGGCGATGCCGGCGCAGGACTTCACCGGATAGAAGACGATGTCGGTGACGGCGGCCATGTCAGCGCTGCTCCGCTTGTTCCTGCGCCAGGCGCTTTTCCAGGCGCGCCGAGGCGTCGGCCGCGTAGGCGGCGCAGCCCTTGGGGTCGACGAAGGCGTTGTGCTGCGGCGTGGTCCGCGCCAGCTTTTCCATCGTGTCGGTGAAGCCCGGGTGCACGGACACGATCACGTCGCACGGCAGCGCGCCGATCCTGGCAATGGTCTGGCGGAAGGTGTCGGCAATGCCGGGGTGGGTCGCGTCGCCGCTGAAACGATAGCCGTCCATCGACACCGCGTTCAGGCTGTCCGCATACACGACGTTGTAGCACTTGCCCGCTTCGCAGGACTGCCAGGTCCAGGACACTCCGCCCGGCGTGTGGCCCGGCGTATAAACAGCCGTCAGGGCCAGCGGCCCGAGGCGCAGCACCCCACCGTCGGCGATCATCCGGGTCGGTCCGGTGACCGGCGTGGTGTGTACCGGTTCCTTCGCGTCGTATTGCGGGTCGTCGGCGCCGATCGTTCCGGCCTGTAGCACCGCCAGCGCGGCCGGGCTGCTCACCACTGTCGCGCCGCTGGCCTTTTGCAGTGCCGCGATGGCGCCGTCATGATCCCAGTGCGGATGCGAGTTGAGGATGTATTTCACGTCGCGCAGCTTGAAGCCGAGCGCCTCGATGTTCTTGCGGATCTGGTTGGCGGACTGCGGCAGCGCGCCGTCCAGCAGGATGTGGCCCTTGGGCGAGGTCACCAGCATGGCCGACAGCTCGCGCGTGCCGACGTAATAGGTGTTGCCGATCACCTTGAACGGTTTTTGCGGCACGTTCCACGCCGCGCAGGTGCGGCATTGGAGGTGGTCCACATGGGGCGCGGCTTGCGCGAAAGTGGCGCCCAGGAGGCCCGCGGCGATGACGGCGAGACGATACATGCGCAACCTTTCATGAACAGAAATGGGCGCGATTATACCGCTCGCCTGAAAATCATTCCGGCGAGGGCCAGGAACGCGAAGGCGGCGCCGGCGTAGAAGGTGAAGCCGGAGCCGAAGCGGTCCCACAGCAGGCCGGCGATCACACTTGCCGCCAGCAGCGCGCACCCGCTCACGAGGTTGAACACGCCGTAGGCGGTGCCGCGCAAGCGGGGCGGCGCGGCGTCCGCCACCATGGCCGACAGCAGGCCCTGGGTCATCCCCATGTGAATGCCCCACAGGGCGACGCCGATCAGCACCGCCGGCCATGCGGCGGCGCTGGCCAGCACCAGGTCGGACGCGATCAGCACGGCCAGCCCGATCATCAGCAGCAGCGAACGTGGCGCCCGGTCGGCCAGCAGCCCGAACGGATAGGCGGATGCCGCATACACAATGTTCATCACCGCCATCACCAGGGGCACCAGCGAGATGGACATGCCGACCTGCTGCGCCTTCAGCACCAGAAAGGCCACCGAGAAGCGCGCCAGTTCGAACACCGCGCCGAAGGCAACCACCGACCAGTAGGAGCGCCCGAGCTGGCGCAGGTTGGCGCGGGAGACCGGATTGTCGCCGGCCACCGCGCCGATATGCTCCGGTTCGCGCACGCCCCACACCAGCAGTGCGAGCGACAGGAAGGCCGGAACAGCGGCGAGCAGGAACACCGCGCGAAAGTCGTTGGCCCACCACAGCATCAGCAGCGCTCCGCCGAGGGGACCGAGGACGGCACCCACGGTGTCGAGCGCCTGGCGCAGGCCGAAGGCGGCGCCGCGTGCGCTTTGGGGAACGATGTCGGCGACCAGCGCGTCACGCGGCGCGGCGCGCACGCCCTTGCCGACGCGGTCGATCAGGCGCGCGGCCAGCACCACGCCCATGGTAGGCGCCAGCGCGAACAGCGGCTTGGTGAAGGCGCCCAGCGCATAGCCGAAGGCGGCCACCTGTTTGCGCCGGCCGACGTAATCGCTCCAGGCGCCGGAGAACACGCGCACCACCAGCGCGGTCGCTTCGGCCAGGCCCTCCACCAGCCCGACCAGCGCGGCGCTGGCCCCGAGCGTGCCGACCATGAACAAGGGCAGCAGGCTATGGATCATCTCCGAGGAGACGTCCATCAGCATGCTCACGAACCCGAGCACCCAGATCGAGCGCGGCAGCCTGCGCTCACTCATGCCCGTCGCCGATCGAGCCGGAAATCATCTCGCCCTCTGGCACTTCAGGGGCGACACCCAAGGATGAAATAGTGTCGGTCTTCATGATGCCCTCGCGCGTGACAACTGCTCTGCATTATGCGCGCGTCAGGTGCGAGGGGTAAATATCCGCCGCTTCGAATCGAACCACACCGACAGGCCGGTCCCGGCCAGCAGGCCACCCAACACGGGAAGCGTCTCAGGATTGCCGGGAACAGCCAGGAGTGCGACCGCGGGCCCCGGACAATACCCAGCAATTCCCCAGCCCACGCCAAACAATGCCGATCCAAGCACCAGCGAACTGGTGACCTTGGTCGCTGGCGTCAAGTGAAATTCAGTGTCCAGGATGGGACGACGGCGCTTCAATATGCGATGGAAGGCGACCGCCGCCAGCACGACCGCCCCACCCAGCACGAACAGGAGCGAGGGATCCCAGGCGCCGCCGACATCGAGGAAGGCGAGCACCTTTTGCGGCGATGTCATTCCGGCCACTGCCAGCCCCACACCGAATAGCAGGCCGAATACGAGTTGGGAAACGAAGCGCATCAGTAGATCCCCCACCAGTGGCGAACCAGATAGGTCGTGAGCATGGCGACGCCGAGGAACACGGCGACGGCGACCAGGGACCGTACCGAGAATCGTGCCAGTCCGCAGACCCCGTGGCCGCTGGTGCAGCCGCGTGCCACTCCCGTTCCAAGACCCGTGAACACACCGGCAAGCATCAGCAGCCAGGACGGAAAGTGTGCACGCGCCACCGGGACTTGTCCGCTCAAGGAGGCGTACAGCCAGGCGCCCAGTACAAGTCCGATCAAGAACACGGCGCGCTCGAGGGACTGCCCTCCACGCGTGGTGAACAACGACCGCAACATGCCGCTCACGCCGGCGACTCTTCCGTTAAAGAGCAGCAGGCCCGAGGCGGCCGCGCCAATCAACAGGCCGCCCGCGAGCGGTGCGGCGAATTCCTGAAATGCCATTGCCGTACCCGCTCAGAGCTTCCAGGCATACGCGACACCAAGGATATTTTCTCCAAGGCGGACGTTGGCATTGCCACCGCCGAAGGCAGGCGGAATCGAACTGGCGCCGCGCACGGTTTTGCTGAAGGCATGCGTGTACGCGACACTGAGCTCCCCGTTGGCGGCGACCCGGAAGCTCGCGCCCAGGCTCACATGGTCCTGTACGACGCCGGGTGCGAGGATGTTAAACAGCGTCTCGCCGGCGGACACCGGCTGGCTGGTGTGGTTATAGCCGGCACGCAGCGTCACATCATCCTTGAGCGCATAGACCGCACCGATCTTGTAGGCCGTGGTATTGCGCCAGCCAAAGCCGGGCCCCTTGGCAGCACCCAAGGGCGCGCTCTGGAGATTCGCCAGCGGTGCCCCCACCGACGCCACATCGGCATAACGGATACGCTGCACGTCGGCAGCAACGGTCAGTGCTGATTGTACCTTGTAGGCCAGGCCCAGGCCGAAATTCTCGGGGATGTCGAAACTGCCGCCACTTGCGAACAGGCCCTGGTACTTGCTGAATTTGCCGGCCTTGATTTTCGACGACCAGGTCGCGCCCAGCGTCAGGTACGGCGTAATTTTCCCGCTCCATCCGAGCCGCACGCCCCATCCCGTGGAAGTATCCGTGCCGCGATTGGTCACATTGCCCGGGCTGACGGTGAAGTAGGGGTTGTCGAAGTTCTGCAGGCCGCTGGCCTCGAAGCGCTGATAGGCAAAATTCAGGGCCGCACCGACTGCATTGGCGTCGTCGATCTTCCAGGCGAGGTTCGGGGAGATGAACAGCTGTTCGAGATTCACGCCAGCTTTGCCGCTACCGAACAGCGGCACCCCGCCGTTGTAGGTGGTATTCATGCCGCCATTGCCATACACGGCAAGTCCGGCGCTGAGGCTTGGAGAGAAGGCTCTAACGTAACCGAGTTCGGGAATGAAGAAGTGGCGTTTTCCGTTCCCATTCAAGGCGCCATCGGCCCCGCCGCCGTTGCCGACGATTTCGGCACCGCGGTCCGGAGAGAACCAGGTGACGCCAAGGTCCAGACGCGCGCCGACGAAAGCCGTACCCGCCGGATTCGTCGCTGCCGCAAGGCCGTCCTGCGGCAAGGCGATGCCGGCGCCGCCGGTGCCTTGCGCTCTAACGCTGGTGGCATGCTGAAAATAGCCGTCCGTGGCATGGGCCGCCGCGGAGGAAAACGCGAGGGCGATGAGTACGGATGTCTTGCGAATGTTGAATTGCATGTGAGGCCCCTTGCATAAAGGCCTCTACTGTATTGGCTTCCAACTCATCAACAAACGAAGAAATTCTTATATGCTCATACAGTAATTCAGCACCTCGTACAAAGCTGACCAGACCCCGACATGAAAAAAGCCCCGCTTGCACAAGGCATTGCGGGGCCCGGTATTGCGAAAAGGCGATCAGACGTTGAACAGGAAGTTCAGCACGTCGCCATCCTTGACGATGTATTCCTTACCCTCGGCGCGCATCTTGCCCGCTTCCTTGGCGCCGGCTTCGCCCTTGTAGGTGATGAAGTCGTCGAAGGAGATGGTCTGGGCGCGGATGAAGCCGCGCTCGAAGTCGGTGTGGATCACGCCGGCCGCCTGCGGCGCGGTGTCGCCGGCGTGGATGGTCCAGGCGCGCACTTCCTTCACGCCGGCCGTGAAATAAGTCTGCAGGCCGAGCAGCTTGTAGCCGGCGCGGATCAGGCGGTCCAGGCCCGGCTCCTCCATGCCCATGTCGGCCAGGAAGGCGATCTTGTCTTCCTCCTCCAGGTCGGCGATCTCGGCCTCGATGGCGGCGCAGATGGCGACGATGGGCGCGTTCTGCTCGTTGGCGTAGGCGGTCAGCTGATCCAGCAGCGGGTTGTTGGTGAAGCCGTCGTCGGACACGTTGGCCACGTACATGGCCGGCTTGGCCGTGATCAGGCACAGCGGCTTGATGAGGTCCATCTCTTCCGGCGACAGACCGAGCGCGCGCACCGGCTTGGCGTCGTTCAGGGCCGGCATCAGGCGCTCCAGCAGGGCCACCAGCTTGGCCGCGTCCTTGTCGCCCGAGCGCGCCTTCTTCTGCTCGCGGTGGATGGTCTTTTCGACCGTCGTCATGTCGGCCAGCGCCAGCTCGGTCTGGATCACGGCGATGTCGTCCAGCGGGCTGACCTTGCCGGCCACGTGGATCACGTTCTCGTTCTCGAAGCAGCGCACCACGTTGACGATGGCGTCCGTCTCGCGGATGTGGGCCAGGAACTGGTTGCCCAGGCCTTCGCCCTGCGACGCGCCTGCCACCAGGCCGGCGATGTCGACGAATTCGACGATGGCATTGACCACGCGCTCAGGCTTGACCACCTCCGACAGCTGCTTCAGGCGCGGGTCCGGCACCTCGACCACGCCGACGTTCGGCTCGATGGTGCAGAACGGGTAGTTCTCGGCCGGGATGCCGGCCTTGGTCAAGGCGTTGAAGAGGGTGGACTTGCCGACGTTGGGCAGGCCGACGATGCCGCATTTGAGACTCATGGAAGACCTTCGCTATTCTGGACTGGCGGTGCTCCGCCGAAAACCCACTATTGTACTCTAGGCGATGGGCAAAACCCGCGCCAGGTCTGGCCGCGCGGCGAATTCGGCGAAGTCGTCGCGCAGCGCCTGGGCCTGGGAGATCGCCTGCTGCCAGTGGCGGATGCGGGCATCGTGGTCAAGGCCGTAATGCTGGAAGTCTTTGCGGTCCGGCAGCTTGCCGCGCGGGAGGGCGCGCACGAACTCGCGCGAAGGCGTCACCAGCAGGACGTTGTCCAGCCAGGCCCGTTCGCGCCCCTTGTGTGCGCGCCGCCACGGCAGCGCCTTGTCCAGCCAGCCCGGCACGATCGCGGGCGTGAAGTGCGGGTACAGCACCAGCTCGCCCTCCCCCAGCCGCGCATAGGGCAAGGCCAGGTGGTAGTCGAGGATGCCGCCGTCCCAGTAGTGGCCCGGCGGCGCATGGTCGAAGCCGCGCACGGCCGGCATGATGAGGGGCAGCGTGCCGGAGGCCAGCAGCGCTTCCGGCAGGTTCCGTGGCGTGAGCTTGACGAAGTGGGTGGTGAAGCCGTCCCAGGGTTCGCGCAGCCAGTCGTTGGCGTCGCGCGCGTCGCCCACCACCACCCGCTCGAGCAGCGGGGCCAGACGCTCGCGCGCGGCCAGGTTGCGCAGGGCCGCTGCCGCGAAGCCGCGCATTTCGGCGCTGCGCCGCGCGGGCGCCGCCAGCGCGCCGCGCCCGCGGTTGGTCAGCAAGTGCATCCGGTACTGCGGATGGGCGACGATGTCCTCCTCGTGGCCGGTGACGAAATCGGCCAGCAGCTTGCGGCAGACCTGATCGATTTCATGCGTGGACGGCTTGGCCGTATAGCGCTGGCCGCAGTACAAGTCGCCCAGGCGTTTGAAGGCGGCGGCCGGATCGCCCTGGCAGGCAGCGGCCATGCGCCAGGCGCCGATCGAGGCCCCGATCAGGGTGCGCTCGCGCGGTGCGGCCGGCAGCCAGCTGCCGAACAGCCACTGGTCCAGCGCCTGGAACACCAAGCCCTTGGGTCCGCCGGCGGCGGCGGGCACGACGGCCACGTCCCGGGCGCGCAGGCCGTGCTGGCGCAGGTGCGCGAGCGCGCGCGGCCCGGCATGGAAATTTAGTACATTCATGACAAGATTATGGCGCGCCCGAGCTTCACACGTCCAGCGCCGCAGTTGCGTGTACGCAATTTGTCGCGCGTCCGGCTGTGTAGGATGGGCGCTCCGCTTCCCGATTGGAGAGAGCAATGCGAAGCTTCCTGCCCGGGTGTCTGCTGGCGCTCGCGTCGGTGTGCGCCTCGGCACAGGACACCGGCACCGATCCTTCCCTGGTCGTCGACCGCTACGTCCAGCACTTCGTGGTGGAGCCGGACGGCAGCTATCTGCTCACCATCGACAACGCGCGCACCATCCGCGAACCGCGCGCCGTGCAGGAGCACGCCCACTACACCATCACCTACAACAGCACCCTCGACGAGGTGCTGGAAGTGCGCGCCGCGACCCGCAAGCAGGACGGACGGGTGGTGCCGGTGGCAGCGGAGCAGATCCGCGACCAGCAGGAGGCCGCTTCCGCGGACGCGCCCATGTTCCAGGACACGCGCGTCAAGGTGGTGGTGTTCCCGGACGTGGAGGTGGGCGACCGGATGGAGGTGCACTACATCCTGCGCCGCCGCAGCGCCCCCTTCCCCGGCCAGTTCGAGGACTTGTCGGCGTCGGCCTTCTATGCGAACCCGGACTTCCACCTGATCTACGACATGCCCGCGTCGATGCCGCTACAGGCGGACGCGGTGGGTTTCGAGGAAGTGCCGGACGCAAGCCCGCCGGGCCGCCGCCGCTACCACTGGCATTACGTGCCGGGGCCGAACCAGCGCATCGAAGCGCAGTCGGTGAGCTACCTCGATTACGGCAAGCGCCTGGCCGTGTCGACGTTCGCAAGCTATGCCGACTTCGCGCGCGCCTATGATGCGCGCGCCCGCGCCGCGGCGCTCCCCGACGCCGCCATCGCCGACCTGGCCCGCAGCCTTGCGGGAGGCCTGGACGACCCGCGCGCCAAGGCGATGGCGCTGTCCGAATGGGTGCGCAAGAACATCCGTTATGTGGCGGTGTATGTCGGTGCGGGCGGCGTGGTGCCGCACGATGCGGCCACGGTGCTGCGCAACCGTTACGGCGACTGCAAGGACCACGCGAGCCTGCTGGTGGCCATGCTGGCGGCGGCCGGCATCGACGCCACGCCGGCCTTGGTCAACAGCGGCAACGCCTACAAGCTGCCCAGCGCGCCGACGCTCGGGGTGTTCAACCACGTGATCACGTACGTGCCGGCGCTGGACCTGTATCTGGATCCAACGGCCGCCAGCATCGCGGCCGGCTTCCTGCCCGCGGCCGTGCGCGGCAAACCCGTGCTGCTCACGCACAGCGGCCAGCTTGCGCATACCCCCTATGCGCAAGCGGAACGCACGCGCACGCTGGCGCGTTTCGGCATCGAACGCGACGGCAGCAGCCGCTTCTCCGTCATCAAGACCTCGGAGGGTGCGATCGCGGAGGCCTACCGCAGCGCCGTGCGCGCCAGCCGCCCGGCCGAGCGGGAACGCTTCGTCGAGCGCATGCTGCAAGGACTGGGACAAAAGGGCGTGGGCAGCGTCGACGTGGGCGCGGTCGATGGCGGCGGCAGCCGCTACACGTTGCGTTTCACCGGTGCGAGCGAGAACTTCGCCCACCTGCCCGGGCCGGTCGGCATCGCCAGTTCGTTCAACTTCTGGGGCGGCCTGGGCGAGGCGGTGATGTCGCTGGCGCAGGAGAAGGAGCGGCGCCAGGACTTCGTCTGCCCGCCGCTGGAGGCGGAGGACGAGACGCGCTTCGAGCTGCCGCGCGGCGTGCGCGTGCTGGCGCTGCCGCCGCCGGTGCGCGTACAGGATGCGAACCTGCGCTACCGCTCCTCGACGCGCAGGGAAGGCAACGCGGTGGTGGTAAAACGGCAGATCGACTTCCACCACGCGGGGCTGGTGTGCACGCCGGACGAGTTCCGGCGCCTGCGGCCGCTCGTGGACCGCATGATCCGCGACCTGAAAAGCCAGGTCATCGTGCAGGGGTGATTCAGGCCGAGTGCAGCTGCATGGTGGCCACGTCCATCTTGCCCTCCACCGTCAGCGGGATGATGCGCAGCGCCTTCTCGATGCATTCCTCGATCAGCACCTGCTCCTCGCGGCGCGGCCGGTGCAGCACGAAGTCGGCCACCTGCTGCTGCAGGTTCATGCTGCGCGGATGGCCGATGCCGATGCGCAGGCGCCAGTAGTCCTGGGTGCCGAGGGCGGCCGTGATGTCCTTCAGGCCGTTGTGGCCGGCGGCCGAGCCGCCCTTCTTCATCTTGACCGCGCCGGGCGGCAGGTCGAGTTCGTCATGCACCACCAGGATCTCGTCGGGCGCGATCTTGAAAAAGCGCGCCAGCGCGCCGACCGACTGGCCGGAGCGGTTCATGTAGGTCTGGGGTTCGAGCAGCCACACTTCACTGCCGGCGATGCGGGCCTTCGCCGCGAACGCATTGAAACGCGCCTCGCGTTGCAGGCGGCAGCCGGGCAGCGAATTGGCCAGGTTGTCGACCAGCCAGAAGCCGGCGTTGTGGCGGGTTTGTTCGTATTCGGGGCCGGGGTTACCCAGGCCGACGATCAGGCGGATGGCCATAATGTTCCGAAAGTGCGTCATCCCCGCGCAGGCGGGGACCTCTGGTAAGGCGTTGTCCGATATGGCTTCTATCAGGGGTCCCCGCTTCCGCGGGGATGACGGCTGATAGCAAAAAGCCCGCAGCACGCTGCGGGCTTTTCGTCCGAAGGCCAGGAATTACTTCTTCTTGGCTTCTTCGTCGGCGGCAGCTTCCGCAGCCACCTGGCCAGCCGGCACCGATGCGGTGGCGATGGTCAGGTCCTGACCGTGGGTCACGGCGGTCACGCCGGCCGGCAGGTTCAGTTGCGACAGGTGGATCGATTGGCCAGCGTCGATCTTCGACAGGTCCACTTCGATGAACTCCGGCAGCTGGCCCGGCAGGCAGGACACGTCCAGTTCGTTCAGCACGTGCGAGATGGTGGCGGCGTGCAGCTTCACGGCCGGGGAGATCTCGGCGTTCACGAAGTGCAGGGCGACCTTCTTGTGCAGCTTCTGGTTGGCGTCCACGCGCTGGAAGTCAACGTGCAGGACCATCTGTTTGAACGCGTGCATCTGGAAGTCGCGCAGCACGACTTGCTGGGCCTGGCCATCGACTTCGAGGTCGAGGATGGACGAGTGGAAGGCTTCTTTCTTGAGCGCGTGGAACAATGCGTTGCCATCCAAGGCGATCATTTCCGGGGTGGCGCTGCCACCGTAGATGATGCCGGGGGTTTGGCCCGAATTGCGCAGGCGGCGGCTCGCTCCGGACCCCTGCAGTTCGCGTTTGAATGCGACGACTTTCATGTGTTACTCCAAAAAATAACAGGCTTGCGCCTGCGTTAGCGGAAGCCCCGCGACCAGGGCCCCCAGAAAAAGAACGCTTGCGCGCTCAGAAAAAAATCAGTCCGCGAACAGCGAGATCACCGAGTCGCCCTTGGTGATGCGCTTGAAGGTCTCGGCCAGCAGCGGGGCGCTGGTAAGCTGGCGGATCTTCGGGCAGGCGGCGCCGGCGGCGGTCAGCGGAATCGTGTCCGTCACGACCAGTTCGTCCAGCGGGGAATTTGTGATGCGGTCGATCGCGGGACCGGACAGCACCGGGTGCGTGCAGTACGCGACGACTTTCTTGGCGCCGCGCTCCTTGAGCACCTCGGCCGCCTTGACCAGGGTGCCGGCGGTATCGACCATGTCGTCCATGATCACGCAGTTGCGGCCTTCGACCTCGCCGATGATGTTCATCACCTCGGACACGTTGGCCTTGGGACGGCGCTTGTCGATGATGGCCAGGTCGCAGTTCAGGCGCTTGGCCAGCGCGCGGGCGCGCACCACGCCGCCCACGTCCGGCGACACGACCAGCAGGTCGTCGTAGTTGCGCTTTTGCAGGTCGCCCAGCAGGATCGGGGACGCGTAGATGTTATCGACCGGGATGTCGAAGAAGCCCTGGATCTGGTCCGCGTGCAGGTCCATGATCAGGACGCGCTCGACGCCGGCTTGCTGCAGCATGTTGGCCACCACCTTGGCCGAGATCGCGACGCGCGCCGAGCGCGGGCGGCGGTCCTGGCGGGCGTAGCCGAAATAAGGAATCGCGGCGGTGATGCGGCCGGCGGACGCGCGCTTGAGCGCGTCGACCATCAGCATGATTTCCATCAGGTTGTCGTTGGTCGGCGCGCAGGTGGACTGCAGCACGATGACATCCTTGCCCCGCACGTTCTCGTTGATCTCGACCATGACTTCGCCGTCCGAGAACTTGGACACGACCGCCTTGCCGAGTGGGATTCCGAGGTTCTTGGCGACTCCTTCTGCCAGTGCCGGATTAGCGTTGCCGGTAAAAACCATCAGGTTTTCGTAAGCCATGGGAGTCCCGAGAGATGCAGTGATTGAAACGAAAAAAGGCGCCTTGCGCGCCGCGCCTGCCGGGCCGGATGCCGCTGGCATCGACGAACCCGGGAAACGAAATGGCAGGGGAACAAGGATTCGAACCTTGGTATGCCGGAATCAAAATCCGGTGCCTTAACCAGCTTGGCGATTCCCCTACGCAACCTACTACTTGCTGCTGAGCCCGCTATTATAACCGCATCGCAGCAACAAGCCAAATTTTATTCCACAACTTGCGCGCCCTGCAAGAGCGTGAGCATCGGGTGCCGCGCCAGCGCCGGAGCTTTCCAGGCACGCCAAAGGCCCTGTGCCTGAACCAGCACGGCGTCCGCCGCGGCCTCGCTGGAAAACGCGCAGAACACGCACGCTCCCGAGCCCGTCATCCGCGCGTCGCCGAAATTGGCCAGCCAGCGCACCGCCTCTGCCACCGGCGGATACAACCGGCACGCGACAGGCTGCAAGTCGTTTTTTCCGAACTGCTGCAAGGTCTTGCGATCCCGCAGGTGCTTGGAAAAGTCCGTTATTGTGATAGGTTTCGTGTTTCTTGTCAAATCGGGCGCGGTGAAGATCGGGCCGGTCGGCACCTGCACGCCGGGCTCGATCACCACATACCAGGGGTCGGGCACGTCGACTGCCACCAGCGTTTCACCCACGCCCTCGGCGAAGGCGGTGTGCCCGAACAGGAAGAACGGGACGTCCGCGCCCAACGGCAGGCCGAGCGCCATCAGGTCGTGGCGCGTCAGGCCGCTGCGCCACAGGTAGTTGGCGACCATGAGCGCGGTGGCGGCGTCGGAGGAGCCGCCGCCCAGACCGCCGCCCAGCGGCAGGCGCTTGGCGACCGCCACCTCGATGCCGGGCGGCGGGGCGCCGTGGCGGCGTGCGTGTTCGTCCGCCAGCAGGCGCAGGGCGCGCACGATCAGGTCCTGTTCCTCGGGTACGCCGGGCACCTCGTTCACGCGGCGGATCGCGCCATCGGTGCGCAGGTCGAAGTCCAGCGTGTCGGCGCGGCCGATCAGCTGGAACACGGACTGCAGCAGGTGGTAGCCGTCCGGGCGGCGCCCGGTCACGTGCAGGAACAGATTGAGCTTGGCCGGCGCCGGGCAGCCGTGCAGGGAGCGCGTCATGCCTGCGGATCGAGCACGATGCGGATGGCCAGGGCGTCCGGGCTGCCAGGCACGCCACGCTCGGCGTCGATGCGCTTGGGCTGGGGCTGCGCCGCGCCCTCGTCCTGCCAGCTCACGAAATGCAGGCGCCAGCCGTCGCGCGTGGTGACCGTGCTGCGCGCCGGCGAGGCGGCGAAGCGCCCCCCGTCCTGCGCGGTGGCGTAGCCTTGCAGCCAGTCGCGCAGGCCGCTCACGGGCAGCGACCAGCCGAGGGTTTGCGCGGTCAGGCTGTCGATGTCGGGTGCGCTGCGCGGCGCCTCGCTGCCCTGGGTCAGGGTGGCCTCGCGCGGCGTGACGGTGATCTTCGCGATGGTCTGGCCAAAGGGCGAGGCCAGGCTCACCTCCACGCGGTCCGCCTGCTGCAGCCAGTCGAATTTTCCGGTCAGGACGGCGGGCTGGCCTTCCTTCTCGTAGTTGACGGACAGGCGGCCCGTGAGCGCCACCTCGGCGCGGTAGGGCGCGACCGGCGCGGTGGACAGGGGAACGACGGGTGGCGGCGGGGCGCTGGCGCAGCCGCCCAGCAGGGCGGTGCACAGCGCAAGGGCAGTCGGAGAAATTCGCATGGGCGGATTATATGCCGCCGTCGTCGCCGCGCACGGGCTCCGGTCGATCGCGTCGCGCCGCAATCTACCAGCGGTCCCCGCTTGCGCGGGGATGACGGGGTGCTACAGCTTGAGGTTCAGGCGGGCCAGCGTGGAGCGCAGGGTGTCGTTCTTCGGATCCTTGGCGCGCGCTTCGCGCAGCAGCTTTTGCGCGTCCTCGCGCTTGCCGGTCTTCCACAACACTTCGGCCAGGTGCACGCCGATCTCGGGATCGGTGCGCAGCGCATATGCCCGGCGCAGCATCTCCTCGGCCTGGCGCAGGTTCCCGAGCCGGTACTCGACCCAGCCCATGGAGTCCATGATGAAGGGGTCGTCCGGCGCCATCTTGAGCGCCTTGTCGATCAGCTGGCGCGCCTCGTCCAGGCGCACGTTGCGTTCGGCCAGGGAGTAGCCGAGCGCATTGTAGGCGTGGTGATTCTCGGGCGCCTGCGCGATCACTTCGCGCAGCGTCGTTTCCATCACGTCGACCTTGCCGACCTTCTCGGCGGCGAGCGCGAAGTCGTACAGCACGTCCGGATTGCCGGGAAAGCGGCGCGCGGCCGCTTCCAGCGCCTTGTAGGCCGCGTCGAACTTGCCGGCGTCGCGCAGGATCTGGCCGCGCGTGAGCGCGACCTGGGCTTGCTGGTCGCGGTCCTCGGTGTCGATCGCGTCGAGCGTGGCCGCGGCGGCGGACAACTGGCCCTGCTTGCCCTGCAACTGGGCCAGCTTCAGGCGCGCCAGCAGCTGCGCCTGCGGATTGTCGGCGGCGACCTTGTCCAGCCAGGCCTGGGCGGCCGCGTACTCGCCGCGGTCTTCGGCGATCTGGGCCAGCATCATGAGCACCTTGGACGGATCGCGCTCGTCGTCCGGATGCGCGCCATACACTTCCATGAAACGGGTCAGGTGGCGTTCGGCGACCTGCGGCTCGTCCAGCTGCAGCGACAGGATGCCGAGCGCGTACAGGGTGCCGAGGTGGTCCGGCTGTCCTTCGAGCAGATGCGTGAACTGATCGCGCGCCGCGCGGAACTCCTTGCGGTTGACCAGCACGCGGGCATAGGCGGCGCGCACCTCGCGCGCCTGCGGATGCGCGGCCAGGAAGTCCGCCAGCACGGCCGCCACCGCGTCGTCGCCGGACGTGGCCTGGGCCAAGGCCAGCACGGCCAGCTCCGCGTCCGGTTTGCGGGCCAGGGCGGCGCGCGCTTCGGCCTGCGCCTGTTCGTTGTCCCCCAACGCATGGGCGCTTTGCGACAGCACGATGCGCGCCTCGAACAGATCCTGGTAGGGCGCGGCCAGCCGCTGCATCGCGCGCGCGGCGCCGCGTTTGTCGCGTGCGCGCCCAAGCAGCTGCTGCACCTGGAACAGCGCGCCGCCGCGCGCCGCCGGCGGCGTTTCGGCCAGGCGCGCCGCCAGCACCGGCTCGACCCGTTCGAAATCGCCGGACATGATCGAAAAGCCGAGATAGTACTGGGCCGCCTCCTCCGACTCGGGCGCCAGCTCGCGCCACAGCGTGATCGCGGCCATCGCCTCGGTGGCCTGCTTGGCGGCGAGCGCCATCTCGGCGGCCCGCTGGGCCAGGCGCGGATCGCGCGTCTCCTGGGCCGCGCCCAGCAGCGCGATGTAGGGACCTTGCCATGCCCCGGCCTGGAAGTCGAGCTCGGCCTTGAGCAGCTTGTACAGCAGTTCGCTCGTCAGCGGCACCGACGGCAGGGCCGCCGGCGGCGCGGGCGCATCGGTGCTGCGCACCGTTTCGGGCGCGACCGGCGCCGCGGCCGGCGGCGCGCCGCGCGGCGCGACGGCGCAGGCCGACAACAGACCGGACAGGGTTACAATGGCGAAAGCAGTTTTCAAAGCAGTTCCGAAACGTAAAACACGCTTCCGATTCTACGCCCAACCAGCGGCCGCGTGCGGCCCGCCCTAGCTATTTCACCCCATGCCAGAATTGCCAGAAGTCGAAGTCACCCGGCGCGGCGTGGCGCCCCATCTCGAAGGGCGCACCGTCGAAGCCGTCACCCTGCGGCGCGCCGGCCTGCGCTGGCCTTTCCCGCCGGGACTGGCGCGGCTGCTGGCCGGACGGTGCATCACGCACACGGACCGGCGCGGCAAATACCTGCTGATCGGCTTCGCACACGGCACCCTCATCGTCCACCTCGGCATGTCGGGCCAGCTGCGCATCGTCGCGCCCGGCAGCGAAGTGAAGAAGCACGACCATTTCGACCTGGTGGTGCGCGGTCCGGACGGCGTGCAGGCCATGCGCATGAGCGACCCGCGCCGCTTCGGCGCCGTGCTCTGGCATGGGAACGAGGAAGGCGACCTGTACGCACACGAATTGCTGCGCGGACTAGGCGTGGAGCCGCTGGGCGAGGGCTTTTCCGGGCAGCTGCTGTACGCGGCCACGCGCCGCCGCAGCGCGCCCATCAAGCAGGTGCTGCTGGCTGGCGACATCGTCGTCGGCGTGGGCAACATCTACGCCTGCGAGAGCCTGTTCCGGGCCGGCATCAACCCGAAGACGCCCGCCGCCCGCATCGGCCGCGCCCGTTACGACCGCCTGGCGGACGCGATTCGTGACATTTTGACAGCCGCAATCGTTCGCGGCGGCTCCACCCTGCGCGATTTTTACGTGAATGGCCAATCTGGCTATTTCCAGCAGGAATATTTCGTCTATGATCGTACTGATGTCCCGTGCCGCGTGTGCGGCACGCCGGTGCGCCAGATCCGCCAGGGTCAGCGCTCCACGTTTTATTGCGTAAATTGCCAAAAATAACGATTGCCCGGGGGCCCAGGTGAGCAAGATGGTGCAGGATTTTCAACAGTACAGCGCATGGCGCGAGAGCGTCGTCGCGGCGCTCGGCGGCTACCAGGCCTGGGTCGGCGCCGCCGAACTGACCGATGGAGCCAGCGACCAGCGCCTGCAGCGCGCCCTGAACCGCCTGGCGGACGACAAGCTGTCGGTGGCCTTCGTGGCGGAATTCTCGCGCGGCAAATCGGAACTGATCAACGCGATCTTCTTCGCCGACTACGGCCAGCGCATCCTGCCCTCGGCCGCCGGGCGCACCACGATGTGCCCGACCGAGCTGATGTACGACCCGGCCTATCCGCCCTGCATCCGCCTGCTGCCGATCGAAACGCGCGCGTCCCACCTGTCCACCAGCGACTACCGCGACACGCCGGACGCGTGGACCGTCCTGCCGCTGGAGCTGAACGCCGGCGACGCCATGCACGAGACCTTCCGCCAGGTGTCGCTGACCAAGCACGTGAGCGTGGAGGAAGCCAAGTCCTACGGCCTGTTCGACGAGGACGACCCCGACCTGCGCGGCATGCTGGACGCGGACGGGCGGGTCGAAGTGTCGCTGTGGCGTCATGCGATCATCAACTTCCCCCATCCGCTACTCAAGCAGGGCCTGGTCATCCTCGACACCCCGGGCCTGAACGCGATCGGCACCGAGCCCGAGCTGACCCTCAACCTGATCCCGAATGCGCACGCCGTGCTGTTCATCCTGGCCGCCGAGACGGGCGTGACCAAGAGCGACATCGAAGTCTGGCGCACCCACATCGGCGCCGGGCCGGGACGGGTCGTCGTGCTCAACAAGATCGACACGATGTGGGACGAGCTCAAGACCGAGGAGGAGAACAACGCCGACATCGAGCGCCAGCGCGAGAGCGTGGCCCACACCTTGCTGCTGCAGCCGCAGCAGGTGTTCCCGGTGTCGGCCCAGAAGGCCTTGGTCGGCAAGATCAACGGCGATCCTCGGCTGCTGGAAAAGAGCCGCCTGGCCGCGCTGGAAGCGGCCTTGTTCAACGAGCTGATTCCGGCCAAGAAGGACATCATCCGCCGCCAGCTGGCCGAGGACATGGCGATCCTCGGCGCCGCCCAGCAGGCCGCCCTGTCCGCGCGCATGCGCGACGTGGTGGAGCAGCTGCAGGAGCTCAAGAGCCTGCGCGGCAAGAACCAGAGCGTGATCGCGCACATGATGCGCCGCGTGGACGCTGAGAAGAAGGAATTCGACGGCAGCCTGTTCAAGCTGCAGGGCACGCGGGCCGTGTTCACGCGCCTGTCCACCGAGCTGTATTCCACGCTCGGCATGGACGTGATCAAGCTCGAAATCGAAGGCGTGCGCGAGGAGATGGAAAAGAGCCGCCTGTCGATCAGCACGCGCGAAGCGGTGCGCGAATTCTTCACCCGGGTGAAGGCCAACCTCGTCATCTCGGACAGGAAGACGGTGGAGATCGCGGAGATGATGGAGTCCATGTACCGCAAGTTCTCGGCCGAGCACGGCCTGCAGCTGGCGTTGCCGATGTCGTTCTCGCTGGCCAAGTACCGTGCCGAGCTGGAACAGATCGAAGCCCTGTACCACAAGCAGTTCAGCACCACGACGCTGCTGCTGACCAGCCGCGCGGTGCTGATGGACCGCTTCTTCGACACCATCGCCTCGCGCGTGCGCAAGCTGTTCCGCGCGGCCAACCACGATGCCGAAGCGTGGCTGAAGGTGATCATGGCGCCGCTCGAATCGCAGATCCGCCAGCACAAGGAGCAGCTCAAGCACCGCCTGGCCTCGATCCAGCGCATCCACGACGCCACCGACAGCCTGGAACAGAAGATCGAGTCGTTCGAAGCCACCCAGAACGACCTGGAGAACATGAAGGGCCGCCTGTCCGACCTGGCCGGCTCGGTGACGCTCGCGATGAATTCGGAACTGGTGGCGCTGGAAGCGGCTGCGTGAAGCGTGTGAGCGCCCTTCCGGGCGCAGCCGATCCGGAATTTTCCGCCGCCGTCATCGCCTGGCAGCGCGCCCACGGGCGCCACGCCCTGCCCTGGCAGAACACGCGCGACGCCTACCGCGTGTGGCTGTCCGAGATCATGCTGCAGCAGACCCAGGTCGCCGCCGTGCTCGGCTACTATGCCCGCTTTCTGGAGCGCTTTCCCGACGTGTGCGAACTGGCGCGCGCGCCGTCCGAGGATGTGATGGCGCACTGGAGCGGGCTCGGTTACTACACGCGGGCGCGCAATCTGCATGCCTGCGCCAAGCGGGTGGTGGCCGAATACGGTGGTGTCTTCCCTTCCGATCCCGCCCTGCTCGCGCAGCTGCCCGGCATTGGGCGCTCCACCGCCGCAGCCATTGCCGCCTTCGCCTACGGCGCGCGCGCCGCGATCCTGGATGGTAACGTCAAGCGCGTGTTCGCGCGCGTGTTCGGCGTCGACGCCTACCCGGGCGAAAAGAAGGTCGAGGACGCGCTGTGGGTGCGGGCCGAAGCGCTGCTGCCGGCCGACGGCATCGAGAGCTACACGCAAGGCCTGATGGACCTGGGTGCGACCTTGTGCACCCGCGGCACGCCCGCCTGCGAGCGCTGCCCGCTGGCGCAGCGCTGCGTGGCCCTGGCCACCGGCCGCACGGCGGAACTCCCGGTGCGCAAGCCGAAAAAGGCGATCCCGGAAAAACAGGCGGCGCTGATGATCGTCGTGCGTGCCGGCGCCGTGCTGCTCGAACAGCGCGCCGCGCAGGGCATCTGGGGCGGCCTGCTATCGCTGCCGGAAGTGGACGGTCACGCGCCGCTCGGCGCCGCGCCGGATGCCGCCGCCGTGGCGCAGGCGGCCACGCGTTTCGGCGCGGTGGAGGAAGTGCGCCCGCTGCTGCCGCTGACCCACCAGTTCACCCACTACAAGCTGCACATGACGCCCTACGACGTCGTGCTGGCGGATGCCATCGTCGCCCCGCCCGCACACCAATGGTGGCCTCTCAGCCGCATCGCCGAGGCCCCCCTCCCCGCCCCCGTCAAGAAGCTCCTGGGAGGGTCAGATCGCCCATTGCACAAAAAGTTACCCATCGGGTAACTTTTTGTGCAATGGGCGATCTGACCCTGGGGTTAAAGCTCGTCGAGGGAGTAGATGCGGCGGTGCTCGCGGATCGCGTAGCGGTCCGTCATGCCGGCGATGTAGTCGGCGATCTTGCGCACCTGCTGGCGCGCGTCGCCGCCGGCCACCACGTAGTCGGGCGGCAGCAGCGCCGGGTCCTGCATGAAGGCTTGGTACAGCTCGCGCACGATGCGGCTGGCCTTCACCCGCATCCGGTTCACCTTGTAGTGCCGGTACAGGTTCGCGCGCAGGAAGCGCTTGAGCTCCGTGGCGTCCTGGCGCATCGCGTCCGAGAAACGGATCAGGGGCGGCGCGGCGCGCACCGCGTCCACATCGCCCGGCGCATGCTGGCGCAGCAGCGCGTCCGAAGTGGCGATCAGGTCGTCCGCCATGGCCGTGATCAGGCGGCGCAGCGTCTCGTAGATGGCGCGCCGGCCGGATATGCCGGGCCAGGTGCGCTGCACGTCGTGCCATTGACGCGCGAAGAAGTCGACCTGCTCCAGCTGCGCGATCGAGATCAGGCCGGAACGCAGGCCGTCGTCGATGTCGTGGCTGTTGTAGGCGATTTCGTCGGCCAGGTTGGTCAGCTGCGCTTCCAGCGTGGGCTGGGTGCGGTCCAGGAAGCGCTGCGCCACCGGCCCCAGTTCGCGCGCATTGGACAGCGAGCAGTGCTTGAGGATGCCTTCGCGCGTCTCGAACATCAGGTTCAGGCCGTCGAAGGCGCCGTAATGCTCCTCCAGTTCGTCCACCACGCGCAGGCTTTGCAGGTTGTGCTCGAAGCCGCCGTGTTCCTTCATGCATTCGTTGAGCACGTCCTGGCCCACGTGGCCGAACGGCGTATGCCCCAGGTCGTGCGCCAGCGCGATCGCTTCGACCAGGTCTTCATTCAGGCGCAGGTTGCGCGCGATCGAGCGGCCGATCTGCGCCACTTCCAGGCTGTGCGTGAGCCGGGTGCGGAACATGTCGCCCTCGTGATTGAGGAAGACCTGGGTCTTGTATTCGAGCCGGCGGAAGGCCGAGCAGTGGATGATGCGGTCGCGGTCGCGCTGGAACTGGCTGCGCGAGGCGTGCGCCGCCTCAAGATGGCGGCGGCCGCGGCCCGCGTCGGAATGGGCGGCGTAAGGGGCGAGGTGCGCTTCCGGCCCCATCAGGCCACTCCGGCGGCCAGCGTGGCGAGCAGCAGCTCGCGCGGGACGGATTCGATCACGGCGTGGCCGAGCGGCTTGAGGAGGATGAACTTGATCGCGCCGCCCTCGTTCTTCTTGTCGACTTCCATGAGCTCCAGCCAGCGCTCGGTCCCCAGGTCGGGCGCGCGCACCGGCAGGCCGGCCGCCTCCACCACCTGGCGGATGCGCGTCACCGTGGCGGCGTCGATGTAGCCCAGGCGGTGCGACAGATCGGCCGCCAGCACCATGCCGCAGCCGACCGCTTCGCCGTGCAGCCAGGCGCCGTAGCCGAGGCCCGCCTCGATCGCATGGCCGAAGGTGTGGCCGAAATTGAGCGTCGCGCGCAGGCCGCCTTCGCGTTCGTCCTGGCGCACCACCTCGGACTTGATCTCGCACGAGCGCGCGATGGCGTGCCCCAGCGCGGCCGGTTCGCGCGCGCGCAGGGCCGCGATGTTCTGTTCGATCCACGTGAAGTATTCCGGATCGGTGATGGCGCCATGCTTGATCACTTCGCCCAGCCCGGCCGCCAGCTCCCGGTCCGGCAGCGTCGACAGGCTGGCGGTGTCGGCCAGCACGGCCACCGGCTGGTAGAACGCGCCGATCATGTTCTTGCCGAGGGGGTGGTTGATGCCGGTCTTGCCGCCCACCGAGGAGTCGACCTGCGACAGGAGCGTGGTCGGCACCTGCACGAAGGGGACGCCGCGCATGTAGCTGGCGGCCGCGTAGCCGGTCAGGTCGCCGATCACGCCGCCGCCCAGGGCGATCAGCGTGGTCTTGCGGTCGCACTTATTGGCCAGCAGCGCGTCGAAGACCTGCATCAGCGATTGCCAGTTCTTGTGTTCCTCGCCATCGGGCAGCACGATCGGCAGCACGTCCTTGCCGGCCGCGCGCAGCGGGGCCGCCACGCGTTCCAGGTACAGCGGGGCGATGGTGCTGTTGGTGACGATGGCCGCGCGCTGGCCGCGCACGTGCCTGGCCAGCAAGTTGGGGTCGGACAGCACGTCCGGGCCGATCAGGATCGGGTAGCTGCGCGCGCCGAGATCGACGGTGAGCGCGGTGGTCGCATTCGGTTTCATGGGCGGTGGGCCGGACGTCTTCGCCTTCGCGGCGGCAAGGGCGTCAAGCTGCTGGATGATGTTCTGAACCATCGATTGTACGTTAGGACGGCCGGTGTCGATGGTCAGGTGCGCGATTTCGCGGTACAGGGGCTCGCGCTGCGCGGTCAAGTCTTCCAGCTTCTGGCGCGGATCGGCGGTCTGCAGCAGGGGCCGGTTCTTGTCGTGCGCAGTGCGCGCGAGGATCGAGGCGACCGAGGCGCGCAGGTAGATCACGGTGCCGCGCTCGTGCAGCAGGCGCCGGCTCTCGGCGTTGAGCACGGCGCCGCCGCCGGTGGCCAGCACCAGCCCGTCCTGGGCGCTCAGGTCGCGGATCACGTCCGCTTCGCGGCGGCGAAAACTCGCCTCGCCTTCGATCTCGAAGATCAACGGGATCGTGGCCCCGGTGCGGGCCTCGATCTCGTGATCCGAATCGACGAAGCGCTTGTCCAGCTTGCGGGCGAGGAGGCGGCCGATCGTGGTCTTGCCCGCCCCCATCAGCCCGACGAGGAAGATGTTTCCGGAGCTCAAAGGCGTTATTGCCCCGAGCGGAAACTGAATGCCGTGCCCTCGCCTTTGGGGGTCGCGATCGACACCACGAAGGAGCCCGGCACGCAGTTCGTGTCCGGCTTGATCAGCACCGAGTGGATCGTGCCGCCGATCTGGTTGGTCGAGGGGACCGTGGCCGGGAAGGTCGCGCCCGGGGAGACCTTGTCGGCGCTGGCCGTGCCCACCGTAGTGCCAGCCGGCATCGGATTGTTGTTCACGTCGTAGATCCGGTAGGTCAGCGTCTGCGCCGCGCAGCTTGCCCCATCCAGGCCCTTGATCACGCTCACGTCGCCGTCCGCCGCGGTCCAGTCGCGGCAGCCGCTGGTGTTGCAGACCTGACGCATCAGGGTCGGACGCGAGCCGCTGAAGACGATCTCGAAGCTGCGCCAGATATAGTTGAGACCCCAGTGGCCGTCGCCCTTCACGTTATAGGACGCGTGACCGTACGGGAAGGGTTTGTCCTCGTGGTCGGAGTCGGATTGGTAGATCCCGTCGAGCGTGTCGCCGGACTGCACGCCCCACACGACGGCGTGGTTGCCGGTGTCGAGGAAGGGATCGCCCTGGTCCGCGAACGGCTCGGGGCCGGAGACGCAGGTATCGACCAGCGGCCGGTAGACGGCGGGCACGTTCCCGCTCGCGTCGCGCACCTCGGCGCAGCTGAACTGGCCGTCGCCGTTGGTGTCCGTGAAATTCTCCAGGCCCTGGACGTAGGACAGCACGGTGACCCGGCCGTTGGTCGGTTTGAACTGCTGGCTCACCAGGGTGACCGAGCAGGCGCCGTCGACCGTCTGGCAGGCGCCCTGGGCCGAGGAACCGATCGCGCCGCCTTCGGTGACGAAGTTGACCACGGCGCCGTCCGAGACGGGGTTGCCGTACTGGTCCGCCATCCGGACCGTGATCGAGGTCGTCTCGCCGTCGTAGGACAGGCCTTCGATATTGAACACCGAGGCGCTCATCGACATGTTCTTCTGAATCGGCAAGCCGGTGGAAATGGTGAGCGCATCGGACAGTCCGCTGATGATGGTCCCGCCGCGGCTGGCTTCGGCGATGACCCGCACCGGGGTCGGGATCGTCCCCGACGACACCACCGTGGTCACGTTGCCCGCGCCGTCGGTGGTCGCCTTGGCCGGCGTCACCGACAGCCCGCCCGTGGTCGTGGTCGGACGGAAGTTCACGTCCACGCCCGGCAGCGGATTGTTATGCTGGTCCACCACCCGGAAGGTGACTTGGGCCGATTCCGAACGGCCCAGGCCGCCAGAGCCGCGCAGGACGATCGCGTTGCTGCCCGAGCTGGACGACACGAAGTTGATCGCGCCGATGTCGGCCGGGCTGACGGCCAGCGAGACCGTCTTGCTCGAGTTGCCGATCGAAGCAGTGATGGTGTCGTTCCCGCGCAGGCAGCCGTTGTTGGTGTAAGTCGCGGTCTGCACGCCGTTGCCGAGCGAACCCGGCACCAGCGTGGCGGTGCCGTCGCCGGCGCACAGCGAGGACAGCACCAGGCCCGACACGCTGGTGGCCGGCTGGCCGCCGCTGGTGACGGGAATATTGACCTGCACCGTGCTGAAGGCGGGCAGCGGGCCGGTCGGCGCCGGCACCAGGCTCAGTTCGCCGAGCGTCAGGGGCGCCGCGCCGACCGCCATGTTGACGCTGGCGGAGACGGTCTTGCCGCCCACGACGGCGCTGGCGGTGATGGTGGTGGCGCCGGCGGCCTGGCTGCTGGCGGGCTTGACGTTCACCACGGCCACGCCACTGGCGTCGGACAGCGCCGATTGGGGTTCGAGCGTGATCAGACTCGCGTCGGCCGCGCTGTAGTTCACCACCGCCAGCGCGACCGTCTTGCCGGCCGCATCCTTGACGGTGGCGCGCAAGATGGCGCTCTGGGCCCCGGACAGGGTGGTCACCGCGGCGCCGCTGCCGTCCACCATGGCCAGCGTCAAGGTCGGCTCGGCCGGCGTGGTGCCGGTGCCGGTTCCCGATCCGGTGCCGGTGCCGGGGTTGCTGCCGGTGGCGCCGGGCGAGCCGCCGCCGCCGCCGCAGGCGGCCAGCGTCAGGGCAAGCATGGCCACGCCGATCAGCTGGGCCGGGCGGGACGATCCTGGTTGTGTCGATTGCAGCATAGTGAATCCTGTGTTCTGTGTTCTTGGATCAGCGAGCCGGGGTCCGCTCGGTGACGATTTTCGGGGTAATGAAGACCAGCAGCTCGGTCTTGCCGCTCGAGCGGCCCTTGGTCTTGAACAGGTGGCCCAGCACCGGCACGTCGCCCAGCAGCGGCACCTTGGTCTCGGAGTCCGTCTCCTGCTGCTGGTAAATGCCGCCCAGCACCACCGTGCCGCCATTTTCCACCATCACGGAGGTTTTCACGTGTTGGGTATTGATGGCGAAGCCGGCGCGCGTCTCCTCGCCTTTCGAATCCTTGTTCACCTCCACCTGCAGCATCACGTTGCCGTCCGGAGTGATTTGCGGCGTCACTTCCATGCGCAGGTTGGCCTTCTTGAACTGGACCTGGGTGGCGCCGCTGCTGGTGGAGGCCTGGTACGGCAATTCGATGCCTTGCTCGATCACGGCCGCGTTCTTGTCCTCGGTGACCACGCGCGGGCTGGAAATGATCTTGCCCTTGCCGTCCGCTTCCAGGGCCGACAGCTCGAGGTTCAGGAAGCGGTTGGCGGCCGAGGAGAACAGCGAGAACGCGATGGTGGCCGGCGGTACGCTGCCGAGCGGCGCGGCCGGCAGATTGATCATCTGGGTATTGGTGAAGCCATCGGAATTGCTCTGGGTCTGGCCGGTCACCTCGCCGATGCCGGCCATGTTGCCGCCGATGGCCAGCCGGTTATTGCCGTTGAGTTGGTAGCCGCTGTCGCCGCCGCGGATGGTGCGCAGGTCGGCGAAGCCGAGCTTGGCGCCCAGCGAACGCGAGAAGTTGTCGGACGCTTCCACCAGGCGCGCCTCGATCAGCACTTGCTTGGTCGGCACGTCGGTCTTGGCGATCAGGCGCCGGATGTCCTCGATCTTGGAGGCGATGTCGGTCACGAACAGCTGGTTGGTGCGCGGATCGATGATGGCGCTGCCCCGCTTGGACAGCACCCGGTTCTTGCTGTCGGCCGCGCCGCTCGCGCCGTCGAGACCGAACACGGTCTTGAAAGCGTCGACCTTCTGGTAGTTGAGCTGGAAGATTTCCGAGCGCAGGGGTTCGAGGTCGGCGATCTGGGCGCGCTGCTCGAGCTCGAGCTTTTCCTTGCTGAGCAATTCGTCCTTGGGCGCGATCCACAGGACCGAGCCGTTCTTGCGCATGTCGAGCCCCTTGGCCTGCAGCACCACGTCCAGGGCCTGGTCCCACGGCACTTCCTTCAGGCGCAGGGTCAGGTTGCCGCTCACGCTGTCGCTGGTGATGATGTTCAGGCCGGAAATATCGGCGATCGCCTGCAGCGCCGCACGCACGTCCACGTTCTGGAAGTTGAACGAGAGCTTTTCGCCGCGGTAGCCCTGGGTGCCCTGGGTCAGCTTGTTCGGGTCTTCCTTGATCGGACGCACGTCGACCACCAACTGGGTGTCGCTCTGGTACACGGTTTGTTCCCACAGGCCGTGCGCGTCGATGGTCATGCGCGTGTTCTCGCCCTGCGGCACCGTGGTCACCTGGGACACCGGGGTGCCGAAGTCGGTCACGTCCAGGCGCCGACGCAAGGTTTCGGGCAAGCCGGTGCCCATGAAGTCGACCACGATCTTGTCGCCCTGCTGCCTGACGTCGACCGCCACCTGGTTGTTGGGCAGATCGACCACGATGCGGCCCTCGCCGTTCGGACCGCGCCGGAAGTCGAGGTTCTTCAGCACCTGGCGCGCGGCGGGGGCCGGCGCGGGCGCAGGGGCCTGGGCCGCCACCGGCAGGCCGCGCCCGTCGACCGCCGTGGCGGCGCCGCCGGAGCCTTCGATGGTCACGATCACGGCGTTGCCGTCGAGCGCGGTCGCATAGTTGAGCGGCCGGTTCAGGTTCAGCACGATGCGCGAGCGTTCGCCCGCCTGCACCACGTTCACGCTGCGCACGTCGCCCAGGTTGATGTCCTGGGCGCTATGGCCGGTGGCGTTGGCGGTGGCGCCGAAATCGAGGGCGATGCGGGCCGGATTGGTGATCGAAAAACCGATCGGCGGTTTGGCGGGCGCGTTCTTGAGCGCCACCTTGACGATCACGTTGGAGCCTTGCTGATTGGCGGTGATCGCCTCGATCGCGTTGTCGGCCGCGAGCGCGCTGCGGCCGGCCACGGCCAGCGCCAGCACCAGGCCGGCGCGTGCCAGACGCGCGCCCGGGCCCGGGTGGGGAGTCATGAGGGTCATTTGAGTTTCTCCTTGCTGTCCTTGGCTTCCTGCAGTTCGAGCTTGGCCATGCGCTCCACCCATTCGCCGGCTGCGTCCTGCACCGTTTCCCGGATGTTGACGGCGGTATCGGTCACCGAGGTGACTAGGCCATAGTTCTGGCCGACGTGCTGGCCGACGCGCACCTGGTGCACCGAGTTATCGATCTGCAGCAGGGCGTAGTTGACGCCCCCTTTCTGCAGCGCGCCGACCATCCTGATCGTATCGAGCGGGAAGTTCTCGAGCAGCTCCTTGCGGCGGTTCATGTCCGGCTTGTAGGGGCTGGTGCTGTTGGCGGCCGACTTCGCCAGTTCGACCAGCAGCTTGTTCTGGCTGAACGGGTCGGGCGCATCCGCGCCGGTGTAGGCGTAGGGAATGAAGGTCTTCGGTTCGGACAGGGGGTCGACGTGGGGCTTGGTCTCGGCGCGCGTCTTGTCCATCCAGGCGTGGACCTCCTGCACGTCGTTGTCGCCGCAGCCGCCCAGCAGCAAGACCAGGACCAGGCCCAGCGTGCGCCGCGCCGCGTTCAGCGAAACACTCATTGATGGCCTCCCTTCGGTGCCGCGGCCGCCGCCTTCTTGTCCTTGGCCGCCTTGGCCTTGGCCTTGGCCAGCTCGGCCGCCTCGTCGGCGTCGAGGTAACGGAAGGTCTTGGCGATGGCGTCCAGCGCGAGCAAGCCGTTGGCGCTTTGCGAGATGCTCATGTTGTTGAGGGTGACGATGCGCGGCAGGTTCGCCATGTCGCTCGCGAAGGCGCCGATGTCGTGGTAGCTGCCGCTGATGCGGATCGTGATCGGCAGTTCGGCGTAGTAGTCGCGCACCACCACGGCGCCCGGCTTGAACAGCTCGAAATGCAGGCCGCGGCCCAGGCCGGCCTGGTTCACGTCCGACAGCAGCGCGTCCATCTCGGCCTTGCTCGGCAGCTGCTTCTCCAGCCGTTCCACGTACTGGTCCACCACCACCCGCTGCTTCTTCAGCGCCTCGAGATTGATCGCCTGCGCCATCTTCACCTTGTACTCGTCGCGCAGCTTGGTCTCGTCCTGCGCGCCGCGCTCCTGTTCTTCGAACTGGGAGCTCCAATACCCGAAATAGCCGAGCACCACCACGGCCACCGCCACGCCGAGCGCGCACACGACGCGCGGCACCAGCGGCCACTGGCCCGGGTGCCGCCCCGACAGTCCCTTGAACTGGCCGGCGAACTGGGCGCCAATTTCCTTGAGATCGATGTTCATGCTCGCGCTTCCTTACTTGGCCGGGGCCGCCGCGGCAGCGGAGGCGGGAGCGGATTTGGCCGGCTGGGTCTTGCCGTCCTCCGCCTGTTGGCGCGGCCGCTTGACGTTCACCGCCATCGTGAACTCCACCACGCGCTTGCCGCTCTTGCTGCCGGGCAGGGCCGCGTCCTTGATCTCGCCCAGGTCGGGCCGTTCCAGCCATTGCGAATTGCGCCCCAGGTTGCGCAGCAGCTCGGCCACGCGCTCCTGCGACTGGGCGAAGCCGCCCAGCAGCACCCGCTGCCCGTCCTGCTTGAAGGTCTTCAGGTAGACGCCGTCCGGCACTTGCCGCACCATCTCGTCGAGCAGGAGGACCGGCTGGTTGCGGTCGCCCTGCAGGTCTTCGACGGCCTGCTGGCGGGCCTTCAAGGCCTCGATTTCCGAGCGCAGGGTGGCGATCTGGGCGATCTTCTTGTCCAGTTCGGCGTTGGCCGTCTTGAGCGTCTGGTTGCGCTGTTCCTGGATCGAGACGCGGCGCGCGTTGTAGGCACCCACGGCCAGCACGATCGCCACGCCCAGCAAGCCACCCAGGGCCAGCATGGCGTAGAACGCCGCCTGTTTCTGCTTGCGCTTGGCTTCCCGGTGCGGGAGCAGATTAATTCGGATCATCAGTCGAACCTCCGCAGGGCCAGGCCGCAGGCCACGAGATAGGCCGGGGCGTCGGTGCGCAGCTGCTGTTCGCGCACACCGGGCGCGAGCTGCATGCCCTTGAACGGGGAAATCACGGCGCTGTTGATCTTGGTGCGGTTGGCTACCATGTCGAGCAGGCCGGGCAGCATGGCGCAGCCGCCCGCCAGGTACAGCTGGTCGATGCGGGTGTAGGGCGTCGAGGTATAGAAGAATTGGATCGCGCGCGTCACTTCCAGCGCGGCCGCTTCGAGAAACGGCGTGAGCACGTCGGCCGCGTAGCTCTCCGGCAAACCGCCGCTCTTCTTTTTCCCCTCCGCCTCGTCGAACGACAGGCCGAAGGCGCGCACGATATCCTGGGTCAGCTGGGTGCCGCCGAACGGCTGCTCGCGTTCGTAGATGGTTTCGCCGTCGAGCATCACCGAGATGTGGGTGACCTGGGCGCCGATCTGGAACAAGGCGATGATCTGGCCGGCCCCGTTTTGCGGCATCTGGGCCGTCAACCGGTCCAGCGCGGTGCGCGCGGCGTACGATTCGATGTCCATCACCGTGGCCTTGAGGCCGGCGGCCTCGGCCACCGCGACCCGGTCGTCGACCTTTTCGCGGCGGGCCGCGGCCAGCATCACTTCCATGTCGTCCGGTGAATTGGGCGCCGGGCCGATCACGTCGAAGTCCAGGCTCACCTCGTCGAGCGCAAACGGAATGTACTGGCTGGCCTCGGACTCGACCTGAACCTCCAGCTGGCCCTCGTCCATGCCGGCCGGCAGGATGATTTTCTTGGTGATCACGGCCGCCGGCGGCATGCCCAGCGCCACGTTCTTGATCTTGGTGCCGCTTTTCTTCCAGACCCGGCGCACCGCCTCGGAAACCTGCTCGATATTCTCGATGTTTCCGTCCACCACTGCGCCGCGCGGCAGCGGCTCGGTGGCGTAGCGTTCGAGCCGCAGCTCGCTCTTGTTGACCATGACAAGCTCGACGAGCCGCACCCCGGACGTGCTGATGTCCAGCCCCACCAATGGCGGGCTGGCCTGCCCTAGCAAGCTAGCTAAATCCAGATTCACGCGCGACTCCCCCGACCTGCTCAAAACGACCGGAATTCGTTATAAAACCGCCATTTAGGCAGAATTCATAAGATACTACGTTAAATCGTAGCAATAAGGATGCGGCGATGTAAAGGTATTTCTGTCACGGAACATTTGGTGGAGTTCCGCTTTCGCCACACTATATTTGCCTAAAATCATCTCAGTTGTCGGCAAGTCCAGCCTAAAGCTTGAATTGGCAATGCCCAATGGTAAGGGGGCCTTGGCTAGCCCTGCCTTATAATAGAAGGCATGACGACCACGACTCCGGATACGCCCTCCACGCCCTCTCCGACGCCATCCGGCGGCCTCACTCCCAAGCGCCTGGCCCTGTGGGCGCTGGGCCTGCTGACCGGCAGCGCGCTGGTGGTGGTGCTGGTGATCGTGTTCGCGCTGGCGATGGCCTACCCCAACCTGCCTTCGCTCGACACCATCACGGATTACCGGCCCAAGATGCCGCTGCGGGTATTCTCGGCCGACAACGTGCTGATCGGCGAATTCGGCGAGGAACGCCGCACCCTGACCCGGATCAAGGATATTCCGGACATCATGAAAAAGGCCGTGCTGGCGATCGAGGACGACCGCTTCTACCAGCACGGCGGGATCGACTACATGGGCATCCTGCGCGCGGCCGTGCACAACCTGACCGGCGGCGCCCGCCAGGGCGCCTCCACCATCACCCAGCAGGTGGCCCGCAATTTCTTCCTGTCGTCCGAACAGTCGTACAAGCGCAAGGCCTACGAGGCCCTGCTGGCCTGGAAGATCGAGAAGAACCTCAGCAAGGACCAGATCCTCGAGGTCTACATGAACCAGATCTACCTGGGCCAGCGCGCCTTCGGCTTCTCGTCGGCGGCCCAGATCTATTTCGGCAAGCCGCTCAAGGATATCTCCATTGCCGAGGCGGCCATGCTGGCCGGCCTGCCCAAGGCGCCCTCGGCCTACAACCCCGTGGTCAACCCCAAGCGCGCCCGCACCCGCCAGCAGTACATCCTGCAGCGCATGCACGAGCTGCGCTACATCACCGACGCCCAGTACGAGCAGGCCAGGAAGGAACAGATCAAGGTCAAGAGCGACTCCAGCGAATTCGGCGTGCATGCCGAGTACGTGGCCGAAATGGCGCGCCAGCTGGTCTACGAGCAGTTCAAGGAAGAGACTTATACGCGCGGCCTGAACGTGTTTACCACCATCACCAAGGCGGATCAGGACGCGGCCTATCTGGCCCTGCGCCGCGGCGTGATGGACTACGAGCGGCGCCACCAGTACCGCGGCCCGGAAGCCTACATCGACATTCCGGCCAACAAGGAAGAAGCGGACGACGCCATCGAGACCGAGCTGGCCGACCACCCGGACAGCGACGACATCGTCGCCGCCATGGTGCTGGAAGCCTCGCCCCAGCTGGTGCGCGCCGTGACCGCGTCCGGCGAGGAAGTGAAGATCGCCGGCCCGGGCCTGCAGTTCGCCCAGGGCTGGCTATCCGAGAAGGCCGCCTCCAACCGCCGCATCCGGCGCGGCGCCGTGATCCGCATCACCCAGGACGGCGGCAAGGACTGGGCCATCACCCAGATGCCGGAGGTCGAATCGGCCTTCATTTCGGTCGCCCCGGACGACGGCGCCATCAAGTCCCTGGTTGGTGGCTTCGACTTCAACCGCAACAAGTTCAATCACGTGACCCAGGCCTGGCGCCAGCCCGGTTCCTCGTTCAAGCCCTTCATCTACTCGGCCGCGCTGGAACGCGGCCTGACCCCGGCCACGCTCATCAACGACGCCCCGATCTCGTTCGACGCCGGCCAGACCGGAGGCCAGGCCTGGGAGCCGAAGAACTACGACAACAAGTACGAAGGCATGATGACCATGCGGCGGGGCCTGACGAAATCGAAGAACATGATTTCGATCCGCATCCTGCACAAGATCGGCGCCAAGTACGGCCAGGAATACACCACCCGCTTCGGCTTCGAAGCCGACAAGAACCCGCCCTACCTGACCCTGGCGCTGGGCGCGGGCGCGACCACGCCGCTGCAGATGGCGGGCGCGTACTCGGTGTTCGCCAACGGCGGCTACCGGGTCAATCCCTACCTGATCTCGAAGGTGACGGACGCGGACGGCAAGGTGTTGTCGCAGGCGATTCCGGAAAAAGCGGGAATCGACGGCAACCGCGTGATCGACGAGCGCAATGCCTACCTGATCGACTCCATGCTGCGCGACGTGGTGCGCTACGGCACGGCCACGCGCGCCCTGGTGCTGAACCGTCCCGACATCGCCGGCAAGACCGGCACCACCAACGACTCCATGGACGCCTGGTTCGCCGGCTACCAGGCGCACCTGGTGGGCATCGCCTGGATCGGCTACGACCAGCCCAAGAACCTGGGCAACCGCGAGACGGGCGGCGGCCTGGCCTTGCCGATCTGGATCGGTTACATGCAAAAGACGCTCAAGGGCATTCCGGTCGAGGAGCGACCGGTGCCGTCCGGCCTGGTCCAGGTCGGGGACGAGTGGTATTACCAGGAGAATCCGCCCGGCACCAGCGTGCAGTCGCTGGAAGTGGGCGCGCATCCGGCCCCGCAGGGGGAACCGGCGCGCGAAGCGATCAAGAACGAGTTGTTCTGACGCGGAACGTCTGCATATACGAATTACAAGTGTTGCGCCACACTATGCCGGTTACCCATGACCCATAGGAACCGCAATGCAACGCCGGTACACACTGCTGGCCGCCGCCCTGATCGTTGGCTCGTCTGCCGCCGCCACGCCCGAAGCCCGGCTCGAGCCCTATGTCCAGGCCCTGCGTCACGGCAGCGCTCCGGTCAGCTTCGTGCGGCAACAGCTGGCCAAGCATGACCTGATCATCCTCGACGACGCGCTGCACACCGCCAGCGAACCCTGGAAATTCTATGCGGCGCTGCTGCGCGACCCGGCCATCGCCGGCCAGCTGCACTATGTGTTCCTGGAGATCGGGCCGGTCAACTACCAGCCCGTGCTCGATGCCTACCTGAACAGCCCGGTCAACGACAGCACGCTTCTACTGCCCCTGCAGCAGAACGCCAACGACTACGGCTGGGCGAACGCCTCCTACCGCGAGTTCCTGTCCGCCGTGTGGCAGGTCAACCAGTCGCTGCCGAAGGAGCGCCGGATCCAGGTCGTCGCGACCGACCTGCCCGCCTATTGGCCCATGATCCGTACGCGCGAAGACTACGACACCACCATGACGGGTGCCGACGCGCGCGACTACTTCATCTACAAGGTCATTCTGGCCCGCATGGACGACTTCAAGTCCGGCAAGAAGGCTTTGTTCCTGACCAATTCACGCCACGCCTACAAGGGCATCCGGCGCGGCAATGGCGAGCTGTACTGGAATACCGGCACCTGGTTGCACCAGCTGCATCCCGGCAAGAGCTACGCCGTGCGCATGCATAACTTGAACCTGGAAATTTCGCGCGGCCACGTCGGCCAGGCCAAGACCCGCGAAGGCCTGGACAATATGAAGTTCCGCTGGGTGCGCATGGAACGCGGCCTGTGGGACAGCGCGTTCGCCGCGAACGGCGCGCAAGCGGTCGCCGTCGACCTGAACCACAGCGTGCTGGGCAAAGCCCCCTACATAGGCAACCATATGATGGATGCAAAGCCGGGACAGACCATGGCCGACGCCTTCGATGCCGTGATCTTCCTCGCTCCGCTCGAGCAGTTGCACCGGACCGGCAGCGCCGACATCTACGACGCTGCGTTCAGGAAGGAGCTGGCGCGCCGCCTGGGCATCATGTCGAGCAAGGAAGAGATCGGGCAGATGCTCGCCCAGGACCATGCCGGCGATCTGGATGAGTACGTGCGCAAGAACTTTGGTCCCAGCGCGGAAACGCCGGAGCCCGCGCTCGCCGGCGCGGGGCCGGCCGACGAATGGAAACGCGGGCCCTGAACGGGGGCCTTACAGCTGGACCGGGGCCCCGCCCTGGTCCTTGATGAATTCCGACAGGGACGCGAACAGTTCCGTGCCGTCGCGCGTGTTGCGCCACTGGCCGTCCACGTCCTTGTAGTGGTAACCGCCGGAACGGGCCGCCACCCACATCTCCTGCAGGGGCGCCTGGCTGTTGACGATGATCTTCGAGGCGTTGCGCAGGAATTCGATCTCCAGCACGTTGCCGCTGCGGCGGCACTCGACGTCGACCACGTCGGCGTCCGACAGGGCGTCCATTTTCGCTTCGATCCGGTTCAGCACCGATTCGGCCGCGGCCAGAAATTCGGTTTCGCTCATGCTACACTCCAAGGTCTGCCAACTGAAACCCAGATTGTAAACGTGAAGCCCACCACCGCGCTGAAAACAGCCGCGGCGCTGGTTGCGGCCGCCTGCCTCGGCGCCTGCGGCCAGACCGGACCGCTGTACTTGCCGAAACCGCCAGCCAAGCCCGCGCAACCCGCCGGCCAGACAGCCATTCCGCCCACCACCACCGTCACTCCCACGCCCAATCAATAACGTTTTTATGTCGCATTTCCAATACCACGACGGCGAGCTGCACGCGGACGCGGCGCGCCTGTCCCAGATCGCCGCTCAGTACGGCACGCCCACCTACGTCTATTCCAAGGCCGCCCTGCTGGAAAACTTCAACGCCTACGCCGACGCCTGCCGCGGGCGCGACGCCCTGGTCTGCTACGCGATGAAGGCCAATTCCAACCTGGCCATTCTGAACCTGCTGGCGCGCGCCGGCGCCGGCTTCGACATCGTCTCCGGCGGCGAGCTGCAGCGCGTGCTGGCCGCCGGCGGCGACCCCGGCAAGGTAATCTTCTCGGGCGTCGGCAAGAGCGTCGCGGAAATGCGCCTGGCGCTGGAGCACGGCATCCTGTGCTTTAACGTGGAATCGATTCCCGAACTGCACCGCCTGAACGAGGTGGCCGGCAGCATGGGCAAGCGCGCTCCCGTGTCGCTGCGCGTGAACCCGAACGTGGACGCCAAGACCCATCCCTACATCGCCACCGGCCTGAAGGCCAACAAGTTCGGCGTGGCCTTCGACGACGCGCTCGACACCTACCGCGCCGCGCACCGCCTGCCGCACCTGGACGTGGTCGGCATCGACTGCCACATCGGCTCCCAGCTCCTGGACGACGCGCCCCTGCTGGAAGCGCTCGACAAACTGATCGAACTGATCGACACCCTGGACGGCGAAGGCATCCACCTGCACCACCTGGATATCGGCGGCGGCATCGGCATCGCCTACGGCGAGGCCGGCGAGAGCGAGCCGGTGGCCGTGCGCGACTATATCGCCCGCCTGTTCGAGCGCATCGACGCCTGGCGCGGCGCGCGCCACGGCGGTCAGCCGATCAAGCTGATCTTCGAGCCGGGCCGCTCCATCGTCGGCAATGTCGGCGTACTGCTGACCCGCATCGAGTATCTCAAGCCGGGCGAGGAAAAGAACTTCTGCGTGGTCGACGCCGCCATGAACGACCTGATGCGCCCGACCCTGTACCAGGCCTGGATGGAGGTCAAGGAAGTGGCGCCGCGCGCGGGCGAGGCCGAGTGCTACGACGTGGTCGGCCCCGTGTGCGAGTCCGGCGACTGGCTGGCGCGCGACCGCCACCTGGCAGCCCAGCCGGGCGACCTGCTGGCCGTGATGCAGGCCGGCGCCTACGGCCACGCCATGTCCTCCAACTACAACACGCGCGGCCGGGCGGCGGAAGTCATCGTCGACGGCGTCACCGCCCACCTCGTGCGGCGGCGTGAACAACCGGCCGAACTGTTCGCCAACGAAAGTCTGTTGTAATCAATTTCACAATTTGATTGCCGCCCCGAATTTCGCGTTACACTGACATTGGGCAATGTTCGGGGCGTAACGACATGGGTTGGCGGGGCATGGTGGCAAGCTGGGCAGGGGCGGCGCTGGCCGCCGGCGCCGTCCTATCCGCCCCGGCGGCCCGGGCCGCGGCCAGTTTTCCGGCCATCGCGATCTGCGAGGACGAGAACGAGTGGCCGCCCTATTCCTATTTCCAGCGCGTCAACGGCAACCGCACCAGCAACGTGGTCGGGTACGCGGTCGACGTCATCGCTGAAATCCTCGGCCGCTACAATATCCGCTGGCGCATCGACATGATTCCCTGGCAGCGCTGCCTGGCCGTGGCGCGGCTCGGCAAGCAGTACCAGCTGACCCTGAACATGTCCTGGAGCGAGGAACGGGCGCGCGACTTCCTGTTTTCCAAGCCCTACTACAGCACCACCACCTACTATTACTACTCGCGCAAGCGTAATCCCCAAGGGCTGGCGGTGAATTCCCCGGCCGACCTGCACAATTACCGTCTGTGCGGGGTGCGCGGCTACAACTACGCCGGTTACGGCCTGCAGGCCGGCGAGGTGGACCAGGGCGCCAGCGACTTCAAGGCCATGATCGCCAAGCTGCATCTGGGACGCTGCGCGCTGTTCGTGGAGAAGAACGAGGTCATGCTCGGCTACACCGCCATCGGCAAGGACTATCTGGCCGATCCGGACCTGGGCCTGGCGCCGGTGCCGGGCATGCCACCGGGGCTGTTCCACTTCGCCATCCCGAAAACCTTCCCCCAGGCGCAGGCGCTGCTGCAGGTGCTGGACGGCGAACTGACACGCATGCAGGACAGCGGCCGCCTGCAGGCGCTGTGGGCCAAGGCCGTCGGCCCGAGCGCCGGACGGCGCCCGCCCGTGCACTAGAAAAACAGCTTGGTGAGCGTGATGGCGTGCAGGATGAGGGACAGCACGAGCATGACGTAGATGGGACGGAGCCTGGCTTCCAGCTTGGCGTAGAAACGCCGCTCCTGTTCGCGAAAGCGCTCGTCCATCCGCGCGAAAATTTCGGCCTTGAGCAAGGCCATATCGGCCGGCATGACAACGGGCTGCTGCAAGCCGGCCTCGATGGCATCCGCATAGACCAGCGCCAGGTCCGGCGCCACGCCACCACGCTGGAGGATGTCGATGTATTCGGCCTTGTTGAACTGCAGTGGCATGGTCATCCCGCTCCCCATTCATCCTAGCGGCGGCGACCGCTCTTCGTCGCACGCCAGGATCCAAGTTGCGGCCAACGCGCCCCATCGCCTTTGTGGCAAATCAAGCGTACCATGCTCGCTGCCATGACCGACCAAGCCTTCTCCTGCCGCAGCGGCTGCGGCGCCTGCTGCACCGCGCCCTCGATCACCTCGCCCATTCCCGGCATGCCGGACGGGAAGCCCGCGGGCGTGCGCTGCATCCAGCTCGACGCCGACAACCGCTGCCGCATCTTCGGCCGGCCCGAACGCCCCGCCTTCTGCGTCGGCCTGCAGCCGTCTGAGGAAATGTGTGGCAACAGCCGCGAACAAGCGCTGCGCTGGCTTAGTTGGCTCGAAGGCGAGACCAGTCCACGCCGCTCACGGTAAAATCAAATCGTGTTCGCTTGACAACAGCGCCGGAAATCAAAACAAGCCTTGAGGTAGACGAGTGAGAAATATTTTCGCAGCTTCGCTTCTCCTGGCACTCGCAGCCTGTACCCCAAACCCTTTTCCCGATAGCCACGCGCGCCCTGCGATGTCGCGCGCGGCGATGGCTTATACTGCGCGCCGCACCATCTCCACGACAGAAATTGCAGACTATCGCGAGAACTATACGATTGCTGTTGCCGGCGAGGTGATTCATCTGACGCGCAATGCCGATGGAATTGTCACTTCATATCCGATGACACAGGAGCTGCAGTTCTTCGACCGGAACGTCTCCTTCGATGTCGATGGCATAGCCGGGCAAACGTTTCGCTTGTACCAGGCGGCTTTCAATCGCAAACCCGACGTTGCCGGACTGGGCTATTGGATCGATGCGATTCGAAAAGGGCAGTCGCTTCTCGATGTCGCTGCAGCGTTCCAGTCGAGCGATGAATTCACTGGCCGCTTTGGCGCCTCCCTCTCCAGTCGTCAATGGATCAGCCTGATATATGACAATGTATTGCATCGTCAGCCAGACTCCGCGGGACTCGACTGGTGGGTCGCGGCGCTCGATAGTGGCAGCGACAAGCCTTCCACGCTGCTAGGTTTTTCTGAAAGCAAGGAGAACAAAGAAGCCCTGTTGCCCTCATATCGCGATGGGATCGAGTATGTCCGTTTTGGCGGACCGATCGCGCCAGCAGCGAGCTCATATGAGAATGCCAAAGTCATCGCAGCGACACCGATCGAACTGCCAAATCATTGGACCGATGCGTCGATCAAGGTGCTGGAGCCAGGTGAGCAGATTACGAACGGCTTCGCTCAAGCTGACTTCTTTCGTGATGGCCAACTTAGCCTCGTGGCATTTACGCAGAACTTTGTCCCGGAATCAGACCCAAACTACGGAAACGCCGCAGGACACATCTATTTCTATAAAAGGGAAGACCGGAAGTGGGTCGATCATACTTCCGAACTCCTGGCCGACCAGACCGGGTGCATCACGCCGAGAAAGGTCATTGTCGCCGACTTCAATGGCGACGGAAGGCCGGACGTCTTCGCGGCCTGTCATGGAATCGATCGTGCACTGAAGCCGGGCGAACACGCGGGCGAGCATCCGCGCATACTGCTTAGCCGGGCAAACGGCACGTACCAGAACATCGATCTGGGTTTCGATTGCTACTGCCACGGCGCTGCCGCAGCCAATTTGAAGCGGCGCGGATACGCCGACGTTTTGATTGCCGATCCCAGCGTCGCCATGCAACCTTTTTTCCTGATCAACAACCGCGATGGTACGTTCAGCAGAAACTTCAATCTGCTGCCCAATTCGACGAAGCTCGTTCCCCTCACGACCGTAGAACTCATCGATTTCGCCGGCCGCGGCAAGTTTGATGCGATCCTGGCAGGGGGCGAGTTGGCCTTGGATTTTGGTACGTTTGTCACCACGAGCTGGCCGACGACCATCCTGCACAATCCTGGGAATGGCGATTTTTCGGCTGCCGTTCCAACCGTTCTTCCCCAGGACTTGACGTTCGCGGGCGTGCTGGACATTGTCTTCAGCGATGGATATATCTATCTCAATCGCACAACGAATGGCAAGACGAACGACACGTCATATACTGCCACCGCGATTCAAAAGATCAGTTATCCGGGCCTGCAATCCACCCGACTCTTCACGAGTACACAGAAATTCGGCAATGGCAGCACCTGGGTCGACTGGATCATCCCCTACCAAGCCCAGATTGTTTCCAGCAACATTGGATATGGGCTCAGCGTCAGCCGCTAGCAGCTTCGGCGGCGCGAAGCATCAGCGTGTCAGTAGACCCCGATTAGCGACAGCGCGAACTGGCGCGGCGCTCCGGTGAGCAGGGTGGCGAAGGTCCCGCCAGGGTCGCTCGCGACGAACTGGTTGGAGCCCAGCGTGGCGAAGTAGCGGCGATTTAACAGGTTGGTCAGGTTCAGCCGCAGGCTCGCCTCACGCAGACCCAGCTGCGCTCCCAGCCGCCAGCCGGCGGCCAGGTTCACCACCGTGAAGCCGGGGGTAGCGCCATCGTTGGTGTAGGTGTAGAAGCGCTCGCCCGTGTACTTGGCCGCCAGGCGCGCGAAGCGGCGGCCGTCGTCCCAGGCCAGTTCGCTCGACCACATCCGGCGCGGCGCGTCCACCACCTGCTTGCCGGCCACATGGACCGTCTGGCCGTTGTCGACGTAGTCCGAGCGGTAGCGCGAATCGTTCCAGGTGACGCCGTTGAACCATGACCACTGGCGCGCCAGCGACCAGATCACGGCCGCCTCCACGCCATGCGTGTCGACCTGGCCCACGTTGATCACCGTGTTGGGGCAGCCCACCACGCCCGCGCAGGCCGCGACGTTCACCAGCCGGTCGTTGAACTGCGCGCGGTAGGCCGAGACCGAACCGCTCACCGGGCCGCGCCGGAAGCGGTAGCCCAGGTCCGCGCTGACCGAGTTCTCGGGCCGCAGCTTGCCCGCATTCGCGTCGAAGGCTGCCTGGTCCTGCGAGAACTGGCCGTAGATGCCGGCCTCAAAGGCGCGCAGGTTGCGCGCGATGGAGGCAAACACCTCGTCGTCCCCGCCCAGGTTGTAGCTGGCGCCCACTTGCGGCAGAAATGGCTTGGCCGCCACCAGCCGCCCGGCGGCGCGCGCCGCGTTGATGCTGGTCGCGTCGATCACGGACCGCGTCCACTTGGCGCCCGCCTCCACTTTCAAACGGCCATCCAGCAGGCGCACGGCGTCGCGGATGTAGAACTGCGCCACGCGCGTCTTGAAGTCCTGTTCGAAGCCGGTGAGGAAGGGATCGCGCATGAAGCGGTTGGTGTCTTCCGGCCCGTTCACCGCGTAGTAGTTGCGCGTAAGGTGGTGGTGGCTGCGCTCGAACCAGAAGCCGACCGCCGGGGCGTGCGCCGCGTACTCCAGCGCCAGCTCACCCAGCAAGCCGTTGCGGTCGATCTCGTATTCGCTGGTGCGCAGCGAGATCGGCACCGTGGGCGAGGACGCCTGGTATGGCGTATACCAGTGGCCCTGGCCGTCGTTACCGTGATGGTAGAAGGTGAGCGTGCCGGAAGCGGCGGCTCCGTTCAGATTCAAGGTGACACCGCCTAGACGGTCCTTGCGTAGCCCGCGCGCCGTGTAATACGCGTCGTCCAGGCTGGCCACGCCACCGCTGAACACGCCTTGTGCGGCAGCGACCGCGCGCTGCCAGTCGGGCGCATAGTTGTCCCAATCCCAGCCCAGGCGGCGCTGCATGTCGAGCGACAGGTCCTGATAGTCGTTCTCGCTGCGGTCCGACAGATTCCAGAACGCTGACAGGCGGTGTTCGCCGAACCGCTGCACGTAGCGCGAGTTGAACTGGTCCAGGTCCTGCGGACCGCTGCCCTTCCATTTCTCGGCCCGCTGGCGCGTCACGCTCAGGTAGGCCCGTCCGCCCGTGGGCAGCGCGCCCGTGTCGAGCCGCCCGAACAGGCGGCGCGTATGCGCGCTGCCTGCAGTGATGCTCGCGGTCGCACCAGCTTGTTCGGCAGGGTCGAGCGCAAAGAACTGCACCGTCCCGCCCAGGTTGCTGGTCGAGGCCGTGCCGATTGCACCCGTGCCTTGCGACAAATCCACCTGGCGGATGTTCTCCGCCGCGATGGCGCGGCTGATGTGCAAGCCGTTGTTGTTCCCGTAGCTCATGTTCCCGAGCGGGATGCCGTCCAGCGTGAAGCCGAGCTGGCCCTGGCTGAAGCCGCGCACCGAGATGCGGGTCGACCATTCGTAGGAGCCGAGCGGATCGGCGGACTGGAAGCTCACACCCGGCAGCTTCTCCAGGATCTTGAGCGCGCTGGTGCCCGGCAGGGCCTGCTGCAGGTCGGCCTTGGCCAGGTTCTGCACCTGCCGCGTCTGGCCGTGCCCGAGGACCGTCACCGTGACCGGCGCATCCGTCGTTTGCGCCCCCGCCCAGAGCGGCACGCCGCATATCAGCCACACCCAGCGCGAGCCCGCCACGGCAACCTCCTTGTAGGAATACGCTTACAGTCAATTATCCTCGGATGTTGCACACTGTCCACGAATTTCTGTAACACTGTGGCGGCCGCCGCACTATTTTCGGGCTTTCTTTTTCTTCTCGTCCTCGATGGCTTTCCACACGTCGATGTGGTCTTCCTGGCGCAGCACGCGCGAGTGGGGGTCGATGGTGACCAGGGCGTGCGGCGGCACGCTCAGTTCCCCATGGCCATCGCGCATCGGCAGCGTCTCGAGGCGGTCGTTGACCCGCACTTCCAGCGGCATCGGGAAGGCGCCGCCGTCCTTCAGCTTCCACGCCAGCTTCAGCGTGTCGCCGCTGCGCTCCTCGACCAGGACCGGCAGGGCCGGGTGGTAGAGATAGGCATCGAAGAACCAGCCCAGGTCGCGCCCGCTCGCCTCGTTGGCCAGGCGGATGAACTCCTTGGTCGAGCTCCAGCGCGGCTGGAAGTGGCCCGGCTGGGGCTGGTCCGTGCCGTAGACCATGCGCCGGGTCGCGCCGAAGAAGGCGGCGTCGCCGATCAGCCCGCGCAGGGTGTGCAGGATGAGCGCCCCCTTGTAATAGATATCGAGGCCGGGGCCGCCGCGGCGCTCGTCGTACACGGCCTCCTCGCTGCGCGACTTGCCGCTGACGACGGCGGCCTTGTTCGACAACAGGGTGCGGAACTTGAACAGCTCGGCCTGGAACTCCATCTCGCCGCGCATCGACTGCAAATACAGCGGCTGCATGTAGGAGCCGAAGCCCTCGTGCAGCCACATGTCGTCCCAGTCCGCGTTGGTCATCTGGTTGCCGAACCACTCGTGCGAGAGTTCATGGTGCAGCAGCCAGTCGTAGCCATAGGACGACTTGACGTAGCCGTTGCCGTAGGCATTGATGGTCTGGTGCTCCATGCCCAGGTGCGGTGTTTCGACCACGCCCATCTTCTCGTCACCGAACGGGTAGGGACCGATCCGGTTCTCGAAGAAGTCGAGCATGGGCGCGAATTCCTGGAACAGCCCCTGCGCCTGCTTGTCGTGGCCCTTCAGGTACCACATGCGCAAGGGGATGGTATTGCCGTATTTGCTGGCGTAGTCGGCCGCCAGCATCTCGTACGGGCCGATGTTCAGGGACACGCCATACGTGCTCGGATTCTTCGCCCGCCAGTGATAGGTGCGCCAGCCATCCTTCTCATCCATGCCAAGCGCCACGCCGTTACCGGCCGCGACCAGGGGCGCCGGCACGGTGATGTGCAGGTCGATCGCTTTCGGCTTGCCCATGGGATGGTCGATGCAGGGCCAGAACATGTCGCAGCCCTCTCCTTCCACCGTGGTGGCGACCCATGGCTGGCCGTCGGCCGTTTTGCTCCAGGTGAAACCGCCATCCCAGGGCGCGCGCTTGGCCACCAGCGGCGTGCCGTGGTAGCGGATGCGCACCGCGGTGCGCGCGCCAGCGGCCAGCGGCGCCGGCAGCTGCAGGAACAGGCGGCCCTCCGGATTGCTGATCGCGGACGCCGGCAGCGCCACGCCGTCCACGCTGGCGCCATCGACCGGCAGGTTGCGGTCCAGTTCGACGGCGATGCGGCTCACAGCTTGCTTCACGAGGAAGGTCAGGGCCGCGTCGCCGCTGATGCTCCTGCTGGCCGGATCGACCCGCAGGGCGAGATCGGCCTTTTCGAAGCTGACGGCCAGCTGTTCCGGGGCCATGGCGTTGCCGGAGCTGAGGGAAAATTCGGTACGGGGAGCTTGTTGGGTGGCGGCGCAGCCGGCCACGAGCGCGGCGGCGGCAATACAGGAGGAAGCGCGGATCATCGGAAACCTGCGGTTGTGTTTGGCAACCGGCAATATACCCCAGCCAAGGCCGGCCGGCATGGTAAGCTTCTGCTCCGCCCGTTGCCACCGCTACATTCATGGATATCATTCTCGCGCTCAAGGCCATCATCCTCGGCCTGGTCGAAGGCTTTACCGAATTCCTCCCGATTTCCTCCACCGGCCACCTCATCCTCGCGGGCAGCCTGCTCAACTTCACCGGAGAAATCGCCAAGGTGTTCGAGATCGCGATCCAGGCGGGCGCGATCCTGGCCGTCATGTGGGAATACCGGGTCCGGATCGGCACCGTGGTGCGGACCGTCGGGCACGATCCCAAGTCCCAGCGCCTGGTGCTGAACCTGGTGGTCGCCTTCCTTCCCGCCGCGGTCCTCGGTTTCATCTTCAGCAAGAAGATCAAGGCCGTGCTGTTCGCGCCGGTGCCGGTGGCGCTGGCCTTCATCATCGGCGGCCTGGTGATCTGGTACGTGGAGCGCGGCGGCGCCCACCGCGAGGAAAACGCGCGCATCCGCGACGTCGACGACATGAGCCTGGCCGACGCCTTCAAGGTCGGCTGCGCCCAGGCCTTCGCCCTGATCCCCGGCACCAGCCGCTCGGGCGCCACCATCATCGGCGGCATGCTGTTCGGGCTGTCGCGCAAGGCGGCGACGGAATTCTCCTTCTTCCTGGCCATTCCGACCCTGCTGGCCGCCACCGTCTACTCGGTGGTCAAGGAGCGCGCCCTGCTGTCGGCGGCCGACCTGCCCCTGTTCCTGCTCGGCGGCCTGGCCGCCTTCGTCTCGGCTTTCCTGTGCGTGCGCTGGCTTCTGCGCTACATCAGTTCGCACGACTTCACGTTCTTCGCCTGGTACCGTATTGTGTTTGGTGTTCTCGTTCTCGTCACGGCCCACTACCAATTGGTGATCTGGGCCGACTGATTGACATGACCCAAGACCTCGGCGCGCGTGCGGTCCAGACGCTGCAGACCGTATTCGGCTATCCGGCCTTCCGCGGCCAGCAGGCGGACATCGTCGAACATGTGGCGAGCGGCGGCGACGCGCTCGTGCTCATGCCGACCGGCGGCGGCAAGTCGCTGTGCTACCAGATTCCGGCCCTGCTGCGCGACGGCGTGGGCGTGGTCATCTCGCCCCTGATCGCCCTCATGCAGGACCAGGTGGACGCCCTGGCCGAAGTGGGCGTGCGCGCCGCCTTCCTCAACTCGACCCAGAGTTTCGAGGAGACCATGCGGGTGGAGCGCCAGGTCCGGCGCGGCGAGCTCGATCTGGTCTATGTGGCGCCCGAGCGCCTGCTCACGCCACGCTGCCTGGAACTGTTCGCCTCATCCCACATCGCCCTGTTCGCGATCGACGAAGCGCACTGCGTCTCGCAATGGGGCCATGACTTCCGGCCGGAGTACATCCGCCTGTCGATCCTGCACGAGAACTTCCCGGACGTGCCGCGGATCGCCCTCACGGCCACCGCGGACCAGCAGACCCGCGCCGAAATCGCGATGCGCCTGCAGCTGGAGGACGCGCGCCAGTTCGTCTCCTCCTTCGACCGCCCCAACATCCGCTACCTGATCGTGGAGAAGGCGAACGGCCGCAAGCAGCTGATCGACTTCATCACCACCGACCATGCCGACGACGCCGGCATCGTCTACTGCCTGTCGCGCAAGAAGGTGGAGGAGACGGCGGAATTCCTGTGCGAGCACGGCATCCGCGCCCTGCCGTACCACGCCGGCATGGACCACGCCAAGCGCGCCGCCAACCAGTCGCGCTTCCTGCGCGAGGACAGCATCGTCATGGTCGCGACCATCGCCTTCGGCATGGGCATCGACAAACCGGACGTGCGCTTCGTGGCCCACCTGGACCTGCCCAAGTCGATCGAGGGCTACTACCAGGAGACCGGCCGCGCGGGCCGCGACGGCCTGCCCGCCACGGCCTGGATGGCCTACGGGCTGCAGGACGTGGTGCTGCAGCGGCGCATGATCGACGAATCGGAGGCGGACGAGAACTTCAAGCGCGTCCTGTCCACCAAGCTCGATGCGATGCTGGGCCTGTGCGAGACGCTGCACTGCCGCCGCACCCGCCTGCTCTCCTACTTCGGGGAATCGTCAGGCCCGTGCGGCAATTGCGACACCTGCCTGCTGCCGCCGGTGTCCTTCGACGGCACGGTGCCGATGCAAAAGCTGCTATCGGCCGTATACCGGGTGGACCAGCGCTTCGGCGCCGGCCATGTGATCGACGTGCTGCGCGGTGCGGAAAGCGAACGTATCAAGCAGTGGCGGCACGACCAGCTGGCCGTGTTCGGGGTCGGCGCGGACCGCACGGAACAGGAATGGCGCGCGATCCTACGCCAAGCCATCGCGCTCGGCTTCATCACGGTCGATCATGAACAATTCAGTTCGCTCAAGCTGACCGACGCGGCGCGGCCGGTCCTGAAGGGCGAACAGAAAGTACAGCTGCGCCAGTACCAGAAGCCCGCCAAGCAAAAGCGCGCCTCCACCACCCGCGGCTACACGGAGCTGGACCTGTCCGGGGACGAGCAGAAGATCTTCGAGAAGCTGCGCTGGTGGCGGGTGGAGACGGCACGCGCGCACAACGTGCCGGCCTACGTGGTGTTCCAGGATGCGACGCTGCGCGAAATCGCCAAGGCGCGCCCGGCCACGCTGGACGACCTGCGCTTCGTGTCCGGCGTCGGCGACAAGAAGCTCGCCTCCTACGGCGCCGAAATCATCGACCTGATCGCGTCCTTCAGCGCTTGACGAAGACCAGGTCCCACACGCCGTGGCCAAGCTTCAGGCCGCGGTTCTCGAACTTGGTGAGCGGGCGGTAGGGCGGCTTCTCCGCATAGCCTGCGGCCGTGTTGCGCAAGGCCGGTTCGGCGCTCAGCACCTCCAGCATCTGCACCGCGTAGTCCTCCCAGTCCGTGGCCAGGTGGATGTAGCCGCCCTGCTCCAGCTTGGCGCACAGCTGCTTGACGAATTCGGGCTGGATCAGGCGGCGCTTGTTGTGGCGCGCCTTGTGCCAGGGGTCGGGGAAGAAGATGTGGACGCCGGCCAGCGTGCCGTTGGGGATCATGTCGCGCAGGACTTCCACCGCGTCGTGCTGGATCAGGCGCAAATTGGTGATGCCCTGCTCGCCGATCTGCTTGAGCAGGCTGCCCACGCCCGGCGTGTGCACCTCGACGCCGAGGAAGTCCTGCTCCGGCATCAGCTTGGCGATGTGGGCGGTGGTGTCGCCCATGCCGAAGCCGATTTCCAGGATCAGCGGCGCCTTGCGGCCGAAAGCCTGCTGCGTGTCGAGCGGCGCCTTGGCATGCTCGACCAGGAAGCGCGGCCCCAGCTCTTCCAGCGCGCGCGCCTGCGCGGTCGACAGGCGTCCCGCGCGCGTGACGAAGCTGCGGATGCGGCGTTCGGTCGGGTCGTACAGGAGCGGTCGGCCTTGGGAATTGGTCGGCGTATCGGAAGACATGGCAGCGCGGGGAAATCGGATGGGCCGTCATTATAGCCCAGCGCGCCTGCGGCACCGCAAAGGCCGGCGTGTATTGCGGCACCGCCATGAGCGCACTACCAGAGAAGGCATTTGACGAAGACAGTGCCGCCGCCTACGATGAACCGATGGACCGACGTATGACACGTATGGAAGCCTTCGTCGCGGAAGCGAAAGACCGCTTTGCCGCAATCGAGGCGCGGCTGGAGCGTATCGAGGGCCGCCTGGACAGGCTGCAAGGCGAGATGATCCTGTCGACGCGCTGGATCATCGGGACCATGCTCGCCGTCAGCACAGTCAGTATCGGTATCATTACCTTCGTGATCAACAGCGGCGGAGGGCGGACGACCCCGGCGGCCTCGGCGGCCGTGCAGCCGATCGTCATCTACGTCCAGCCCGCGGCCGGCGGTAACCAGCAATAAATTCACCGATCAAGTCGTTCGAAGACTTGGAGATGGAGCGGGTGAAGGGAATCGAACCCTCGTCTTAAGCTTGGGAAGCTCCTGCTCTACCATTGAGCTACACCCGCGAAGCCCACATTTTACGCGGGTTTCAAATGTGTTGCCAAGTTTCACACCCGACGATCGCGGGCGTGGGCGCTTCCGCTAGAATGCCGCCATGCAATCGCTCATGCTCCGCCCAGTCCTGGGCATGCCAGTGCGCATCTGGCTCGTCGCCTTGTGCGCATGGGCCGCGCTTTCCGCTGCCGGACTGAGCGTGCTCGCTGCGCGCGCCTACGGAGAACAGAAGGCGGCTTTCGAACGCAGGTCGGACGGCTTGTACGCCTTGATCCGCCAGCGGCTCGACCAGAACGAAGCCGTGCTCAATGGCCTGGAAGCTGCCGTCGCCGGCGCCGCGCCCTGGCAGTTCGAACGGGTTCGGCCGTACACGCGGCAGATCATGGCGCGCTATCCGCATATCCATTCGGTGGGCTTGCAGCCGCGCATCGAGCGCGCCGTGCTGGAGCGTTTCGAGCGCTACGCCAAACAGGCCATCGCGCCCGGCTATCAGATCACCGACTCGGTGTTCGATGCCGCCGGCAAGCCCAGTTTCCGCCGGGCCGCCGTGCGCCCCTTCTACTACCCGGTCGTGTTCATGGAGCCGCCGGCGCCGGAAGCCTCGCCCGTCATGGGCTACGACTTGTACGCAAGTAAGACCGTCGGCCGTGCCATCGCCGCTTCCATCGCCAGCCAGCACATGGAGGTGTCGGCTCCCGTCAATTTGTACGAAGGCGGACGTGGCTACATCCTGCTCAAGGCGATCTTCAATACCCCCAACCCCGCCTCCGATCTGGCCACGCGCCAAGGCCAGGCGACGCGCACCGTGTCCCTGCTGATCCGGCCGAGCGACTTCCTCGATCCCGCCGAACTCGCGGCCGACCACATCGCTCTGCGCCTGTACCACCGCGCTTGGCGCCGCGACGATCCGGCCGGCCAGGTGCTCGACGCCGGAACGACCCAGGCGGCGTACTGGTGGAACCGCTGGCTGGCGCCGCTGACGACCGCGCGCGCGCTGCCGCCCGGAGCGCAGCCCTTTATTCTGGAGACCCGGCAGCAACCCGGTGCGGACCTGCTCAGTCCGTCCGCCAGCGCCGTCGTGCTCACCACGACCCTGTTGCTGACGCTGCTTTCCGCCACGCTCGTGCATCAGCGCCGGCGCCATGCCGACGAAGCGCGCCGCGCGGCCGAGGTGCTGTACCGCGAACGCGAGCGTGACCACGTGACGCTGCGCGCGATCGGCGACGCGGTCATGCGGCTCGATCAGGCCGGACGGATCGAATACCTGAACCCCGCCGCCGAACAGGCCTTGGGCATGCAGGCGCGGCTTGCCTGCGGGCGCCAGGCGGCGGACCTGCTGGTGCTCGATTACGAGTTGGCCACGGCGCCGGTCGAACACCCGATCGCGCTCAGTCTGCGCGCGCGCCGCAGCGTCGCATTCCCCGACAACAGCGTGCTCGTGCGCGCGGACGGCCAACGCATGTTTATCGAGGGCAGCGTCGCGCCCATCTTCGGCAGCGCGACGGATCTGGTCGGCGCCGTCGCCGCCTGGCGCGACATGGGCCCCACCCGCGCCCGGGCGCGCGAGCGCATCGCCGCCAGCGAACAACGCTTGCGCACCCATCAGGCGGAGCTGGCCCACGTGGTCCGTCTGAACACGATGGGCGAGATGGCGACCGGCATCGCGCACGAGATCAATCAACCGCTGGCCGCGATCCTGAGCTACAACCAGGCTTGCGTGCGCATGCTGCAAGATGACGGCGACCGGGAGGACATCATCGCCTCCATGCAAGCCGCCGCCGCGCAATCGCAGCGCGCGGCCGCGATCATCGCGCGGCTGCGGGCCTTCGTCAGCAAACAGGCGCCACAACGCAAGGCGACCGATCTCAATCAGGTGGTCCAGAACGCGCTCAGCCTGGCGCGCCATGATCTGCACGACCAGTGCGTCGACGTGGAACTCGAGCTGGCGCCGGAGCTTCCTGCCGTGCTTGCCGACAGCATCCAGCTGGAACAGGTGGTGTTGAATCTGGTGCGCAACGCGCTCGATGCGATGGGCGAAGCTGCCGCGCCCGCCAAGAGGATGGTGATCGCCACCACCGCAGGTGCGTTCGGGATCGCACTGAGCGTGCGCGACCACGGTCCGGGCATCGCGCCCGCTGCACTGGCCAGCGTTTTCCTCCCCTTTTTCAGCACCAAGCCGAACGGCATGGGACTGGGGCTGGCCATCAGCCACACCATCATCGATTCCTTTGGCGGCCAGCTGCACGCGGCCAACGCGCCGGACGGCGGCGCCATCTTCCACTTCACGCTGCCGGTGGCGGCGGTCCGCGAGAGTCATCCATGTTCGAACCCATCATTTTCCTGATCGACGACGACCATGCGGTACGGGACTCGCTCAGTCTGCTGATCCGCTCGGTCGGCCTGAACGTGCGCGCCTTCGCCCATCCGCAGGAATTCCTGGACCAGTACGACCCGTCCCACGTCGGCTGCATCGTGCTCGACATCCGGATGCCGGGCATGAGCGGTTTTTCGGTGCATGACATCGTGCGCGCCGGGGAGCAAGCCCTGCCTGTGATCTTCATTACCGGGCATGGCGATGTCGCGCAATGCCGGCGCGCGTTCCAGCATGGCGCCAGCGATTTCCTGACCAAGCCCGTGGACGAGCATGTCTTGCTGGAGAGCCTGCAAAAAGCGATCGGCGCCAGCGTCGCGCTGCACCGGCGGCGCCAGTCGCAGCAGGCCATCGTCGCGCGCTTCGACCGCCTGACCGCACGCGAGCACGAGATCTGCCGCCTCATGGCCGAGGGCCTGCCGAACAAGCTGATCGCCAAGCAGCTCGCGCTATCCTTGCGCACGGTCGAGAACCACCGGGCGGCGGTGTTCGCCAAGCTGGAAGCCGCCTCGCTTGCCGAGCTCATCAAACTAGCGCTGGCCGGCCAGGGCGAGCCGGCACCTGAGTAATAACCGCAAGCGCCTAGGAAGTTCCCCCGATACTGGGCCGGCTGCGCTTATGCGAGCATGGCTGCATGTTTCCCGTCGAGGACCTCCAATGAAACGACTCTGCTTGATAGCCGCCAGCGGCTTGCTCTCCGGCTGCGCCGCCCTCCACACACCGCTCGAGACACCGGTCACCGTCAAGCTGACGGCCACCGGCTACGGCGCACCCGGCGCGGCCCAGTGCGAATCGCAGTGCGACCGCGTGACGGAAGGCCAGCGGCGGCTGTTGGCGATGCGCGCCTCCAAGCTGGATGCGTATCGTGCCATGGCCGAGCAAGTCTACGGTGTGCGCGTCACCGGCAACAGCACGGTCGGGGCGCTCGCCCTCAAGGACGATAGCTTCCGGGTCTTCATCGACGCCACCATCCGCGGCGCGCACGTCACCAACGTCAGCCAGGGCACCGACGGCAACTTCGAAACGACCATCGAAATGGACTTCGACGCGAACGCCGCCAGGGCCGCCGCCCAGCAGATCGAAACCCGCACCGCCGCCGTGCCGGTGGCCAACCAGGCCACCCGGATGCGCGGCGCGGTCGGCGCCGGCGCCAGCTATGGCGGCAGTTTCTACTATGCCGAGAAGTAGCCGTGCCGGTCTGATGCAACAGTGTGCGGCGATGGCGGCGACCTGGGGCTGGGCGGTGGCGGCGACGGCGGGGATTGTCCAGGCCGAGGGTGTGGGTCCGATCACCAGCGCCGGGATCGAACAGGCGCGCCTGGCGGCCATCCGGGATGCGCAGCAGCAGCTGGCCCTGGCCCACGGCGCGCGCGTGGAAGCGGCCACCGGCATCGCCACGCGCGGCCGGCCGCTCGAAAGCAGCCGCGTGCAACCTGCGGTGCGCTTCGATCGGATCTCCATTGTGCGGGAGTGGCGTTCCGCCACGCTGCTGCATGTCGTGATCGCGGCCCGCACCGAGGAGGCCAGCGCCCTGCCCCAGGCCAGCGGCGGCTATCGAAAGAAAGTGGTGGCCACGCTGTTCCGCTTGCATAGTCCGGGCCAGGTGGCCGATCTCCGGGACGCCGCCTCCGGTGTTCCGCACGAGCTGGTGCGGCAGCTCGCCGCCAGCGGCAAATTTCTCGTCCACGAAAACCGGTATGCCCTGTCCGACCGGCATGGCCCCGGCGAGGAACGTGAGGCAATCCGGCGTATCGCCGCCGACAACGACAGCCAGTTCGTGATCTCAGGAGGCATCGTCGACGCCAGCTCCTTCACCGCGGGCGGCATGTTCGGCCTGTTCGATCACGCGGTGCGGCGTTTCGAGCTCGATCTGTTCGTCCACGACGGCATGACCGGAGCGCTGATTGCCCGGCATCGCATTTTGGAGACGGCGGCGGGCGACGTGCGGATCGGCGGCGAGCATCCGTTCGGCAGCGCCGCGTTCACGGCCAACAGCTACGGGCAGGCCATCGCACGCGCACTCGCCAGCGCGGCCAGTCTGATCGCGGCGGATCTGGAACACTTGCCCTTCATGGCGAGGATCATCGAGGTCAGCGGAAAACGCGTCTATATCGACGCCGGCGGCACCTCGCTGCTGGCGCCGGGCGACCAGCTCGTGGTCTTTCACCGCGGCCCCGCATTGCATGGTGATGGCGCCGCCTCGTTCGGACCGGCCGAGACGCCGGTGGCGACACTGTCGATCACCGAGGTGCAACCCACCTTCGCCGCGGCCGAAGTCGACCCGAGCGCAGTAGCTCCGGCAATCGCGAGCGGCGACCTGGTGCGCTTCGAGTTCGCTTCCGAGCGCCAGGCCGTCCAGGTGAACGCCCCTCAGCTCTTCTAGGCACGCCGGGGTTCAGCTGCCATCCCGCGCGATCTGGCGCGCCCGTTCGAGGGCGGCTACGATGGCGTTGAAGGCCTGTTCGCGGGCGGCGTGGTCCGGCACGCGCAAGGCGTAGGACGGGTGATAGGTCGCCACCACCCAGCGCTCGCCGTGCCGGAACGGCTCGCCCTGGGCTGCGCGCAGGGTGGCATGGGGATTCTGCAGCACGGCCTTGAGCGCGGTGCCGCCCAGGGCCACCACCACGTCCGGCTTCACGCTGGCCAGCTCGCCCTCCAACCAGTAGCGGCAGGCGTCGATCTCGCACTGGGCGGGTGTCTTGTGCATGCGGCGCTTGCCGCGCGGCTCCCATTTGAAGTGCTTGACGGCGTTCGTCACATACAGCTTGGCGCGGTCCAGGCCCGCGGCGGCGATGGCGCGGTCCAGCAGGGCGCCGGCGGGGCCGACGAAGGGCGCGCCGGCCAGATCCTCCTGGTCGCCCGGCTGCTCCCCCACCAGCATGATGCGCGCGCGGCGCGCGCCGCGCCCGCCCACGGCCTGGGTCGCGTTCTTCCACAGGCCGCAGCGGCGGCATTCGTCGAGGCTCGCCGGTTCCTCGTCCTCGTCGGCGGTAGAGACAGGCATGCCCCAGTGTAGCGGCATGCGCCACCGCGCCGCGTCCGATTCCGCGCGGCCTTATTGGGCGTAGTGATGGTAGACGCTGGTACGCCCATCGTCCTGCACCAGCAGCACGTCGTAGGCGTCGCGCCGCGCGCCCTCCATGCCCGGCGAGCCGGCCACCATGCCAGGTACGGCCAAGCCCTTGGCGCTGGGCTTGGCCGCCAGCAGGCGCTTGATGTCGGCGGCCGGCACGTGGCCCTCCAGCACATATCCTTGCACCAGCGCGGTATGGCAGGAAGCCAGCTGCGCGGGGATGCCATAGGTGGCGCTGTACTGCGCCGGGTTCTGCACATTGTGGGGGTTGACCGTGAAGCCATTGGCGCGCAAATGCTTGACCCACTCCTCGCAGCAGCCGCAGGTCGGGCTCTTGTACACGTCGATCACGGGCGCGGCCGCGCTGGCGGCAAGCGGAAGACACACCAGCAGGGCGCTCGCGAGACGCTTCAGGCGTGGACTGGACATGAGATGCTCCTTGAAAAGACTGTGCCGTTCAAACCAGGGCCGCCATGCGGCCCCAGTCCAGCACACTGATACGGCGCCCGGTCACGGCGATCAGGCCTTCCGCGCTGAACTCGCGCAGCAGGCGCGACATGGTCTCGGGGGTGACGTTCAGGCGCGAGGCGATCACTGCCTTGCTGGCCTGCAGTTCGACCGGCTCCTTGGGGTCCGGCTGGGCATGGCGCAACAAGTAGCCGGCCAGGCGCAGGCGCGCGCTCTGGATGCTCTCGCCCAGGTCGCGCATGAGGGTGTAGTACTGGCGTCCCATGCATTGCATGATCTCGCACGCGAACGCAAAGTTGTTGCGGGCGGCCTCCAGCATCGCTTCCCGCTCCACGTGCAGCAGCATCGAGTCGTCGGTCGTATTGACGGAAGCCAGATAGGGTTGTTCGTGCAGCATCTCGCCCAGCCCGAAGCACTTGGCCGCCCCCAAGATGGCGATCACGCGGGTACTGCCTTCCCGGCTGTTCAGGCCGATCTTGACCTGCCCATACACGATCCAGAAGGTGCCGGCGGCGCGGTCGCCGGCGGTGACCACGCGACTGTTGGGGCCCAGGCGCAGCACGCTGGTATGGGCGGCGATGTGGTCCCGCTGGTCCTCGTCCAGCATGCTGAACAGACTGGAATTGGCTAGAAGACTGGCGAGGTTGCTGACCGGCGCACGCATGGTAATAATTTGTCGAACGATTGATGAGGATCAATCGTAACGGGCTTGACCAGTTTTGCTGATGACCTAAGTCAAGTTGGCGGTTCAGGCCTCGGCCGCCATGCGCCGCACCAGGGCCAGCTGCTGGGGCGCGAGCCGATGTTCGACCCGCGGCAGGAAACGCCGGGCCGGGGCATGGCCGTTGCGGCCGGCCTGCATCAGCCAGGCGCAGGCGTGGGTCAGATCGCGTTCGGTGCCGTGGCCGTTGGCGCACATCAGGCCCAGGTTGAACTGGGCGCGGGCGTGCGCCTGGCGCGCGGCGCGCAAGTACCAGAAGTGGGCCGCTTCGTAATCCTGCGGCACGCCCTGGCCGGCGTCGTAGCGCAGGCCGAGCGCGAATTCCGCCTGCGGATGCCCGAGCTCCGCGGCGCGTTGATACCAGCCGAAAGCGCGCAGCGGATCGGGCGCGCCCGCCAGGTCGCTATCGAGGATGCGGGCGGCCATGACCTGGGCCGGCGCGTACTGCTGCTCGGCGGCGCGCAGCGCCCACGTGAGCGCCATGCGCGCGTCCTGCGCCACCCCGTTGCCGCTCTCGTAGCGCAGCGCGAGGTTGAACTGGGCCTGGACATGGCCCTGGCCGGCGGCGCGCTGGCACCACTTGATGGCCAGGCCGCTGTCGGCCGGCACCCCATGCCCGGCTTCGTACAGCTGGGCGAGATGATATTGGGCGCTGGGCGAATTCTGTTCGGCCGCCTTGCAGTACCAGTCGGCGGCGGCGGCATGGTCCTGCTCGACGCCCTGGCCATGCTCGTAACGCAGTCCGAGGTTGTCCTGGGCCCCGCTGTGGCCTTGTTCGGCGGCCTGGTGGAACCACTGGAGGGCCTGCCCGTCGTCGCGCTCGACGCCGTGCCCGCTCTCGTAGATCAGGGCCAGGTTGAACTGCGAACTGGCGTGGCCCTGTTCCGCCGCGCGCCGGTACCAGACGATGGCGCGCCGGCTGTCCTGCGGCACGCCCTGCCCCTTGTCGTATTTGAGGCCGAGGTTGAACTGCGCCGGGGCATAGCCCTGTTCGGCCGCCTTGCGGAACCAGGCGAAGGCAGTCTGGGCATCCTGCTGCACACCCTGGCCGCTGTCGTAGCGCAGGCCAAGCGTGAACTGGGCGCGCGCATAGCCCTGCTCGGCCGCCCGGCGGTACCAGGCAATGGCCTGCTCCTGGTCCTGCGGCACGCCCTTGCCGGTCTCGTACATCAGACCCAGGTTGTTCTGCGCGCCCGGGTCGCCCTGTTCGGCGGCCTGGCTGAACCAGTACATGGCGCGCTGGCTGTCCGCCTTCACCCCCTGGCCCTTGGCGTACATCCAGCCCAGGTTGTACTGGGCGGCGGCATAGCCCTGCTCCGCGGCCAAGCGGTACCAGTAGGCGGCCTGCTCCAGGTTCGGCTCCGTGCCCTGGCCCTTCTGGTACATCACGCCCAGGTTGTACTGCGCCAGTTCGAGACCGGCATTGGCGGCGCGGCCGTACCACAGCAGCGCCAGCTCCTCGTTGCGCGGCACGCCTTGTCCGCTGGCGTACATGTAGCCGAGCGCGTGCTGGGCCTGGGCGTCGCCCCGTTCCGCCAGCGGCTTCGCGCGCAGGAATTCGGCGCTGTACAAGGTTTCCCTCTGGGGTGTGAGCAGGGCGGAGAACGTCTGGTTCATGGTCAGGCCTTATGCCTGGATCGCCAGGCGCGGTGCGTCCGGCGCCGGGCGCTGTTCCTGCAACACGCTCAGGAAGTGCGCCAAGGAGATCGGACGATGATAGAAATAGCCCTGCATGGTGTGACAGCCGTTGGCCTGCAGGTAGCGCGCCTGCACTTCCGTCTCGACGCCTTCGGCGACGAGGTGCAGGCCAAGTCCGCGCGCGATCGAGATGATGGCGAGGATCACCGGGTAGTGCCCGGCTTCGTCGCCGATCTCCTGCACGAAGGACTGGTCGATCTTGATGGTCTGTACCGGGAAGCGGTGCAGGTAGGACAAGGAGGAATAACCGGTGCCGAAATCGTCGATGGCGATCGACACGCCCAGCTGGCCGATGCGCTTCAGTTGTTCCAGCGCGTGCTGCGGGTTGCGGATGCAGATGTTCTCGGTGATCTCCACCTCGATCTGCGCCGGCGCGATCCCGTAGCGCACCAGGGCGGCGCGCATCTTCTCGAAAAAGTCGCCGCGGTCCAGGTATTGCGGGGACAGGTTGAGCGAGAGCTTCAGGTCGCCGCCGCCGTGCGCGTTCCAGGCCAGCAGGTCGCGGCACAGCGCGCCGATCATCCAGTCGGAGATCGGCAGCATGAGGCCGTTCTCCTCCGCGAACGGCAGGAACTCGCCGGCCGTCAGCAGGCCGCGGGTCGGGTGGTTCCAGCGCATCAGGCCCTCGGCGCCGACGATCCGGCCGCTGCCGACGTCGACCTGGGGCTGGTAGTACATCTCCAGCTCGCCCTGCTCCAGCGCCTTGCGCAGGCTTTGCTCGAGCACGATCTTCTGGTGCGACTTGTCGCGCATGGCGTGGTCGTAGAAGGCGTGGCCGTTCTTGCCCTGGCCCTTGACCTGGTACATGGCGATATCGGCGTGGCGCAGCAGCTCGTCGATGGTCTCGCCGTCGTGCGGGTAGACCGCGATGCCGATCGAGGCGGAGATGTGCACCGGATGCCCGTCCAGGTCGAACGGCGCCTCCAGGCAGGCCAGGAACTTGTCGGCGATGGCCGTGGCGTCGGCGCGGTCGCGCAGCTCCGGCAGTACGATGGTGAATTCGTCGCCGCCCTGGCGCGCCAGCGTGTCGCCGCGGCGCAGGCAGGCCTTCAGGCGGTCCGCCACCTGCTGCAGCAGCTCGTCGCCCTTGACGTGGCCGAGCGTGTCGTTGACCAGCTTGAAGCGGTCCAGGTCGATGAACATCACGGCCAGCTCGGTCTTCTTGCGCTTGGCCTGGATCACGGCCAGGCCGAGACGGTCGGTGAACAGCACGCGGTTCGGCAGGTCGGTCAGGATGTCGTGGTAGGCCTGGTAGGAGATCAGCTCCTCGGCGCGCTTGCGTTCGGTGATGTCGCGCGCGACGCCATAGGTGCCGAAGAATTCGTGCTTCCTCACTCCGCTGTCCGGCACGTGCATCCCGACCGAATTGAGCGAGATGTTCATCACCGTGTTGTTGAAGGTGCGCTCCAGGCCATTGCCGTTGAAGCACTTGAGGCGCAGTTCCACGTTGCGCGAGGCGCGTGCGTCGACCCGGCGCTCGTTGAACACGTAGCGGGCCCGCTCCAGATCTTCCTCGTGCACCAGCATCGAGTAGTGCCTGCCGATCAGCTCATCGCGGGTCAGGCCAAGCAGCGCATAGGCGCGGTCGTTCACGAAGGTGAATTTGCCCTCGTGGTTCAGGGTGTAGATGATGTCCGGCGAGCTGTCCACCAGGTAGCGGTACAGCTTCTCGGAAGTCTCCAGCTGCGCGGCGATGCGCGCGTTCGATTCGGCCAGTGCGCGCTTGGTAAGGGCGTTGCCGACGGTCTTGAGCAGCTCCTCGCGGCTGTAGGGCTTGCGCAGATAGTCGTAGGCGCCGCGCTTCAGGGCACCGATGGCGGCTTCGATGCCGACGTCGCCGCTCATCACGATCACGTCGGCGTCGATGCCCTTCTCGTTCATGTAGTCCATGATCTGGTGCCCGCTGATGTCGGGCAGGCGCAGGTCGAGCAGGACCAGGTCGAAGTGCAGGCGATTGAGCTGGGTCAGCGCCTCGGCGCCGTTGGTCGCGGTGACCAGTTCGTAGCCCTTCCCGTCCAGGAGGGCATGCAGGGAAGCGAGCAGGCGCGGCTCGTCGTCGACCAGCAGGAGGCGCGGGAGCGCTTCAAGCAGGCCGGGTGCAGCTGGGTGAGTCATCGGCCGGCCTTACACGGAATCCAGTGCGCGGGTCTGCGCGGCGGGAAGGTTGCTCGCGCCACCGCGCACGGGCAGCAGGATTTCGAAGCTGGTGCCGGCGCGGCCGCTGCGGCAGCTCACCAGGCCCTGCATCTTCTTCACGAGGCTGTGCACGATCGACAAGCCCAGGCCGCGGTTGCTGCCGTCCTTGGTCGAGCGCACCGGCGTGAACAGGTTGGCCAGCACCTCGGTCGGCATGCCGGGACCGTTGTCGCTGACGGCCAGTTCCAGGTACAGCTTGCGCTCGCGGTTGACGTGGCCGCGGTTGACGATTTCGATCCGGCCCGCGGCGCCGAGCGCCTCGACGGCATTCTTCACGAGGTTGACCAGCACCTGCTTGAGCATGTCAGCGTCGCCTTCCACCTCGGTGGCGTTGCCGCCCATGTCGGCCACGATCTGCACCGCTTCCGGCACGTAGCCGGTGGTGCGGAACAGGCGCAGCACGTCGTCCGCCACCTTGGCCACGTCGGTGGCGCGCGGCGCGGCGCTCGGCTGCACATCGGCCAGGCCGGTGATCAGGCTGCCGACGCGGTCGATCTCCTCGTTCAGGATCGACATCTCGCCCTGCACCGGTTCGTTGCGCGCCAGCTTGCCGTCCAGGACGCTCAGGTAGTTCTTGATGATCGACAACGGGTTGTTCACCTCGTGCACCAGGCGGCGCGAGGCCTCGCGGTACTCCTCGGCCACGTGGGCCAGCTGGCGGCGCGCGTAGCCGCGTTCGGACATGGCCGTCTCCAGGGCGCCTGCGGCCTGGGAGCCGAAGGCGAGCAGGAAGCGTTCGCGCTTGCGCAGAAGCTCGGCCTGCCAGTTGCTGGCGCCGCCGATCAGCACGCCCAGGCAGCGCGCGCCGGCGACCAGGGGCACGCAGACCATGGTTTCCGTTCCCAGCATGCGCAAGAGCTGTTCTTCCGCCAGCGAGGTGCCGGCCACGCCGCGTCCGACGAACACGGGCTTGCGTTCGGCCGCCGCTTCGATCACCAGGCCGCCCCGCGCCAGCGGCAGCGAGAATTCGGCGATGCGCTGATGCTCGCCCACCGGCACGCCGACCAGGGCCTGCCCGGTGGGGTTTTCCATCAGGACCACGGCCGTCTCGAGGTCGAACAGGATGCGCGCGGAGCGCACCACGGATTCGAGCAGACCGGTTTCGCCCTGCTGGCGCGCGAAGGTCTGGCCGACCTCGGACACCAGCACCAGATTACGTACTTCCTCGGACAGGCGCTGCTGCACCGGATCGGCCGGCGGCGGCGCATAGGCGGGCGGCTGCGGCACCTCGTCCGCGCCGGCCAGGTCGATGCCGAGGTAGGCGGCCGACTTGTCCACCTGGCGCTCGGCGCCGGCCAGCAGGTCGAGCGACTCGTCCAGGGCCAGGCCGCACAGGGCCGAGGCCTGTCCCAGCGCCGTTTCGTCCTCCGGATGGTGGGCCAGCAGGTGCGCCAGGCGCACGATCCGCACCAGCGGATGCGCGCTTTCCAGGCGCTCGCCCGGCTCGTGGTGATACAGCACCGCGTCGGCCAGGAAGGAATCGAGGTTCCAGCGTTCGACCAGCCAGGCGCCCGCTTCGGCGTGGGTGATCTGCAGGGTGCGCAGTTCGACGGCGCACAGGTCCTCGTCGTCGCGCGCGGTGAAATTGAAGGCGTATTCCTTGGGCGCCGTCGCCAGCAGGGCCAGGCGCCCGACGTTGTGCAGCAATCCGGCCAGGTAGGCTTCCTCGGTGTGGCCGTAGTCGAGGCGGCGCGCGATGTCGCGCGCAACCAGGGCGGCGGTCAGGGACGACTTCCAGAACGGGCGCAGGTCGGTGCTGCCCGAGTGGGGGAAGTTGTTAAAGGTCTGGAACACGGACTCGCTGATGACCAGCGTCTTGATCATGTCCGTGCCGAGGGAGACCAGGGACTGTTCCAGGCCGATCACCCGGTTCGGGCGATGGTAGGCCGAGCTGTTGGCCACGCCCAGCATCTTGGCGGTCATGCCGGCGTCCTTGGAGATCAGCTCCGCCAGCTCCGGCATTCCGAGATCGTCCGCCTGCAGATGCTCGATCAGCTTGATCAGAATCTGCGGCATCGCAGGCAGCCTTGCCGTCAGGAGGCGGTTGCGGATGTCTTGGTCGGAAATCATCCTGTTATATATACACCAAATTTCCGGTTTGGAACATTACTTTGACAAAAAAGTATCATGTTTGCGACGGATATGCCGTTAACGCGCAGAATCCCCCTTGACCCGCCGGTACATACGGGAGGCCAGCCACAGGCCGAGGGCGGCGAGCGTCATGACCAGCTGGCCGAGCGCCAGCCAGAGCACGTTGCCGGACAAGGCCGGCGCCAGCACCCCGGCCACGAAGGCGGCCAGCACCGTCACCGCGAACGACTGGCAGGACGCCACCGTGCCGCGGATGTGGGGGAACAGGTCCAGCGCCAGCAGGGTCGCCTGGGGCGCCACCAGCGACATGCCGAAGGTGTAGAAGAACAGCGGCGCCACCGTCCACGGCAGCGCGGGCGGCAGGAACAGGTGGTAGGCGACGTTCACCACGGCCGCCCCGATCAGGAGCCAGAAGCCGACGCGGATCAGGTGCGCATAGCTGGTGCGGCCAGCCAGGCGATTGGCACACAGGGCGCCGAAGAAGATGCCGCCCACGCAGGGAATGAACAGCCACCCGAATTCGTCCGGCGCCAGGTGCAGCTGCTGCGGCAGCATGGCCGGCGCCGCCGTGATGAACAGGAACAGCCCGGCGAAGTTCAGCGAAATCACCCCGACTTTCATGTGGAACAGGGGCGAACGTAGGATCTGGCCGTAGCTGCGCGCGATGAAACGCGGGTTGAAAGGCTGGCGGCGCTCCGGCGGCAGCGTCTCGGGCAGCCGGCGCCAGATGGTGAAGCCGAGCAGCCCGGTGTAGCCGAACAGCGCCAGGAAAATGGTGCGCCAGTCGGACGACTCCACGATCCAGCCGCCCAGCACCGGTGCGATGGCGGGGGCGATCGAGAAGATCATGGTCACCATCGACAGCAGCCGCGCGGCCTGGTGGCCTTCGTACAGGTCGCGGATGATGGCGCGCCCGACCACCATGCCGGCGCCCGCCGACACGCCCTGCAGCATGCGGAACACCCACAGGTAGTGGACGGAATGCGAGGCCGCGCAGCCGAAGGTGCCGACCGCGAACACGCCCAGCGCCACCAGCACCACGTTGCGCCGGCCGAAAGTATCGGACAGCGCGCCGTGCCACAGCACCATGAAGGCGAACGACAGCAGGTAGACCGTCAGCGTCTGCTGCACTTCCAGCGGCGAGGCGTGCAGCGTGGATTGGATGTTCGGGAAGGCCGGGAGATAGGCGTCGATGCAGAACGGGCCGAGCATCGACAGGCCGGCCAGCACCGTGGCCAGTCTGCGCTCACTAAGGGGCTTGCGCGGGACGGGTTCGGGAGGGGGTATCGCCGCCGGTGCGTCCGGCGGAATCGGAGGCGCCGGCGGCTGGTACATCAGGTTCCCGCGTCCTTTGGCTTGGCTTCGTCGCGGCGGTGGAAGCCGGCCACCATGTCGAACTTGAACAGGCGGCATTCCAGCGCGCCGTTGAAGAATGGGGTCTTGCGCGATTCTTTCAGGCGCAAGAGCTTGGGCACGCCCAGATCGGCCGTAAACAGGAACACCGTCCAGCCGGCGAAGCGCTGCTTGAGCGTGCGCGCGAAGTCGGCATAGAAGCCGGTCGCCATCTCGTCCTGCGGGATGGTGGAGTCGCCGCGCACGCCGATCCGCTCGCCGTAGGGCGGGTTGGTCAGCAGGATGCCCGGCTGCTCGGTCGGCGGCTTCACTTCCTGCGCCTCGATCTGCTTGAGCGGCACCTCGAACAGGATGCCGGCCACGCGCAGGTTATGGCGCGCCATGGCCACCATGTCGCCGGAAATGTCGCTGCCGAAGATGGTCGGTTCGGTCGGCAGTGGATTCGGTTTCACGTCGCTGCGCATGGCGGTCCAGGCGGACGCGTCGTGGCCAGCGAATTTTTCGAACGCGAAGCGGCGCCGCGCGCCAGGCGGAATGCCCTGCACCATCTGGGCCGCTTCGACCAGGATCGTGCCGGAGCCGCACATCGGGTCGAACAGCGGAATGCCCGGCTTCCAGCCGGCCACGCGCAGCAGGCCCGCGGCCAGGTTTTCGCGCAGCGGGGCGTCGCCCGTCTCCTCGCGCCAGCCGCGCTTGAACAGGGCCTCGCCCGACGTATCCAGGTAGAGGATGAAGTTGCGCTGGTCGAGGAAGCCGACGATGCGCATATCCGGCTCGCGCGTGTTGACCGAAGGGCGCTTGCCGAACTGGTCGCGGAAGCGGTCGCACACGGCGTCCTTGATCTTCAGCGTGGTGAATTCCAGGCTTTTCAGCGGCGACTTCACGGCCGTGACATCGACGCGGATGGTGTGGTTCACGCTGAACCAGTCTTCCCACGGCTGCTCCAGCGTGAGGTCGTAGATGTCGTTCTCGTTGGTGTAGCTGCGCTGCGCCATGCGCATCAGCACGCGCGAAGCGATGCGCGAGTGCAGGTTGACGCGCCAGGCGTCCTGCATCTCACCCGAGAAATGCACCCCGCCCGGCACCTGGTTGTGCACCTTGAGCGTGGTGCTGTGCGCGGCGATCTCGCCGAGCTCCTCGGCCAGGGCCGCTTCCATGCCGCGCGGGCAGGGGCAGAAGAATGAAGTCATATATCAGAAGGGTTTGACGACCACGAGGATCACGATCGCCGTCAATAACAGCACCGGCGCTTCGTTGAACCAGCGGTACCAGGTGTGGCTGCGCAGATTCTTGCCGTTCTCGAATTTCTTGAGCAGGGAGCCGCAGGCGTGGTGGTAGCCGATCACCAGCACCACCAGCGCCAGCTTGGCGTGCACCCAGCCGCCCTTGAATCCATAGCCCAGCCACAGCCACAGGCCCAGCACGACGGCCGGCACGGACAGCATGGTGGTAAAGCGGTACAGGCGGCGTGCCATGCCGAGCAGGCGGGCGATGGCCACCGTCTCCGTCTCCTGCGCCAGGTTCACGAAGATGCGCGGCAGGTAGAACAGGCCCGCAAACCAGGACGCGACGAAGACGATGTGAAACGCTTTAATCCAGAGCATGCCGGCCTTTCGTCAGGAACGCACTTCGCCGTGCCCCAGCACGACGTACTTCAGGGAGGTCAGGCCTTCGAGGCCCACCGGGCCGCGCGCGTGCAGCTTGTCGTTGGAGATGCCGATCTCGGCGCCCAGCCCGTACTCGAAGCCGTCCGCGAAGCGCGTGGACGCGTTCACCATCACCGAGGCCGAATCGACTTCGCGCAGGAAGCGCATGGCGTCGCTGTAGTTCTCGGTGACGATGGCGTCCGTGTGCTTGGACGAATAGGTGTTGATGTGGTCCATGGCCTCGTCGATGCCGGCCACCACCTTCACCGCCAGGATCGGCGCCAGGTATTCGGTGGACCAGTCTTCCTCGGTGGCCGCCGTCAGGTGCGCGTAGCCCTGCAGGATGGCGCGCGCCTCGTCGTCGGCGCGCAGCTCCACGTCCTTGGTGGCGTACAGCTTGGCCAGCTCGGGCAGCACGCGCGGGGCGATGCCGCGCGCCACCAGCAGCGTCTCCATCGTGTTGCAGGTGCCGTAGCGGTGGCACTTGGCGTTGAAGGCGATCGGCAGCGCCTTGCCGATATCGGCCGCATCGTCGATGTAGACGTGGCAGATGCCGTCCAGGTGCTTGATCATGGGGACCGTGGCCTCGGCCATCAGGCGCGCGATCAGGCCCTTGCCGCCGCGCGGGACGATCACGTCCACGTATTCCGGCATGGTGATGAGGGCGCCGACGGCGGCGCGGTCGGTGGTGTCCACCACCTGCACGCCGTGCTGCGGCAGGCCGGCGCCGGCCAGGCCCTCGGCCACGATCTTCGCCAGCGCGCGGTTGCAGTGGATGGCTTCCGAGCCGCCGCGCAGGATGGCGGCGTTGCCGCTCTTGATGCACAGGCCGGCCGCGTCCACCGTCACGTTCGGGCGCGCTTCGTAGATGATGCCGATCACGCCCAGCGGCACGCGCATCTGGCCCACCTGGATGCCGGTCGGGCGCACCCGCAGGTTGGTGATCTCGCCGATCGGGTCCGGCAGCTCCGCGATCTGGCGCAGGCCGGCCACCATGGTGGCGATGGCGGCGTCGGACAGGGTCAGGCGGTCCATCAGGGCCGGCGCCAAGCCGCCGTCGCGGGCGGCCTGCAGGTCCTGCTGGTTGGCCGCGCGCAGCAGGTCGGCGTCGCGCTGCACGGCGTCGGCGATCAGGAGCAGGGCGCGGTTGCGGGTGGCGGTGTCGGCGCGGGCCATCGCGCGCGAAGCGGCGCGGGCCTGTTGGCCGACCTGGGCCATGTAATTGGTGATGTCCATGTTCTCTTCGGTGCTTACTTGCCGGCGACCTTGAGCGCGAGCTGCAACATCGCATCCCAGGCGTCGCCGGCGAATTGTCGGGCACGCAGGCCCTTGACCATCTTGTCGACCTGCGCGGCTTGCTGCAGCGCCGCTTCCAGCGCCGGCAGCGACACGCGCCGCAGCGCCGGTTCCATCATGCGCTCACGCGGGCCCCAGATGCGGTACTCCTTCAGCAGCGCACCCAGTGGACGGCCGTTCGCCACCCCTGCCTTCAATTTTAGCAGCGTGCGGATTTCCTCGGTGACGGCCCACAGCACCAGCGGCAGGGCCTCGCCCTCGCCTTTCAGGCCTTCCAGCATGCGCGCCAGGCGCGCGGGGTCGCCCGCCAGCATCGCCTCGGACAACTTGAACACGTCGTAGCGCGCCACGTTCAGCACCGCGTCGTGCACCTGCTCGAAGGCGAGCTGGCCGGCGCCGTGCAGGAGCCCCAGCTTCTGGATCTCCTGGTGCGCCGCCAGCAAATTGCCCTCGACCCGGTCGGCGATGAAGTCGAGGCTCTGGCGGTCGGCCGACTGGCCCTGGGCCGCGAGGCGGGCACCGATCCAGCCCGGGAGCTGGCTGCGCTCCACGTTCGAAATCTCGATGTACACCGCCGCCTGCTGCAGGGCGCCGACCCAGGCCGCCTTGGCGGTCTGCCAATCCAGCTTGGGCAGGGTGATCAGGGTCAGGTTGTCGGGGCTGAGGTTCTTCGCGTATTCCTGCAGAGCCGCGCCGCCGTCCTTGCCCGGCTTGCCGGTCGGGATGCGCAGCTCGATCATCTTCTTGTCCCCGAACAGGGACATGGCCTGGTTCGCGGCCAGCAGCTCGCCCCACTTGAAGCTGCGCTCCACAGTCAGCACGTCGCGTTCCGTGTAGCCCTGGGCGCGGGCCGTCTTGCGGATCTTGTCGGCAGCCTCCAGCGCCAGCAGGTGCTCGTCGCTCGCGATCACGTACAGCGGCGCGAGCGCGCGCCCCAAATGGGCGTCGAGGGCGTCGGCGCGCAGCTGCATGTTATTTCCGCTTGATCGCGGCCAGGCGGCGCAGGATCTGCTGCACCAGGTCGTTCTGCATGTCGCGGTACAGCAGCGCCTCTTCCGATTCCTTCGCCAGGGTCTGCGACTCGTTGAAGGTGATGTTGCGTTTGAGCGTGATCTCGGTCGGCCCGAGGATCTCGCCGCCGTCGTGGTCGCGCACGCGGAACACCAGCGTGTACAGCAGCAGGTATTCGCGCACCCGGCCTTCGCTGTTCAGCGACAGGATCTGCTTGTTGCGCTGTTCGGACAGCACGTCGAACAAGGCGTCCGCGTCCTCGGCGTTGCCCGCTACCTGGGCCGAACCGGCGCGCAGGTTGCGCTTCAATTCCACCCCCAGGGGCGAGGTCTCCGGGAAGCCGAGGTAGATGCTCTTGAACGGCATCGTGTACTGGCCGCCGGAGCCGCGCAGCTGGAAGCCGCAGGCGGCCAGGCTGGCCGCCAGCACGCACGCAAGAAGGAGACGGACGCCGTTCTTCATGTTCAGGCCACGATGTTGACGAGTTTGCCGGGCACCACGATCACCTTCTTCGGCGTGCCTTCCACGAACTTCTGGGCCGCTTCCGAGGCCAGGGCGGCCGCTTCGATGGCCGCCTTGTCCGCCTCCTTCGACACCTTGACCGAGCCGCGCAGTTTGCCGTTCACCTGGATCATGAGCTCGATCTCGGCCTGTTCCAGCGCCGCCGGATCGACCTGCGGCCATTGGGCGTTGAGGATGTCGCCCCAGGTCTTGTCGTAGCCCAGCTCCGACCACAGCACGTGGGTGATGTGGGGCGCGACCGGGTACAGCACGCGCAGGAAGATCGACCAGGTTTCGGCCAGCACCGCGTCAGAGGCGGGCGAGTCGTCCAGTTTCGCGCCTTCCAGCGTGTTCAGCATCTTCATGGTGGCCGAGACCACGGTGTTGTACTGCAGGCGCTTGTAGTCGTGCTCGGCCTGCTGCAGCACCTTGTGGATCTCGCGGCGCAGGGTTTTCTGCGCCTCGTTCAGCGCGGCCACGTCGAGCGCGCCGGCCTGGGCCACGCGCGCGGCGTTGTTGTAGCCGAAGGTCCACACGCGCTTGAGGAAGCGCGAAGCGCCCTCCACGCCGGCGTCGTTCCATTCGAGGGTCTGCTCCGGGGGCGAGGCGAACATCACGAACAGGCGCGCGGTGTCGGCGCCGAACTGGTCGATCAGCTCCTGCGGGTCCACGCCGTTGTTCTTCGACTTGGACATGGTGGTCATCTCGTATTCGAGCTGCGTGCCGTCCTTTTTCAGCTTGCCGCCGACGATCTGGCCCTTTTCGTCGCGCTCGACGTCGACTTCGTCTTCCCAGTAGTAGTTCTTGCCCGCGTCGGCCGGCTTATGGAAGAACGCGCCCTTGAGCACCATGCCCTGGGTGAGCAGGTTCACGAACGGCTCGTCGACCTTGACCAGGTCCAGGTCGCGCATTACCTTGGTCCAGAAGCGCGCGTACAGCAGGTGCAGGATGGCGTGCTCGATGCCGCCGATGTACTGGTCCATCGGCATCCAGTAGTCGGTGCCGCCGGCCACCATCTTCTCGGCGTTCTTCGGATCGCAATAGCGCATGAAGTACCAGGACGAGTCCACGAAGGTGTCCATGGTGTCGGTCTCACGGCGGGCCGGCTTGCCGCAGCAGGGGCAGTCGACGTTCAGGAAGTCCGCGCGCTTGTTCAGCGGGTTGCCGCTGCCGTCCGGGACGCAGTCCTGGGGCAGCACCACCGGCAGGTCTTTTTCCGGCACCGGCACGGCGCCGCAGGACTCGCAGTGGATGATCGGGATCGGCGTGCCCCAGTAGCGCTGGCGCGAGACGCCCCAGTCGCGCAGGCGCCAGGTGGTCTTCTTCTCGCCACCTGCGTTGCCGGCCAGGTCGGCCGCGATGCGGTCCACGGCCTCCTTGTAGCCGAGGCCATCGTAGGCGCCGGAGTTGACGGTCACGCCGCGCTGCTTGTCGCCGTACCACTCCTGCCAAGCGTCGGTGGAGTAGGTCTCGCCTTCGACGGCGATCACCTGCTTGATCGGCAGGCTGTATTTCTTCGCGAATTCGAAATCGCGCTCGTCGTGGGCCGGCACGCCCATCACGGCGCCGTCGCCGTAGCTCATGAGGACGTAGTTGCCGACCCAGACTTCCACCTGGGCGCCGGTCAGCGGATGCGTCACGAACAGGCCGGTGGGCATGCCCTCTTTTTCACGCAGGGCCAGTTCGGCTTCGGTGGTGCCGCCCTTCTTGCATTCCTCGATGAAGGCGGCCAGCTCGGCGTTGCCCTGCGCCGCCTGCGTAGCCAGCGGGTGCTCCGGCGCGACCGCGCAGAAGGTCACGCCCATGATGGTGTCGGCGCGGGTGGTGAAGACGAACAGCTTGCCGTCCTGGATCAGCTCACCGTTGGCATCCTTGATCGCGTGCGGGAAGGCGAAGCGCACGCCTTCGCTCTTGCCGATCCAGTTTTCCTGCATCAGGCGCACGCGCTCCGGCCAGCCGGGAAGCTTGTTCACGACAGAGTCCAGCAGTTCTTCCGCGTAGGCGGTGATCTTCAGGTAGTAGCCCGGGATCTCGCGTTTTTCGACGAGGGCGCCGGTGCGCCAGCCGCGCCCGTCGATCACCTGCTCGTTGGCCAGCACGGTCTGGTCCACCGGGTCCCAGTTCACGATCTGGGTCTTGCGGTAGGCGATGCCCTTTTCCAGCATCTTCAGGAACAGCCACTGGTTCCACTTGTAGTAGCTCGGGTCGCAGGTGGCCACTTCGCGCGACCAGTCGATCGCCAGACCCATCGCCTGCATCTGCTTCTTCATGTAGGCGATGTTCTCGTAGGTCCACTTGGCGGGCGGGACCTGGTTCTTCAGCGCGGCGTTCTCTGCGGGCAGGCCGAAGGCGTCCCAGCCCATCGGCATCAGGACGTTGTAGCCGTTCGCGCGCAGGAAGCGCGCCAGCATGTCGTTGATCGTATAGTTGCGCACGTGCCCCATGTGCAGCTTGCCCGACGGGTAAGGGAGCATCGAGCAGGCGTAGTATTTCCCCTTCGGGAAGCGCGGGTCGTGTTCGACCGCTTTATACGCGTCGATGGCAGTCCAGTGGTCCTGGGCGGCTTTTTCTACGTCGGAAGGGCTGTATTTGTCTTGCATGGCGTGCAGCGGGAAAAGTTGGACTGAAACCCCACATTATACTGGCAGCACCGCTTTCATTTTCTTTCGGAAGGAGAACAAGATGATTCATGGCCTGCGCACCGCGAAATATCCCGTTGCCGACCTCGCCCGGGCGAAAGCCTGGTACGCCGAAGTGTTCGGCCGGGCGCCCTACTTCGACCAGCCCTTCTACGTCGGTTTCAACATCGGCGGCTTCGAGCTCGGGCTGGTGCCGGACGGCCAGCCGGGGACGGGCGGCTGCTGCGCCTACTGGGGCGTCGACAACATCGAGGCCGAGGTCCAGCGCGTGCTCGGCCTGGGCGCCAGCATCCACGAGAAGATCCAGGACGTGGGCGAAGGCATCAAGGTGGCGGAACTGAACGACCCGTTCGGCAACGTGCTCGGCCTGATCGAAAATCCCCTGTTCGACCCTGCCGCCGTGCGCTGAGCCGCATTACGGCTTCCTGGGCGGTTCCGTGACGAAGCCCAGGCGCGTCAGGCCGTGCGCCTGCGCCGCGGCCATCACGCCGGCCACCGCCTCGTAGCGGGTGGCGCGGTCGGCGCGCAGCTGGAGCTCCGGCGGCTCGGGCCGGGCGGCGGTGGCGACCAGGCGCTGTTCGAGCCCCGCCGCATCCACCGCCACCGTGTTCCAGTACACCTTGCCCTGGGCATCGATCGAGATCGAGACGGTGTCGGCCTGCTGCTGCGCCGCACCGGCCTGCGCACGCGGCAAATCGAGCTTGATGGCGTGCGTGAACATCGGGGCGGCGATGATGAAGATGACCAGCAGGACCAGCATCACGTCCACCATGGGCGTGACGTTAATCTCGCTCATCATCTGGTGCGGACGGGACGGCTGGAAGGAACCGAAGGCCATGGCTTACTTGCCGAAGCGCGCCAGCAGGTCGTGCGCGAAGCCGTCCAGCTCCGCCAGGGTGGTGCGGTTCAGGCGGTTGAAGGCGTTGTAGGACAGGACGGCCGGAATGGCGACCGCCAGGCCGAAGCCGGTCATGATCAAGGCCTCGCCGACGGGGCCGGCCACCTTGTCGATCTGGACGATCCCCGCGGCCGACACGTTGGCCAGGGCGTGATAAATGCCCCACACGGTGCCGAGCAGGCCGACGAAGGGCGCGGTGGCGCCGATCGATGCGAGCACGGTCAGACCGCTTTCCACGCGCTGGGCCGAGTGGGCGATCTGCTGGCGCAGCACGCGCGTGACTTGCTCCGCGCGCGTCATGCCGCCCGCCACGCCGGTCCCGCCGGCAAAGGCCGCGGCCGCTTCCGGCAGCGGCGCGAATACCCGTTCGCCGTCGGCCGCCTGCAGGGTGGCCAAGCCATCCTCGACGCCGGGCGCGGCCCAGAAAGCGTCGATCGCGGGCGCCGCGCGGCGCACCCGCCACAGGCCGACGGCCTTGGCGAAGATGAAGAACCAGCTCACCAGCGACATCGCCAGCAGCAGGTAGGCCACGGCGTGGCTGATCGGGTCGCCCTGCGCCCACCAGCGCGTCAGGCTGAACTGGTTGTCCGCGAGCGCAGGCGTCATAGACCCAGCACGTCCTGCATGTCGTACAGGCCGCTGGTCTTGTCCGCCAGGAAGCGCGCCGCGCGCAAGGCGCCGTGGGCGTAGGTCACGCGGCTGCTGGACTTGTGGCTGATCTCGATGCGCTCGCCGATGCCCGCGAACAGCACCGTGTGGTCGCCCACGATGTCGCCGCCGCGCACGGTGGCAAAGCCGATGGTGGACGGGTCGCGTTCACCGGTCACGCCTTCGCGCCCGTAGACGGCGCACTGCTTCAGGTCGCGCCCGAGCGCGTCGGCAATCACCTCGCCCATCTTGAGCGCGGTGCCGGACGGCGCATCGACCTTGTGGCGGTGGTGCGCCTCGATGATCTCGATGTCGTAGCCCTCGCTCAGCGAACGGGCCGCCATTTCCAGCAGCTTGAGGGTGACGTTCACGCCCACGCTCATGTTCGGGGCGAACACGATGGCGGTGCGCTTGGCCGCTTCCGCGATCGCGGCCTTGCCGGCGGCGTCGAAACCGGTGGTGCCGATCACGAGCTTGATGCCGTGCTCCGCGCAGTAAGCCACATGCTTGAGGGTGCCCTCGGGACGGGTGAAGTCGATCAGGACCTGCGCGTCCTGCAGCCCTTCGGCCAGGTCGGACGCGATGACAACGCCGGTCAGCTGGCCGTTGAAGGCGCCGGCGTCGCTGCCGACGAAGGGCGAGGCCGGCTGGTCCAGGGCGCCAGCCAGGCGCGCGCCCGGGTCCTGCCCGATGGCCTCGACCAGCATGCGTCCCATGCGGCCGGAAGCGCCGGCCACCGCGATGTTCATCTGTTCCATGCGGGCCTCCTAGCGCTGGCCCGAGCCGCGGCTCTTGTCCTTGTCGTTCTGCGCGGACGGCTCCACCTGCAGGCGCAGGGTGCCGGCCACGATGGCGATGTATTCGCGCTCGGTCGGCAGATTGCCGCCGTCCCAGCGCGCCACTTTGTCGTCCTTGTCGAAAAAGACGGTCACGCGGGCGGAAGTCACCTCGCCGTTGCCGCGCTCGAGGCGGAACGGGTAGTCCCAGCGGTCGGCGTGGAAGATGTCGGTCAGGAGCGGATTGCCGAGGGCGAAGCGGACCTGCTCGCGCGTCATGCCGGTCTTGAGCTGGGCCAGCATCTCACTGGAGACGAAATTCCCCTGCTGGACGTCGGGACGATAGGGCGAGAACACCCACAGGAACTTCTGCAGGCGCGAGGGCGCGGTCTTCTGCACGCCGGCATTGGCCTTCTCGGCGGCCTTGGCAGCGTCGGCTTCGACCGCGGCATCCGACACCGGCACGGCGTTGGTCGGTTTGAGCTTCTCGTGGCTGGCGCAGCCGGTCAGCGCCAGGACGGCGCCAAGGGCCGCGGTGGCCAGGAGGGAGCGGGTCGATTCTGCTGCTGGTACACGCATGGGTAACCTCAAATGGGACAAGCGAATGGTGCCAAAACACTATATGATAAAGCACCCCGCAAGAAAACGAGTAAAACATGAGCAATCCGACCGAGCTGAAGGCAAGCGGCCTGAAAGCGACCCTGCCGCGCCTGAAGATCCTCGAAATTTTCCAGAACAGCGAAGTCCGTCACCTGACGGCGGAAGACGTCTACAAGATCCTGCTGACGGAGAACATGGACGTCGGCCTGGCCACGGTCTACCGCGTGCTGACCCAGTTCGAGCAGGCGGGGCTCCTGCATCGCAACCACTTCGAATCCGGCAAGGCGATCTTCGAGCTGAACGCGGGCCAGCACCACGACCACCTGGTGTGCCTGGACTGCGGGCGGGTGGAGGAATTCGTCGACGAGGAGATCGAGGCGCGTCAGCACCGCATCGCGGCCGAACGCGGCTTTTCCATCGCCGAACACGCCCTCGCCATCTACGGCAACTGCACCAAGACCAATTGCCCGCACCGCCAGCGCTGAGGCGGCGCGCTCAGTTGTGGCTGAGCGCGTTCGAGAGCAGCTTGGCCGTGATGTCCACGATCGGGATCACGCGCTCGTAGGCCATGCGGGTGGGGCCGATCACGCCCAGGGTGCCGACGATCTTGCCGTTCACCTCATAGGGTGCGGTGACGACGCTCATCTCGTCCAGCGGCACCAGCTGGGATTCGCCGCCGATGAAGATCTGCACGCCGGATGCCTTGCTCGATACGTCCAGCAGCTGCACCAGGCCGGTCTTCTGCTCGAACAGGTCGAACAGCTGGCGCAATGAAGCCATGTTGGAAGTCAGGTCGGGCGCGGCCAGCAAATTGCGCTCGCCGGCGATGACGACCTTGTCGGTCTCCTCGGCCATCGCTTCGCTGCCCGCTTCCACCGCCGCCTGCATCAGGCGCCCGATGTCGTCGCGCAGCTGGCGCAATTCGCCCGCCAGGCGGCCGCGCACCTCGTCGAAACCCATGCCGGCGAAATTCTGGTTGATGTAGTTGGCCGATTCGGTCAGCTGCGACGGCGTGTAGTCCACATCGGTGAGCAGCAGCCGGTTCTGCACGTCGCCGCGCGGATCGACGATCACCAGCAGGATGCGCTTTTCCGACAGGCGCACGAATTCGATCTGCTGGAACACGGATTCGCGCCGCGGCGACATGACCACGCCCGCGAACTGGGTCAGCGAGGACAGCATCTGGGCCGCCGAGGCGATCACCTTCTGCGGCTGCTGGATCTGCAGCTGCAAGCCGGCATGCACGGCGTTCTCGTCGATGTGCTGGACGGTGAGCAGGGTATCGACGAACAGGCGGTAGCCGCGCGGGGTCGGCACCCGGCCGGCCGAGGTGTGCGGGCTGGCCACATAGCCCATCTCCTCCAGGTCGGCCATGATGTTGCGGATGGTGGCCGGCGACAGGTCCAGCCCCGAGAACTTGGACAAGGCGCGCGAGCCGACCGGCTGGCCCTCGGCGATATAGCGCTCCACCAGGGCCTTGAGCAGGGTTTGAGCGCGGGAATCGAGTTGCATGTCCGTGTTGCGGCTGGGAAGTAAAACGATGTCCCTATTATGCACGCTGCGCGCCGTGCTGTGCAGGCGGCGCAGTCAAGCTCAGGCGTGCTGCGCGTGCAGCCAGTCGATCAGGGCGTGGATATCCGGCACCACCGCGTCCGGCTGGACCCCGTGTTCCAGATGGGCCCGGCTATCCGTGCGGTTCAGCCAGACGGCCCGCAGGCCGGCGCGCTGGGCGCCCTGGATGTCGAGCAGCACATCGTCGCCCACGTAGACCGCCTCGGCCGGTGCGATGCCCAGGCGGGCGCAGGCGGCGTGGAAGATCGTCGGGTCCGGCTTAGCGCAGCCGACCTCGTGGGCAGCGACGGACACCTTGAAGTGGTGCGACAGGCCGATGGTCTTCAGGTCGGCGTTGCCGTTGCTGACCGAGCCCAGCTGTACGCGCCCCTTCAGGCGCAGCAGGCCCGGCAGGACGTCGTCGTAAGGCACGACCGAGTTGCGGGCGGCGAAGAACTCCACCATGGCTTGCTCGATCTTGCTCTCGTCCTCGCCCACCTCGGCGAAGGCGGCGACCAGGCCGGCGCGGCGCAGCTTGCCCAGGTCGAGCTGGAATTCGGGCTGCTGGGCCAGCAGGGTGATGCGCGCCTGGCGCAGGCTGTCGATGGTGTTGCGCTCGGCCACGCGCGGCGCGTTCACGCGCAGCCAATCGTACAGTTGCTGCTCAGCTTGGACGATCACGGGCGCGATCGGCCACAGGGTATCGTCGAGGTCGAATAAAACGGCTTTCGGCCAAGGCCGGCGGATCTGGTTGGTCATGACAACAATACAGGAAAAGACGGACTGGAACCGGTTTCAAAGCTGGAACTTGGCAAGGATAGCGATCTACCGCATGAAAATCAATTTCCAATAGTCATAATTGGCGTCCGTGCTACATTGATGCCGTTCCGACGACGACACCGATCATGATTGACCTGACTTTCCTGCGCCGGGCCGCCGCCGGCGCCGCCGTCCTGCTGGCCGCGGGCTGCGCCCACCGCCCCGCCGCGCCGGTGATCCTGAGCAGCTACGTGGTGCTGGGCGAAGACGGGGTGCGCGTGGCGCGCGCCGTGACCACGGACCCGTTCTGCCCCGCCTTCGAGGTCGATGGCGCCGCGCTGCCGGGGCATGAGCGGGCCGGGCCCGTCACCCTGCCGGCGCGCGCGCCGGCCAAGGGCAATGGCGCCTACCGCGCCGCGCAGTTCCCGGTGCGGGTGTGCGAAGCGATCCTGCCGCCCCACAGCGCGCACGCGAGCGTGGGCGGCCATGTGCTGCCGCTGCCGCCGCGCGACATCCGGCGCCTGGTGGTGCTGGGCGACACCGGCTGCCGCCTCGTCGCGTCCGACCGCAATTACCAGGACTGCAACGATCCCCAAGCCTATCCCTTCGCCGCCATCGCGCGAGCGGCCGCCGCGTTCAAGCCGGACCTCGTCATCCACGTGGGCGACTACCACTACCGCGAAGACCCCTGTCCGGCGCAGCGGCCCGGCTGCCAGGGCAGCCCGTCGGGCTACGGCTGGGACGCCTGGAACGCCGACTTCTTCGCGCCCGCCGCGTCCCTGCTGCAGGCCGCGCCGCTGGTGGCCGCGCGCGGCAACCACGAAACCTGCGGCCGCGCCGGCGCCGGCTTCCTGCGCCTGCTCGATCCGCGGCCGCTGCGCGCCCACCACGACTGTGTGGCGCCGGCCGACGACGCGCTCGGCAACCACAGCGCACCGTACGCGGTGCCGCTGGGCGGCGGCGTGCAGCTGGCCGTGCTCGACACCGCCAACAGCGACTATCGCGGCCTGCCGCCGGGCGACCCGCGCCGCCGGGCCTACGAAGAGGACGCCCGCGTCCTCGACACGCTGGCGCGGCAGGCCAGCGCCACCATCGCCGTGCACCACCAGCCCATGCTGGCCTATGGCGCCCGCCCGGCGCGCAATGGCACGCCCCAGCTGTATGGCGGCGACAAGGGCCTGCTCGACAGCTTCGGCGCGGTGCACCCGCTGCTGTTCCCGCCGGGCGTGCAATTCGTCCTGTCCGGGCACGTGCACGTGTGGGAACAGGTGAGCTTCGCGAGCGGGCACCCGAGCCAGTTCGTGTCCGGCTTTTCCGGCACCGCGGAAGACCTTGGGCCGCTGCCGCTGCGCGCGCCGGAGGCGCTGCCGCCGGCGCCGGGGGCGGTGGTCGAGCACATGAGCTCCTGGATCGGCGGTTTCGGCTACATGACCCTGGAGCGGCTGGAGGGCCAGCGCTGGGAGGCGCGCATCTGGGACCGTGCCGGCCAGCTGCGCAACCGCTGCCGCATCGACGGCCGCCAGTCCGACTGCGAAGTCGACCAGGTCCCCGCCGTTACACCGTGAAACATCGCCGCCGTACGTAGTCGTTGCCAGATGATCTAAAATGGCGGTCATTTTGCGCACTCGTTTCAAATTGGAGAAACCATGAAGAGTCTGACCCGGCCCCTGGCCCTGGCCACGAGCCTGCTTGCCCTCGCCGGCTGCGGCGGCGGCGGCGAAAACCTGTACTTGGGCGGCAGCGTCTACGGCCTGAACACCAGCGGCCTGGTCCTGGTCAACAAGAACAATGGCGCGACCCAGAGCGTGACCGCCGGGGCGGCCACCTTCGTGTTCGACAAGCTGATCGGCAGCGACGAGGGCTTCGACGTGCAGGTGCAGACCAACCCGAACGGCGCCACCTGCGACGTCACCTACGGCAAGGGCAAGACGGCCGGCTACAGCGTGACCAACATCATCGTGACCTGCAAGGCGATCACGCACGCCCTCAAGGGCACGATCACCGGCCTGACCCAGCCGCAGCTGGTGCTGGTCAACGGCTCGGACAAGGTCACGGTGGACGGGCCGGCTACCAGCTTCAGCATGAGCCCGGTCGGCGAAACCTATCCCTACGCGGTGCTCGTGCTGACCCAGCCGGGCACCCAGACCTGCACCGTGGCCAACGGCGTCGGCACCATGGGCACCAGCGATGTCACCAACGTGCAGGTCAACTGCCAGTAAGCGGAGAAACGGATGAAAAGAATGTATGTGGCCGGCGCCGTCGCGCTGGCACTGGCGGCGTGCGGCGGTGGCGGCAAGGCCCAGTTCACCATCGGCGGCACCATCACTGGCCTGATTTATGACGGCATGGTCCTGGCGTCCAACGGACAGACCCTCGCGGTCCCGAAGAATTCCACCACCTTCGCCATGCCCAAACAGATTTCGTATGGCGACTACTACGAGATCACCATCGCGACGCAGCCCGCCCATCAGGACTGCGTCGTTTCGTACGGCCGGGATTCGGCCGGCCATACGGCGGCCATCAACGCCCTCGTCACCTGCGCGGTGCAGGCCCATCCGATCGGCGGCAAGATCACCGGCCTGACCGGCACCGGCCTGGTGCTGACCAACGGTTCGCTTGGCGGCACGCTGCCGGCGGCGGCGAACGCGACCAGCTACGCGATGGCCAGCGTGGCTTATGGCTCGACCTACGGGGTGACGGTGCTGACCCAGCCTACCGGCCAGACTTGCACGGTCCAGAACGGGACCGGCACGATGGGCGATGTCGAAGTGAACAACATCGACGTGACTTGCGTGAACAATCCGTGATATCACGAAAACGGATTATCGATATCTGAAAAGACAATTTGACTTATATGCTGTGACGCAGCATACTGTCCTTGTCTCCTCCAACTCTCCTCAAAAGAATTGGATTCAGCCCGCTGCTCAGTCAGCGGGCTTTTTTTTGCCCGTCATCCTTGGGTCTTGCTCAGGCGCTTGGCTGCGACCACCACGGTATGCATGTTGCTGTCCACACTGGCGGCGACGACGGGCTTGGCGCGGAAGGTCGGGATCTTCGCGGCGGCGAAGTTGGCCGTGCCGGCGATCACCAGGGCGGCGACAAACAGAGCTTCCATGTTCTTCAGGATGGCGTTTTTCATGATGTTTCTCCTTGCGGTTCGGGATACGATGGTTGAACTTTACCGAAGACCGGCGCAAGCTTCGAGCGCGGTGCGACGAAGTGCGAAAAACGCGGAACAGGCGGCATCCAGGCCGGAATGAGCCGTCGCGCGACCCCGGACATATAGCCCAGGGTAATAGTCGGTATAGGAAAATATCATTTGACGAATATGCTGTGCCGCAGCATACTGTCCCTGTCTCCTCCAACTCTCCTCAGAAAAGAATTGGATTCGGGCCCGCCCTTGTGGCGGGCCTTTTTTTTTACCGCAAGTTCGCCAGGGCGACGTACTGCTCGACCGTGACCGCCTCCGGCCGCAGCTGCGGGTCGATGCCCGCCGCGCGCAGCTGGTCCTCGGTGAACATGCCCGCCACGCAGTTGCGGATCACCTTGCGGCGCTGGGAGAAGGCCTTGGTGACCACCTGCTCCAGGCGCGCCGCGTCGCATGGCAGGCGCGCCGGCAGCGGCACCATGCGCACGATGGCCGAATCGACCTGGGGCGGCGGATCGAAGGCGGTGGGCGGCACCACGAACAGCAAATCCATCGCGTAGCGCCATTGCAGCATCACCGACAGGCGGCCGTAGACCTTGGAGCCCGGCGCGGCCACCATGCGCTCCACCACCTCCTTTTGCAGCATGAAGTGCTGGTCCTCGATCAGGTGCTCGTACTCGGCCAGGTGGAACAACAGCGGGCTGGAGATGTTATAGGGCAGGTTGCCCACGACCCGCAGCTTCTTCCCGGCCGGGACGGGAATGGACCCGAAATCGAACTTGAGCGCGTCGCCCGCGTGAACGGTCAGGCGCGCCGGCGGGAATTCCTTGGCCAGGCGCGCCACCAGGTCGCGGTCCAGCTCCACCACGTGCATGTGCGGCAGCGCCTTGAGCAGCAGGCGGGTCATGGCCGCCAGGCCAGGGCCGATCTCGACCATCGTGTCGTCCGCGCGCGGGCCGATGGCGTCGATGATGTGGTACAGGACGGCGGCGTCGGTCAGGAAGTTCTGGCCGAAGCGTTTGCGGGCGATGTGTTTCATGCGTGTCTGGATTGGGCGAGGACCATGGCGGCGGCGATGCGCACCGCCTCCTCCATGCTGGCGCTGTCGGCGGCGGCCGGGCCGCGCGCGGCCACGTCGAGCGCGGTGCCGTGGTCGACCGAGGTGCGAATCAGCGGCAGGCCAAGGGTGATGTTGACGCCGCGCCCGAAGGTCGCGTGCTTGAGGACCGGCAGGCCCTGGTCGTGGTACATGGCCAGCACGCAGTCGGCGTCGGCCAGGTACTTGGGCTGGAACAGGGTGTCGGCCGGATACGGGCCGCGGCAATCGATGCCGCGCGCCTGTGCGGCCTGCAGCGCCGGCGTGATGGTGTCGATCTCCTCGCGCCCCAGGTAGCCGCCCTCGCCCGCGTGCGGATTGAGGCCGGTGACGAGAATGCGCGGCTGCGCGATGCCGAACTTGGTCCGCAGGTCGGTGTGCAGGATGTCCAGCACCCGTCCCAGGCCATCCCGCGTGATCGCGGCGGAGACGTCCTTCAAGGGCAGGTGGGTGGTGGCCAGCGCCACGCGCAGCATGTAGCCGGCGTCGGTGCGGCCGGCCAGCATCATCACCACCTGCGCGGTGCTGGTCTTCGCGGCCAGGTATTCGGTGTGGCCCGAGAACGGCACGCCGGCGTCGTTGATGGTGCTCTTTTGCAGGGGCGCCGTGGCCAGCGCCGCGAACCAGCCGGCCTGGATGCCTTCGACCGCCGCGTCCAGCGTGGCCAGCACGGCGCGGCCGTTGGCCGGGTCCAGCACACCCGGCCGCACGTGCGCGTCCAGCGGCACGTCCAGCACGGTGAGGCGATCCGGGCCGAAGTGCGGCAAGCCGGCGTTGCGGGCAGCCTGCAGGCTGATGGCCGAGACACGAATGGCCGGATCGATGTCGGCCGCCGCCATGGCCAGGAAGGCCGCGTCCCCGATCAGGACGCAGTTGATCTCCTGGCGCAGGGCCCAGGCGGCGCGCAGCGCGATCCCCGGTCCGATACCGGCCGGTTCGCCGGTGGTGAGGGCGATCGCGGGACGCGCCATGGTCTTACTTGTCGTCCAGACGGAATTCGACGTAGGCGCGGTCGCGCAGCTGACGCGCCCAGTCTTCCGCGGCCTCGGCCTGCTTGCGTTCGAACAGGGCCTGGCGCGCGGCGGCGCGCTGGCGCTGCAAGGTCTGGTCGTCCTGCTTGCGCTCGACGACCTGGATCAGGTGCACGCCGTACACCGTCTGCACCGGTTCGGACACCTCGCCCGGCTTGAGCGTCTTCATGGCGGTTTCGAATTCCGGCACCGTGTCGCCGGGAGCCAGCCAGCCCAGGTCGCCGCCCTTCGCGGCCGAACCGTCGTTCGAGTACTGGCGCGCCAGTTCCTCGAAGGTGGCGCTCTTGTTGTCCAGGCGCGCCTTCAGTTCCAGGATCTTCTTCTTCGCTTCGTCCACGGTCACCGTGGGCGAGGTCTTGATCAGGATGTGGCGCGCGTGAGTCTGTTCCACCACCGCCTTCTGGTCGTCCTGGGCCAGGCTGCGCTTGTCCACCAGCTTGAGGATGTGGAAACCGGTCGAGCTCTTGATCGGCTGGGTGACCTGGCCGGGCTTGAGCTTGAGCAGCGCGTCCGCGAATACCGGCGGCAGACGGCGCGGGTCGCGCCAGCCCACCTCGCCGCCCTTGAGCGCGTCGGAAGCGTCGGAATAGGTCGCGGCGATCTTGCCGAAGTCGGCGCCGGTGCGCAGCTGGCGCATGATCTCGTCGGCGCGCGCCTTGCGGGCGGCGATCTGCTCGGTGGTGGCGTTGTCCGGGATGCGCACCATGATCTGGGCGATGTTCAGCTCCACCGCGTCGGCGGCGGCGGCCTTCTCGGCGGCGAGGAAGGTGTCCACCTCCGCGTCCGAGACCTGGATCTTGTCGTCCACCTCGTGCTGGCGCAGCTGCTGCATCACCACCTCGTTGCGGATCTGCTCGCGGAAGGCCGCAAAGCTCATGCCCTCTTTTTCGAGCTGGTTGCGCAGCTCCTGCACGCTCATCTTCTGCCCCTCGGCGATGCGGGCGATGGTGCGGTCCAGGCGCGTGTCGTCGATCTTCAGGCCGTATTCCTTGGCCATCTGCAGCTGGGCGCGTTCGACGATCAAGTGCTCCAGCACCTGCCGCTGCAGGTCGGCCTCGTCCGGCATCGGCGCGTTCTGCTGCTGCATGCTGCGCTTGATGTCGGCCACGCGCTGATTCAGCTCGTTCTTGGTGATCACCTCGTCGTTGACGACCACGGCGATCGAGTCGATCACGTTGGCGGAGGACGAAGCCGGCGGCACGAATCCCTTCACGGCGGGCGCGCTCGCCGGCGCCTGCGCGGCGGCCTGGCCGGACAAGGCGGCGCACAGCAGCGCGGCTGCGATACGGAGTTGGGACTGGCGGAGATTGCGCATCATCGTAAAACTCACTCTCGGTGGTAAAGGTGACATCAGCGGCCGAACCCGTCGTTCACGCGGGTGTAGCCAGGGATACTGCGGTAGAACGATTCGAGCGGATTGCCGAAGCCAAGCTTGGACAGGCCGTTCAATTCGAGCTGGAAGAACATCGGCGTCGACGTGGTGCGGGCCGCCGTCACGAAGCGCTGCGCGCCCATGCGGAAGACCCAGCAATCGGCCTTGTACTCGAGGCCGATCAAGCTTTCCAGCAGCTTGCGGTCGCGCAGCGAATAGCTGGCGCGGGCCACGCCGTACCAGCGCCTGGCCAGCGGCCATTGGCTCGACAGGTCGACGTTGCGGAAGCTGTCGCGCTGGTAGCGGTATTCGGCGTTGAGCACCTTCTTTTCGCCCGGCTGCCATTGCACGCCGTAGTTGGAAGCGTACACCCGGCGCGCATTGGCCTCGTATTGTACCGCGCTGTCGAAGTTCCAGGCCTGGGTCACGCGGCCGCTGGCGGCCAGCAGCAGGTCGGAGCGGCTCGTGCCGCTGGTGGCGTTCGGGTCGAGGAAGACGCGCTGCTTGTGGATGTAGAAGCGCTGGCCCAGCGCCAGGCGCAGGCGCTCGGCCCCGGTGGGCTCGATGAAGCGCGACACCACCGCCGCCGTCACCTGGTTGGCGTCGCTGATGCGGTCATTGCCGATGAAGCGGTTCTCGGTGAAGATCTGCGCGAAGTTGAAGCCCGCTTCGGCCGTGTCGAAGTTCGGGAAGTCCTTCTGGTCCTTGTACGGCGTGTAGACGTAGTACAGGCGCGGCTCCAGGGTCTGCGTGACGGGCAGCCCGAGCAAGTGCGCGTCACGCTCGAACACCAGGCCCGAATCGAGCGAGAAGGTGGGCAGCGCGCGCGCGTACGAGGTGCGCTTGTTATACGCCGTGTCGAGCGAATAGCTGGCCGCGTTGAGCATCAGCTTGGGCGTGACGAACCAGCCCGGCCGCACGATCGGATATGACAGCTGGGGCATGAGCACCACGCGGTTGCCGCGCTCCAGGATCTGGGTGCCTTGCGGGACCGGCTGGCTGCGATCCAGCGGACGGCAGCCCAGGGCCAGCTCCAGCTGCGCGATGCGCGCCGCCTCGGCCGGATCGGTCGAGGTGCCGAACAGGTTGCGCGTCGAGCACCCGCGCACGAAACGGGTCGCGTCCAGGTCCACCGCCCAGTCGAAGCCGCCCACGTCGTAGCGGCCCGCGTGCAGGTTCACCTGGGGCAGCCGGTCGTAGGGCACCGGCACGGCCAGCGCGGTATTGCTCTTGGCCGCCGGGTCCTGCAGCACCTGGAACTGCTGCGCGCGCGCCGACAGGCTCCAGTACGGACTGACGTAATCGCTACGCAGCTCGCGCAGCAGCTGGCGCTCGGCCGAATTGTTGACGGACTTGGAAAAATCGCTGGGATACTGGTTGTCCGACACGCCGCGCAGGTTCCAGCCGTAGGACCAGCCGGCCGCGATGGCTTGGCTGTGGCGCGAGTTGACCAGCCAGCGGTTGGTCTTGGTCTGCTTGTCGTGCATCAGCAGCTCGAGCTGCGTCTCGCCCTGGTACAAGCCGCCGTCGCTCTCGCCCAGATAGCGCCCGTCGGCGATGAACTGCACCCCGCGCGAGAGCATGAAGCGCGGCGCCAGCGTCAAGTCGCGGTTGGGCGCGATGTTGAAGTAATAGGGCAGCGTGATCTCGCCGTTGCCCTTGGAGCCGAAGCCCACCGACGGCGGCAGCCAGCCGGAGCGGCGCGCGCCGGACAGCGAAAACGACATGCCCGGCGTGCCGATGATAGGCACGCCCTTGAAGTACACCACCGTGCCGCTGGCCACGCCGACGTCGCGTCCCTGGTCCAGGCGCAGGGTGGAAGCGGTCAGATACCAGTCCGGGTTGGTGCCCTCGCAGGTGCTGTAGGTGCCGTTGACCACCACCGCCTGCTCGTCGTTGATGAAGTCGATGCGGGCCGCCTTGCCTTGCGCGTTGTTCTGCACCAGGCGATAGGCCGGTCCCAGCACCCAACCGGCGCCGGAATCGAGATTGAGCTGGAGCTGCTGGCCCGTGTACTTGTCGCCGAAGCGCTGCATCTCGATGTGGCCGGCGGCGGTCACTTCGTCCTCCACCGCCTTGAAGCAGGCCGTGTCGGCCTTCAGGCGGGTCTGGCCGTGTGTCATTTCGACATCGCGCTCGAGATTGACCTGGCGTTCCGGGCGGCCGGTGATCTCCTCGGCCTGGACCACCACCGGCGCGTTCGGATCGTCCTGCGGATGGCGCGGCGCCGGGCTTTGGGCATGCGCAGCCCCCGCAACGGCGGCGGCCATGGCGGTCAAGGCGAGCGCTCGCCTGCGCGGAGCGTGAAGGGCCTGGAAACCGGTCATGTGAACGAGCAGCGCAACACCATGGAAGGCGATTTTTTGAGTCGAATCCCGTATTATATGGGAATACCCAAAATTTCCGGTTTCACCAGGTTCGCTTCATGTCTTTTTCAGCTTCCCTTAAGTCCTCCCCCGGCACCCCCGATTCCCGCCTCGAACAGCTCGCAAGCTGGCTGGCCACGCTCGGTCTGGTGCAGGTGGAAAGCCAGCGTCCTGCTTCGGCCGATGCGAGTTTCCGCCGTTACTTCCGTCTCGACGTGCTGCCCGAGCTGCGCGCCAAGCTGGGCGACACCCTGATCGCGATGGACGCCCCGCCCGAGCGCGAGAACGTCCCGGCCTTCATTCACGTGGACGGCCTGCTGCGCGACGCCGGCGTGACCGTGCCCGCCATCGTGGCGCGCGATGTGGCGCAGGGCTTCCTGCTGCTGTCGGACCTGGGCACCACCACCTATCTGCAGCGCCTGGACAGCGACAACGCGCCGTTCATGTACTCGGACGCGGTGGATGCCCTGATCAAATTCCAGCTCGCCAGCAAGCCCGGCGTGCTGCCGGAATTCGACCGCGCCTTCGTGCAGCGCGAACTGGCCATCTTCCCCGAGTGGTATGTGGAACGCCATCTGGGCGTGACCATGACGGACGAACAAAAGAACACGCTCGCCACCGTGTTCGAGACCATCACCGCCAACGTGCTGGCCCAGCCCCAGGTCTACATGCACCGCGATTACCATTCGCGCAACCTGATGTGGCTCGAACAAGGCAACCCTGGCGTGCTCGATTTCCAGGATGCCGTGTACGGACCGGTCACCTACGACCTGGCGTCGCTGCTGCGCGACGCCTATATCCAGTGGGACGAAGAGATCGTGCTGGACTGGGTGGTGCGCTACTGGCAGCGCGCCAAGCAGGTCGGCCTGCCGGTGCATCCGGACATCGACAGCTTCTACCGCGACTTCGAGTTCATGGGCCTGCAGCGCCACCTCAAGATCCTCGGCATCTTCTGCCGCCTGAACTACCGCGATGGCAAGAGCAACTACCTGGGCGACCTGCCCACGGTGGTGGACTACGTGCGCAAGACGGCGCACCGTTACAAGGTCCTGCAGCCACTCCTGCTCCTGATGGACGCGTTCGAAGAGCGCGCCCCGCAGGCGGGCTACACGTTCTGAGGGCGCCATGAAAGCGATGATTTTTGCCGCCGGCCGCGGCGAGCGCATGCGCCCCCTGACCGACGCCTGCCCCAAGCCGCTGCTGGAAGTGCGCGGGCGCCCGCTGATCGTCTGGCAGATCCTGAACCTGGTGAAGGCCGGGATCACCGAGATCGTGATCAACCACTCGCATCTCGGGCACATGATCGAGGAAGCGCTGGGCGACGGCAGCAAGTTCGGCGCGCGCATCCAGTATTCGCACGAGCCGCAGCCGCTGGAAACCGCGGGCGGCATCGCCAACGCCCTGCACCTGCTCGGCGGCGAGCCCTTCGTGGCCGTCTCGGGCGACATCTACTGTCCCTACTTCGACTACAGCCAGGTGCTGGACGTCCTGCACGACAAGGACATGTGGGGTAATCCCTACCCGAAGGACAAGCGCGACATCTGCTGGCTGTACCTCACGCCCAACCCGTGGCACAACCCGCACGGGGACTTCGCGATCAACATGTACGCGCTGTCGAACCAGAGCGAGCCGAAATGGAACTTCGCCGGCATCGGCGTGTACCGACCCGAGATGTTCGACGGGATCAAAGCGGGCGAATTCGTCAAGTTCGGTCCCCTGATGCGCAAATACATCGACCTGGGCGTGGTCGGCGGCGAGATCTACGAAGGCGAATGGGTCAACGTCGGCACCATCGAGCAGCTCGAAGAACTGAACGCGCCGCTGCTGGCGGCCAAGGTCCGATGACGCCTTACGCCGACCGCCGCCGCAGCCTCATGGCGCAGATGCAGCCGGGCGCGGTGGCGATCGTGCCCACCGCGCCGGAAGCGCTGCGCAACGGCGATGCCGACTACCCCTATCGCCACGACAGCTACTTCTATTACCTGACCGGGTTCCCCGAGCCGGAGGCGGTGGTGGTGCTGGCCGCGCCCAACCGCAGCATCCTGTTTTGCCGCCAGAAGCACCCGGAACGTGAAACCTGGGACGGCTTCCGCTACGGCCCGGAAGCGGCGGGCGCGGCCTTCGGCTTCGACGAAGCCTACCCCATCGAGGACATCGACGCGAAGATGCCCGACATCCTGGCCAATGCCCCCGCGCTGCACTACGCGCACGGCAAGCACCCCGCGCTCGACGCGCAGGTGCAGCGCTGGACCGACGCCGTGCGCGCGCGCGCACGCGGCGGGATCGTCGCACCGGAAACGACCCACAACGTGCGCGTGGCGCTGGACGACATGCGTTTATTCAAGGACGAACACGAAGTGGCGATCATGCGCCGCGCCGGTGCCGTTTCCGGCCTGGCCCATGAGCGCGCGATGCGCGCGACCCGGCCCGGCATGTTCGAATACGAAATCGAAGCGGAACTGCTGCACGAGTTCCGCCGCAACGGGTCCCAGTTCCCGGCCTACACGCCGATCGTCGCTTCCGGCCCCAACGCCTGCACCTTGCACTACAACGCCAACAACCGCCGCATCGCCGACGGCGACCTGGTGTTGATCGACGCCGGCTGCGAGCTCGATGGCTACGCCTCCGACATCACCCGCACCTATCCGGCCAACGGCGTCTTCAGCGGCCCCCAGCGCACGCTGTACGAACTGGTGCTGGCCGCCCAGGACGCGGCCCTGAAGGAAGCGCGCCCCGGCCGCCCCTACAGCGCCATGCACGAGGCGGCCCTGCGCGTGCTGGTACAGGGCATGCTGGACCTGAAGCTCATCGCGGGCAAGACGGTCGAGGAAGCGACCGCGGCGCGCGACTACCTGCCCTTCTACATGCACGGCACCGGCCACTGGCTGGGCATGGACGTGCACGACGTCGGCCAATACCGCGACCTGGACGCGGAGGGCAAGCCCTCGCGCCTGCTGCAGCCCGGGATGGCGCTGACGGTGGAGCCAGGCATCTACGTGCGCCCGGGCGAAGGCGTGCCCGAAGCGTTCTGGCACATCGGCATTCGCATCGAGGACGACGTGGTGATCACGCCGCATGGCTGCGACATCCTGTCGGGCGCCGCGCCCAAGCAGGTGGCCGATATCGAACATCTCATGCGCCAGCGATGACCACGGCCACCGACTACGACGTTGCGATCTGCGGCGCCGGCCCGGTGGGCATGGCGCTGGCCGTGCTGCTGGCCAGGCGCGGCACGCCCGCGGCGCGCATCGCGCTGATCGACGCCAAGACGGTGGCGCAGGCCGCCAACGACCCGCGCTCGATCGCCGTGTCCTGGGGCAGCCGGCTGCTGCTGGAGGACGCCGGCGCCTGGCCGGTGGCGGCTACCGCCATCCACGACATCCACGTCTCGCGCCGCGGCCACTTCGGCCGCAGCATGCTGAACCGCGCCGAACACGGTGTCGAAGCGCTCGGCTATGTCGCCCGCTACGGCGACCTGGTGACGGCGCTGGCGGGCGCGGTCGAACGGACCGGCATCGCCGCGCTGCGCCCGGCGCGCGTCGCGCGCGCCGTCGAACAAGCGGAGACGGTGACGCTGACGCTGGAAGACGGCCGCAGCCTGACCGCCAGCGTCGCCATCCAGGCCGAAGGCGGCGTGTTCGGCGAACAGGAAGGCCGCGCCGTGCAGCGCGACTACGGCCAGACGGCGGTCATCGCCCGTGTGGCGGCCAGCGCCCCGATCGCGCACCGCGCCTTCGAACGCTTCACCGAAGACGGTCCGCTCGCCCTGCTGCCGCAGGACGGTCCGGACGGCCTGCAGTACGCGTTGGTGTGGTGCCTGCCCCCCGCGCGCGCGGAGACGATCCGCCAGTTGGACGACCAGGCCTTTCTCGACGCGCTTGGCGCCGCGTTCGGCACGCGCCTGGGCCGCTTCGTGCGCAGCTCGCCGCGCGTGGCCTTCCCGCTTGGCCTAAACGCGCAGCCCGGCGCCACCGCGCGCACGGTGGCCATCGGCAATGCCGCGCAGACCTTGCATCCGGTCGCCGGCCAGGGCCTGAACCTCGGGCTGCGCGACGCCGCCGTGCTGGCGCGCGTGCTGGCGCGCGGCGCCACGCCCGAACAGCTGCACCGCTTCGGCGCCGAGCGCCAGGCCGACCGCACCACGGTGGTCGGCGTGACCGACACGCTGGCGCGCATCTTTGCCCAGCGCGGCCCGTTCCAGGCCCTGCTCGGCCTATCCCTGGGCGCGCTCGACAGCATCCGCCCCGCCCGCATGCTCCTGGCCGAACTGATGATGTTCGGCCGCCGCTAAAAGCGAGGGTCAGATCGCCCATTGCACAAAAATTTGCTCTCCGAGCAAATTTTTGTGCAATGGGCGATCTGACCCTGGTGTTATCCGCGGATGGTGTCGAGGCCGCGGTCGAGGGCGAGCGCGGTGCGCAGGGCCACCAGGGATGCCTGCTCGAGAAAATCGGGATCGATGTGGTCGAAGGTGTCGCCGGTGCCGTGGTAGTCGCGGTGCTGTTCGACACTGAAGGACAGGTAGGGCACACCTTCGTCGTGGAAGACGCCGGCGTCGGAGCGCAGGGTCCAATCGTCGTCGCCCGTGTCCGGCCAGTCGTGGCCGAAGCGCACCTTGAGCGCGCTGCCGCCAGCGCCCTCCTCCACGAAGCGTTTGAGGGCCGTGCGCCGCCAGGTGCCGACCACATACAGCTCGCGCTCAGTGTTCCTGCCGATCATGTCGAGATTGAGATCGATGCCGATGCGTGCACGCGGCACGGGCAGGTGCTCGAAGAATTCCATGGCACCCTTCAGCCCTGCTTCTTCGGCGTCGAACAGCGCGATCCACACCGTGTGCGTGGGCGGATGCGTGCGCAGCCAGGCTGCGATCTGCAGCACGCCCGCCACGCCGGACGCGTTGTCGTCCGCGCCCGGATACAGCTTGCCGTGCCAGATGCCGAGATGGTCGTAATGCGCGGAGACGACCAGCACGCGTTCGCTGGAGCCCGTTCCGGGTATGTAGCCGATCAGATTGGCAGCCTGCAGCCGCGGGCCGAGATAAAAGGGTTGGCGGTAATCCGCACCGAGCGGCGTCACACCCGCCGCACGCAGGCGCGCGGCGAGATACTCCTGTGCTTTCAGACTGCCGGGCGAACCGGCCCGCCGACCTTCGAACACCGGCGCCGCCAGGGTGCGCACGTCCGCCAACAACTGCGCGCGCTCGATGGTCTGCGCCGCTGCCAGGCCGGCGGCGCCAAGCAGGACGGCGCAGAGCAGCTTGCGCATGCCGGCCGCCCCGCGCAGCCTTATTCGACTGCCTTGACCATGTCTTCGAGGACCTTTTTCGCGTCCCCGAATACCATCATCGTGTTCGGCTGGTAGAACAGCTCGTTGTCCAGGCCCGCGTAGCCGGAGGCCATGGAGCGCTTGTTCACGATGATCGACTTGGCCTTGTACGCCTCCAGGATCGGCATGCCGGCGATCGGCGACTTCGGATCCTTGGCGGCCGGATTCACCACGTCGTTCGCGCCCAGGATCAAGGCCACGTCGGCCTGGCCGAATTCGCTGTTGATGTCCTCCATCTCGAACACCTGGTCATACGGCACCTCGGCCTCGGCCAGCAGCACGTTCATGTGACCTGGCATGCGGCCGGCCACCGGGTGGATCGCGTAGCGCACGTTGACGCCATGCTCGGTGAGCTTTTCGACCAGCTCCTTGAGCGCGTGCTGGGCGCGCGCCACGGCCAGGCCGTAGCCCGGCACGATGATGACCGATTCGGCGTTCGACAGGATGAAGGAGGCGTCGTCGGCCGAACCGGATTTGACCGGGCGCTGCTCGGTCTTCTCCTCGCCGCCGGCCGCGGCCTCGCCGCCGAAGCCACCCAGGATCACGTTGAAGAAGGAGCGGTTCATCGCCTTGCACATGATGTACGAGAGGATCGCGCCGGACGAGCCGACCAGCGAACCGGCGATGATCAGCATGGAGTTATTCAGCGAGAAGCCGATGCCCGCCGCCGCCCAGCCCGAGTACGAGTTCAGCATCGACACCACCACCGGCATGTCCGCGCCGCCGATCGGGATGATGATCAGGACGCCCAGCACGAAGGCCAGCGCAGTCATGATCAGGAACGGCGTCCACGCCGGCCCATTGCCGTCGTCGAAGCAGAATACGAGGCCGAGCGCGATGATGGCGATGGCGATCGCGAGGTTCAGCATATGCTGGCCCTTGAACACCACCGGCGCGCTCTTGAACACGCGCAGCTTGTACTTGGCCGACAACTTGCCGAAGGCGATCACGGAACCCGAGAAGGTCACCGCGCCCACGAAGGTACCGATGAACAGTTCGAGCCGGTTACCGAAGGGCAGCGGCATGTCCTTGCCGGCGATCTGGAAGGCCCAGGGCTCGGACACCGCGGCCACCGCGATGCACACCGCGGCCAAGCCGATCAGCGAGTGCATGGCCGCGACCAGTTCCGGCATCTTGGTCATCTCGACCCGCTTGGCCAGGGTGGCGCCGATGCCGCCGCCCAGCACCACGCCGGCCAGCACCAGGCCGTAGCCGAGCGACCCGGTGGGCATCTGGGTCTTGAGCTTCATGATCAGCGCGATGGTGGTGACGGCGGCGATGGCCATGCCGGCCATGCCGAAGGCGTTGCCCTGGCGCGCGGTGGACGGCGAGGACAAGCCCTTGAGCGCCTGGATGAAGCACACCGATGCGACCAGATACAGCAGAGTGACCAGGTTCATGCTGATGAAGTTCATGCCTGCTCTCCCGCCTTGGCCTTGGGTTCCTTCTTCTTGAACATCTCCAGCATGCGCTGGGTGACGAGGAATCCGCCGAACACGTTGACCGCGGCCAGCGCGACCGCCACGGTGCCGGCAATCTGGCCGACCAGGCCTTCGGTGAGGCCCGCCGCCAGCATGGCGCCGACGATGACGATGGCCGAAATGGCATTGGTGACCGCCATCAGGGGCGTGTGCAGTGCCGGGGTCACGTTCCAGACCACGTGGTAGCCGACATAGATGGCCAGCACGAAGATGATCAGGTTGATGATGGTATGACTGACTTCCATGCTTTTCTCCGTATCGTTATTTGCGCAGCGCTTCGCCGTCGGCGCAGACCAGCGTGGCCTTGAGGATCTCGTCTTCGCGGTCGATCGACAGCTTGTCTTCCTTGTCGATGATCAGCTTGAGGAAGTCCAGCACGTTGCGCGCATAGAGCGCGGAGGCGTCGGCCGCCATCAGGGTGGCGAGGTTCGGTTCGCCGATGATGTGCACGCCGTGCTTGACCACGGTCTGGCCCAGCTCCGACAAAGGGCAGTTGCCGCCCTGTTCGACGGCCAGGTCCACGATCACGGAGCCCGGCTTCATGGCCTTGACGGTGTCCTCGGAGATCAGGACCGGCGCCTTGCGGCCCGGGATCAGCGCGGTGGTGATGATGATGTCGGCCTGCTTGGCGCGTTCGTGCACCAGTTCCGCCTGGCGGCGCATCCAATCGGCCGGCATCGGGCGCGCGTAGCCGCCCACGCCCTTGGCGATCTCGCGCTCCTCGTCGGTGAGATAGGGCACGTCGATGAACTTGGCGCCCAGCGATTCGACTTGCTCCTTGACCGGCGGACGCACGTCGGAGGCCTCGATCACGGCGCCCAGGCGCTTGGCGGTCGCAATGGCCTGCAGGCCGGCCACGCCCACGCCCATGATCAGGACGCGCGCGGCCTTCACGGTGCCGGCGGCCGTCATCAGCATCGGCATGAAGCGCTGGTAGGTGTTGGCGGCGAGGAGCACGGCCTTGTAGCCGGCGATGTTGGCCTGGGACGACAGCACGTCCATCGACTGGGCGCGCGTGATGCGCGGGACGGCTTCCAGCGCGAAGCCGGACAGGCCCGCCTGGGCCATCGCGGCGATGTTGTCGGCATCGAAGGGGTTGAGCATCCCGATCAGGACCGCGCCCTTCTTCATCTGGGCGCGCTCGGTGTCGTCCGGCGCGCGCACCTTGAGGACGACCTCGCAGCCGAAGGCGTCTGCCGCCGTGCCGATGGTGGCGCCGGCAGCTGCATACGCTTCGTCGGTGACGGATGCCCTGAGGCCCGCGCCGGCCTGCACCACGATCTGGTGCTTGGCCGCGAGCTTCTTGACGGTTTCGGGGGTTGCAGCTACTCGGGTCTCACCCGGCCTGGTTTCGGCCGGTACGCCAATTCTCATAACGCCTCCGCAAGATGATCACATCTGTACGATCTTACACGCAAATGCATATCTGCAAACTGGCCTCCGCCGGTTTAGACCCTTCCCTCGGTGCTCGAATCGGTTGGGGCGCAACAGCTTCAGTAGCCGAATTCCTTCTGATGGCGCAGCGCGAGGATGACGGCGGCGGCGTCCTGATAGCGATACAGGATCACATAGCCGCTCGCGCCGAAGGCGACCGGCCACTCCCTGAACTCGGGTTCCATGCCATCGGCCGGCCGGCCCACCGCGGGCTGGCGGCCAAGCAGCGCGGCCTGCTCGCGGATGGCCCGCACGGCGCGGCGCGCCGCATCGGCGTCTTTTGCGGCCAGAAAGCGGTGCAAGCGCTGCATGTCGCGCAGCGCCTGCGGCGACCAGATCAGTCGTGGCATGGCGGCGGTTCGACGTCCTCGCCAGCTTCGAGGCGTGCCAGCCAGGCATCGGCCTCCTCCGCGGTGACATGCAATCCGCTGGACTGGTATTCGGCCCAGGCCCGCAGTGCGTCCTGGCGGGCGCTCTCGCGCTGTTCCTCGCGCGTCACATATTGAACGATCGCCTCGCGCATCAGCCAGTGCGGGCTGCGCTGGCGCGCCTCGGCCAGGCGCTTGAGGCGTTCCTTGAGCTGGTCGTCGATCTTGACCGCGACCGGGTGCAACGCAGAGGTGGCCATGGTGTGCCTTGCTGAGTAGTACAAGGTATTACCTTATCATACTTCTGGCGCGGCGTGCCCATGCATACCATAACGCGCCACGGTAAAATGTCGGGTCGTCTTAGAAAGGATAGGCATGCCGCACGTTTGGAAACCCTCCGTCACCGTCGCCGCCGTGATCGAACGGGATGGCCGCTTCCTCCTGATCGAGGAAGAGACCAGCGACGGCGTGCGTCTGAACCAGCCGGCCGGCCACCTGGACCCGTTGGAGTCGCTGCCGCAGGCGGTGGCGCGCGAGGTCATGGAGGAGACGGCGCACGAGTTCACGCCGACCGCGCTGGTCGGCATGTACATGTCGACCTACCGCTCCGCGCGCCGCAACGAGGACGTGACCTACCTGCGCTTCGCCTTCTGCGGCGAGGTCGGGGCTTGCCACGACCGGCCGCTGGACCACGGCATCATCCGCACCCTGTGGATGACGCGCGCGGAGATCGCGGCCTGCCAGGAGCGGCACCGCAGCCCGCTGCTGCTGCAGTGTATCGACGACTACCTGAAAGGGCAGCGCGCACCCCTGGAACTGGTGCACACACACGCCTCCGTATTCGCGGCCGGCGCTTGAGGATTTGAAGGATATGGCAAAGAAAAAAGTGGTGATCGGAATGTCCGGCGGGGTCGACTCGTCGGTCTCGGCCTGGCTGTTGAAAGAGCAGGGCTACGAGGTGGTCGGCCTGTTCATGAAGAACTGGGAGGACGACGACGATTCCGAGTACTGCTCCTCGCGCCAGGACTGGATCGACGCGGCCAGCGTGGCCGACGTGGTGGGCGTGGATATCGAAGCCGTCAACTTCGCGGCCGAATACAAAGACCGCGTATTCGCGGAATTCCTGCGCGAGTACCAGGCGGGCCGCACCCCGAACCCGGACGTGCTGTGCAACGCCGAGATCAAGTTCAAGGCCTTCCTCGACCACGCCATGAAGCTGGGCGCGGACCTGATCGCGACCGGCCACTACGCCCGCGTGCGCGAGAACCACGGCAAATTCGAGCTGCTCAAGGCCCTGGACCACACCAAGGACCAGAGCTACTTCCTGCACCGCCTGAACCAGGCGCAGCTCTCGCACACCCTGTTCCCGCTCGGCGAAATCCCGAAGACGGAAGTGCGCAAGATCGCGGAAAAGCTGCAGCTGCCGAACGCCGCGAAGAAGGATTCGACCGGCATCTGCTTCATCGGCGAGCGCCCGTTCCGAGAATTCCTGAACCGCTACCTGTCCTACAAGCCCGGTCCGATGAAGACCGACGACGGCAAGGTGGTGGGCGAGCACGTGGGCCTGTCCTTCTACACGCTCGGCCAGCGCAAGGGCATCGGCGTGGGCGGCCTCAAGGCCTACAAGAATGCCGACGGCAGCAACGACGCCTGGTACGTCGCGCGCAAGGACGTAGAAAACAACACGCTGTGGATCGTGCAGGGCCACGACCATCCGTGGCTGCTGTCGCCGCGGCTGGAAGCGGACCAGGCCAGCTGGGTCGCGGGCGAAGCCCCTGCCGCGGGCGGCTACTCGGCTAAGACCCGCTACCGTCAGGCCGACGTGCCCTGCGTGCTGACACCGGACGGCGCCAAACACTTCGCGCTGGACTTCCCGGAGCCGCAATGGGCCGTCACGCCCGGCCAGTCGGCCGTGCTGTACGACGGCGATGTGTGCCTGGGCGGGGGCATCATCAGCCGGGCTGTTGCAGCTTCCTGATCACGCTGATCACGGTATTGCGGATCGTCTTGAGCACGGCGTCGGCCTTGAAGGGCTTGACGATAAAGCCGTGCACGCCGCGCGCCAGCGACTGCTGCACCACGTCCGCGCTGAGCGCGCCGGAGACGAGGAAGATCAGCGTCTTGGGCGCCTGGGCGCGGATCGCCTCGACGATGTTGTTGCCGTCCTCGACCTGTTCCAGTGCCACGCACACGAATTGCGGCGCGTGCTTGAGCACCAGCGCCAGCCCGAGCGGGCTGGTATGGGTCTGCGCCACCACGGCGTAACCGCCCTCGGTCAGCACGGTATTGAGCAGGCCGCGCGAGACTGCGTTCGAATCGATGATGATTGCCTTGAGCATTGCGTTCAGGGCTGGCCGTAGGCGAGCGCGTTCCAGGTCACGCCCAGCTTCACGTCCAGCTTGAGTTCCACCAGTTGTTTGGAAAGATAAAGCGTTTCGCGCTCGGCGCGCAAGCGCTCGCCGAGCGGCGTCTTGAGAATGCCGGCGCCCGCCATCACGGCGTCCAGGCCGCCGTAGGCATTGAGCAGCTTGGCCGCCGTCTTCATGCCGATCTTGGACACGCCCGGGACGCCGTCAGTCGGATCGCCCATCAGCGCCAGCAGGTCCGGCAGCAGTTCGGGCGCCACGCCGAAACGCGCCCGCACCCAGGCGTCGTCGTGCCATTCGCCCTTGAAGTGGTCCCACACCAGCGCCCCGTGCGCGATCAGGCCGTGCAGATCCTTGTCGGTGGTCGCCACCACGGCGTCGCCGCGGCCCTCGCCCAGCCAGCGCATGACGCAGGTGCCGATCACGTCGTCCGCCTCCACCTCCGGCACCATCACCACCGCCATGCCGTGCTCGCGCAGGCGCTCGTGGAAGTCCGGCAGCGCGTCGCGCAAATACGAGGGCATCGGCGCGCGCCCCTCGCGGTAGCGCTCGTACAGGGCGTGGCGCCAGGTGGGACCGCCGAAGTCGAAGGCGGCCAGCACGTGGGTCGGCGCGTGCGCGCCCACGAGATTGCGGAACGACGACAACGCATGGCGCAGCGCCGTCTCCGCCTTCTCGTGCGAATCCGGCTCCGGACTCGCCTCGTACACGCGGCGGACGATGTTCAATCCGTCGATGGCCAGCAGCTTGGTCATGTTCAGCCCAGCAGCGCGTACTCGCCGCCCCGCTCGAGGGCGCGTTGATAAGCGGGCCGCGCGTGGATCTCCTTCAGGAACGAGACCAGGTGCGGGTAGCGCGCATCGAGCCCGCCGCGCGCGGCTGCCGCTTCCAGCACGAAGCTGAGCTGGATGTCCGCCGCCGTGAATTCCGGCCCCGCGAACCAGGTCGACTTGGCCAGTTCGCCTTCCAGGTAGGCCAGGTGCGATTCGATCTGCGGCATCACGTAGCTGGCCTTGGCCTTGTGCGCGATGGCGCGTGCGACCGGCTTGGCGAGGAAGGGCATCGGCGCGTGTTCGATGCGGTCGAACACCAGCTTCATCAGGAGCGGCGTCATGGCCGACCCTTCGGCGTAATGCAGCCAGTAGGTCCAGCGCCGCTTCTCGGGCGTGCCCGGCGGCGGCACCAGGCGCCCGGCACCGTAGCGCTCAATGAGGTATTCGATGATCGCGCCCGATTCCGCCACCGTGATGTCGCCATCGGTGATGACGGGCGATTTGCCGAGAGGGTGGACGGCGCGCAGTTCCGGCGGCGCCAGCATGGTTTTGGGATCGCGCTCGTACTTGCGCAGCTCGTACGCGAGCCCCAGCTCCTCGAGCAGCCAGAGGATGCGCTGCGAGCGGGAGTTGTTCAGGTGATGCACGACGATCATGCGCCCTCCATACATACGTTGCGAAAGCATGTAGCTTAGCATCCGCCGCCGGTTTTTCGGGTAGTATGCTTGCCGTTATGTCATGAACCGATTGGAGTCTCCATGTTGTCCGCCCGGTTGTCCCTGCTGCCCCTTCTCATCGCTTCCGCCACCGCTTTCGCGCAGACGCCGGCCATGCAGCCGGACATTCCGGCGAAATTCGAGTCCGTGATTCCCAACGCCGATTACGTCAAGCGCGCCGTCATGATCCCCATGCGCGACGGCGTGAAGCTATACACGGTGATCGTCATCCCGAAAGGCGCGCAGCATGCGCCCATGATGCTGTCGCGGACCCCGTACAACGCGGAGCGCCGCGCCGTACGCAGCGCGAGCCCGCACATGGCCAACGCCCTGCCCGAGGGCGACGACCAGTTCGTGGCCAACGGCTATATCCGCATCTATCAGGACGTGCGCGGCAAATATCACTCCGAAGGCGAGTACGTCATGACGCGCCCGGTACGCGGCCCGCTCAATGCGACCGCCGTGGACCACAGCACCGACGCCTGGGACACGATCGACTGGCTGGTCAAGAACGTCCCCGAAAGTAACGGCAAGGTCGGCATGGTCGGTTCCTCCTACGACGGCTTCACGGTGCTGATGGCGCTGGCCGATCCGCACCCGGCGCTGAAGGCCGCCGTGCCGATGAGCCCTATGGTGGACGGTTGGCGCGGCGATGACTGGTTCCACAACGGCGCCTTCCGCATGCCGAACATCCATTACTTCGCCAGCCAGAACGAAGCACGCGGCGCGGGCGAGCCGATCGCCACCGGCGTGTACGACGACTACGACGCCTACCTGCGGGCCGGCTCGGCCAACGGCTTCGCCAAGCAGTACGGACTCGCCGACCTGCCCTACATGCGCAAGCTGATCGAGCACCCCGTCTACGACAAGTACTGGCAGGAGCAGGCGCTGGACCGCATCCTCGGCGCGCGCCCGCTCAAGGTACCCACCATGACGGTGGTCGGACGCTGGGACCAGGAAGACATCTACGGCGCGTACGCGGTGTACGCGGCGCTGGAGCCGAAGGACAAAGCCAACGACATGAACTACCTGGCGGTCGGCCCCTGGCGCCACAGCGGCGTGAATTACGAGGGTTCGAGCCTCGGCGCGCTCAAGTTCACGGGCGACACGGCGGCCGAATTCCGCCGCGACTACATGCTCCCCTTCTTCAACCAGTACCTGAAGGATGGCGCGCCGAAGGCGGACACGCCGCCCGTGCTGTCCTACGAGACCGGCACCAACGCCTGGCGCCGCCTGCAGCGCTGGCCGGCCGCGCCGGCGGCCAAGGCGGTCTACCTGGAGCCGGGCTTCAAGCTCGATTTCGCCAAGCCGGCGGCGAAGAATTCCTATGACGAATACGTGTCCGATCCGGCCAAGCCGGTGCCCTTCGTGCCGCGCCCCGTGCGCGCCTCGGACGGCAACGTCTGGCGTCCGTGGCTGGTGAGCGACCAGCGCTCCTACGCCGACCGCCCGGACGTGGTGGCCTATGTGTCCGAGCCGCTCAAGGCGCCGCTGCACATCGCCGGCCAGCCGATAGTCAACCTGTACGCGGCCACCAGCGGCACCGACGCCGACTGGGTGGTCAAGCTGATCGACGTGTACCCGGACGAGATGGCGAACCAGCCGGAGCTGGGCGGCTACCAGCTCGGCATCGCGATGGACATCTTCCGCGGCCGCTACCGCGACAGTCTGGAGCACCCGAGCGCGATCCCGGCCAACAAGGTGGAGCGCTACCGCTTCGCGCTGCCCAACGCGGACCACGTGTTCCTGCCGGGGCACCGGGTGATGGTGCAGATCCAGTCCAGCTGGTTCCCGCTGTACGACCGCAATCCGCAAACCTACGTGTCGAACATCTTCCTGGCCAAGCCGGGCGATTATCAAAAGGCTACGCAGCGCATCTACCACGGCGCCGGCGCGGAAAGCGCAATCGAGCTGCCGGTCGTGCAATAACTTAACCCAGGTTATTGCGGCGGGGCGTAAAAAGGGAGTATGGTGCCCTTTTTGTTTCCCGCCGCACCATGACGCACGAGATCGACCGCGAGGGCATCCGCGCCCTCGTTTATACCTTCTACGACAAGGTCCGCCAGGACCCTGAACTGGCTCCCATTTTCATCGGCGCCCTCGGCGACGACTGGGACGCGCACCTGGAGCGCATGGTGCGCTTCTGGTCCACCGTGATGATGGGCACGCGCGAATTCGACGGCAACGTGTTCGGCACGCACATGCAGCTGTCCGGCGTCGCGCCCGACCACTTCCGTCGCTGGCTGACGATGTTCGAGGACACCGCGCGCGAGCTGTTCGCCGATGCAGACGCCGAGGACTTCCTGGCCCCGGCGCGCCGCATCGCCGCCAGCCTGCAGTACGGCTACTTTGGCAAGGTCGAAGTCCAGTAACTAGGCCGCCAGGGCTGCATCCAGCTCCGCCGCGCGCTGCGCGGCCGGGCGCGCGTTCACGCGCGCGATGTAGTCCTTGATCTTCGGCGTGGCTTCCACCAGGCCGAAGCCCGTGATCCAGCGCAGCGCCGTCCCCCACAGCACGTCCACCGCCGTGAAGCGTTCGCCCAGCATCCACGGCCCCTTCTCCAGTTGCGCGCACAAGGCCGCGAACACCGTGTCGAAGTCGCCATAGGGCGAGGTCGAAGGCGCCACCGCCTCGCGCTTGTAGGCCTTGTCCACCACCGCCGGTTCGAACGACGAACCATACAGCACCATCCAGCGCAGGTAGGGGCCGCGCAGCGGGTCGCCGATGGCCGGTGCCAACCCGGCCTCGGGGTAGAGATCCGCCAGGTACAGATACACGGCCGGCTGCTCGGTCACCAGCGCACCGTCGTGAACGATGGCGGGCACCTTGCCGAGCGGGTTCACGGCCAGATAGGCGGCCTGGCGCTGCTCGCCCTGCTTCAGGTCGAGCAGGTGGACGGTGTAATCCGCGCCCAGTTCCTCGAGCAGGATGCGGGCGCCACTCGAGCGCGACGGATTCGCATGGTAAAAATGCACGTGCCGGGTCATTGCGGTATCCTTTCGTGGCCAAAAAAACCACATCGTAGACGGCTTTGCTTTTGCCGTCTTGGAAAAACACGCAAGCCATGCAGACCCTCACCGACCGCCCCAAAGGCGTGGTTGCTCCCGCCGCCGCGGCCAGCAAGTTCCGCCTCGCCCGCTACTTGCCGGAACCTCCTTTTGCCGCCGTGCTGGACCACTACTGGGTGGTGCAATGGGACCTCACCGGCCAGCCTCCCTATGAACAGCGCACCCTGCCCTATCCCTGCGTAAACCTGACGTTCTGCCATGACCGGTCCGGCTGCTTCGGCGTGGTGAGCCGCTCCTTCCTGTATCGGCTGGAAGGTGCGGGCAAGGTGCTGGGCTTGCGCTTCCGTCCCGGCGGCTTCCGCGGCCTGCTCGGCCGGCCGTTGCGCAGCATGACCGACCGCGTGCTCCGCTTCGAGGAGGTGTTCGGCCCCGCGTGGGAGCATGCCAACGACATCGTGCTCGGGACGCCAGACGATGCGGCCATGGTGGCAGCCGCAAATGCCCTGCTGGCGCCGCACCTGAGCGCGCCCGATCCGCAAGTGGAACGGGTGGCCGCCTTGCTCAAGCATGCGGCCGAGGACCAGGGCATGACCCGCGCCGAGCAGATGGCCGCGCACGCCGGCGTGTCGCTGCGTACCCTCCAGGCCCTGTTCAGCGACTATGTGGGGGTCAGCCCCAAATGGGCGATTCGCCGCTACCGGCTGCACGAAGCGGCCGACCGCCTGGCCCAGGGCCTGGCGCCGGACCTGGCAGAGCTCGCGCATACGCTCGGCTACTACGACCAGGCCCACCTGACGCGGGACTTCCGCGCCCTGGTCGGCAAGAGTCCGGCCGAGTACCGCCAGGGTGAGCTCGCGAACAGATGACCATTCCCGCCCGTGCCAGGCTACGGCATGGGCGGCAAGATTTACATCGGCATTTCCGGCTGGCGTTACGCGCCGTGGCGCGGCGTGTTCTATCCGGACGACCTGACCCAGGACCGCGAGCTGGAATACGCGTCACGCCAGCTGCCCACCATCGAAATCAACGGCTCCTTCTACTCGCTGCAGCGGCCCGAAAGCTACGCGGCCTGGTACGAGGCGACGCCGCGCGGCTTCGTGTTCTCGGTCAAGGGCAACCGCTTCCTGACCCACATCCTGCGCCTGCGCGACATCGACGCGCCGCTGGCCAACGTGCTGGCCTCGGGCCTGTTCAACCTCAAGGAAAAACTGGGGCCAAGCCTGTGGCAGTTCCCGCCCAACTTCCGCTTCGAGCCGGCGCGCATGGAACATTTCCTGTCCCTGCTCCCGCACGACACCGAGACGGCGCTAACGCTGGCGCGCCGGCACGAGCCGCGCATGGCCGGGCGCGCCGCGCTCCACATCGACCAGAAACGCTCGCTGCGCCACGCAGTCGAAGTGCGCCACGAGAGCTTCCGCGACGCCAACTTCATCGCACTGCTGCGCAAATACAAAGTGGCGCTGGTGGTGGCCGACACGGCCGGCAAATGGCCCTACCTGGAAGATGTGACGGCGGACTTCATGTATCTGCGGCTGCACGGAGACAAGGAACTGTACGCCAGCGGCTACACGGACGCGGCGTTGAAGCGCTGGGCCGAACGCATCCGCGCCTGGAGCACCGGCGGCCAGCCGGAGGACGCCCATACCGTCAGCGACCACGCGCCGCCCAAGCGCGCCAAGCGCGACCTTTACTGCTACTTCGATAACGACATCAAGGTCCACGCGCCGTTCGACGCCCGCAAGCTGATATCCCTGCTGGGTTTGTAACAATACTACCGCTTCTCGGCAGTTTACGGCATCATTATCCGTAGTATAAGTACCAAAATAACACGGAGACCCTATGCGCCGATTCCTGCTGGCTTGCTGTGCCGTATTGACCTTGAACGCCTGCGGCGGCGGAGGCGGCGGCAGCGCTGCACCCTCCACCCCGCCGCCTTCCACTTCGCCCTCGCCGGTCCAGATCGGAACCGCATCGGTACTCTGGCAAAGCGCCGCCAACCTGCTGTGGCCGAACGCGCCGGCCGGGTCGACCTATACACTGTATTTCGCCGCCAATGGCGGCATGAGCGCCAACAGCAGCGGCGTGCAGGGCGCGGATGGCAGCGTCGCCCTCACGGCCGGCAGCAACGGTCAATTGAGCCTCGCCGCCAGCGAAGCGGCAAACGCCAAGGCGCGCTTGAAAGGCCAAGTGCTGGTCGCCAGATTCAACGCCGCCGGCACGCTGGCCGAGGCCCACCAGGTGCAAATCCAGGGGGTGCTGGACGACTTATACGCCCAAGCCGCCGCGCCCCTCGCGCTGGGGCCGAGCTTCGACGCCCAGGGTGTGGCGACGCTGCGCGTGTGGGCGCCAACCGCCAAGTCGGTCAAGCTGAACGTCTTCGTGGGCGCCGCCAGCCAGACCGTCAACATGGTGGAGGACGCGGCCAGCGGCACCTGGAGCTACACGGCGCCGGATGCCAGCTGGACCAACACGGCCTACTACACCTACTCAGTCAACGTCTATTCGCGCTGGGCCAACGCGGTGGTGACCAACGAGGTGAGCGACCCGTACGCCGTAAGCCTGAACGCCAACGGCGCGCGCAGCTTCCTGGCCGACCTGTCCAGCGCCGCGGCCAAGCCCGCCGGCTGGGACGCGCAGGCGATTCCGGCCCTTGCAAGCCCGCTCGACATCGCGATTTACGAGCTGCACGTGCGCGACTTCAGCGCCACCGACGCGAGCGTGCCGGCGGCTCACCGCAGCAAATACCTCGCGTTCACCGACTCCGCGTCGAACGGCATGCTGCACCTGCAGGCCCTGCAACGCTCCGGCCTGACGCACATCCACCTGCTTCCGACACACGACATGTCGACCGTGAACGAAGCCGGCTGCGTCACGCCGGCGATTCCCGACGCGGCCGCCGACTCCGACCAGCAGCAGGCTGCCGTCACCGCAGCCAAGGACACGGACTGCTTCAACTGGGGCTACGACCCCGAGCACTTCAACGCACCGGAAGGCTCGTATGCGACCGACGCCGCCGACGGCCTGGTGCGCATCCGCGAATACCGCGCCATGGTGCAGGCCCTGCACGCCGCCGGTCTGCGCGTGGCGATGGACGTCGTCTACAACCACACCAGCTCGGCCAAGCAGAACGACCACTCCGTCCTCGACAAGATCGTCCCGGGCTACTACTACCGCCTGAACGCGGACGGCGAGATCCTGACCGATTCCTGCTGCTCCGACACGGCGCCCGAGAACGCGATGATGGGCAAGCTGGTGGTCGACAGCACCAGCCTGTGGGTCAAGCAGTACGCCGTCGACAGCTTCCGCTTCGACATCATGGGCATGCTGCCGCTGGCCCTGATCCAGCAGGTCCAAAGTGCGGCCAATTCCGCCGCGGGCCGCGACATCTATCTGTATGGCGAAGCGTGGAACTTCGGCGCCGTCGCCAACGACGCGCGCTTCAAGCAGGCGCGCCAGTCCAACCTGGCCGGCACCGGCATCGGCGCCTTCAACGACCGCATCCGCGACGCGGTGCGCGGCGGCGGCTGCTGCGACAGCGGCGCCGCCCTGTTCAGCCAGCAGGGCTTCATCAACGGCGTGTTCTACGACCGCAACGCGAGCAGCGTCCAAAACCAGGACGATCTGCTGCGCCTGTCGGATCTGGTGCGCGTGAGCCTGTCGGCCAGCCTGCGCGACTACAGTTTCACCGACCGCTTCGGCAATGTGCGCACCAACAGCCAGATCGACTACTTCGGCCAGCAGGCCGGTTTCACGGGCGGGCCGAGCGAGACCATCAACTACATCGAGGCGCACGACAACCAGACCCTGTTCGACGTCGACGCCTACAAGCTGCCGCAGGCGACGACGGCGGCCGAGCGCGCGCGCGTGCAAAACCTCGGCAACGCGATCGTGCTGCTGGCGCAGGGCATTCCGTTCATTCATGCCGGGCAGGACATCCTGCGTTCCAAGTCGCTCGACCGCGACACCTACAACGCCGGCGACTGGTTCAACGCCATCGACTGGACCTACCAGAGCAACCGCTTCGGCATCGGCCTGCCGGTGGCGAACGTGAACGGCGACATGTGGAGCCTGATGAAACCGGTGCTGACCAATCCGGCCATCAAGCCGGCGCCGGCGGACATCGCCAGCGCGCGCGACGTGTTCCGCGACTTCCTCGCCATCCGCAAGGATTCGACCCTGTTCCGTCTGCGCACCGCGCAGGACATCAAGGACCGTCTGAGCTTCCTGAACACGGGACCGGGCCAGGTGCCGGGCGTGGTGGCGCTGCGCATCGACGGCACCAACTACGCGGGGGCCAAATACAAGAGCGTGGCGGTGTTCTTCAATGTGACCACGTCGGCCAAGACGCTCAACCTGCCTGAGCTGGCGGGCAAGACGCTGCGGCTGCATCCGATCCAGGCCGCGGGCGCGGATGCGCGCGTGAAGCAGGCGGCCTTCGCCAATGGCAGCGTGGATCTGCCGGCGCGAACCGTGGCGGTATTCGTCGAATAAGCTTCGTCACCCCCGCGCAAGCGGGGGCCCCTGGTATGCAGCCGGACCGCCAATGCGCAGGGGTCCCCGCGTTCGCGGGGATGACGGGGAGTTTCAGGCGGACCGGATCGGGATGACGCGCTGCTTCGGCGCGTCGTCCGGCGTGGTCGGTTCGCACTTGCGGCAGCTGTCGCACCCGCTGGAGCAGGACGAGGACGTGTCGAGCCACTCGGCCACCTTGGACTGCTTGGCGCCACGCCGCGTGAGGAAGTGCACCAGCCGCCGGCGCAGCGCCGCCGGCAGATACTTGCGCAGTACGTAGATAAAAGCCAGCGCGACCACCACACCGACGATCAGGTTCTGAACCATCTCAGCCTCCCAGCAGCGCCAGCGCGACGCGATGGGTGATGAAGGATGCGGTGTAGGCCAGCGCGAACATGTAGCCGGCCATGATGAACGAATACTTCACGCTCCCGGTCTCGCGCCGCACCACGGACAAGGTGGACAGGCACTGGGGCGCGAACACGTACCACGCCAGCAGCGACAGCGCTGTCGGCAGCGACCAGGATTGGGCCAGCACCGGCATCAGGGATTTTTCCAGTTCCGCCCCGCTTTGCGACAGGGCGTACACCGTGCCGAGCGCGCCCACTGCCACTTCGCGCGCCGCCATGCCCGGCACCAGCGCGATGCAGATCTGCCAGCCAAAGCCGATCGGCGCGAACACGAACGACAGTGCGCGCCCCAGCATGCCGGCCACACTGTAGTAGATGGCGGGCTGGGTCGCGCCTTCGGGCGCGGCCGGGAAGCTGGAGAGGAACCACACCAGTACCATCAGCGTGAGGATGATGGTGCCGACCCGGGTCAGGAAGATGCGCGCCCGTTCCCACAGGCCGAGGGCCAGGTTGTGCAGGTGCGGCCAGTGATAGCTGGGCAGCTCCAGCATCAGCGGCTGCTTCCCGCTGCCGCCCATGGTGCGCTTGAGGAACCAGGCCACGCCCATGGCGGAGACGACGCCCGCGACGTACAGGCAGAACAGCACCAGGCCTTGCAGGTTCATGATCCCGCCGACTTCGCGGTTGGGGATGAAGGCGCCGATCACGAGGGCATACACGGGCAGGCGCGCGGAACAGGTCATGAGCGGCGCGATCATGATCGTGACCAGGCGGTCGCGCGGATTCTGGATCGTGCGGGTGGCCATGATGCCGGGGATGGCGCAGGCGAAGCTGGAAAGCAGCGGAATGAAGGCGCGGCCGGACAGGCCGACCCCGCCCATGATGCGGTCGAGCAGGAAGGCCGCGCGCGGCAGGTAGCCGCAATCCTCCAGCACGAGGATGAAGAAGAACAGGATCAGGATCTGGGGCAGGAATACGAGCACGCTGCCGACGCCGCCCAGGACGCCTTCGACCAGGAGGCTGCGCAGCACGCCCTCGCCCATGTGGGCCGAAAGGAACTGACCGACGCCGTCCACGCCCGCCTTGATCAGGTCCATCGGCATCTGGGCCCAGCTGAACACGGCCTGGAACACGAGGAACATGATGGCCGCCAGCAGCAGGGGCCCCGCGACCGGATGGATCACGACCTGGTCGATGGCCTCGGTCAGGTTGCCGGTGTCGTGCTCGTGACTGGTCGCCACGTCCAGGATGCGGCGCACTTCGCGCTGGGTCTCTTCGACCGGGACGGCGTCGATGGCCGCCAGCGGCTGCGGCTTGACCGGCTGGTCGAACACCATCTGGTCCAGCACGCGCAGCAGGGCTTGTTCGCCGCCCGCCTGCACGGCCACGGTTTCCACCACCGGCACGCCCAGTTCCTGGGACAGGCGGGCCGTGTCGATGCGGATGCCGCGCTTCCGGGCCACGTCCATCATGTTCAGGGCCACCACCATCGGGAGACCCAGGCGGCTCACTTCCAGCACCAGGCGCAGGTTCAGGCGCAGGTTGGTGGCGTTGACGACGAACACGATGGCGTCCGGCGCCTGTTCGCCGGCGCGCAGGCCGGCCACCACGTCGCGCGTGATCGCTTCGTCCGGGGTGTGGGCGCTGAGGCTGTAGGCGCCCGGCAGGTCCAGCAGGCGCCAGGCGCGGCCGGCGGGCGAGGTGAAGCCGCCCTCCTTGCGTTCGATGGTGACGCCGGCGTAGTTGGCGACTTTCTGGCGCGCACCGGTGAGGCGGTTGAACAGGGCCGTCTTGCCGCAGTTCGGATTGCCAAGCAGGGCAATCAGCGGCGTCCTGGCCGCGACCTGCTGTTCGACCGCGCCCATGTTTATTCCGGCTTGACCGAGACCAGGGCCGCTTCGAACCGGCGCAGGGCGAAGGTGGCGTGGCCGACCTTGACGGCGACCGGATCGCCGCCCAGCGCGGCGCGCTTGAGCACGCGGATGCGCTCACCCGGCACGAAGCCCAGCTCCATCAGGCGGCGCGCGAGGTCGAAGCCATCCGCGCCGGCTGGCGCCAGGTGGACGACGGTTGCGCTTTTGCCCACCGCGAGGGAGTCGAGGGTGGTCAGGGTCGGAGCGAGAGTCATGATCGAGGCCGTTCTAAACCCGGCGAATACGCCGGTTGAGGTCTATGATAAACCTAAATGCGAATTATTTCTATTTGCGATCGATCAAATAAGCAAGAAAAAATTCGCTTGCACTACAGTTCGAATTCTAGCAGAATACAAACGGTAATGATAATGATTCTCATTTTGGTGCTGCGATGATCGTCTGTGTCTGCAATAACATCTCCGACCGCGAAATCCGCGCGGCGGCCGACCAGGGTATGCGTACCGTGGGCGAGCTGCGGCGCGACCTGGGCGTGGGCACCTGCTGCGGCAAGTGCGTCATCTGCGCGCGCCAGGTGCTGCACGAGCATCTGGCCAACAAACCGGCCCCGCTGCACACCACCGAACTGCGCCGCGGCGTGACCACCACGGCTTGAACACCATGAGCACCCTCGCCTTCTCCGGCCAGCCGGGCGCCCCCCGCCGCATGGGGCCGCTGGCCGCCATCGTGGGCGCGCACGCCCTGCTGTTCTGGCTGATCGCAAGCGGCATGTTTTCCCACGCGGTGCGGGTGGTCGTGCCGCAGGAAGTCATGCTGACTTTCGTGGCGCCGCCGGCCCAGCCGAAACGGCCGGCGCCGGCCGCGCGCCCGGTCGAACTGACCCAGCCCGCGCCGCTGACGCCACCGCCGCTGCCCGCCGTCAGCCTGCCGCCGGAGGCCGCGCCCAGCGTGGCCGCCGCGCCCGCGCCGGTGGCCGTCAGCGCGCCCGTCCCGGCGCCCGCCGCTCCCGCCGCGCCGCCGGCGCCGCGCCTGATCTCGGCCGTCGAATACGTGCAAGCCCCACGCATCGACTACCCGGCCATGTCGCGCCGCATGGGCGAACAGGGCAAGGTCGTGCTGCGCGTGCTGGTCAACGGCAAGGGACTGCCGGAACAGGTGGCGGTGCAGGCCTCGTCCGGCTTTGCGCGCCTGGACGAGGCGGGCAAGCAGGCCGTCCTGCGCGCCCTCTTCAAGCCCTACATGGAGGACGGCCGCGCCGTCCCGGTGTTCGTCCTGGTGCCGCTCACGTTCCAGCTTTCCTGATGCGGTTTTGCTATCATCTTCGGACCACCACTCCGGAGAGGCGGCAATGAAAGGCGATAAGAACATCATCCGGCTGCTCAACGCGCAGCTGACCAACGAACTGACGGCCGTCAACCAGTACTTCCTCCACGCGCGCATGTACCGCCACTGGGGCCTGGAAAAACTGGGCAAGAAGGAATACGACGAATCCATCGGCGAAATGAAACATGCGGACCGGCTGATCGACCGCATCCTGATGCTCGACGGACTACCCAACCTGCAGGCGCTGCACAAGCTGCTGGTCGGCGAGAACACGGAAGAGATGCTGGCCTGCGACCTCAAGCTCGAGCAAGGCGCCCAGGTCACGGTCAAGGAAGGGATCGCGGCCTGCGAAGCGGCCGGGGACTACGTCTCGCGCGACCTGCTGCTGGAGATTCTCGAAGACACCGAGGAACACATCGAGTGGCTGGAGACCCAGCTCGACCTCATTGCCAAGATCGGCATCCAGAACTACCTGCAGGCGCAGATGTAACCACCGTCATCCCCGCGCAAGCGGGGACCTCTGGTAGGAAGCTGACTGACGGCTGCGCCACGCGCCATGAATTCCCGCGAAGGGGGGCGCCGAGCCCGGGAATGACGGTGGTGCTCACAGCTTCCAGCGCAGCGCCCACTTGTCGTAGAAGGACAGCTCGCGCGGCACCGCGCCCGGAATGGCGCAGACGGCGCCGGCGAATTCGTTGGCGCGCAGCAGCGTCTCGTGCAACTCCCAGCCGCGCTCGCGGCCCAGCAGGAAGATCGCCGCGAACGCATCGCCCGCTCCCACCGTGTCGATCACGTAGGGCGGCGGCGGCGCGTCGCGCGTGACGATAGCCTCGCCCGCGCGCGGGAAGTAGGCCGAACCGCGATGGCCCAGCGTGAGCAGCAGCGCGTCCAGGCTGAAGCGCTCCACCAGCGCCGCGCAGGCCGCGTGCACTTCTTCCGCCGCCAGCGGCGTGCCGGGCGCGATCGCCAGATACCACGCCAGCAGCGCCTGCAATTCCTCTTCGTTGATCTTGACGATGTCCGCCGCTTCCAGCGAGGCGCGCACCACCGCCTCGTCCACCTGGCCGGGACGCAAGTTCACATCCAGAAAACGCGGGGCGCGGCAGGCCGACAGCACCTGCTGCAAGGCTTCGCGCGAGCGTTCGTGCCGCTGCGCGAGCGTACCGAAATACAGCAGCGTGGGCGAAGCTTCCACCGCCGCCTGCGCCGCCAGGTAGGGATCGATGAAATCGTAGGCCTGGCGCGGCAGGATGGCGAAACGGTGCCCGCCGCCGCGCCGCTCGACGATCACGCGGCCGGTTTCTTCCATGGGATCGGTCTGCAGGCCGGCACGCGACAGGGCGAAACGTTCGAACTCGGCCAGCACCAGCGCACCATTGCGGTCCGCACCGACGCGGGTGATCATCAAGGGCTGCGCGAGGAACGCGGCCAGATGCCGCGCCACGTTGAACGGCGCCCCGCCGACGACCTGCTCGGTGGTGAAGTCATCGACGAGCGCCTCGCCGAAAATCACAGCGCTCATGGCGGAATGCGCTTAGCCGTGCGGCAGCGTATCGCGGAAGGACGCGCGCTCGGACAGCTTGTCGAAGTGGCGGCCCAGGTTGGGGAATTCCTCGCGCCAGCCGATTTCCGGGAAACGGAAGCCGAGCCAGCCCAGGCAGCAGCCGACGGCAACGTCGGCCAGGGAATAATGGTTGTTGATGCAGAAGGGCGAGTCGCCCAACTCGCGCGACATCACCACCAGGCCCGCATGCACCTTGCCGAACTGCCGGTCGATCCAGGCCTGGCTTTGCTGCTCCTCAGGGCGCAGGGTGCGCTCCAGGCGCACCAGCACGGCCGCGTCCAGCACACCGTCGGCCAGCGCCTCCCACAGCTTGACGTCGGCGCGCTCGCGCCCGTTCGGCGGCAGCAGCTTGCACACCGGCGACATCGTATCGAGGTATTCGACGATCACGCGCGAGTCGTACAGCGGGCTGCCGTCTTCCAGCACCAGACAGGGCACCTTGCCGAGGGGATTGAGCTCACGGATCCTGGTGTCGCCGCCCCAGACGTTATCCAGCTCGTAGTGGTAATCGAGCTTTTTTTCCGCCAGCACGACGCGCACTTTGCGGACATAAGGACTGGTATTCGAACCGATGAGCTTCATGGGAATGGAGTTTGAACAAGCAACCGTCAGTATAGCATCGCGGCCGGTGGTAAAATCTTCCTTTTGCACGTCCCTGCTCCCGCCATGACTACCCTTTCCCACTCGCCCTTGACGGCCCTGTCCCCGCTGGACGGCCGCTACGCCGCCAAGACCGACGCCCTGCGCCCGATCCTGTCCGAAACCGGCTTCATGCACCACCGCGTGAAGGTCGAAATCGCCTGGCTGCAAGCGCTGTCCCAGGCCGGCTTCGCCGAGATCAAGCCGTTCTCCGCGGACGCACTGGCGCGCCTGGACGCGATCGCCGCCAACTTCGGCGAGGCCGACGCCGCGCGCATCAAGGACATCGAGAAGGTCACCAACCACGACGTGAAAGCGGTCGAGTACTGGCTCAAGGAGCAGGTCAAGGACGTGCCGGAACTGGTGGCGGCGACGGAGTTCATCCACTTCGCCTGCACCTCGGAAGACATCAACAACACTTCGCACGGCATGATGCTCAAGGCCGCGCGCGACACGGTGCTGCTGCCGTCGCTGCAGAAGATCATCGACAAGCTGACCGAGATCGCGCACGCCAACGCCGGCCTGCCGATGCTCTCGCGCACCCACGGCCAGACCGCCAGCCCGACCACGCTCGGCAAGGAGATGGCGAACGTGGTGGCGCGCCTGCGCCGCGCCGCCAAGCGCATCGCGGACGTGGAAATCCTCGGCAAGATGAACGGCGCCGTGGGCAACTACAACGCCCACCTGTCGGCCTACCCCGGCTTCGACTGGGCGAATTTCTCGAAGAACGTGATCGAGCAGCGCCTGGGCCTGACCTTCAACCCGTACACGATCCAGATCGAGCCGCACGACTACATGGCCGAGATGTTCGACGCCATCGCGCGCGCCAACACGATCCTGCTGGACCTGAATCGCGACATCTGGACCTACGTCTCGCTCGGTTACTTCAAGCAGATCACCAAGGCTGGCGAGATCGGTTCGTCGACCATGCCGCACAAGGTCAACCCGATCGACTTCGAGAATTCGGAAGGCAACCTGGGCCTGGCCAACGCCACCTTGCGCCACATGGCCGAGAAGCTGCCGGTCTCGCGCATGCAGCGCGACCTGACCGACTCCACGGTCCTGCGCAACATCGGCGTGGGCTTCGGCTACGCCCTGCTGGCCTACGACAGCTGCCTGCGCGGCCTGAACAAGCTGGAAGTGAACGCGCGCCGCCTGGAGGAAGACCTGGACGCGAACTGGGAAGTGCTGGCCGAGCCGGTGCAGACGGTGATGCGCCGCTACGGCATCGCCAACCCGTACGAGCAGCTCAAGGAACTGACCCGCGGCAAAGGCATCTCCAAGGACGCGCTGCGCGAATTCATCGTCGGCCTGGCGATCCCGCAGGAAGCCAAGGACGGCCTGCTGGCCATGACCCCCATGAACTACACCGGCATCGCCGAACAGCTGGCCCGCGCCATCTGATCCGCATCGCCCCGTACAGAGCCGCCCACCCGGGCGGCTTTTTTTGTCCTCTAAGCGTACGGTCGCTGGTCGGGATCCAGCTCGGGGTGACAGCGCAGGATGGGCCGCATCACCTCCCAGTGATACGCCATCATCGTGCCCAACGCATGCTTGATCTCCTTCTTGATCACTGGATCCGCAATTTCCTCGAGCTCCAAGGTCATCGCATTCATCTCGTTTCCGATGGCCTCCAGATGTACCATCAGCCGTTCAGCCGTCGTCCGCTTCATTGTCACCTCAGGGTCAAGGCGCCATTATGAACCGGATAACCTGGCTTAAGGATTCACCGTTATAGTGGCCGCCAGCAAGTTTGCGAAAACCTTGGTAGTATTTAGTCCTAACACGTACTAATTATAAAAATGTCAAACGAACGCTACTCCGGCCCCGCCATCCTCCTGCACTGGCTGATCGCTCTGCTGATCGTCGGCACCTTCACGCTCGGGCTGGTCATGACCGACATCCCCGGGCTCACGCCGACCAAGCTCAAATATTTTTCCTGGCATAAGTGGGCGGGGGTGACGATCCTGCTGCTGGTCTGCCTGCGGCTGCTGTGGCGCCTGTTCCGCGCGGCGCCCGCCTATCCGGATAGCATGCAGCCGTGGGAGAAGCAGGTCGCGCACTGGACCCACGTCGGCCTGTACGTGCTGATGTTTGCCGTGCCGCTGTCCGGCTACTTCTTCAGTCTCGCCGCCGGCGTGCCGGTGGTGTACTTCGGCCTGTTCCAGCTGCCGGTACTGATCGCGAAGAACCCCGAGCTGAAGGAAGTGCTGGAAGAGGTCCATTACTGGCTCAACATGACGATGGCCGCGCTCGTGGCCCTGCACGTGCTGGCGGCCCTCAAGCACCACTTCATCGACCGCGACGGCGTCCTGCGGCGCATGCTGCCGCAACACTGAAGGAATTCCGCATGAAACCCCTGCTCCTCGCCGCCCTCGCCCTGCCGCTCGCCGCCGGCGCCGCTCCGCTCAAGACCGACGTCGCGCACAGCCAGGTGGCGGCCGTGTTCACCCAGATGAGCGTGCCGGTCGAAGCGCCGTTCAAGAAATTCGCCGCCAGCATCGATTACGACCCGGCCAAACCAGCTGCGGCGCGCGCCAGCGTGGAGATCGACACGGCCAGCCTGGACGTGGGCGACCCCGAGATCAACAAGGAAGTCGTGAAGAAGGAATGGTTCGACGCGGCTCAGTATCCGAAAGCGAGCTTCGTCTCCACCGCGATCAAGCCGGCCGGCGCCGGCAAGCTCGCCGTCACGGGCAAGCTGACCATCAAGGGCCGTGTGGCCGATGTGAGCTTTCCGCTGACCGTGACCACCAACGGCAGCAAGACCGTGTTCGAGGGCCAGCTGCCGATCCGGCGCCTCGCCTTCAACGTCGGCGAAGGCGAATGGAAGGACACCAGCATGGTCGCCGATCAAGTCGTCATCAAGTTCCGCGTTGCCGCGGACAAATAACCCACCAAGGAAGGAAAACCGCATGAAACGCATCATCCTCGCCGCCCTGCTGGCTGCCGCCGGCGCCTCTGCCTACGCCGCACCGGAGAGCTACAACATCGATTCGCGCCACACCTACCCGAGCTTCGAGGCCGACCATAAGGGCCTGTCGGTCTGGCGCGGCAAGTTCAAGTCGACCAAGGGCACGATCACGCTGGACCGCGCGGCCAAGACCGGCACCGTGGACGTGACGATCGACGCCGCTTCGGTCGACGTGGGTTTCGAGGGACTGAACAAGCACCTGATGTCGCCCGATTTCCTGGACGTGGCCAAGTATCCGACCGCGACCTTCAAGGGCAAGTCGATGACCTTCAATGGCGACGTGCCGGCCAGCGTGCAGGGCGACTTTACGCTGCACGGCGTGACGCATCCGCTGACCCTGACCATCAACAAGTTCAAGTGCGTGGAAGACAAGATGCTCAAGCGTGAAGTCTGCGGCGCGGACGCGTCGGCGGAATTCAAGCGCACCGATTACGGCATCAGCTTTGGCGGCACCGCATTCGCGCCGGAAGTGCGCTTGCAGATCCAGGTGGAAGCGGTACACCAGTAAACCCCGTCATCCCCGCGCAAGCGGGGATGACCCCTGCTTGTGGCCTCAGCGGCCGTCGCGGTCGGCGTCGCCCGGCAGGGCGCGCTCCACGCGATCCCAGGCCGCCCGCGTCGCGGATTTGGCCTGCTCCCAGGTCAGGCGCGATTTGCCTTTCAGCCTATCCCAATCGTCGCGCAGATCGTGCTCGGCCTCGTCGTAGCGCCGGCCCGCATAGCGCGAGCGGCCCGTGTAACCCAACTCATAGGCCGGCCCATAGTCCTCGTAGGTGTAGCCCGGCGAGTAGTAAGGCTGGGTCTGGTAATTGGTGCTCCAGTAGGCCGCCTCCTCGGCCGGATTGACCATGTGGCCCACGCCCTTGCCGGCCAGGCCTCCCGCCACCGCGCCGATGGTCGCACCGGCGGCCATGCCCACCGGACCGCCCACGGCGCCAGCAGCGGCGCCGGCCGCGGCGCCAGCGCCAGCGCCCACACCCTTGGCCAGGTGATGCTCATGCAGCGCGTCGCCGGCCTTCGGATTGGCCACCTCGGCCGCTCCCTTGCCCGCCAGGCCACCGGCCACGCCGCCGATCGCAGCGCCCGCCGCCATGCCTACCGGCCCCGCCGGCGCACCGACGCCCGCGCCCACCGCCGCGCCGCCGGCCGCACCCAGGCCGGTGCCGATCACGTGCTCGCCCTTGGCGTCCTTCCAGCTCTTCTCGATATGCGCCGCATCCTCCTCGGTGCGCGGCGACACGCCCATCAGGATGCCGCCGTTACGAATGCCTTCCTCGTAGTTCTTGACGCGCTCCTCGGGAATGCCGGCCCCGATCAGCGCGCCGATCAGGCCGCCCGTGATGCCGCCCGCGCCCGCGCCGGCCAGGGCCGCGGCCAGCGGCCCGGCGATCACCACGCCCATGCCCGGCAGGACCAGGGTGGTGCCCATCGCAGCGATGCCGGCCAGCACCGCGCCGATGGCGCCGCCGATGCCCGCGCCCACGCCCGCGCCTTCCGCTGCCTTCGATCCGAGTTCGGTTTCGGTGTCGCCGAAGTGGCGGCGGCGCGCTTCGTCCGTCATCACGAGATTGACGTCTTCCTTGTTGTAGCCGCGGTCTTGCAGCGTGCTGTAGGCGCGCTCGGCGCTGTCACGGTCGCGGAACAGGCCCGTCACCATCCGCTTGTTGGTAGTGTCGTGAGTGCTCATGTCGTTTTCCTTTCATTGAAGTTCCGGCTCGGTTCACTGTATGCCCCGCTGCCACAGCGTTCCGTTCGCTGCCGAACGCAGTGTTCGTTGCCGCACCGACCCCGCGCCCTGCCATACCTAAGCTCACACACACGGCCAAGCTTCGCATGGTCAGGGGGTCAGTACGAAACTTTCAAGGAGGAAAACCATGTTATTCATTATCTGGATCGTCGTAGGCGGTATTCTCGGCTGGCTTGCCAGCATGGTCATGAAAACGGATGCGGAGCAAGGCATCATCCTCAACGTGGTGGTCGGCATCGTGGGCGCCTTCCTGGGCGGCTGGCTGCTCTCGCCACTGTTCGGCTCGGGCACCATCAATTCCGACGACTTCAGCGTCACGTCCCTGCTGGTATCCTTCCTCGGCGCCGTCATCCTTCTGGCCATCGTGAACCTGCTGCGCCGCGGCCGCACACGCTGAAACCACGCCACTTGCTTAAAAAACCAACGCCATCCGCGTTGGTTTTTTTTCGTTGCTGTTTGGGATATCCTCTTGGGGCTGCTCAACAGGGCACGCACAACAACACACTAAGAGACCGATTCGCAATGAAAAAATCCCTTCTTGCACTCGCCGTCCTGTCCACCGTCGCACACGCCGACGAGGGGATGTGGATGCCGCAGCAGCTGCCACAAGTAGCGAAGCAATTGAAAGCCGCCGGCCTGAAACTGGACCCGGCCTCCCTGACCAAGCTGACCGAATTCCCGATGGGCGCCATCGTGAGCCTGGGCGGCTGCTCGGCCTCCTTCGTGTCGCCGCAGGGCCTGGTCGCGACCAACCATCACTGCGTGTACAACAGCGTGGCGGTCAACTCGAACGCCGAACACGACTACCTGAAGAACGGCTTCCTGGCCAAGAGCATGGCCGACGAGCTGCCGGCCGCGCCGGGCAGCCGCATCTTCGTCACCGAGGAAGTGGCGGACGTGTCCAAGGACGTGATCACCCCGGCCGTCGACAAGCTGGCCGGCAAGGCGCGCCTGGACGCGATCGAGAAGAACATCAAGACCCTGCAGTCCGACTGCGAGAAGGACCCGGGCCACCGCTGCACCGTGGCCTCGTTCTACGGCGGCCTGCAGTTCTACCGCATCAAACAGCTCGAGATCCGCGACGTGCGCCTGGTGCACGCGCCGGCCGAAGGCATCGGCAAGTTCGGCGGCGACACCGACAACTGGATGTGGCCACGCCACACCGGCGACTACGGTTTCTATCGCGCCTACGTGTCCAAGGACGGCAAGGCCGCCGACTTCTCCAAGGACAACGTGCCCTACAAGCCCAAGCACTTCCTCAAGCTGGCCAAGGACGGCGTGAAGGAAGGCGACTTCATCATGGTGCTCGGCTACCCGGGCCGCACCAACCGCCACCGCCTGCCGTCCGAAGTGGACTACACCTTCAGCTGGGAGTATCCGGCCTTCGTGCAAAGTTCGGCCGAGACGCTGGCGACCATCGCGCGCGAAACGACGGGCGACCGCAACGCCGCCCTCAAGTACGCGGGCACCGTGGCCAACGTGAACAACTACTACAAGAACCGCAAGGGCATGCTGACCAGCTACCAAGGCAGCGACATCCTCGCGCGCAAGACGGCCGAACACAATGCGCTCAAGGGCTGGGTCAACGCCGACGCCAAGCGCAAGGCCGAATTTGGCCAGGGCATCGCCGACGTCGAGAAATACATCGCCGCGCGCGACGCCGAGACCAAGCGCGACTACTTCCTGAACCGTTCCTCGCCGCGCCTGCTGGGCGTGGCGCGCACGCTGTACCGCATGGCCAACGAAGCGCAGAAGCCCGACGCCGAGCGCAAGGCCGGCATGCAGGAACGCGACCAGCCGCGCCTGAAGTCCTTCATCATGGGCGTCGACAAGACCTACGTCGCCAAGGTGGACGAGGCGCTGGTGCTGAACAACCTGAAGAAGTACGCCGCCCAGCCGGCCGCCAGCCGCAACGCCGCCTTCGACGCCACCTTCGGCATCAAGGACGGCATGCGCGAGGCGGACCTCAAGGCCGTGCTCGATCCGCTTTACGCCGGCACCAAGCTGAGCGACCCGAAGGCACGCGCCGAATGGATCGGCAAGAAGCCGGAGGATTTCAAGGCCTCCGACGACCCGATGATCAAGGCGGCCGTCGCCCTATACGCCGATGGCCTGAAGCGTGAAGCGGAGGACGAGGAACTGAGTGGCCGCATCCAGCAGGCCTACTCGACCTACATGAAGGCCAAGATCGCCTACATGCAGTCCAAGGGCCAGGCCGTGTACCCGGATGCGAACAGCACCCTGCGCGTCACCTTCGGCAAGATCGCCGGCCGTTCCACTGGCGCCGACGGCACCACCGGCTGGAGCGCGTTCACCACCGTCAAGGGCGTGAAGGCCAAGGCCACCGGCGAGGGCGAGTTCAACGCGCCCCAGCGCCAGCTCGACGCGATCAACAACAAGGACTTCGGCAAATACGTCGATCCGGTCCTAAAGACGGTGCCGGTCAACTATCTGGCCACGCTGGATATCACGGGCGGCAACTCGGGTTCGGCCGCGCTGAACGCCAAGGGCGAGTGGATCGGTCTGGCCTTCGACGGCACGCTCGATTCGATCATCTCGGACTGGGACTTCAACAAGGCCATGACCCGCGACATCCAGGTCGACCTGCGCTACATCCTGTGGAACATGAAGCACGTGGACCACGCGGACAACCTGCTCAAGGAGATGGGCGCCGAATAAGCGCTCCCCTCGCAAGTCGTCCCCCCCCGGGTTCGGCGCCCCCCTTCGTGAACTGACCCCTTATTGTTGGACAGCTTGTTCGTGGATCCTTGCGAACTGAGCCCGGTATGCGACCGGGCTCAGTCCCCCGAGCTTCATTTTGATGCGGTTGTGATTGTAGTAGTGGATGTAGTCG